>Ga0070740_10001452_pt1 | contig 32418 bp, 23 predicted proteins | sample Coa_R2_FD_67286 | JGI IMG/M metagenome (GOLD analysis project Ga0070740, IMG submission 67286) | Surface soil microbial communities from Centralia Pennsylvania, which are recovering from an underground coalmine fire - Coalmine... | ecosystem: Environmental > Terrestrial > Soil > Unclassified ...
TGCGCGACGGCGTTCCCGGACTCGCGCTTCGCACAACCGGCGAACACTACTTCGACTGGCATCACACCGCCGCCGATACGGTCGACAAAGTCGACCCCGAAGATCTGCGCCGGTGCACCGCCGCGATGGCTGTTATGGCCTACGTGCTTGCTGATATGCCGGACTAAGCGCTCCAGCGCCGCCGCCGCTCACAGCGCCGCGCGAATCGGCCCATGAGCCGGATTATGCCCGCGACCGGCTTTGCGACGCCGATTTCCGGCGCGATGACGACGAGCTTCGCTGGTGCGACGTCGATGACTGCGAGCGGCGGCTGGCGGATGCTTTTACGCCGCGTCTGCGGTGCGTGCGCTGCCCGGCCTTCAAATCGCGCTCGGCCTTCCTGCGCGTTGAAGCCTTGCCGTTTTTGGGAGGTCCGACCTTCACGCCCGCCCGGCGGGCCTTGGATAAGCCGATTGCGACCGCCTGCTTGGGATTTCCACGGCTGTGCCGCCCCTGCTTCCGATGGCGCATTTCTTCGCGAACAAATTCGCCCGCTTGTGTCGTAGGCGCCTTTCCTTGCCGCTTGTCTCTGCTCGCGCGTTCTCTCGTACGTTTTTCAGGCATGCGATGCCCCCCTGCACGGTGGACTGCTCAGAGCGCCCGGAGGTTTCCAACGGCGACAGGGCTAATGATCGCGTTCCGTGACGAGTTCAGTCACGGCCATGAGAGCGCGCTGATACGGCGATTCCGCAAAACCCGAGATAATAGCGCGGGCGCACTCGGTAAAGCTCTGGGCCCGATTCATCGCGCGCTCCACTCCCTTGTGATTTCGCAGGATCTGGAGAATATTGCGGAACGGAACCTGATCGTAGTTGCCGTCTTGCAGCACGGTTTCCACCAGCCGGCGTTCTTCACGGTCCGCGTCCTCGAGCGCGTAAATCAGCGGAAGCGTCACCTTGCCCTCGCGGAGATCGTTGCCTACCGGCTTGCCGAGAATTTTTTCGCGCGAGGTGAAGTCGAGAACGTCATCGACAAGCTGGAACGCCATGCCCAGATTCCAGCCGAACTCGCCCAGCCGGCTCTCAACGGCTTCATCCGCGCGAGCCATCACTGCGCCGATCCGCGCGCACACAGAAAACAAGCTCGCGGTCTTGCGTTCCACCAGCTCCATGTAGTCGGCTTCGGTGACATCGATGCGCCGCAGACGATCGAGCTGAAGCAGCTCGCCTTCTACCATGTCCTGCGTCAATCCGATCAAAACATCGAGCACATGGAAATTCCGTTCCCGGAGGGCGATCTGGAACGCCTGCATGTACAGCCAATCGCCCGCCAGCACAGATGTGTGATTCCCCCAGACGGCGTTGATCGACGGGCGGCCGCGACGCGTCTTGGCGTAATCGATGACGTCGTCATGAATCAGCGTCGCCGTGTGAATCATTTCGACCACCGCGGCCAGCCGGATGGCGCTGTCGGTAACGGGCCCCAGAAGTCTGGTGGAGAGCAGCAGCAGGATGGGCCGCAGCCGCTTGCCGCCGCCAGCCTGAAGATACTGCCCGATGCTCGTAACCGCGTCTACCGACGCCACGGATTCCAGACTGATTTCACGCTCGACCTTTTCAAGGTCTGCGCGGACCAGCTCCAGAATTTCGCGCGCCGATAGCGACTGCCCGATGTTACTGAACATGGGGATTTTTCAGTGTAACAAGACGGCGCCGCCCCCGGCCGCAAGGAACAGCCGCTCGAAGTTGCGCGTGGTGGCCCGCCCGATCTCGTCGAGCGTCTGTCCGCGCAGTTCCGCGATCTTTCGAGCGGTTTCAACGATAAAAGCAGGCTCATTGCGCTGGCCCCGTTTTGGAACCGGCGCCAGATACGGAGCATCGGTCTCGATGAGAATCCGCTCGAGCGGCGCCTGTGCGGCAGTTTGCCGCACCTTTGCGGCGTTCGCAAACGTAACGATTCCGCCGATGCTCAGATAGAAGCCCAGCTCGAGAGCGGCTTGCGCTTCCTCCATCCCTCCGGTGAAGCAATGCAACACTCCCGGCGTTATGCGCTGGCGGAGAATCGAAAGCGTATCCTCCCAGGCTTCGCGCGTGTGGATTACGACCGGCTTGCCGGCGGCGCGGGCAATCTCGAGCTGCTGCTCAAAGACGGATCGCTGTACATCGCGCGGAGAGAAGTCGTAGTGGTAATCGAGTCCGATTTCGCCGGCCGCGATTACTTTGGGATGCGTCAGCAAAGCTTCAAACCGCCGCAAAGCTTCATCGTTCGCCTTTGCGGCGTCGTGCGGGTGGATGCCCACGGTCGCGTACAGGGCGTCATAGGCATCGGCCAGGCGAATGCCAGCCTCGAGATCAGGGGGGCCGTTTCCAGCGCCGATGACGACCATGCGCTCGACGCCCGCATCCAGGGCGCGCCGAATAACAGCATCGCGGTCGGAATCGAACTCGGCGGAATCAAGATGGCAGTGTGAATCGATAAACGTCATTTGAGACGCGCGCCGACCGGCACGTCTTCCAGAAAGCCGGCCAGCACCGGGCTGCCCCCCTCCAGCGACGCGGCGACGATCATACCCTGCGACTCGATGCCCCGCAGCTTGCGCGGCTGAAGGTTGGCGACGATCACCACCTTGCGCCCGATCAGCTTCTCGGGTTCGTACGCTTTCGCAATTCCGGCGACGATGCTGCGCGGATTCGCTTCGCCAATATCCACCGACAAGTGCAGAAGCTTATCGGCGCCCTGCACGACGCGGGCCGACTTGACCACGCCCACGCGCATATCCACTTTGGCGAAATCGTCAATGCTGATATAGCCGTCCGCAGCGGAGGCGGGCGCCGGAGGCGCCGGCGCCCGCCCCAGCAGACTATCCTGACGCGCGCGCTCCTGTTCTTCCAGGCTCCGCATCCGGGCGATGGCAGGCTTTGGGTCGATGCGCGGGAAGACGGCGGCGCTTTCGCGAACCGTCTGTCCCGCCGTCAGTCCTCCCCAATGCAAATCGGCGGCGCGAATGTCCTCCGGCCGGCTATCGAAGCCCAGCTGCGTCCAGATCTTTGCCACCGAATCCGGAATGACCGGCGCCAGCAGCCCGCAAACGATGCGCAGCACCTCCGCTGATGAATAGAGCGTCCGGTCCAGCATCTCAGGCGCTTCCGCCGCATCTGACTTCGCCAGCGCCCAAGGCGCGCGCTCGACAATGTACTTGTCAACAACCGACAGAAGCTTCCATATGCTTTCCAGCGCATATGAGAAATCAAACCGCTCGTACGCCTCCAGCACGGCGGCGGTGGCCTGGGTGGCCGCCTCGGCGATGCGTTGATCGCCATTCGACTTCGGAACGCGGCCGCCCCGATACTGGCGGATCATGGCCAGCGTGCGGCTTGCCAGGTTGCCCAGACCGTTGGCGAGGTCCGCGTTATAGCGCTGCACGAGCGCGTCGTAACTGAAGCTGCCGTCCTGGCCGAACACAATCTCGCGCATAAGGAAGTAGCGCAAAGCGTCAACGCCCACGACCTGCGCGATCGGACGCGGCCGGACAATATTTCCGCGCGACTTGCTCATCTTGTCTTGCTCAAACAGCAGCCAGCCGTGAGCGAAGATCCGCTTGGGCAGCGGCAGATCCGCCGCCATAAGGAAGGCGGGCCAGAACACCGCGTGGAACCTGATGATCTCCTTGCCGATCATGTGCAGATCGGCGGGCCACAGCCCCTCCCTCCTGTAGTCGGGGCCTCCGGCGCCGGTCAGGTAGGCAATCAGAGCGTCAAACCATACGTAGAAAACGTGCGGGGGCTCCCCCGGAACGGGGATCCCCCATTTGATGCTGGTGCGTGTGATGGACAGGTCCTGAAGCCCGCTCTGGACGAAGCGGATGACTTCGTTGCGCCGCGTGTCCGGCTGGATGAACTGGGGCTCGCGTTGGTAGAGATCGAGCAGCCGGTCTTCGAAGGCCGATAACTTGAAAAAGAAATTTTCTTCAGTGATCGTCTCGGTCGGCCGCCCGCACTCCGGACACGGATCGCCGGGCTTGGCTTCGTTCACATACAGGTTGTCGAACACGCAATACTGCCCGGTATACGAACCCTTGTAAACATAGCCGTTATCGCGGCATCGCTGGAACAGCCACTGCACGGTCTGCGCCTGCTCGGGGCTGGTGGTCCGGATGAAGCGGTCCGGGGCAATGCCGAGCTCGCGGAAATTCATCTGGAATTCTTCGGCCATCATGGTCGAGAAATCGAGCGGCGACTTGCCGACGCGCGCTGCGGAGCGTTCCACGTTGACGCCGTGTTCGTCGGCGCCGCTGGTGAGCACCACGTCATAGCCTTGCAACCGTTTGAAGCGCCGAATTGCGTCGCACACAATGGTCGTATAAGCGTGGCCGATGTGCGGAGCGCCGTTAGTGTAATAAATGGGCGTGGTGAGATAGTATTTCATCGGCTCTCTTTCAAGTATGCAAGATTGGCGTCAGCGAGCACCCGCTTGAGAGGCTTGCCCGTGCGCAGGGCAAGCGCCCGGCAGTCTTCGAATTCCGGGGCAAATGAGCCGCACTCGCCCACTTTGATGCGGACCTTCCCGTAGCCGGTTTCCACTTCCACCAGCCGCCGCGATTGCACTCTGCGCTCGGCCGGATATATGCGCAGGCCGAGCGTCGACGTCTCGGCAAAGATGAGCCTGGCCGCGGTCTCCCGATGCTCCGGCCGCGCAATCACAGTCAGCAGCGCGCCTTGGCGGTTCTTCTTCATCACCAGCGGAGACAGCGTCACATCCAGCGCGGCGCCGGAATCGAGCAGGCGCTCCATGGCGTAGCCGAGGACCTCGGGGGTCGAGTCGTCGATGTTCGCCTCGATCACAGCGACGGTGGTCGCTTCGGCCGCGCCGGTGCGCTCGCCCAGGATGACGCGCAACACATTGGCATGCTCGGCGAAGTCCTGATCGCCCGCCCCATATCCGATGGATGTGATGCGCATGGGCGGAAGCGCTCCAAACTCAGATGCCAGCGCGGTTGCGAGGGCCGCGCCGGTAGGGGTGGTGAGCTCGAATTGCGGGCCGCGCGCATACACCGGCCTCCCTTCGAGCAGCGCCGCGGTGGCCGGCGCGGGCACAGGCAGTACGCCATGCTCGGTGCTCACGGTTCCGGATCCCGTATTGATGGCGGAGCACGCAATTTCGGTCACGCTCAGCAACTCCAGACCGAGGCACGCTCCGGCGATATCGCAAATGGAATCCACCGCGCCGACCTCGTGGAAGTGAACTTTTTCAATGGCGACGCCATGCACGCGCGCCTCAGCTTCACCCAGCCGTTGGAATACGGCGGCGGTCATCGTCTTGGCCCGCAGCGGCAGGGTTGAACGCTCAATCATCTCGAGGATGTGCGGCAGATGGCGATGCTTCCGCGCTTCCCCGCCCCGGACATGAAACTTGGAAGCCGCGATGCCGCGTCGGGTGGTCTTTTCCACTTCAAAGGTTGCGCCAGTCCCAAGCGACGTGAGACCGGCGAACAATTCATCCGCGTCGGCGCCGGCGTCAATCAGCGCGCCGACGGTCATGTCGCCGCTGATGCCTGAAAAGCAATCAAAATAACAGGTTTGCATGTGATAGCGCCGCGGGGTGCGGCAATCTCAATTGTAGTCGCGGCAGCTCCGGCGCTGGATCGAATGATACTGTGGACTCAAATGTTATCGAAGAGACTCGAGGAACTTCAGCGCCGTCACGCCAATGCCGAGGCGGGCGGTGGTCGGGAGCGCAACGAGCGCCAGCATAAGGAGGGCAAGCTGTCGGCGCGCGAGCGCATCGACCTGCTGCTTGACGAAGGTACGTTTCAGGAGCTCGACAAGCTGGTCCGGCACCGCTGCCGCGACTTCGGAATGGACGAGCAGGTCATCGACGGCGACGGATTTGTCACGGGCTATGGACGCATTCACGGACGCCTGGTCTATGTCTTTGCGCAAGATTTCACCGTCTTTGGCGGCTCGCTGTCAGAGGCCAATGCGCAGAAGATCTGCAAAATTATGGACCTGGCGCTGAAGACCGGGGCCCCCATCATCGGGTTGAACGATTCCGGCGGCGCGCGTATTCAGGAGGGCGTGCTTTCACTCGCCGGCTACGCCGATATCTTTCTTCGCAACACGCTTGCCAGCGGCGTGGTCCCCCAAATCTCAGCGATTATGGGCCCCTGCGCCGGAGGCGCCGTCTATTCTCCTGCGCTCACGGACTTCATCTTCATGGTGGACCGGACAAGCCACATGTTCGTCACGGGCCCGGATGTCATCAAGACGGTAACTCATGAGGACGTCACCAAGGAACGGCTCGGTGGCGCCGTCACTCACAATTCCATCAGCGGCGTGGCGCACTTCCTCGCCTCCAACGACGCGGAATGTCTCAGGATGATTCGCGAACTGGTCCAGTACCTGCCGCAAAATAATCGAGATGATCCCCCGCGCCGCGCCACCAATGATCCGCCCGATCGCCAGGACCCCCGGCTGGACTCCATCGTGCCCGAAGAGTCGAACCTGCCCTACGACATAAAGGACATCATTCTGCGCGTGGTCGATGACGGCGAGTTCTTTGAAGTGCAGGAGCACTGGGCGCAGAACATCGTGATCGGCTTCGCCCGCCTGGACGGGCGCAGCGTGGGCATCGTCGCAAATCAGCCGGCTTATCTGGCCGGATGCCTGGACATCAATTCCTCCACCAAAGGCGCGCGGTTCGTCCGGTTCTGCGACGCATTCAACATTCCGATCGTCACCTTCGAGGACGTGCCTGGATTTCTGCCCGGGACCGATCAGGAGTTGGGCGGCATTATCCGTCACGGCGCGAAGCTGCTGTATGCCTACGCGGAAGCGACGGCGCCCAAGGTGACCGTCATCACGCGCAAGGCCTATGGCGGCGCATATTGCGTCATGGGATCCAAGCACCTTCGGACGGATATCAACTTCGCCTACCCGACTGCCGAGATTGCGGTGATGGGCGCCGAGGGCGCGGTGAATGTCATCTACCGGCGCGAAATCGCGGCCGCTTCCAATCCCGACGAAATGCGCCGGCGCAAAATCGCCGAATTTCGCGAGCGCTTCGCGAATCCGTTCGTGGCGGCTGAGCGCGGCTTTATCGACGACGTCATCGAGCCGCGCGAGACGCGGCCGCGGATCATCGAGGCGCTGCGGATGTTGGCGACCAAGGTGGACGCCATGCCGAGGAAAAAGCATTCGAACATGCCGTTATGAGGCCTTGTCTGCTCCGGTTCAGCGGCGCAGTGCGGCGACTGTGGCGCCCCAGCCGCCAGCTTCGAGCGGGGCGTCGCCGAATGAGACGACAAACGGCGTGCGGGCCAGTACCGCGCGCACGATCTCTCGCTGCACTCCGATCCCCCGGCCGTGGATGATTCGAATCGCTGTGAACCCGCGCTTGTGCGCTTCTTCAAGATAGGCCTCGACCACAGCTTTTACGTCCCGCGGCGGCACAGAGTGCAGGTCGAACACATCAGTAATCTCGATCGGGATCGGCTCCTGGTCCTCAGGCATATTGCCAAGTCCCTTACTTAATTGCACTTAGTACAGTTCGCCCCCGCCCTCCCACGGTTATAATCAGGACGATCGCGGGGTTCTGCATGGTCTGCAAACTATGTGGGAACAGAATCGGGTTGATGCGACGGTTCGTCGACAGCGACTTCTGCTCGGCCGAACATCGTATCGAGTCCCGCATTCTGTTAAACAGCGGCCTGGCGGACGCGGATCCGGCTGATGAACCATGGCCGGTGGCGGCCCGGTTGCAGCGTCGCAAAAGTTCCTCATCGACGGAATCGGTCATTGTTTTAGCCATTCTCGCCGTGAGCGCCCTCTCCGCCTTGGGCTATTTCCATCGCTCAACCATAGCCGCGCCGGCGCAGGCGCCTCGCCCCAAAACCGCCGGATGGGTGCGTAGCTGGGGTCAGTCCGTGACCCGAATTGTACCAGGCGCCTCGGTCAGACTGGTCGACGACTTCCGCTCCGGCCTCTCTGACTGGACTGCTGATGCAGGGGGGCGGCGCGGCGCGGGCTCGTGGTCGTTGACGGCGGACGGGCTGAAGCCCGGACGCCTACGCATCTGGCAGAAGTCGCGAGATCTCTCCGACTATCAATTCCACTTTCAGGCGCGAATCGATCGCAGAGGCCTGGGCTGGGCTTTTCGTGCGCTCGATGTGAGCAACTGCTATGCGGTCAAGCTGAGCGTGAATCGTAAGAAGACCATGCTGACGCATCTGGTCAAGCTCGGCGGACTGGAGTTCGACCGCGTGTCCGAACCCCTCGCCGTCAACATACGGCGCGGCGAGTTTTGCCGCGTCCGCGTCAGCGTGCGTGCGGATCATTTTATAACCTTCATCAACGACGAACCGGTCACATCCTGGACTGACCGCCGGCTGGCGCGCGGCGGGGTGGGATTTTTCACCGATGAAGGCGAAAGCGCGACCGTGCGATCCGTGATGCTGACTGAGCAGGACAGCTTTATGGGCCGGGTGCTGGCGTACTTTTCGCTCGTCCGCATGCCCCTGCTCGAATAGCAGCGTTACAGCGACGCCAGCGTGGGAGCATCCCACGCTCCTTGGGCGCGGATCTCGACATTGCGGACCTCCTGGTATACTCGGCTCACGTCCATCAGGGCGCCGGCGCCGTCTACAGCGCCAGCAACGACAATTCGCCGGGGCGCTGCAGCCGCCGCAACCTGCGGCAGATCCGTACGCTTGAGGATTCCCGGCAGAAAGTTCGCGAAGGACTGCCGGTATTCGTCGGCCTCGAGAATACTGCGATAACTGGCAAGAACGCCTGAAAGGTACGTTCGTTCGATGCGGTCATGCAGCGCCGCGGCGAACAACGCAGGCGGGCCCATCTCTCCGAGCGCAGCCAGCGCGATACGGCGTCCTCGCGTTTCCGCAAGTTCCGCAAAAGCATTGACGAAGCTGAGAAGGTCGGCGACCCGCTGACCGAGAAGCGGCGCTCCAAGTATCAGCGACGCCCACGCATAAGCTTCTTCCCGGGAGTGCGGAATCTCATACTGTTGCGCCCCGCGGCCCACTTCAGGCCGGAGGTCCCCAATCCCGCGTACATCAGCTGCGCAGACCACGACGCCCATTGCGGCGAGTTGATGATAGAGATCCCCTTCCCTCCAGCGCGCGTTCCTCCCGCGCGGCTCAACGACGAGAAGAACCGGTTTCGATGGGTCGGCATGGCGCGGCGCGAAGATCCAGGCGGGCGCTGCAACGCGCGGCGCGGCGTGCACTTCCAGGGCAAGAATGTCGCACGCCTCGGAACGGAGGCGGCCTGCGATTCGCGGCTCAGGCCGGCGATTCCAATCGAGGCCGAGAAGCTTCCGAATTTCACCGCGAGAGAGCACGCTCGGGACAAATTTCGCGGCGCTCTCCCGCGCCAGCATGACCGGGGTCTTGCTCCCAAAGTCTCGTACTACGTTGCCGGTGCGGCCGGACCAGAGCGTCTGGTCCCGCTCCGGCTGAACCTCAGGTTCCTCCAAACCGTCCGTTGGCCGTCCTTTCAGCCAGCGTTCGAACCAGGCGTAAATCTGACATCGGAGCGAGTAGCCCAGGCCGTGAGGCGCCGGCGTTTCCACCCAGCGCGCCTGATCGGCGCGGCCGAGCACAGCGTAAACCTTCTGAAGTCGCGCGAATTCCTCCCGCCCGTTTGAAAGATAGCGCGGCGAATAGGTCCCGAAAAAATCGTGGGCGCTGGCAATGATCAGCAGAGGCTTGGGCGCGAGCGGGTATAACAAATCCCAGCGGTCGAAGGCCACCGGCCCGGACCCGATCAGATCCTGCTCCGCATCGTCCACCGACCCGGGCGGATCGAAATCCGCGCATGCGAAATTTTCCGTGTTGCCCGACGAGACGGCGGCGGCTGCGAGCCGATCGTCCACTGCCGCGAGCAGCATCGTCAGAGTTGCGCCGCCGGACTGGCCCGCCGACGCCAAACGTCCGGGATCGACGAGCGGGTGTGAGGCGAGCACGTCCAGGCTGCGCACGGCGTCCCACACTTGCAAGCGGGTCGCAGTGTCGCCGGCCAACAGCATCTGCCGACCGGGCAAGCTGTGCTCCTCATCAGCCGAGCGCAGTCGCGTTGTGACGCCGTCCGGCTTCGGGTAATACGTCCGTTCGCCTTGGCCCATGGGATCGAACGCGAGCACCACAAATCCGAACCGCGCCAGCCCCTGACAGCACTTCTGATATGCGTCGTTCGCCTTGCCATTCAGCGCGTGGCCCATTTGAAAGAGCACGCCGGGATAGGGCGGCGCGCCCGTTTTCGGAATGTAGAGATTGACGGGCACCTGAAGTCCCGGGCGGCTCTCATACACGAGTTTTTCGACGCGGTAGGCGTCGCGTTCGAATGCGCCCATCAGGCGCTGGTTCAAAGGCGTGCGCTCCGGCATGCCGCCCACCAGCTTCCAGAACGTCTCGCGCACCCAATGCTGGCGCGCCCGAATGGCCTCTGGCGAGGTGAGCTTCAACAAGGCATCATTGCGCTGACGGTACGCATCGCTCGCAAGCTCGGCCAGGAAATCCGGCAGACAACGCGCGTACTCCGGGTAATCGACTCGCTGCGCCCGCGCCCCGATCGCGCCCGCGCCGGCCAACAGGAGCTTGCGGCGGGTGAGCATGATTCAATTTGCTCCGCCGACCAGCCGGATGAGATCCGGCGTATCGAAATCGGCAAGGACGCCGGGGATGATGCGCGCCGGCAGATTGATGGGCGTCTCCGCGCGGATATCCTCCATATACGAAGGAACGTGGGCCGTTTCGACCGACGCATGAAGGCGCGGCTCGACGGCCGCAGCAAAGATCGCGATCAGGGCGCCATCGCCGCCGCCCGAAACGGAGATCTGCGAGGCATCCACATCGGGACGGCTCGCCAGGTAGTCAAAGACGCGCAGGGCGTCATAGGTCTGCATGCCGGGCAGATTCTTACCCACCAGCAACGCGCGCATCGCCATCTGCCAATCGCCGGCGTAACCCTCTTTGCCGTCGGGCGGGGCGCTTTCACCCCAGCCGCGCAGATCGGGAACCACAACCATGCGGCCGCCACGAACGAGCGTTTCGGCGGGGCCGCCCTCGGCGGCCGCGACGTGCTTGCCGCGCGGCTCGAGTAGCAGGACGGCGGGTATCCGGCCCGCATGCTTCTCGGGCACAAACAGCAAGGCCGGAACGATGACGCCGGGTTCCGTCGCAAGGGCAACTTTGTCGATGCGGCAGCCGCGCCGCGCAATGGACCCGAACAACTGCGCGGCGGGAGCTCCTCGCACCTCGGGCAGACCGAGCCGCAGGGCGACAATCCGTCGGAGCTCGGCCGGAGTCGCGTTGAGCGCTTTGCGGTGCGCGAACATCCGTTCCGCAAGGGCGCGGTTCATCGAGCGAATGGTTTCGCCGCCGAGCGACGTCGACAGCTGGCCCGTCGCGGTGCAATTCAATTCAACCGGCGGGATGGTCTGCACATCCGGCTCCGCGCCATCCACGCGCCGGTCATGCAGCCAGCGCTCGAGCCAAGCGGCCGTGGCCTCGCGCCGCGGCTTGGACCAGCCATGCGTGTCGTCGTACTCAAACCAGCCGATGCGATCTTCCGCGCCGATGAGGTTGAACTCCCGCGCGGCCTCGGCGAAGGCCGCCCGAGCGCCCTCGATGGGGAAAAAGTCGCGGGTCGCAGTCATCATTTTGATGGGCCGCGGCGCGAAAGAGACCAGAAAATCTGCAAAATCGAGTCCGTCGCGGACGAACCCGGAGAAGACCTGCTCGGCGTCCTGGGGACCCGGCGTGAACCACAGCTTCTTCCACGAGGTGATGTAGCAGGAAGGCGCCGCGGCGGCCAGACGCGAATCGAGCGCGGCCAGATACGCTGACTGCGTTCCTCCTCCGGAATTGCCGATGACCGCGATCCGCTTCGGATCTACGTCAGAGCGCGTGAGAAGGTAATCGACCCCTCGGACGCCATCCCAGATCTCCCAGCGAGCTACGTTCGCGCCCGTGAGGAAACACTGCGCTCCATACATATCGTGTTCGCGCACGCCGGCGCCCACGCGCGATTTGCCCTGCGCGGGATCGAAATATTCAAGCCGCTCTCCCTGGCTTGGCGGGTCGATGGCGAGCACGAGGAACCCGCGCTTTACCAGCGCAATCCACATGCGCTGATAGGTTTCGAAGGCCTTTCCTTCGGCGCTGTGGCCGGCGGTTCCGAGCACGGCCGCCAGCGGGCGTTCGCCCGACGCCGGCACGTAGGCGTTTGCCGTCACATAGAACCGCGGCTGGCTCTCATAAATTACCTTTTCGACGGAGTAGCCGTCGCGAGTCAGACGCCCTGTGATCCGCGCGTTGAGGGGCGTGCGCTCGGGAAGCCCGCCGATTTCCTTCAGAATTGTGGCGCGTATGTATTCCTGGCGGGCACGAACGTCGCGCGCATCACGGAGCGCGGCGATTTTGGCGTCCCGCTCCTTCCACATGCGCTCGGCGATCTGCGTGAGGTAGCGGTCCACCATTCCGGCCAGGTCGGAACGGATTGTGAGCGTCTCACCGGCGTCGAGGAGCGCGGGCGCGACGGCCAACACCAGCAGTAGTTTGCGCCTCTGATGCAGCATCAGATTCGATCGAGCCCGGCGCTTCTTCGGAGTAAGCCGTCCTCACAAGCGGCCGTGTTCTGATTTCCGATACGAAAGGAGTCTATCAAACGGCCTGGCACAGCGCCCGGCGTGGTCCGGCAGCCGCGCGGCGTAATTAAGCCGCGCTGATCAACGCATCCTTCTTGTACCATTCCAGCGTCCTGCGCAGGCCCTCTTCGATTGTGAATCGCGGAGCGTGTCCCAGATCGCGTTTGGCCGCTGTGGTGTCTGCCTGTGAATCTCGCACATCGCCCTCGCGGGGCGGACCATAGATGGCGGGCAAGGAAACGCCTTCGATCTTCTGAAGCAGGTTCCAGACTGAATTCAACGAGTACCGTCCGCCGTTGCCCGCGTTGTAGACCTTGCCCGAAACCCCCTTGGCGCGCGCCGCCTTCAGGGCCAGCTCGGCGACATCTTCCACATAGGTGAAATCGCGGGTCTGCTCGCCGTCGCCGAAAATTACAGGCGAGCGGCGCTCGATCAGACATCGCATAAAGATGGACAGCACGCCCGAGTAGGGGCTGGAGGGGTCCTGCCGGGGCCCATACACATTGAAAAAGCGCAGCGACACGGTCTCCAGGCCGAAACACGATGCAAACACCGATGCGTAATACTCGCCCATAAGCTTCTGCGCCGCATACGGCGATTTCGGGTTCGGCAGCATGGTCTCGACCTTGGGAAGAACGTCTGTATCGCCATAGGCCGAAGATGACGCGGCATACACGACGCGGCCGACCTTCCCATCCGCAGCAGCGCGCAGCACGTTGAAGGTACCGTTGATGTTCACGTCATGCGAAGGCCGGGGATCGTGAATCGAGCGCGGCACCGATGGAATTGCGGCGAGATGGAAGACGACGTCAGCGCCCGCGATCACGGCGGCGATGGCATCATAGTCGCGGATATCAAGTTCATGAAATTCGACTCGGGGACGCACTTCGTCCAGGTTTTGTCTTCGTCCGGTCAAGAGGTTATCGATGATCTCGACCCGACCATCTCCCGCAGCGAGGAGCATCCGGACCAGCGCCGACCCGATAAACCCGGCGCCTCCCGTTACGATATAGCGTTTCATTGAGGTAGTTTTGCGATCTCCGATTCAAGGTAGCGCAGCGATTCTGTGGCAATGCGCTCTGCGCCGGGCGAAAAATCGAATGCTTCCAAGGACACCCAGCCCGCGTAATTCTTACGGCGAAGCGCCTCGAGCACGGGCTTGAAATCGTAGTTGCCGGTCCCCGGATGCTTGCCGTCCATTTCATTGACGTGCACGTGGCGGATCAGGTCGAAATAGCGCTCCACCAGCGCGGCATGAGGCTCCGTTTCATCGGCCGCGTTGTGAGTGTCGAACATCGTGCGGACGGCGGGACTGGCAATGTCCTGCACGATCCGGACCGCTTCGGCGAGGGTGTTCACGATGTCGCTCTGGCTCGACGGCAAGGCCTCGACCAGGATCGTCACGCCGCGCTCCATCGCATGACCGCACACCGATGCGAGTCCCTCCTCGAACCGCCGTGTAGCTTCTTCGACGCTCGATCCGCCCGTCGTGGAGCGTTGGCGCGGCGAGCCGAACACCATCACGCCTCCGTCGCCCAGGTCCGCGCACAGATCAATCAGATCGCGTACATGCTCCCAGCTCCTCTCGCGCACAGCCTTGTCCGGCGTAGTGACGTGCAGTCCCTTGGGCGACGCCAGCAGCCAGTGGAGTCCTACAAAGCGCAGGCCATCGGACGACATGATGGCGCGGTACTGCCGGCGCTTCTCGAGCGAAATGTCACGCGGCGACTCTGCGAGGGTAAACGGGGCGATTTCAATTCCTGTGTAGCCGATCCGGCGCATCGATTTGCACGCTTCATGAAAGGGCCAGCCCTGGTACACCTCGTTGCAAATCGCCTGCCTGAATTCGTAACTCATGAAAATTTCAGTGTATTAATCGGCGATGACGTGCACAAACTTCGGTTCTGCGGCAGGAAGTTCGAACAGCGTCCGGCGGTAATCGCTGAAGGCGAACCGGCGGATCATCGCGCGCAACACGCGGTCATCGAGCGCCGCGAGATCGGACAGCGCGGCTGCAAAAGACTCACGGCTTGCATTCACGCTGCCGACGATGGTCTGATTTCCAACAATCAGATCGATAAACGAAAACTCGCCTGGCGCGGATTGCGCGCCGAGAGTGACAAACACGCCGCAAGGCGCCAGGCATTTCAACGCGGCTAAGGCCAAATCCGCCGCTCCGGCTGCCTCCACGATCAGACTGGCGCTCCCGGAAAGGAGCCTGGAGTAGCCAATGCCTTGCGAGCGCAGCAGCCCGACGCGGGGGTGATCCTCCGGCTCTGCCGAGGAGACGCGCACAGCGAAGCCACGCCGCTTTAGAACCAGTGACGCAAGCATGCCAATGGGCCCCAGTCCAAGCACCAGCGCGGAAGCGTCATCCGACTGGCGCACCGCGAGAGCGCGCGCGACAGCCTTCTCCACGACGCTCATCGGCTCGATTAAGATGGCGAAATCCAACAGCGATGGCGGCACGCGGATCAGATCTGAGGCATCATCGACGGCATACTCCGTAAAGTAGCCGTCGGCGCCGACAATGCCGCGCTCGGTGTAGCGAAAACTTGTGCACAGGTCGGGCCGCCCTCTCGCACACGAAGAACACGCCGGCCGGCACCCGCGCCGGACCGTTGGAACGACCCAGTCGCCTTCAGACAACGCATGAACATCCCTGCCGCAGCGCACCACCTGGCCCAGCGCTTCATGACCGAGCACCAGCGAAGAAACCTTCTGCGTGGGACGGCGCATCTTGAACGCAGCCAGATCCCGATCCGTCCCGCACACGCCCACCTCATGAATGCGAAACAAGACCTGAGCCGGCGAAACGCCTTCCGGTTGGGGCCGGTCGCATTCGCCCACAGTCTGCCGCTCGAAATCAAGGACGACCGACCGCATGAACATCCCTGTCCGGTTCTTCAGTCTGGGGCAGCCGCGCTCCGGCCGGTTTCCGCGCCACCACAATGAGCGACAGGCCGCTCCAGGGCAGCAGCGCATCGATCCGCCTCCAGAACCACACGGTTTTATCGAATATCTTGAGCGTAACTTTGCTGATGTGCTTGCGGCCAAGCACGACGCTGAAGAGCCACCAAGCGGGCTTGCCAATCTTATTCAGTTGATAGACCTGATCGACCGTGAGTTCGGCCTCCTGGAGCATCATCCGGATCTCGGTTTCCGAGAACCGGCGCTTATGGCCAAGCGTGCGGTCGACGGATCCGTACAAGCGTTTGCCCTGGGGCGCCAGGATGATGATGCGGCCGCCCGGGATCAGTGTTCGCGCTATACAACGCACGACTGCGGCGGGATCGGCAACGTACTCCAGCACATTCAGGCACAGGGCCGTCTCAAAGGATTCGGTCCACTGGCGATAGTCGGCTTCGACGGCGGGGTCCAGGCGCGACACGGTCACGTTGGGGGTGCGGAAAAACCGGTTCCATAGCGCGTGCAGATACAGTTGATCCTTCTCGGCGGCCACATACCGGAGCCGGCGCCCCATGAGCCGGCCTGCGATATTACCGATTCCGGCCCCCACTTCGAGCACCGTGTCGCCCACGTGTTTGCGAATCACCCGCGTCATCCAGCTCAGGTATTGCGGCGTGCCGGTCAGGTTGTTGAGGAACGCTCGGCCGTACGGTTCGGCATAGAGGTCGTCGATAAGCCAGAAGCGAAGAATGACGCCAAGCGCCTTGATGCCGTCGCGCCACCCGATTTTCTTGCCTTCCTCGTAGGTCCGGCCATGGTAGCTGATGGGGACTTCGTAAATTCGGAATTTGCGCTTGGAACACTTCATCGTGATCTCGGGCTCAAATCCGAACCGGTTGGACCGGATGGGAATGCTCTTCAGGAGATCCGTGCGGAAGACCTTGTAACACGTCTCCATATCGGTCAGATTCAGATTGCAGAACATGTTCGAGATCAACGTGAGCATCTTGTTGATCAACGAATGCCAGAAGGGCAGGACGCGAGTCTGCTCCCCGGCCATGTAGCGCGACCCGAACACAGCGTCTGCGTGTCCGTCCAGCAAGGGGCGCAGGAGCTTGGGATATTCGTTCGGATCGTATTCGAGGTCGGCGTCCTGCACCAGGCAGAAATCTCCTCGCGCCTTTTCGATGGCCGTGCGGACGGCCGCTCCCTTGCCCTGGTTGCATTGGTGGCGGAACAACCGAATGCTAGGCTCAGTGGCGGCCAGGCGTTCGAGAATTTCGGATGATCCGTCTGTCGAGCAATCGTCGACGATGATGAGTTCCCGGTCCATGTTCTCGGGAAGCGGCGCCGCGAGCACCTGCGAAATGCTGCGCTCGAGCACTGTGCGCTCGTTGTACACCGGAATGAGTATGGACACCAGCATCGGGGCGCAGCGGCGCGATCTCGCAGTGGCGAGGTCGTGGGCTGAATGAAGTAAACCATTATTGCAGATCGACCGAAACGGCCGCGACGCCCGGATTCAGTTCACTGGAATTCGGTTTTGTATGATTTTGTCAATTCCAGCGCGCAACCCAGGCCCCCGGCGTATACTCAATAGAACAGCTTTTTACAAGGAGTTAGCCGAGTTATGACGAGGCGTGCGCTGATTCTCGTAGTGCCGGCGCTGGCGGTCGGGCTGGCCGGGCAAGCATTTGCAAAACCGAATTTTACAGGCGACTGGAAGTTGAATGCGGACAAAAGCAACTTTGGGCCGATTCCGCCGCCCACCGCGATGACGCTCAACATCGAGCATTCGGATCCTAACCTTAAAATTCTGACCAAACAAAGCGGCGCTCAAGGCGACATGGAGTATGAAGCCAAGTACACCACTGACGGCAAGGAGTCGGTAAACAAATTCGGCGAGGCCGAGGCCAAAAGCGTGGTGAACTGGGACGGCGATGCGCTGGTTAACGATACAAAGCTGAGCATTAACGGAAACGAGATCACGATCAAGAGCAAGTGGACCCTTTCTGAAGACGGAAAGGTTCTGACCAACAATGCGCATCTGGTTTCTCCGCAAGGAGAGCTGGACATGACGCAGGTGTTCGAGAAGCAGGAGAAGAAGACGGACTGATCGCCGTTGTTGCATACAACCGGCGGTCGCAGCAGAACTTACCCCTGCCAGAGCGCGGCGAAATATCCGACGAGCGGCTTGCGTCGCACGGCTATGAATACCGAGCAGCGGTTCGACGAACTGAAGCGCAAATATGGGCCGGTCCTGCAATTTTTGGAGGACAGCCAGGCGCGACTCCAGGCCATGAATATTCAGGATGACAAGCTGATGATCCGCGCCGCCGTTTCCTCGCCCGACACCCGGGATCGCATACTCGCCGAAATCGAAAAGATCGACGGTTCGTTGGCGGAGGTGATCCCGGATATCCGCGTTGAGGGGCAACCCAATATGCCCGCAACGGGCCAGAGCACGGTGCAAACCGGCCAAACCTTTTCCAAACAGGGTGAGCGGCCGTCGAACGCGAACGAGCGATAATCGCGCCGAGCCGTATCTGATCGCCGCTGCGGCGGCGCCGATTTTGTTCGCCGCAGGGCCGAGACGTCTCGAGCGCCTACTCTATGGCGCGCCGGCGCGCCATCAGACTCGCGGGAAAGTTTGTCAGCGGCGCGGCCGTCGCTCTCAAGCGGCGGGTTCAAAAATGCCCCTGGGTATCGGCGTGTTATCCTCATAACAACTGAGGCGAGATTAGGTGCGCGCGCGTTTTGTAGCGACTGCAGCCGTGCTGATCCTGGCCATTATCGGGATCGTATACGCCCAAAAACCGTTTCGCGAATATCCTGGCGCCGAGTACGAAAATTTTCCGCTGCCGCCGGACTGGCAAGAGAAGACCGAATTTACTCGCGCCCGTCTGAACTATCGCAGCATTCCGTACGGCTGGCGCCGTTACTTTTCCTGGACCATCGATTATCCCCGTTCGGACCGGCACCTGCTGGCCGGCATACGGCGACTGACGCGGATCCATACGCGTTCGGTCGAGCAGGTCGTCGATCTCAGCGATGACGATGTATATAACTGGCCGTTTCTGTATGCCGTCGAGGTCGGGCACTGGGACTTGACGGACGAAGATTGCAAGAAGCTGCGGGATTATCTGCTGCGCGGCGGGTTTCTGATGGTAGACGACTTCCACGGCACGCAGGAATGGGAAGTCTTCATGGCCTCGATGAGCCGGGTGTTCCCGGACCGGAGCGTCGTCGACCTGGATAACAGCGACCCGATCTTTCATGTGCTCTACGATTTAGACGACCGTTTTCAGGTTCCCGGCGCTCAGTGGTTTTACACCCACCGCACCTACGAAAAAGACGGGTACGAGGCGCGCTGGCGCGGCATCTACGATGACAAAGGCCGCATCATGGTCGCCATTTGTCACAACATGGACCTTGGCGACGCCTGGGAGTGGTCGGATGACCCCGCCTATCCGGAGAAGTGGGCCTCGCTTGCCTATCGTATTGCGGTGAACTACACGATTTACGCTATGACTCACTGATCCCGGTCGATTCTCCGAAAGAGCGTATGTTCGAGTTCCTCTTCAAATATCCGGCCACGGTGTTCTCCAAGGGGAAGTTTGTGTTCGCCGGGTCGTGGCCGGGTTGGGCGTTGGCCGCGGCGATTGCAGTTGCAGGCGCCGCGATTGCGTTGCTGATATGGCGCCGGCGGAGGGCGCTGGATCAACCGCTGCGAGCAGTCGCGATCTGGGCGTTGCAGACGGCGATGATCGCCGTACTGCTGCTGATGTTGTGGGAGCCAGCCCTGAGCATCTCTGCGCTGAAGCCGCAGCAAAATATTGTTGCCGTGGTAGTGGACGATTCCCGAAGCATGGCGCTTGCGGAAAGCGACGGAACCCGGCGTGATGAAGCGGTGCGCGCGCTCCAGGGAGGGTTGCTTCAGTCCTTACGCGAGCGGTTCCAGGTTCGTCTATACCGTTTGGGGGATGCGGTGGACCGGATTGAAAGGCCGGAACAACTGACAGCGACGGCCAACGCCACCCGGATCGGCGAGGGTCTCAAACAAATTGTCGCCGAATCCTCGTCGCTGCCCGTGGGCGCGATTGTGCTGCTGAGCGATGGCGCCGACAACTCCGGCGGCATCGATCTTGAAACGATCAGCGAGCTCCGGCGTCATCAGATTCCGGTGCACACGGTCGGGTTCGGGCGGGAGCAGTTCGCCCACGATGTGGAGCTGAGCGATATGCAGGCCCCGGCCAAGGCGCTGGCGGAATCCAGGGTGCTTGCGGTGGTTACCGTGCGCCAGCACGGATACTCGGGGCAGCGCGCCCGGCTGGTGCTGCGCGACGGTGGAAAGGCGCTGGCATCCCAGGAGATCACGTTCCATCGCGACGGGACGCAGACGGAATCTGTGCTGTTCAATTCCGGCGAGGCCGGCGTTCGCAACCTGGAGGCCGTTCTTGAGCCGCTCTCGAACGAGGAGAACCTGAGGAACAATCGGCTGGTTCGGGTCATGAACGTCGACCCGAGGCGGCCGCGGATTCTGTACGTTGAGGGCGAGCCTCGTTGGGAGTATAAGTTCATCCACCGGGCGATCGCCTACGAGGATCCCTCTATGCGCATGGTGACGATCCTGCGGACGACGCAGAACAAGATCTATCGCCAGGGCGCGGACACGCCGGATGAACTGAAAGAAGGATTTCCGACCAGGGTGGAGGAGCTGTTCGCCTTCGACGGCCTCATCCTCGGCAGCGTCGAAGCAAACTGGTTCACCGAGGCGCAGCAGGAGCTGATCAAAGAGTTTGTTGACCGGCGCGGCGGCGGCGTGCTGTTCCTGGGCGGGCGGTTCGGCCTGGCTGACGGCGGATACAAGCAGCCGCCGTTTGACGAGATTCTGCCGGTCACGCTGCCGTCGTCGAAAATGACGTATCACGCGCAGACGCCGGCCTATGTCGAGCTGACTGGCGCAGGCCGCGACAGCCTGATTTGCCGTCTGGACGATGATCCCGACGCCAACGTGCAGCGCTGGAAAAAGCTGCCCTATCTGATGAACTATCAGGAGGCTGGGACGCCTAAGCGGGGCGCGCTGGTGCTTGCCGAAGCGCTGCCGTCGAGCAAGGGACGGCTGCCGCTGCTCATCATTCAGAATTATGGCCGCGGACGCACAGCGGTGTTCGCCACGGGCGGAAGCTGGCGCTGGCAGATGCAGATGCCGCTCGGCGACAAGTCGCATGAGATGTTCTGGCAACAATTGCTTCGCTGGCTGGTGACGGGTACGCCTGGGCACGTCGTGGCGTCGACGCCGAAGTCGCTGCTCGCCGATGACAAACGCGTGCGGCTTCGCGCCGAGGTGCGCGACAAGACGTATCTGCCTTCGGGCGATGCGCAGGTCGAGGCTCACATCCTGGGGCCGAATAATCTTAGCGCCACGGTTGAGCTGCACCCGGACCCCTCGGAGGCAGGGGTATTCACCGCAGACTGGAGCGCGGAGCAGGAAGGGTCGTATTTGGCCGAAATTGTGGCGCGGCGCGGCGAGGAGGAGATTGGCCGCGACGTGCTGACGTTCCGGCGGGAAGATGGCGTGGCTGAAAACTTCCACGCCGAGCAGAATCGCGAGTTGTTGGAGAAGCTGGCGGAGCAGACGGGAGGACGGTACTGGCGGCCGGATCAGGCGAAAAAGCTGGGCGCCGAGATTTCATATTCGGAAGCAGGGATCACCGTTCGCGAGATGCGCGAGCTGTGGAACATGCCCATCCTGTTCTTTGCGCTGCTGCTGATCCGTTCGAGCGAATGGCTGCTGCGGCGGAAGTGGGGCGTGATATGAAGTTCGCAATCGCGCTGCTCGCGTGCGCAGCGGCGCTGGAGGCTAAGACATTCTATTTGACCGTGGCGGGGCTTGGCGGCGAACCGGAATATGAGAGCCGCTTTATCGGCTGGGCCAAGGACCTGGAAAGCACGGAGAAGGCTGGCGGCATCGAGGGCAAAGTCATCGCGCTGTATGGCCCGGCTGCGACAAAAGACAACATCAAGGCGGCGTTCCGGCAAATCGGCAGCGAGGCGACGCGTAATGACGCGCTCGTTTTTGTGTTGATTGGACATGGCACCTGGGACGGCTATGACTACAAATTCAACCTGCCGGGATCCGATATCACGTCCTTTGAAATTTCCAACCTGCTCGACACGTTTCCGGGCAAGGCGCTGATTGTAAACACCACAAGCGCGAGCGGGGCGTCGTTGAACCAGATGGAGAAACCGAATCGCGTAATTATTACCGCCACAAAATCGGGAACGGAGCGGAACGCGACGGTATTTGCCCGCTACTGGGTGGAGGCGCTGCGCGATCCAACGGCGGACACCGACAAAAACGAGGTGATCACCGCGCTTGAAGCATATCGCTACGCGCAGCAGAAAACGGCGCAATTTTACGACTCGCAGAAGCGGATCGCCACCGAGCATCCGATGATGAACGATGCCGGCAAAGGCGAAGGCGTGAGGGATCCGAACCCGCAAAAGGGCGAGGGCAGGCTGGCGGCGACCTTCGGCCTGGTCCGGTTCGGATCGGCCCAAAAGGCGGCGCAGAACCCGGCAAAGCAGGCTCTGTTGAAGCGCAAGCAGGAACTGGAGGAGCAGATCGACAAGCTGAAATATCAAAAGGCGGCGATGGATACGACGGAGTATCGCCGTCAGCTTACGGCGCTGTTGACGGATCTGGCGCGGGTGCAGGCCGATATCGATAAGTAGTGGTCACGTGTTATGAGGACAATCTGGGGGTTTTTCGTTCTGTCGGCGGCCGTCGGGAGCGCTTGGGGTCAAGGGCTGTCGGAGTGCCAGAATGCGCGGCGGCACGGGCGGCTGGCTGAGGCGAAAGCCTGCTACCAGAAGCTGGCGGGTTCGCGCGATCCCTACCTTCGCGCGGAAGGGTTATGGGCGCTGCGGGATTTCAAGGGCGCGAATGAGGCGTTTCGAGCGGCCGTCGCGAGTCAACCCGATAACGCTGTGTACCGCGTGCGCTGGGGGCGCATGTTTCTGGATCACGCGCAAGGCCAGGATTTCAGCACGGCGGCCGATCTGTTTCGCGAGGCGCTGAAAATTGATCCGAAGAACGGCCCGGCGCTGGTCGGGCTGGCGCTTATCGCCGCCGACAACTGGGAGCAGAAGGCGGCTGAGCTAGCCGCGTCGGCGCTCAAGAGCGATCCCAAGCTGGTCGAGGCGCAGGAACTGCTTGCGCGCATGGCGCTGGAAGACAACAACCCGGAAAAGGCCAGGCAAGAAGCAGACAAGGCTCTCGCCATGTCGCCGGAAGCCCTGGATGCGATGGCCATCCGCGCCACCATTGACTGGATGGAAGACCGATCCGACTCCCCCTGGATGGACCGGATTCTGAAGATCAACCCGGTTTACGGCGAAGCGTACGCGCTTGCGGGCCATTTTTTCGTCATTAATCGCAGGTACGAAGAGGGCATCAGATTTTACCGGAAGGCGATTGAGCTGAATCCGGACTTGTGGGAAGCGCGCTCGGAGCTGGGCGTGAACCTGATGCGTCTGGGCCGCGAGGACGAAGCGCGAAAGCTGCTGACCCAGTGTTATGAAAACGGGTACCAAAGCGACGCGACGGTCAACTCGCTGCGCCTGCTGGACAGCTATAAAAATTACGAAACTTTTCGAACGCCAAAGACCATACTGCGCCTCAATAAGAAAGAAGCGGGCGTTCTGCGCCCTTATTTTCAGGCCGAGCTGGACCGCGCCATCGCCACATATGAACGGAAGTACCACATGAAGCTGAACGCGCCGGTGCAGCTTGAAGTTTATCCGAATCATGAGGACTTCGCCGTGCGCACCATGGGCATGCCCGGACTGGGCGCTCTCGGCGTGACGTTCGGCCATGTCGTGGCCATGGACAGTCCATCGGCGCGGCCGCCGGGACAGTTCCACTGGGCGAGCACCCTGTGGCATGAGATAAGCCACGTCTTTATTCTGTCGGCGACAAATCACCGGGTGCCGCGCTGGTTTACGGAGGGGATTGCCGTACATGAAGAGACGGCCGTGTCGCCGGATTGGGGCGATCGTCTGGACCCCCACGCCATTAAGGCCATCGCGGAGAAGAAGCTCCTGCCAATTGCGGAGCTCGACCGTGGATTTGTGCATCCGTCCTATCCGCAGCAGGTCATCATTTCGTACTTTCAGGCCGGCCAGATTTGTGATTACATTGTCGAACGCTGGGGCTCGGACCGACTGTTGAGCATGGTTAAGGCGTTTTCAGGAAACAAAACCACGCCTGAGGTGATCCAGCAGGAACTGGGCATGAGATCCGAGCAGTTCGACACAGAGTTCCTGGCGTGGCTGGAGAAGCGTACAAAGACGCAGGTTGAAAACTTCGCCCGATGGAAGCAGGGTGCGCAACAGACGGCCAAGGCGCTGGAGGCCAAGAAATTCGACGAGGCGCTGCGCGAAGGCGCCGCGATCCGCGACCTGTACCCCGACTATGTAGAGGCGAACAGCGTTTATGAAATGATGGCCGACGCCTATGCGGCGCTCGGAAACAAGACGGCCGCCGTCGCGCAGCTGGAAAAGTATGCCGCTGTGGGCGGCCGGAATCCGGCGGTGTTGAAGAAGCTCGCCGCATGGCAGTCCGAGATGGGGCATAAGGCCGAAGCCGCGGCGGCGCTCGCGAAGGTCAATTACGTGTACCCGCTGGATGAGGACCTGCACCGACGCCTCGGCGCTCTGGATCTCGAACTTGGCCGGAATGAGGAAGCGGTTCGCGAATTCCAGGCCGTGGTCGGGGGAAGGCCGGGCGATATGGCGGGAGCACAGTATCAGCTTGCGCGCGCTTACCTTGCCGCGCGCCGAAAGGACGAAGCGCGCGAGGCAGTGCTTGACGCGCTGGAGATCGCGCCGGGCTACAAGGACGCCCAGAGATTGTTGCTGGAGCTCGACGGGAAGGATTAGTTCATTGTCAACCTCTACCATCACATCCATCGAATCCGCGGAACTGAGGAATCGCATTGCGCGCTTCCAGGAAGTCGAGCAGGAGATCGTGCGTCAGGTCCGACGCGTTATCGTCGGGCAGGAAGAAGTGCTGGAGCAGGTGCTCATCGCCTTGTTTGTCGGCGGGCACTGTTTGATCACCGGGATGCCGGGGACGGCGAAGACGCTGCTGGTGCGCACCATGGCGCAGACGCTGGGGCTCAAGTTCCGGCGCATTCAGTTTACGCCGGACCTGATGCCCTCGGATATCACCGGCACCGACATCATCGAAGAAGATCCGGCCAGCGGCCGCAAAACCTGGACGTTTGTTCCCGGCCCGATCTTTGCGAACGTGCTGCTCGCCGACGAAATCAACCGGACGCCTCCAAAGACCCAATCGGCGCTGCTGGAGGCCATGCAGGAGCTGTCCTGCACGGTACGGGGCCATCTGTATACGATCGATCGGCCATTTTTCGTGTTGGCCACGCAAAATCCGATTGAACTGGAGGGCACGTATCCGCTGCCGGAGGCGCAGCTTGACCGCTTTCTGTTCAACACACTGCTCGACTATCTGACCGGCGAGGAGGAGATGCAGGTGCTGAATCTGACCACGACGACGCACGTGGCCACCGTAGAGCCCGTGACGAATGCGGAAGAGATCATCGATTTTCAACAGCTCGTCCGGATGGTGCCGATTGCCGACAGCGTCGCGCGATATGCGGTCGACCTGGTCCGCGCTACGCGTCCACCCGACGAGAGCGCGCCCGATTTCGTCAGAAAATATGTCAACTTCGGCGCCAGCGTGCGAGCCGCGCAGTTTTTGGTTCTTTCGGCGAAAGCGAGGGCGCTCATGCGTCGCCGGTACCACGTGACCTATGAAGATATCGCGGCGCTGGCCCGGCCGGTGCTGCGTCACCGCGTATTGCTTAATTTCCACGCCGAGTCCGAAAGGTTGTCGGCGGATGACATTTTAAAGATGCTGCTGGAGAACAAGCCGATCCCGAGAGCCTAAACCCGCCCCGGGATGAATGCAGATGCGACCTCTGCATCATCGCTGGCTTGATTGAATATGGTTTTGCAGCGATTCCTGAACCCGTCAGTCCTCGCCGAGATCTCCGGTCTTGAGCTGGTGGCGAAGACTGTGGTGGACGGGTTCATCGCCGGGCTGCACAAGTCTCCGGACTTCGGGTTCAGCCAGGAATTCGCCGAATATCGCATGTATACGCCGGGCGACGATCTCCGGCATGTAGACTGGAACGTTTACGGTCGCACGGACCGCATTTATTTGAAGCGGTTTCGCGGAGAAACCAACACGTTGCTGACGCTGCTGCTCGATGCGAGCGCGTCCATGGCGTTTACCTCGCACCAGATCACGAAGCTGGACTACGCCCGCTATCTCACGGCATCGCTCGCCTATCTTGCTCATCAGCAGCGGGACGCCGGGGGCCTGATCGTGTTCGATGATGACATTCGCAACTACATTCGGCCGTCGAGCCGCCAGGGCCAGTTGCACCGGATTCTGCACGCGATCGAGCACGCCGAGCCGGGCGCGCGGACCGACTTCGCCAAACCTTTCATCCATTTTCAGCAGTTTCTGTTCCGACGCGGAATCGTCGTAGTCGTTTCCGACTTCTACGAACAGCCGAAAAAGGTGATGGAAACCATAGAGCCGCTTCGGTTCCGGGGCAATGAAGTGGTTTTGTTTCATGTACTCGATCCAGAAGAGGTGCGGCCAAAGCTGAAAGGTCCGGCTCTGCTGGTAGATATGGAAACTGAAGATGCGATGGAAGTGTCGCCGGATTACGTCAACCATGAGTACCGCGAGAAGATCGATCAGCATATTGAGGGACTTCGCGACGAGTCCAACAAAGCGGGAGTCGACTACTTCCTGGTGACAACGGACCGGCCGCTCGATGCGGCGCTGCGGGAGTATCTTACTGTCCGGCAAGGGAGAATGTAGTGGCGTGGCAGTATCAGCAGTAACTGACAGTGAGCGGCCCGGAGCCGGTTCGGGGCTGCTCAGAAGAGGCGTTTTATGGGTTTGTTTGCGCCGTGGTTCTTAGCTGGACTCGCGGCTCTCGGTCTGCCCGTCTGGATCCATCTGCTACGGCAGCATAAGCAGACGCCAAAGTTCTTTTCATCGTTGATGTTTTTCGAGCGGCGAACCCAAAGCTCAGTAAAGCACCGCCGGCTGAAACATTACCTTTTACTTTGTCTCCGTCTTGCGGTGCTGTTCCTTCTGGCGCTGCTGTTTGCGAATCCTTTCATCGAACGAACAGCGCCCGCCGCCTCCAGCCGCAAACTCGTGCTGATCGCTGTCGATCACTCGTTCAGCATGCGATATGGCGAACACCTGGAGCAGGCCAAGCAGCAGGCGATTGACATCGTCTCGAAACTGGGGTCTGGCGACCGCGCTGAAGTGGTTGCGCTCGGAAGCCGCGTCGATCTGCTGACGCAACCGTCCAATGATAGGAATGCTCTTAAAGCCGCTGTGCGTTCCATAACTCCCAGCGACGCGACCAGTTCTTACGCCGAGTTTGCGCGATACCTCCGCGCGCTTCCGCGCTCGACCCATATGCAGGTCGAAGGACACCTGTTCAGCGACATGCAAAAATCCTCCCTGCCGTCAAGTTTCTCGGACCTTCGATTGGACGATCAGACTTCGTTGACGCTGCATTCGGTTGCCGAGCCGAGAGAGCCGAACTGGGCGGTTGAGACGGTGAGTTCGCCGCCGCGGATCTACGGAACCAGAAAGGCGCGGATTCAGGCGACGGTTGCAAGCTACGGCGCGCCGGCGGCAAGGCGGTACGTCACGTTGGCGTTAAACGGCCGTACTGTGGAGACGAAGCCGGTTGACATCCCTGAAAACGGTCGCGCGCAGGTGACGTTCAACGATATCGACGCGCCCTACGGATTCAGCCGCGGCGAAGTGCGGATTGACGGAAACGATCTCCTCAGCGACGACGATCGGTTCTATTTTTCGATGGAGCGGACTGACCCGGCCAGGGCGCTGTTCATCCACGATGCGAGGCAAACGCCAGAGTACTTCCGGTCCGCTCTGGAGGCTGCGTCCGACGCCGCCTTCGCTCTGGATGTGGTTCCCGTCGCGCAGGCGGCCGGCGTCTCTCTGAGCCGGTATGCGTTCGTTGTGGCATCGGGCATCGGTCCGGGCTTGGGGGCGCTGGAAAACAGTCTGACTTCCTATGTCAGAAAGGGCGGCGGCTTGTTCGTTGCGCTGGGTCCGGCATCGCTGGCGGCTGGGCGCGTCCCGGTCACAGGGGATCGCGTTTCCGAATCCCGCTATGCCGCGCCAGAGGGCGACCGATACCGAAATGTAGCGCAGACCGATCGCTCATATCCGCCGCTGGCCCAGACCGGACCGCTGGAGGCTGTGAAGTTCTATCAAACCCTGCGCGTGGACACAGGGGATGCGCGCGTTGCAGCCCGGTTAAACGACGGTTCTCCGCTCCTGTATGAGAAGCGTGTCGGCGAAGGTCGGGTCGTAGTTCTGACTTCCACGCTCGACAATATTTCGAATGATTTTCCGCTGCACGCGTCTTTTGTTCCGTTTGTCGAGGGGATCGCGCGATACCTGGAAGGCGGCGAAGCGCGATCCAATGTCGCGACCGTAGGTTCGTATATCGAATTGCGGACGGCGAAAGATCAGGCGGTTGCCGCGGAGGTGATCGGTCCGGATGGCCAGCGTGCGCTCGATTTAAAACAGGCGGCTTCGGCTCCGATCTACCAGGTGGATCGAGCGGGATTTTACGATGTTCGGCCAGCCAATGGGAGGCGGCAACTTGTGGCCGTCAATATAGACCGGCGCGAATCGGATCTCACGCAGATTCCGGAGGAGACGCTGGCTTTGTGGCGCGGCGGGAGCCTGCGGCCGAATCCGTCGCCAGCGGCGGGGAATCATGGTCCCGAGCTATACCCGTTGTGGAAGTATCTTCTGATTGCGTTGTTCGCCGTCTCAGTGGCGGAGTCCGTAGTTGCGAACCGGTTTACTCTGGCCTCGCGCGAAGCGCCGCCGCCGGCGGCGCGGAGCGAACTGCCGGTTGAAGCCGAGCGTGAGAAAGCGACGGTTGGTGGGGTGCGCTGATGAGTCCTATTGATGCCTTGAATCGATACCTTGCTTCGCTGGAGCGCAGACTCCGGATTCTGGCGCTGTCGCGCGGCGCCGCAATTACCGCGGGCGCCGCCCTGGTTTCCACGGTGTTGCTTGCCGTCGTCGCGGCGAACTGGACGTTTTTTTCCGCCAGCAACCTTATCTGGGCGCGAGCCCTGTTGTTCCTGGCCATCGCGCTCGTGCTCGCGCTGGGACTCGCCGCGCCGATGCTGCGCGTGAATCGACGAAAAGCGGCGCGCCGGATCGAACAGGCGGCGCCGGAATTCGAACAGCGGCTGCTGACTTTTGCCGAGCGGAACGGCGAAGCGGCCGAAGACCCGTTTTTAGCTTTGCTGGCCTACGACACCGCTGAAATCGCCCGGCGTACAGAGCCTGAGCGCGTCGCGCCGCGCGGGCATTTGCTTGCATTCTTCGCGTCCGCCGCCGCCGGTTTTGGCATGCTGCTATGGCTGATTCTGGCGGGCCCGGGTTATCTTGGCCACGGCGCAGCCCTGCTCTGGGCGGGCCCGAAGAACGGGGGCGAAGCCATCTATGACATCGTGGTGAGCCCGGGGAACCGCTCGGTCCGGCGGCGTTCTGATCAGCTTGTCACCGCTCAACTGGTCGGATTTGACGCGAAAGAGGTGCGCCTGATGGCGCGATTCGCCGGAAGCTCGAAGTGGGAGGATGCCCCGATGCAGCCGCAGCCGAACGGATCGGCGTACGAGTTCCTGTTCGCGGCTCTTCCCGATACGGTCGACTACTATGTTGAGTCGCGCGGCGTCCGTTCCAAGACGTTCCGTCTGACGGCTGTCGATCTGCCGGGAATCAAGAAGCTGAAGGTCACCTATCATTACCCTGCCTGGAGCGGATTGAAAGATGCCGTCGAGGATCCAGGCGGCGACTTGCGAGCCGTCGAAGGCACGCGCGCAGAACTGTCCATTGAAACAGATCGCCCGCTGAAGGACGGGATGGTGGTGCTGGATGACAATACCAGGATCCGCCTGAATGGCGAGAGAACCGTCTTTACGGCTGAAGTGCCCATCCAGAAGGACGGTATGTATCATTTCGCGGCGATCGACCACGACCAGACAGTCCGGCTGAGCGAGGACTATTTCATCGAAGCGCGAAAGGATAATCCGCCGAGCGTCAAAATCACGCGGCCCGGACGCGACGCCCGCGTGAGTCCGATTGAAGAGGTCACAGTGGCTGTAGAAGGCGAGGATGACTTCGGCCTGCGGGAACTGGCGTTTCACTACAGCGTGAACGGCGAGCCCGAGAAGACGGTGAATCTTCTGCCCAAGCAGGGCGTCAAGCGAGCCGACGGCAAGACGATGATCGCGCTTGAGAACTATAAGTTGTCGCCCGGCGACGTGGTTTCGTTCTACGCCACAGCCCGCGATGCGCGCAGCGCTGCAAAGACCGATATGTTCTTTCTTGAGGCGCAGCCCTATGAGCGCGACTACTCGCAATCGCAGCAGGCGGGAGGAGGCGCGGGCGGCGGCGACATGGATCAGAATGACCGCATATCGCAGCGCCAAAAAGAAATCATCGCGGCGACCTGGAACGAGGTGAAGGGGCAAGCCTCCCGCAATGCCGCCGAAGCGGCCGAGAACGCCAAGTTCCTTTCGGAGGTGCAGGGCAAGCTGCGCGATCAGGCGCAATCCTTGTCGAAACGAGCCAAAAGCCGGGCTCTTGCGGGCGTGAACGAGTCGTTTCAGACCTTCGTAAAAGAAATGGACGAAGCGGTTAAAGAGATGTCCGCTGCGACGGATAAATTGAAGTCTCAAAACTGGAAGGATGCGATGCCGCCGGAACAGAAGGCGCTTCAGCATGTACTGCGCGCCGAATCGACATTCCGCGATATTCAGGTCGCCTTTGGCCGGCAGGGAATGGGCGGCGGTGGAGGCGCCGCGCGGGATCTCGATAACCTGTTTGATCTCGAACTGGACACGGAGAAGAATCAATACGAATCCGGGCAGCAGAGCATGTCAGCCGAGCAGCGCCAGCGGGACATCGATCAAGCGATGCAACGGCTGGAGCAACTCGCGCGCCGGCAGCAGCAGCTCGCCGAAGAACAGAAGCAGACCCAGCAATCGTTCCAGCAGCGGTGGGAGCAGGAGCAGTTGCGGCGTGAAGCCGAAGAACTGCGGCGGCAGATGGATCAGTTGACGCGCGGGCAGCAATCGCAATCGCCTAGCTCGAGCCCGTCGGGATCACAGGGTCAGCAATCCGGACGGTCGTTGTCGCGTGGGTTGCCGTCGCGGAGCCAGCCGCAGTCGCCGTCAGACCAGCGACTTCAGCAGGCATTTGATCAGCTCTCGCGAGCGCTAGACGACATGCGAAACGCTGCAAGTTCACCGGAACAGCGGGAAGCAGCTGCTCGCCGCGCCGCTGAGCGTCTACAGGATGCGCAAAATCTGCTTCGCGGCATGCGGCGGGATCAGTCCGCCAGCCAGCTAGACGATTTGGCTCGGCGCGCCGACCAGATAGCGAATGAACAGCGCGATTTTACGCAGCGCATGCGACAAGCCTTTGGACCTGGACAGGATCCGGATCCGAGAACTCCGAGCTGGAACCGGCAACCTGGCCTGAACTGGCAGCAAGTCCAGCAACTCGCCGCCGAGAAGGAGAAGATGGCGGATGAACTGGAGAAGCTGGAAAATGACGCGCAGCGGGCCGCTCGCGACCTGGCCGGTTCCCAGCCGGCGGCATCATCCAAACTGCGGGAAGCGCTTGGGCAGTTACAGCAGGATGAAGTGCAGGCCCGGATGAAGATGGCGGGCCGCTGGATGCGTCAGGGTCGTGGGGCGTACATGCTGGGCGGGGAGGCCGTCACCGCGATGTCGCTCAACCGTTTCCGCGACCAGATTAGGGAGGCGCAACAGGCGCTCAACAATGAGAACCAGCCCCAGAAAGGGAACGAAAGCGCCGAAGAGAAGGCGTTGCGGCAGCTACAGCGCACCCGCCAGCAGCTTGAACGCGCTGTCGGATCGCTGGATCGGCAGCAGTCCGGCAACGCGAGCGCCAACAAGCCAAGGTCGCAGGGGCAAGCAAACCAGGCGCAGCGCGGCGGTCAGCAACAAGCGCAGAACGGACAGCAGGGCGGACAGGGCGGGCAACCCGGGCAGCAAGGCGGGCAGAGCGGCGAGCGACAAGGCGGCGAACAGACGGGCATCGGCCAGCTCGGCGGACAGGGCGGCGACAGCGCCATCAATTTTGGGCCGCGCAATGGAGATTATTGGGGCCGCACGGGTCTGAACCGCGGAAACCTGCCCGCGAGGCCCGGCGATCCGCCCGTCAATCGCGACCGTTCCGAACTTGATCATGTAATCCGTTCCGCGATCGTCAATCTCTCACAGCTTCGAGCCGAGTTTGGCCGGGACAGCGAGGTGGGCCGGGCGATCGCAGATGCGCTGGATCGCGTCAGGCAACTGCAAGGCTCGCCATACAGCCTCTCCAGCCCCGAACTTGATGCCCGGCTGGAGCGTGAAATCCTGCCGAATCTCGAGCAATTGGAGCTTCAATTCCGGAGGAAAGTCGAAGAGAAGAATGGAGGCCAGGTGCGAAATCCGTCAGTCGATACGGCGCCGCCCGGCTATGCCGATCGGGTGGCGGAATACTTCCGTCGATTGAGCAAATCAAAGTAGGCGGCCGCAATCTTCCGCATAAGACGCCCGGATAGCGCCATTACGGTAAAATAAACCACACAGCGTGCAACAGATCGGGCGGTATCAGGTTCTTGGAGAGCTCGGACGCGGCGCCATGGGGGTCGTGTACCGGGCGCAGGACCCGGC
>Ga0070740_10001453_pt1 | contig 32400 bp, 28 predicted proteins | sample Coa_R2_FD_67286 | JGI IMG/M metagenome (GOLD analysis project Ga0070740, IMG submission 67286) | Surface soil microbial communities from Centralia Pennsylvania, which are recovering from an underground coalmine fire - Coalmine... | ecosystem: Environmental > Terrestrial > Soil > Unclassified ...
AGGGCGTTCTCGACCAGTTCCTTGACGACCGAGGCGGGCCGCTCGATGACCTCGCCGGCCGCAATGCGGTTGGCGACGGTTTCCGGCAGCACGCGAATGCGCGTCATCGAGTGTGCTCCGGAAGAGTCACGGTTCCCGCAGGGCGATATGAAGCTCGCCGAGCTGTTCGGGCTCGACCGGCGCCGGTGCCCCTGTCATCAAATCCTGTGCCGCCGTGGTCTTCGGGAAGGCGATCACTTCGCGAATGGACCGCTCGCCTGCCAGCAGCGCCACCAGCCGGTCGACGCCCAGGGCGATGCCGCCGTGCGGCGGGGCTCCGTAGCTCAGCGCGTCGAGCAGAAAACCGAACCGCTGCCGGGCCTGCTCGGGGCTGATGCCGAGGAGGCGGAAGACGCGCTCCTGCACATCGGGCCGGTGAATCCGTATGCTGCCCGAACCCAGCTCGACGCCGTTCAGCACCAAATCGTAGCCCTTGGAGCGGACCTCGGCCGGCGCACTTTCCAGCCTGTCCAGGTCCTCTTCGGCCACGCCCGTGAAGGGATGCTGGGCGCTGACCCAGCGATTTTCCGTCGGACTCCATTCGAGCAGCGGGAATCCCGTGATCCAGAGGAATTCCCAGCGATCGGCGGGAATGAGGCCCAGCGTTTCGGCCAGAAGCAGCCGAAGCTGGCCGGCGGCCAGCAGAGCCGCGTCGCCGGCTGGCGAGGGAGCCGGTCCAGCGACGGCAAAGATCATGCTGCCCGGGGGAGCATTGAGCTGGCGGACCAGTTCCTGGAGTGCCCCCGCTCCGAGCAGCTTTTCCAGCGAGGAGCCCGGAGCGCCCTCAGTGACGCGGATGGTGTAGAGAGCAGTGGCGCCGGCTGCGCGGACGCGCTCGGTGAGCGTTTCCACCTGTCGGCGGGAAAGCCCCGCGGCTCCGGGAGCCACCAGCGCACGCACCGTGCCCGTCAGGTGCAGTGCCTGGCGCGCTGGCGCAAACAGTGCCGTGACGTCGTGCAGCTCCATGCCGAAGCGCAGGTCGGGTTTGTCGGTTCCGAAACGCTCGAGTGCGTCGCGGTAAGTCATGCGGGGGAAGGGCCGCGTCAGGCTCAAACCGAGCGTCTGGAACACGCGCTCGAGCACGCACTCGATGACCTCGAAAATATCGTCCTGCCGCGGAAACGACATCTCGAGATCGAGCTGGGTGAACTCGGGCTGGCGATCGGCGCGCAGGTCTTCATCGCGGAAGCAGCGCGCGATCTGGAAGTAGCGATCGAAACCCGCCACCATCAGGATCTGCTTGAAGAGCTGGGGTGACTGGGGCAGGGCGTAGAAGTGGCCGGGATGGACGCGGCTGGGGACCAGGTAGTCGCGTGCGCCCTCGGGTGTCGGCCGCGCCAGAATCGGCGTCTCGATCTCGTAGAAGCCCAGCTCATCGAGCGCGCGCCGCATGGCGGCAATGACACGGTGTCGCAGTGCCAGGTTGCGCTGCAGCCGTGGCCGGCGCAGGTCGAGATAGCGGTAGCGGAGGCGGGTTTCCTCGCTGGCGGTGGTTTCGTCCTCGATGGCAAAGGGAACCGGCTGCGCGACATTGAGCAGGCGCAGCTCCTGCACCAGCAGCTCGATCTCGCCGGTCGGAAGCTGCGGGTTGGGACGGCTGCGGCGCACCACGGTGCCGCGCGCCGCGACGACATATTCGCCGCGCACGCTTTCGGCCCGCCGGTGCGCCTCGGGTGCGCGTTCGCGGTCGATCACCAGCTGCAGCAACCCGGAGCGGTCGCGCAGGTCGAGGAAAATCAGGTGGCCGTGATCGCGCCGCCGGTGCACCCATCCCATGACGGTGGCTTCGCGGTCGGCGTCGGTGGCGCGCAGCTCGCCGCAGTAGTGCGTTCGCTTCCAGTCGCCCAGTGTATCCGTCATAAACTGGCCCTATTTCACGTGGTTTTCGCTGTCTGCCTGGCGCCCGGCCTGCAGCAGTGCCACCAGTTCTGGTTCCGAGAGGCTCTGCTGCGTGCCGTCGGCCATGCGCTTGACGGTGAGCCGCCCGCTCTGCCGCTCGTCAGGCCCGAGGATCACCGCCAGCCGGGCGTGCTGGCGGCTGGCCAGACTCAGCGCACGGCGCAGTTTCATTTCTTCCGGCGGTACCTCGACGACGAACCCCTGCTCGCGCAGCCGTCGCGCCAGCCAGACGGCCTCGGCATAGGAGTCCTCGCCCATCCAGACCAGGAACACCTCGAGTGCCGGCTCGATGTGGACGCTGCCGGTCGCCTGCATGACCTCGATGAAGCGGTCCACACCCAGCGCAAAGCCAAAGCCCCGCGTCGGTGGCCCGCCCAGCATTTCCGCCAGCCCGTCGTAGCGACCGCCGCCGGCCAGAGCGTTCTGGGCGCCGAGGTGCGGAGTGGTGATCTCGAAGGTGGTGCGGACATAGTAATCGAGGCCACGCACCAGGCGCGGAGCCGGGCGGTAGCCGATGCCGCGCAGCGCGAGCTGCTCCTCGACGCCGTCCAGGTGCTGGCGGCAGCCTTCGCAGAGAAAGTCGGTGATTTTGGGCAGAGCGTCAATGAGCGGCTGATCTTCGGGCACCTTGCAGTCAAGGACGCGCAGCGGATTGGTCGTGGCGCGCCGCTGGCAGTCCGCGCACAGCCGTGGCGCCACAGTTTCGAGCGCCTGCCGCAGCCGGGCGAGATAGGCCGGCCGGCATACCGGACAACCAATGGAGTTGAGCCACAGCGTCCACTGCGTCAGCCGGCAGCGTTCGAGCAGCACGACCAGCAGTTCGATCGTCTCGGCATCAATCGCGGGATGATCGCTGGTCCCCAGCACCTCGGCTCCGATCTGGTAGAACTGGCGATAGCGGCCCTTCTGCGGCCGCTCCCGCCGGAACATCGGGCCGCAGTAGTACAGCTTGACCAGCCCCGGCCAGGTATGCAGCCCGTGTTCGATGTAGGCGCGGACGACCGAGGCGGTCGCCTCGGGCCGCAGGCTGACGCTGGTCTGGTCGCGGTCGGTGAAGGTGTACATTTCCTTTGAGACGATGTCGGTCTCAGCGCCGACCGACCGCGCAAACAGTTCGGTGGGCTCGAGAATCGGCAGGCGAATTTCCCGGAAGTTGTAAACTTCGAGCACCTGCCGCGCCTGTTGCTCGAACCAGTTCCACAGGGCCGATTCCGGGGGCAGGATATCGCGCACGCCGCGGATGGCCCGCACGGTGGAAGGCCCGGTCATGGTGCCGGAGCTCCTGAGGGGGCGGCTTCGGAGCGGTAGGCGTCTTTGTACTCGACGTAGCGCGCCGCGTAGCGTTCGATGATTTTCCGCTCCTCGGCGCTGAGGGCGCGGCGCACCGTGGCCGGATGCCCCATCACGAGACTGCCCGGCGGGATCACCATGCCCTCGGGCACCAGGGTGCCGGCAGCCACGATGCTGCCGGAACCGATGCGGGCGTTGTTGAGCACGATGGCGCCCATTCCGATCAGACAGCAGGCTTCGACCACACAGCCGTGCAGAATGGCTCCGTGACCCACGGTCACCTCGTCTTCGATCAGGACGGGGAATTCGTCCTTCATGCCGTGCAGGACGGCATTGTCCTGGATGTTGCTGCGACGGCCGATGCGAATCGCATGCACGTCGCCGCGCAACACGGCTCCCGGCCACACACTGCTATCGTCGCCGACCGAGACATCGCCGATCAGCACTGCGGCCGGATCGATGTAGGCGGTCGGCGCAATCTGTGGGGTCTTTCCGCGATAACTGCGAATCACGCTCTGTGCTCCTGCGGGCAAGCAGTCTGCCGACACACGGCCGGCACTGGATGAAAACAAAGGATACCGTTTTCGCCGGCGCCTGTCAGTTGCCGCGGCGTCAGCTCACGACCACCAGCACCTCACCGGCGTTGACCGCCTGACCGGGCCGCACGAGAACCTGCTCGACCCGGCCGGCACGGGGAGCGCGAAGTTCGTTTTGCATCTTCATCGCTTCGAGCACGACCAGGCCCTGACCGGTTTCCACGGCGGCTCCGGGTTCCACCAGCACCCGCACGACCTTGCCGGGCATGGGCGCGGTAACCGGCTGGCGGCCCGCAGCCGTCGCTCCCTGGCGCCGCCCTCCGCGCCGGTTTCCCTCGAACACGACCTCGACCCGGGTGCTGCCCACGGTGACCTGCAGGCTTTCGGGAGTGCCCGGGTCGACATGCGCGTCGAAGGAACGTCCACCCAGCAACACGGAATACTTTCCCGGCCCGGTTTCCACGACATCCGCATCCACCGGCTCCTGATTGATACGGCACAGCCAGCGCCCGTTGCGCCGCTCGATCTCTACCCGGTAGCGCTGCCCGTTGACGGTCAGATCCCACTGCATCGCCGATTCACCCGAGCGTTCGGCAGATCAACGCAGCGGCCAGTGGTCGAGCAGTTCGCGCCGGCCCTGCTCGCGCCAGGCCGAGGCGGGCGCTGACCGCTGGCCGTGGTTGCTTGCTGCAGCAGCGTAGCGATGTGCGGCCGCGACCAGCGCGGCAACGCGAAGCTGCAGCTCGTCGGGGCCGGTGGTGCGGCTGACCGGGGCGGCCAGCCACTCATCGAGCCACCGCGTATGCACCTGTCCGGCCAAAAAGTCCTCATGGCCCACGAGACGTCGGAAAAACTCCAGATTGGTCTTGATCCCGCCCACCCGGTATTCCTGCAGCGCACGCTCCAGGCGTGCGATTGCCTGCCGGCGGTCGGCGCCCCAGACGATCAGCTTGGCCAGCAGCGGGTCGTAGTCGCCGGGAACCGTCCACCCGGAATAGACGCCGCAATCGTTTCGCACGCCCGGCCCTTCGGGCAGCCGCAAGTCGGTGATCAGGCCGGGGCAGGGGAAAAACTGGTTGTCAGGGTCCTCGGCGCAGATGCGGCACTCGATGGCATGTCCGCGCAACTGCACCTGCTGCTGCGAGAAAGGCAGCGGCTCACCGGCCGCCACGCGGATCTGCAACTGGACCAGGTCGAGGCCGGTCAGCAGCTCCGTCACCGGGTGTTCCACCTGAAGGCGTGTATTGACTTCGAGGAAGTAGAACTGCCGCTGCTGGTCCACCAGGAACTCCACCGTGCCCGCGTTGGTGTAACCGGCCGCGCGGGCCAGCCGAACGGCAGCCTCACCCATGCGCTGCCGCAGAGACTCGTCCATGATGGGCGACGGAGCTTCCTCGACGACCTTCTGGTGACGCCGTTGCAGCGAACATTCGCGCTCGCCCAGATAGAGGACGTGGCCATGCCGGTCGGCCAGAACCTGGATTTCTACATGCCGTGGACGCACCAGCAGGCGCTCCAGATAGAGCCGGCCGTCGCCAAAGGCATTGAGTGCTTCGGAGCTGGCAGTGCGCCATGCCGATGCGAGCTCGGTTTCGCTTTCCACCAGCCGCATCCCCTTGCCGCCGCCTCCGGCGACTGCTTTGAGCAAAAGCGGGTAGCCGATGTGCTGCGCTTCGGCCCGCGCCCGGGCAAAATCAGGCACCGGCTCCAGCGTGCCCGGAACCGTCGGGACACCGACGCGAGCGGCAAGCTGGCGGGCAGCCGTTTTCGATCCGAGCTGCTCCATCGCTTCCGCGTCGGGTCCGATAAAAGTGATGCCCGCCTCGGCACAGGCGCGCGGCAGGGCCGGGTTTTCGGCCAGAAATCCGTAGCCCGGATGCAGGGCGTCGCAGCCGGCGCGCCGCGCGACCTCCAGCAGGCGGTCAATGCGCAGGTAACTTTCGCGGCTCGGTGCCGGACCGATCAGATACGCTTCGTCCGCGAGCCGCACATGCAGCGAGGCGCGATCGGCCTCGCTGAAGACCGCCACGGCCTCCATCGCCAGCTCGTGACAGGCGCGAATGATGCGGACGGCAATCTCGCCGCGATTGGCAATGAGCACTTTCCGGAACATCCGAGGCATTCTAGCATGCACGCGCGATCGGCCCGGCTGTGGGCCGGCACGCGCAGTGGCTAGCGTGCAGCCCGCCCCGCGCGCCGCAGCTGCCACACCGCCACGGTGAGCAGCATCGCGCCGAGCACGTCGAACAACTCCCAGTCCTGCCGTCGCATCCGCACCGGCACAAGCGGATTGAATAACACCGCCAGCGCGCCCAGCACCCAGAGCCACAGCTCTCTACCGCGCCGGTACGCTTCGCTCGCGAAGAACAGGGCTGTACCGCACACAACGAAGCGCAGCAGAATGTAGAAGCCGTAGGGGAAATGGTCGCCGGCAGCCAAGAGCAGCAATGCCAGGGCAGGCACGACAATCCACCAGGAAAGTTTTTCCTGTGCCGGTTGTGTGTTCATGACAGTCTCCTGTCTGCGCCGCCGAGCGGCCAGCTTGGTTGGGAGAGGGACAGAGCCGTAACGAACGGGGCCGACCAGAGCGGTGTTTCCGCTGCGGGAGACCTGGCCTGTTCGGCCTGTGGGACCGTTTCGGCCTTTGCTCACCACGGCGACCCGGCGTGGCAGCAAGTCTCGGCATCGCCAATCCCCGAGGCCCCGACACGAAGCGGAGCAGGATTCTAGCGGGACAACCGGGACGGCTTCAACGGGAATCGTCCGTTTCGGCGGCGGCTTTGGCCTGTGCAGTTGGGCGGCGAGCTTCGGAGCAGGGCTGCGCGTCATACACGGATTTGCGGCGGTCTACTTCTGCCAGTATGTTCGCTGGTGATGGAACAGCGTGAGGAAGCCGCTCCCGGCGTTGCGCCCACCGCATCCCGTTTCCGTAGCCGCGAGGCGGTTCTCATCGCGGCACTGGCTCTGGCCGGCGTTCTGCTCGGGCTGACCCGCGCCGCGGCCGTCTATTACCGCGCCAAACAGGCTGCGCTGGCGCAGTGGTGGTTCGTTCAGGGTGATCGAGCGCTGCAGGCAGGCCGGCCGACGGAGGCCATCGGGGATCTGCGCAATGCCCTCGCCTACGAGCCGGAGAATTCCACGTTTCAGTTTCGGCTGGCGCAGGCATTGATCGGCGCCGGGCGGCTGGAGGAGGCGCGATCGTATCTGCTGCAGCTCTGGGCGCGCGCCCCCGGCGACGGAGCCATCAATCTGGAGCTGGCGCGGCTGGAGGCGCGGCTGGGCAATCCCGATGCCGTGCGCTACTTCAACAACGCCATCTACGGGGTGTGGTACGGGCAGGGCGGGGGCGATCCGCTTGAACGCCGCTGGGAGGCGCGCTTGGAGCTGCTGCAGTACTGGCTGCAGCAGGGCAATCTCGCCCAGGCGCAGGCGGTGCTTCTGGCGCTCGGTGCGAACGTGGCCCGGGATGATTATCGCCGGCATACGCTGGTGGGGGAGCTCGAGCTCAAGGCCCAGGCACCGGCCGCCGCGCTCGATCAGTTTCGTCAGGCACTGCGCGTGCGTGCGAACTACGTACCGGCGCTGACGGGTGCGGCGGAGGCCGAAATCGCACTCGGCGATTACCGTGCAGCAGCGAACTATCTGGAAACGGCCGCCCGGCAGGCCCCGCGCAATGCCGAGATCGCGTCGCGGCTCCGGCTGGTGCGTCTGGTCCTGGCGCACGACCCGTTCGCGCTGGGCCTGAGCGATCGTGAGCGGACCGAGCGCGCCGCGGCTGCCTTCGGCCAGGCGCAGCGGGCGCTCCAGAATTGTGCCGCGCGGCGTGGCGTAGTGCTGGCTGCGCCCAGCCCGACCGATCCGCTGCAGCAGCTCTGGCAGCGGATGGAGGGTATGCTGTCGCAGGTGCGGCGCCTGCGCCGGAATCCGCAGCACATCATCGACGTGATGAGCGTAGTCGGCGCAGCAGAAGACCTGATGGCCCGGCAGTGCGGCCCGTTGCAGAACGAAGATGAGGCCTTATGGCTGATCGCGAAGCGACATCAACTCCTGAGAGCTGCTCCCGCGACCGTGCCCTGAAGGCAGCGGTGGCCAGGCTGTTGCCATGGGGCACGAGGTGGCGGCAACCGCTGCGGCCGAGTGGCCTGCGGGAATCGCAACTGTTTCTGCTGCTGGCCGTGGTGATTGGTCTGCTGGCCGGCTGCGTGGTGGTGTGCTTCCGCATCGCGTTCGAGATGGCCCGGATCTGGCTGCTGGGTTCCGGGCTGACACCGCCGTGGACACGCACGCTGCTGATCCCGCCTGCGGTCGGCCTGGTGGTGGCTGTACTGGTGATGTGCATCTTTCCCGAGGTACGCGGCAGCGGCGTCAATCAAACCAAAGCCGCCGTGTATGTCTTTGACGGCTATGTTCCGTTCAGCACGGTGATCGGAAAATTTCTCACCTGTGCCCTGGCGCTGGGCGGCGGGTTTTCCCTGGGTCCGGAGGATCCCTCGCTGCAGATGGGAGCCGGAGTTGCTTCGGCACTGGGCCGGCGGATGCGCCTGTCGCGGGAAAAGACGCGCCTGCTGGCGCCGATCGGAGCTGCTGCAGGTCTGGCGGCGGCCTTCAATGCACCCATTGCAGCGGTGCTGTTCGTGGTCGAAGAGGTCATTGGAACCTGGAGCGCAGGCGGACTGGGGGCGCTGATCCTGGCAGCGGTTTCCGGTGTGGTGGTGCTGCGTCTGTTTCTGGGCAGCCAGCCGATTTTCCGCATTCCGCCCTATCCAGGCTCGTCCCCGCTGGACCTGCTCGGTTACGCGGCCGTCGGCGTCTTCGGCGGTTTTGCTTCGCTGATCTTCCTCAAATTCCTGGTCTACGTGCGGCCGCGCCTGCGCCGGCTGCCCCGATGGACGTTTTACCTCCAGCCAGCGGCGGCCGGCCTGCTGACGGGTCTAATCGGCCTGATCCATCCCGAGGTCATGGGGGCGGGCTACGTCTACATTGATCAGGTCCTGCACGGTGAATACGCCTGGAACGTGCTGGGCGAGCTGGGCGGGCTGAAAATTCTCGCCACGGGGCTGGCCTTTGCCAGCGGGACGCCGGGCGGGCTGTTTGCTCCGGCCATGTTCATTGGAGCCATGCTGGGCGGGATGGTGTATGGCCTGGCCGGGCTGGTCACGCACCGGCTGGCGGGTTCGGTGAGCTCGTTCGCGCTGGTGGGCATCGGCACGCTGTTTGCAGGCTTTCTGCGCACGCCGATCACGTCGGTCTTCATGGTGGTCGAGGTCAGCGGCAGCTATGAAATCATCGTTCCCGTGATGATCGCCAACACGATCGCTTACCTGATCTCGCGCCGCTACCAGCGGCTGCCGCTGTTCGATCTTCTCTCACGGCAAGACGGCATCGAGCTGCCTTCGCTCGAGGAGCAGCGCGAGCAGCCGATTCTGCGGGTCGAGGATGCCATGGTCGCCCCGGAAATTCCGGTGGTTTCCTCCGGCAGCTCGCTTGCCGAGGCTGCCTCGCGCGCCGAAGCGGCCGGTGCCGGGCTGGTGCTGGTGCGCTTTCCCGGCGGCCACTGGGTTGTGGCCAGCCGCGACTGGCTTGAGACGGAGCTCCGCAGCGGCGACGGCAGCCGTTCGCTGGCGGCGCTGCTCGGGCCGCCCTGGCTGCCCACAGTCCACCCGGACCAGCCCCTCGATTCGGTGCTGGGCCATGCCCAGCGCTTCGCGGTCATCCCGGTGGTCAGCCGTGCCGATCGCGAACGCCTGGAAGGCGTCATTACCCTGGAGGCCGTCCTCGACACCTACCGCCGCACCAGGCAGCCCATCCGAGCCCAGGTCAAGGGGCACTCGGGCTAACTTGAAAAGCGATTAGCTGCAGGGGCCGGGCACCCACCCGGCCACCAGCCACCACTACAGGGGGATGTTGTCGTGCTTTTTACGGGGGTTGGTGTCGCGTTTGTTTTCCAGGGCGCGCAGCGCGGCGATCAGCCTGGGCCGGGTGTCGGCCGGTTCGATGACGGCGTCCACGTAGCCGCGCTCAGCGGCCACGTAGGGATTGGCGAAGCGGTGGCGGAATTCGGCCACCAGGCGCTGTCGCAGCGCCTCGCGTTCGGCCTCGGGGGCCGCTTCGAGCTCGCGCTTGTAGACAATGTTGACGGCGCCTTCGGGACCCATGACGGCAATTTCCGCGGTGGGCCAGGCGAAGTTCATGTCGGTGCGGATGTGTTTCGACGCCATCACGCAGTAGGCGCCGCCGTAGGCTTTGCGGGTGATGACGGTGATCTTCGGCACGGTGGCTTCGGCGAAGGCGAACAGCAGCTTGGCCCCGTGGCGGATGATGCCGCCGAACTCCTGTTGCGTGCCGGGCAGGAAGCCGGGCACGTCCTCGAAGGTAATCAGCGGGATGTTGAAGGCATCGCAGAAGCGCACGAAGCGCGCGGCTTTGACCGAGGCGTTGATGTCCAGCACGCCGGCCAGCACCGCCGGCTGATTGGCCACGATGCCGACCGGGCGCCCGTCGAGCCGGCCGAAGCCGATGACGATATTCGGCGCAAAGTGCTCCTGCACCTCGAAGAAGTAGCGATCGTCGAGCACGCCGGTAATGACCTGCTTGATGTCGTAGGGCTGCGCGGGGTCTTCGGGGACCAGCCGATTCAGTGCGGGTTCGGTGCGGGTGTCGGGGTCGGTCGTGGGCCGACGCGGTGGGTCTTCGAGGTTGTTCGACGGCAGGAAGCTGAGCAGTTCGCGGATCAGCGCCAGGCAGTCAGGGTCGTCCTCGGCGATGAAGTGCGCCACGCCGCTGACGCGGTTGTGGGTGAGCGCCCCGCCCAGCTCCTCCTTGGTGACCTCCTCGTGCGTGACGGTGCGGATCACGTCGGGGCCGGTGACGAACATGTAGGAGGTGTGGCGGGTCATGACGATGAAATCGGTGATGGCCGGCGAATAAACAGCGCCGCCGGCGCAGGGCCCCATGATCGCGCTGATCTGCGGAATGACGCCGCTGGCCAGCGTGTTGCGGAGGAAGATTTCGGCATAGCCGGCCAGTGACCGCACGCCTTCCTGAATGCGCGCCCCGCCGGAATCGTTGAGCCCGATCACCGGCGCGCCCACTTTCATCGCCAGGTCCATCAGCTTGGTGACCTTGGCGGCGTTCGTTTCCGACAGCGAGCCGCCGAAGACGGTGAAGTCCTGGGCGAAGACGAACACCAGCCGGCCGTCAATCCGCCCGTAGCCGGTGACGAAGCCATCGCCCGGCGGCCGGTGCGCAGCCATGCCAAAGTCGGTGGTGCGGTGGGTGACGAACTTGTCGAGTTCTTCGAAGCTGCCCGGGTCCAGCAGCAGCTCGATGCGTTCGCGGGCCAGCAGCTTGCCGGCCCGGTGCTGACGTTCGCGCCGTGCTGGATCGGTCTGCTCGGCCTGGCGATTGCGCTCGCGCAGCTCCTCGAGGGGACTGCGGGTGGCCTGCGAAGAGTGCGCCGGTGGCTCCTGCGGCGTCTGACGGCTCATGGACGCGCTCCGGAAAAGGACTCTGCGATCAGGATCGAGTTGCCCGGATTGGCGGGATCATAGCGGACGCTGGCCGTCTGGCCGCTCAGCAGCGGGAGTGCAGGGTCGGCGACTTCCTGTGCCGCTTCATAGGTAACGCCGGCAATGCTGTAACGGTAGACGACCCACCGGCTGCTGCGCCGTTCCCCGGCAGCTTCAGCCGGTTCGATCACCTCGACCACCGTGCCTTCCACGATCCGGCCGATCCGGGCCAGGCGCCGCTGCCGTTCCCGTTCGCGCTGCAGGGGATCGGCCGGCGTGCGGGAGCGCAACAGCGCCAGCGCGCCGGCCGCACTGGCCAGCCCCAGCACGCCCACCAGGCGCCAGTGTGCCAGTGCCAGCTTCAACGCGATCCGCCGCGGGTGGGTGCCGGCTCCACAATCTCTCCCAGCACGCCGCGCGCCTTCTCCCAGTCCTTCAGGAAGGCTTCAAGGCCACGATCGGTGAGCGGATGGCGGAAGAGCTGCTCGAAGACCTTGTAGGGCATGGTGGCGATGTCGGCCCCCAGGCGCGCCGCCTCGACCACGTGCATGGGATGGCGCAGGCTAGCTGCCAGGACCTGTGTGGAGAAGCGGTAGTTGCGGTAGATGGTCACGATCTCTGCCAGCAGGCCCAGTCCGTTCTGCGCGATATCGTCCAGCCGGCCAAGGAAAGGACTGACGAAATAGGCACCGGCTTTGGCGGCCAGCAGCGCCTGGGCCGGCGAGAACACCAGCGTCACGTTGGTGCGAATCCCTTCCTCCCGCAGCAACCGCACGGCCTGGATACCGGCCGGCGTCATGGGCACTTTGACGACGATGTTCGGGTGCCAGGAGGCCAGCTCGCGCGCCTCGCGGAGCATGCCCTCGGTGTCAGTCGAAACCACTTCGGCGTTGACGACACCCCCCTTGAGCAGCTCGCACGCCTCGAGAATCAGCTCGCGAAACGGCCGGCCTTCCCGCGCCGCCAGCGTGGGATTGGTCGTGATGCCGTCGAGTACGCCCAGTGCGGTTGCCTGGCGAATTTCTTCGAGATTGGCCGTGTCGAGGAAAATTTTCATGACGCCTCCATGCGCCGGGCAGGTTCTCTAGCTGATTATATGCCAAACCAGCCGCGCCGACAGGCGCAGGATGACGGGTGCCAGCAAGCCCGATTTGCGGAACCACCACGCGCCGATCAGGCTGAGCGCAAAGGCCGCTGCGGCGACGGCCAGCATGGCCGGATGCGCCAGCGGGAAAAGCCGCCCCACCCAGGAGACGGCTTCAAGCAGAGCCGTGGCCACCGCAACCAGCCAAAAGATGGGTTTCTGCCAGCGCCGGCCAAGCAGCAGGACCGAAAACAGCCATACACCAAAGGGAAGGAGGAAGGCGTGATAGAGGATGGCGGCACACACAGCAGCCAGGGCATACAGCAGCAGTGCCTGCGGCATGGGTACACGCAGCGTCGTCACGCCGACGGCCTGCGCCTGGAGCGTCGCATAGTGGCTGAAGCGGTCCGCGAAGGCCAGGCCGACACCCAGCACCGCTCCGACCGCCAGCGGTATACCGATGGTTTCTCCGAAGCGAAACGGTACGGTCCAGCCCGGCTCGAGACCCGTCAGACGGCCGAAGCCGGTGCCGAGAAATGCCAGGATGCTGAAGAAGAGCAGCGATTGCCAGCCGAACAGCGCCTGCTGTGAAATGTGCCGTAACGGCAGCGGTGCGATCGCATTCCACAGCCCTGCCAGCGCGAAAAAGGCCAGTAGAGACTGCAGCAGTGGCCCCGGCCGTGCGGCCGATCGTTCGGCTGCAGGGAGTTCGATGGAAGGGTTGTTCAATCTGCCTCCCGCGCCCGCACCGAATTCCGCAGCACGCCCACGCCTTCGATGCGGACCTCGACCACATCGCCCGGCGCAAGCGACCCGACGCCCTCGGGAGTTCCGGTAGCAATGACGTCACCCGGCAGCAGCGTCATGATTCTCGAAATCCATCGCACCAGCTCGTCGACCGGGAACAGCATATCGGTCGTGGCACCTCGCTGCCGGAGTTCGCCGTTGACGTAGGTCTCCACCACCGCCTTGCGCCAGTCCAGATCGGTGGCCAGCACGGGCCCCAGGGGGCAGAACGTGTCAAAGCTCTTGGCGCGGCCGAACAGACCGTCGGCCTTCTGCAAATCGCGAGCGGTCACGTCGTTCAGGCACGTGAAACCGGCGATGTAATCCTCGATGCGCTGCTGAGGCCCCAGGCGCGTGCAGGTGCGCCCGATGACCACGGCCAGCTCGCCTTCATAGTCCACACGCGCGGATTCCGGCGGCAGGAGAATCGTTTCTTCGGGACCGATCACGGCCGAAGGAGCCTTCAAGAAAATCAGCGGCTGTGTGGGTACCGGGTTGCCCAGCTCGGCGGCGTGCCGGCCGTAGTTGCGCGCCAGGCAGACGATCTTGCTTGGCGTGCAGGGGGCGAGCAGGCGCACCGCTTCGATCGGCCACCGCTGCCCGGTGGGCCGGCGGGTCTCGAAGAGGTCGTCGAGCTCGATCACCTGATCGCCTTCGAGCTGACCGCAGCGGATCCGGCCATCGTTGCCCTTCCGCAGCACAAAGCGACAGAGTTTCATTCCACGCTCCTGCGCCCGGAGTGTGTCTCCGGGCGCGCAAAGAATACCACTGCTGTCGGTTCAGTCGCTTTCCGCCCGGCTGACCCGCAAGGGAAGCGGCGGCCCTGCCGGGCCTTCCTCACCCCGATCGCTGACCGCGCGCACCCGGTAGAAATACTGCCGACCGGGTTCGACAGTGCTGTCGCGGAAAGCGGTCGCCAGCACCGGCTGCGCATTCAAGCGCTGACCGGGCTGGTCGGGATCGAGGCTGCGATAGATGTTGTACCCGGCCAGGTGGGCCAGATCGTCGGGCAGCCAGGACAGATCCACCGCCAGCCGCCCGTCGGGAAGCAATGTAACGACACCCGTCAGCCCGCGCACCGGCTGCGGCGCCGGCCACCCTGCCAGAAACAGTTCGGCCGCAGGCGAGTCGGCCGATTCGATCCAGCCGTTGCCGACCGGCTGGCGCACCCGCACCGTGTAGCGATACCGCTGGCCGGGATGCACGGAGCTGTCGGTGAATGACGGCGCTGTCGTCTGCCCGATTTCTGTGGGCTCGCTGGTCTGCGCGGGACCTGATTCCTGACGGTAAATCACGAATTGCGATGACGGCGGCAGCGGCGAGGGCGCACTCCAGTGCAAAACGACGCCAGCCGATTCGACGCGCGCTTCGAGTTCGGTCGGTGCCGCAGGCGGCGGTGCGACCGTCAGAACCAGCGGGCCGGCCGGGGCGGAAATCGCATCTCCCTCAGAGAGCCGCACCCAGTAGGCCACGTTCTGGCCCACGTGCTCGGGGGCGATCGAGTCGCGCAAAACCACACGGCTGAGGTTTTCACCGGTGGCAAGTGTCTGCACGGGTTGCTCGGGTGGACCCGGCACGGGCTGGCCGGGTGCGATGAAGCTGCGATACAGCAGAATGCGCCGGGCGGGCGCGGTGGGCTCAGCTTTGCGATCGGCGGCCGGCAGGCTGCACCGGACTTCGACCGTCCAGCCGATCTGCCTCGCCTGAAGCCGTTCGGGGGCCGCAGGCCGAAAAGACTCGCGGGGCCGGGGCGGAGCCGGCGCCGCACAGCCTGCCAGCAGCGCCCCCAGGAGCGGCCAGAGTGCAAGGCTCGGAAGCTGCCGGGGAGGAAGGCCCAGTGCCGACACAGGCGGTCAGAGAATGTACCGGCTCAGGTCCTGATCCTTGACGATTTCGGCGAGCTGCTTCTCGACGTAGGCGGCGTCAATCTTCACCGTCTTCCGCCGCAGCTCGGGCGCCTCGAAGGAGATTTCCTCCAGCACGCGCTCGAGGACCGTGTGCAGGCGCCGGGCTCCGATATTTTCGGTCTGCTCGTTCACCACTGCGGCGTAGTGGGCAATGGCGGCGATGGCGTCGTCGGTGAACTGCAGCTTGACGCCTTCGGTCTCGAGCAGCGCCACGTACTGCTTGATCAGGGCGTTTTTCGGTTCGGTCAGGATGCGGATGAAATCCTCTTCGGTCAGCGGGCTGAGCTCGACCCGGATCGGAAAGCGTCCCTGCAACTCGGGGATCAGGTCGGAGGGCTTGGTGACGTGGAAGGCACCGGCAGCGATGAACAGGATGTGGTCGGTGCGAATCATGCCGTAGCGCGTGTTGACGGTGGTGCCCTCGACGATGGGCAACAGATCGCGCTGCACGCCCTCACGACTGACGTCGGGCCCGTGGCCGGATTCGCGCCCGGCGATCTTGTCGATCTCGTCAATAAAAATGATGCCCATCTGCTCGGCGCGCTCGGTGGCAATGCGCGTCACCTGGTCCATGTCAATAAGCCGGTTTTCTTCCTCCTGGACCAGATACTCGAACGCTTCGGCGACAGTCATCTTGCGCTTCTTTTTGACCTGGCCGAAGAAGCTCGACAGCATGTCCTTGATGTTGATGTCCATTTCCTCGATGCCCTGGTTGGTGATGATCTCGAAGGCGGGCATCGTGCGTTCACGCACTTCGACTTCGACGATGCGCTGGTCGAGCTTGCCCTCGCGGAGCTGGGCGCGAAGCTTTTCCCGGGTGCGGGCTGCCTGTTCGGCCCGGGCCGGATCACTGGCGGCCTCGGCCGAGCCCGGCAGCAGCAGGTCCAGCAGGCGCTCTTCGGCTGCCTGCTCGGCACGTTCGGCCACCTCGTCGAGCTTTTCCTCGCGCACCATGTCAATGGCGACTTCGACCAGGTCGCGCACCATGGACTCCACGTCCCGGCCGACGTAGCCTACCTCGGTGTATTTCGACGCCTCGACCTTGACAAAGGGGCAGCCGGCCAGCCGGGCCAGGCGCCGGGCGATTTCGGTCTTGCCCACGCCGGTCGGCCCGATCATCAGGATGTTTTTGGGCAGGATTTCTTCCGCCAGTTGCGGATCCAGCCGCTGGCGGCGCACGCGGTTGCGCAGGGCCACCGCGACAGCGCGCTTGGCAGCCGTCTGGCCGACGATGTACTTATCGAGCTCGGCCACGATCTCCCGTGGCGTCAGCTCGTCGAAGGTGGGCAGCGGCTCGGGCTCGTCTGCCGGAGGCCCGGCCGGGGTGTAGGCCAGAGTTTCCTTTTTCCCGTTCACAGTTCCTCGATCGTGAAGTTGGCGTTGGTGTAGATGCAGATTTCGCTCGCCAGCCGGAGAGCTTCCTGGACGATCTCGCGCGCCGACAGCCGCGTATGCCGGACCAGAGCGCGGGCGGCCGCCAGCGCGACCGGGCCGCCCGAACCGATGGCGCTGATGCCGTCGTCGGGCTCGATGACGTCGCCGTTGCCCGAGAGCAGCAGCGTTTGCTTCGCATCGGCGACCAGCAACAGGGCCTCCAGATGGCGCAGCGAGCGATCCGTGCGCCAGTCCTTGGCCAGCTCGACGGCGGCCCGCGCCAGGTTGCCGTGCTGTTCCTGCAGCTTCGACTCGAAGCGGGAGAACAGCGACAGGGCATCGGCCGTGCTGCCGGCAAAGCCCGCCAGCACGCGGTCGTTGAACAGCCGCCGGATCTTGCGGGCGCTGTGCTTGATCACGGTTTCGCCGAGTGTGACCTGGCCGTCGCCGGCCATGACGACGCGGCCATCCCGGCGGACACACAGCACGGTGGTCGCGTGCATCGGCTGAGGCACCGGAGTGACTCCCGGGCTGACATTATAGCCCCCGGGCGGCCTCAGTGCCGGTGCCTGCCCAGTTCGGCCCAGCGTTGCTCGAGGGACTCTCGTGTGAAGAGCGAAGGGCTCAGGCCAGTGTTGTACTGGCAGGACCGGATGAAGAGCTGGTAAAGCTTCTGCCCGTTGCGCAGGCGGGTGCGCTGGAACGGCGTCTGGATGCCCTGCACAGGCTGGTAGTTCGAGAGGTATTCGACCTCCTCGGTGCGTTCGTGGGTGGCCGGGTCGCGCTCGATGAAGACCGCGCGCAGCGGCAGGTGCGTGGTCCGGTTGATGGCGATCCGGATCGTCCGGTGTTCGGCGTCGTTGATTTCCACCCAGTCGGCTTCCTGCAGGTCCACCAGATCCGGCCCACCGTAACGCAACTCCAGCCCCGGCTCCTTCAGCCGGAACCGGAGCAGGTAATCGAGATCCCGCCGCAGGCCGCGCTGAAAGTCCTCGATCGCCGTCCGGGGCTGCTCGCTGACCCCTGCCCGGTCGAGGGTCCAGCCGTGACCGTCGTTGAAGACATCAATGATGTTCCGCTTGCTGGAATATTCGATGCGTTCTTTGTCGGGCCAGAGGATGAGATCGAAGATGACGTCGTAGTTGGTGAGCTCGCCGGAGTGGCCGAAGAAGGCCGCACGGGCGCGGCAGGTTTGATCCCGGACGTTGAGGTAAGCGGGCCCGCCCAGGGCTGCGATCATCGTGTCGAGGAGCTGGCGGGCACGCGCCGCGCTCTGCTCCGGGCTCTGCGCTGCCGCGCGTGTGGCCACCGCCAGCAGCAGCCCCAGCGCCAGAGCCCGGTTCACCCGCACAACACCGCCCCTCCATTGACGTTCAGAATTTCGCCCGTAATGAACGTGGCCAAATCCGAGGCCAGAAACAGGATCGGTCCGGCGATCTCCTCGGCCGTGGCCACGCGCCCCAGGGGAATCTGCCCGACCGCGAACTTCCGCCCCGCACGCGTGGCGAGCACCGGCCGCGACATGTCCGTGTCCACCCAGCCGGGCGCCACGCAGTTGACCAGGATGTTGTGCGGGGCCAGCTCGGTTGCCAGCGACTTGGTGAAGCTGATAATGGCTCCTTTCGTTGCCGCGTAGTGCGAATGAAAGGCCTCGCCGCGCTGTCCAGCGGTGGAACTGACCAGGATCAGCCGCCCCGAGCGCTGGGCCATCAGCGTGGGGACCGCATGGTGCACCACCGCATAGACACTTTTCAGGTTGACCCGCATCATCTCGTCCCAGTCGCGCTCGGTCAGCTTCTCGATGGGCAGCGGCTCGGCGTTCCAGACGCCGGCGTTGGCCACGACGATGTCGAGCTTGCCGAGCTGTTCGAGGGCGAACGCCACCAGGCGCCGGGCCTGCTCGCTCGAGCGCAGGTCAGCGCGCAGGCACTCGACCCGCGTGCCGTGCTTGGAAGCCTCCTGCTGCACCAGCCGGGCTGCGTCGCGGCTGCGGTAGTAGCTGAAGACGACATCGGCCCCGGCCTGGGCAAACAGCTTGACGGTGGCAGCCCCAATACCGCGTGAACCGCCTGTGATCAATGCTGCCTTGCCCGTCAGGGAAATCATGTTTCCTCCTGCCGTCTGGTGCTCTGCTGCAGGCCTGTGGACCGCCATGCCCCAGAAGGCCCCGGCTGTGCGCTTGCGGCCTGCAGGGGCTGGCCGGGTGGTCATGCTAGCATCGGCGGAAATGGCCGGGCAACGGTTGGGCCGGCTGCCCTCCGGCGCACAGGGGTGTTGACAGGCCGGGTGGAACTGCGTACACTCGCGCACGTCGCGGACCGAGGCTTGCGGTCCAGACGGGCTTTTTTCTTTGTGTTTGCCCGCGGCGGGCGTAGCTGACCGGCCGTTTGGGTAGTTTGCAAAACACAGCACGTTTCGGGCAGGTGATGAAGCGGCGCTTCTATACGCTCTACCTGGCCTCGAGTGATGCGCGGGTCGTTCACCGGCTCCGCGTGCCCGCCTATGTCGTGCAACTGGTGGGCGCGCTGGCAGTCATGGGAGCCGTGACGGTGGTTGCGGCGGTCGGCTCCTACACGCGCATGCTGCTCAAGGTGGCCAATTACAACGCGCTGCGGCGTGAGGAGACGCACCTCAAGCAGCAGTACGTGCAACTGCAGGCGCAGGCCAAGGATGCCACCCAGCAACTTTCCTCCCTGCAGTCGCTGGCGACCGAGGTCGCCATGACCTATGGAATCGTGCGCTGGCCCAATTCGCCGTTTACGTCGGCCGGGTCCGAGCCGACGACGTCCAGATTCGAGTCCAGCCTCGAGCAGTTTCATTTTCTCGTCGCCAATGCCCGGCGGGTGCAACTGGACCGGGCCTCGCTCGAACTGATGCCGGCCGCGGCGATCGGCCTGCCCTATCTGCCTTCGCTGTGGCCGCTGCTCGGCCGCATCACCGGCGGATTTGGCCAGCGTCTGGATCCCTTCAGCGGTGAGGGAGCGTTTCATACCGGTGTGGATATCGCTGCCCGTCTGGGCACTCCCGTGCGCGCCACAGGCGACGGGGTGGTCGTGTTCGCCGGCTGGCGAGAAGGCTACGGGCGGCTGGTCATCATCGATCACGGTGGCGGGTTGAGCACCTGGTACGCGCACCTTTCCGGATTCAATACCCGCGAAGGAGCGCCGGTGACCGCCGGAGACGTGATCGGTTATGCGGGGGTGAGCGGGCGCGCAACGGCGCCGCATGTGCATTACGAGGTGCGGATCAACAACACCCCTGTAAATCCGTGGCGGTACCTCCGCCGCAACCCCACCGGAGGGTAGGCAGAAGGGAACCCGGCTCCGGGCGAGGGTTGCATTGGTTCTCGGGCAGTGCTACACTGCTGGTGGTTCCGTCTGCGCTGGCGTAGCTCAGCGGTAGAGCATCTGATTTGTAATCAGAGGGTCGGGGGTTCAAATCCCTCCGCCAGCTGAGGGAAGGCGCGCAACAGCTCTGTGCCTCGAGTGAACGGGTTCCCAGCAACAGCAGATGTGTGGCGGCGGGCGCTGGTGTCTGCCAGAGCGCGCACACTGCGCGCACCCGGACGGGTGGGTGAGTGGCTAAAACCAGCAGACTGTAAATCTGCCGCCCCTTGCGGGCTACGGAGGTTCGAATCCTCCCCCGTCCACCAGCCATGCGGACGGCCAGGAGAACGATTCTTGGGCAGCCTGATGCTGCCTGGGTAGCTCAGTCGGCAGAGCGCGTCCTTGGTAAGGACGAGGTCACCGGTTCGATCCCGGTCCCAGGCTCCATGAGAAGCGGATCCGGAGCGCTGGGCGGGGGTAACTCAGCGGTAGAGTCTCGGCCTTCCAAGCCGATGGTCGCGGGTTCGAATCCCGTCCCCCGCTCCAGAAGAGCCGGAGGCCGGGCAGGGTGAGCAACGGCGATGCGCGAGATCATCACACTGCAGTGCAGCGAGTGCAAAAATCGCAACTACAGCACGACGAAGAACCGGAAGAAGCACACCGAGCGGCTCGAGTTGAAGAAATTTTGCAAGTACTGCCGTCGCCATACCGTGCACCGGGAGGTGAAGTGAGCGCGCCGGCCGGCGCCGTGCAGGCCGGCAGCGGTCCGGCAGCACAGGGGAGTAGGTTCAACGGTAGACCGCCGGTCTCCAAAACCGGATGTGGGGGTTCGAATCCCTCCTCCCCTGCCAGAGCCTGCCGGTGGACGTAGAGGCTGAGGAGCGATGGCCGAGGCGGCAAAGCTACGCGAAGAGCAGATGGTGCACCGCGGTCCGGCCGCCGTGACGGCCGGCGTGGGCCGGGGCTGGCAGCGAGCCGTGCAGTTTCTGCGCGAGACCCGCAACCAGCTCCGCATGGTCACCTGGCCGAGCTGGCGCGAGGTCTACACGACGACGCTGGTAGTGGCGGTGACCGTGGGCTTCTTTGCGCTGTTCTTCTGGATCACCGATACCGCACTCGGCTACGGAATGCAGTGGTTGCTGAAACATTACCGGCACTAGACGGCGAGATAGCCTTCATGGCCAAGCAGTGGTACATCATCCACACCTACTCGGGGTTTGAGAAAAAGGTCAAGGAGAGCCTCGAGGGCCGCGCCCGCGCCTTCGGACTCGAGGACCGCATCGGCCGGATCGTCATCCCGACCGAGGAGGTGGTCGAGGTGCGCGGCGGCAAGAAGGTGACCACCAGCCGCCTGTGCTATCCGGGCTACGTGCTGGTGGAGATGGACATGGACGACCACACCTGGCATGTGGTGCGTTCGACCCCCTGGGTGACCGGTTTCGTCGGTTCGGGCCAGCATCCCACCCCGCTCAGCGAGGAAGAGGTGCAGGAAATCCTCAACCGCGCCGCTTCGCCCGCCGAGCGGCCGCGCCCGAAGATGACCTTCGAGCGCAACGAGCAGGTGCGGATCATCGAAGGCCCCTTTGCCAGTTTCACCGGCGTGGTCGAGGAAGTGAATCCGGACCGCAATACGCTGAAGGTATCCGTCACCATCTTTGGTCGTTCCACTCCGGTGGAACTGGATTTCACCCAGGTGGAGAAAATCGCCTGAGCGCAGGCGCAAGCGGAGGCAGAGCGACCCACCATGGCAGCACCGGCACCGCGAGGCAAGAAAGTCGTTGCGCAGGTCAAGCTGCAGCTTCCGGCCGGCAAGGCGACGCCGGCTCCGCCCGTCGGGACCATGCTCGGCCCGCACGGGGTCAACATCATGGAGTTCTGCAAGCAGTTCAATGCGCGGACGGCCAAGGAGCCCGAGGGCCTGATCATTCCCGTCCTGGTGACCATCTACAATGACCGCAGCTTCACCTTCATCCAGAAGACGCCACCCGCCTCGGAGCTGCTCAAGCGCGCCGCCGGCATTGCCAAAGGTTCGGCGGAACCGAACCGCGTCAAGGTGGGCCGGGTGACCCGGAAGCAGATCGAGGAGATCGCCCGCATCAAGCTGCGGGACCTCAATACGACCAGTCTCGAAGCCGCCATGCGCACCGTGATGGGCACGGCGCGCAACATGGGCATCGAAGTCGTGGAGGGCTAGGCCGACCATGAGCAGCCGCGTGGGGAAGAACATCGAACGGGCCCGACAGATGGTCGAGCGGCGGCCCTACAGCCTGCCCGAGGCTGTGGCGCTGCTGCAGAAGGCCCGCTTCGCCCGCTTCGACGAAACCGTGGAGATGGCCATCAATCTCGGTGTGGATCCGAAACAGTCGGATCAGATGGTACGGGGCACGGTGGTGCTGCCGCACGGGCTCGGCAAGTCCAAACGCGTGCTCGTCATTGCTTCCGGCGAGAAAGTGCGGGAGGCCCTCGAAGCCGGGGCCGATGCCGCCGGGGGCGAGGAGATGGTCCAGAAAATTCAGGAAGGCTGGACCGACTTTGACGCCGTCGTAGCCACGCCCGATATGATGAAATCGCTGGGCCGGCTGGGGAAGATTCTGGGTCCCCGGGGCCTGATGCCCAACCCGAAGACCGGCACGGTGACCTTCGACGTGGCGCGTGCCGTGCAGGAAATCAAAGCGGGCAAGGTGGAATTTCGCGTGGACAAAACCGGCATCGTCCACGCACCCATCGGGAAGATCAGCTTTCCGGCGGAAAAGCTGGTGGACAATGCCCGGGCACTGCTGGCGGCGGTCTGGAAGGCCAGACCGGCTGCGGCCAAAGGAAAATACATCCAGAAGATCACCCTGAGCTCGACCATGGGGCCCGGGATCGTGATTGATCCGGCCGAGGTCGAGCAGGCGCTGGCAGTGGCGGCGTGAGAGGGCAGCGATGAAGACGCGCAGGGAAAAACAGCAGGAAGCCGAGCAACTCCGCCAGGAGCTGGCCCACGTCTCCACGGTCATTCTGACCACCTTCCAGGGGATCAAGGTGCAGGAGGAGACCGAGCTGCGGCGGGCCGTCGAAAGTGCTGGCGGGCGCTACCGGGTGATCAAGAATTCGGTGGCCGAGCGCGCCGCCACCGGTACGCCGGCCGAGCGCATCCTGAAAGGGCTGACCGGACCCAATGCCATTTCCTACACCGCGGCCGATGCGGTGGCGCTGGCCCGCACGCTGACCCGGCTCGCCCGTGAGATTCCCGCCCTGCAGTTCCGGGCCGGCGTCGTCGAAGGCCGTGTGGTTTCGGTCGAAGAAATTGCCGCGCTGGCCGAACTGCCCTCGCGCGAGGAGCTGCTGGGACGCATTGCGTTCCTGCTGCGGAGCGCGGCGGCGCGGCTGGCACAGGCGCTCGCCGGAGTCCCCCGCGGACTGGCCGTGGCGGTGCAGGAGGCCGTAAAGGCCGAGAAGTTCGCACAATCGTAGCGAGAAGGAGAACCGGGCAATGGCAAGCAAGGTGGAAACCATTCTGGAGGAAATCAAGAGCCTGACGCTGCTCGAGGCAGCCGAACTGGTCAAGAAGATGGAAGAGACCTTCGGCGTCTCGGCCGCGGCAGCCGCGCCGGTGGTCGTGGCTGGAGCTCCGGCGGCAGCCGGACCGGCAGCCCCGGCGGAGGAGAAGACAGAGTTTACGGTGGTCCTGAGCGACGTCGGGCCGAATAAGATCAATGTCATCAAGGCGGTCCGCGAAGTGACCAACCTCGGCCTGAAAGAAGCAAAAGACCTGGTCGACAGCGCCCCGAAGACGATCAAGGAGGGCGTGTCGAAGGAAGAGGCCGAGGCCATTAAGAAAAAGTTTGAGGAAGCCGGCGCCAAGGTCGAAATCAAGTAGCGGGCGCGTGCACCCGAACGTTGAGCAACCGTACACGGTCGGGGTGTGCCCGCACATTGTTGCCGGCAGAGGCCGGGCGCACCCGCGCAGGGGGGAATCAGCATGAGTCAGAACAACGGTAACCGTCCGCCCGTGGAAACTCCACGGCTGGATTTCTCGCGCATTCGCACCTCGCTGCCCATTCCGAACCTGATCGAGGTGCAGAAGAAGTCCTACGAGCGGTTTCTGCAGATGGACCGCCTGCCGAGCGAGCGCGAGGACGTGGGGCTGCAGGCGGTGTTCAATTCGATCTTCCCCATTCAGGACTTCCGTGGGCTGGCCCAGCTCGAGTTCGTCGAGTACTCGATCGGCCAGTGGGAGTGCAAGTGCGGCTACCTGAAGGGCCTGCACCACCTGCGCAAGACCTGCCATCAGTGTGGCGGCTCGGTGGTGACCGATCCCTATCGTGTGGGCGACGTGATCTGTCCGCGCTGCGGCGCCTTCAACAAGAACACGCCCACCTTCTGCCACAAGTGCGGCGATCCGGTGAAACTGCAGCTCAAGTACGACGAGGTCGAGTGCCGGGAGCGCGGCATGACCTACTCGGCGCCGCTGCGGGTCACCATTCGGCTCACCACCTACGACCGCGACCCGGAAAGCGGGGCCCGGGTGTTCCGCGACATGAAGGAGCACGAGGTCTACTTCGGCGAAATCCCGCTCATGACCGACAACGGCACCTTCATCATCAACGGCACCGAGCGGGTCATCGTCAGCCAGCTCCACCGCTCGCCCGGGGTGTTCTACGAGACGGCCAACAACCGCACCTACTTCCTCGGCAAGATCATCCCCTACCGCGGCTCCTGGGTCGAGTTCGAGTACGACACGAAGAACCTGCTCTATGTGCGGATTGACCGCAAGCGCAAGTTCCTGGGCACGGTGTTCCTGCGCGCCCTCGGCATGAAGAGCAACGAGGAGATTCTGCGCGCCTTCTACCGGGTCGAGCGGATCACGCTCGACTCCGACGGGCTGTGGTGGAATCTCTCCGAGGGCCTGCTCGACCGCAAGCTGCAGCATGAAATCCTGCACCCGCGCACGGGCGAAGTGCTGGTGCCGGCCCACCGCAAGATCACCGAGGCCGTCTACCGCGAGCTGGTGCGCGCGCGGGTCGAGCGGGTGCGCGTCAGCCCGGCCGAACTCGAAGGTGCCTACAGCGTGGCCGACGTCGTCCACCGCCAGACCGGCGAGCTGCTGGTCGAGTCCAACCGTCCCATCACGCCCGAACTCTGGGAACGGCTCCAGCAGGCCGGCGTGGCCGAGATCGACGTGTTCTTCCCCGAGCGGGACGAGGTCGGCGTCGTCCTCAGCCGCACCCTTGAAAAGGACACGCTGCGCACACAGCGCGAGGCTCTGATCGAGATCTACCGGAAGCTGCGACCGGGCGACCCGCCGACACTCGAAACGGCGCAGGCGCTGTTTCAGGAGATGTTCTTCAACCCGCGCAAGTACGATTTCAGCCGTGTCGGCCGGCTGAAGTTCAACACGAAGCTCGGTCTCGATACCCCGCTCGACAAGCGCACGCTCGACACGGCCGATTTCGTCGCCGCCATCAAGTACCTGCTGAAGCTGCGGCGCAACATCGGCACCGTGGACGATATCGACCACCTGGGCAACCGGCGGGTGCGGGCCGTCGGCGAGCTGCTCGAGAATCAGTTCCGCATCGGCCTGGTGCGGATGGAGCGGGCGACCAAGGAAAAGATGTCCGTCTACCAGGAAATGGCCACGGCGATGCCGCAGGAGCTGGTCAACGCCAAGCCGGTCATCGCCGCCATCCGCGAGTTCTTCGGCAGCTCGCAGTTGAGCCAGTTCATGGACCAGACCAACCCGCTGAGCGAGATCACGCACAAGCGGCGTCTGTCGGCCCTGGGCCCGGGCGGGCTGTCGCGCGAGCGGGCCGGGTTCGAGGTGCGGGACGTACACCCCACGCACTACGGCCGCATCTGCCCCATCGAGACGCCCGAAGGTCCCAACATCGGGCTGATCAGCTCGCTGTCCTGCTATGCGCGCATCAACGAGTTCGGCTTCATCGAATCGCCCTACCGCAAGGTGCGCGACGGGCGCGTGGTGGACTACGTGCGCGTGCTCAATCCCGGTGACAGCGACCTCAAGGCCGGCGACATTGTCGAGCGCGAGAAGGTCGAGGCCCTCAATGCCGAGCTGCGCCGCAACCGCATCCTCTGGGAACCCTACTGCTTCTATCTCTCGGCCTGGGAGGAAGATCGTTACGTCATCGCCCAGGCCAACGCGCCGCTCGACGAACGCGGGCGGATTCTGACCGAGCTGGTCAACTGCCGCCAGGCCGGCAACTTCGTCCTCAAGCACCGCAACGAGGTGGATTTCATTGACGTCTCGCCCAAGCAGCTGGTCTCGGTGGCGGCCAGCCTGATTCCGTTCCTCGAGAACGACGACGCCAACCGCGCGCTGATGGGATCGAACATGCAGCGGCAGGCGGTGCCGCTGATCCGTGCCGAGGCGCCGCTGGTGGGCACCGGCATGGAACGCGTCACCGCACGCGATTCCGGCGCCGTCGTGCTGTGCCGCCGCGACGGCATCGTGGACCAGGTCGACAGCGAGCGGATCATCGTCCGCATGGAGTCGGACCACTCCGGCGTACTCAGCCGCGAGGTGGGTTCCGACATCTACCCGCTGGTCAAGTTCCGCCGGTCCAACCAGAACACCTGCCTGAACCAGAAGCCGCTGGTGCGCCCGGGCGACCGCGTCCGCCAGGGCCAGGTGCTGGCCGACGGACCCTGCACCGACCGCGGCGAGCTGGCCCTCGGCCGCAACGTGCTGGTGGCGTTCCTGCCCTGGCGCGGCTACAACTTCGAGGACGCCATCATCGTCAGCGAAAAGCTGGTCAAAGAGGACTACTACACCTCGGTCCACATCGAGGAGCTGCAGATCGAGGCCCGCGAGACCAAGCTCGGACCCGAGGAGATCACCCGCGATATCCCCAACATCAGCGAGAGCTACCTGCGCAATCTCGACGAGAGCGGCATCATCCGCATCGGTGCCACCGTGCGGCCCGGCGACATTCTGGTCGGCAAGGTGACGCCCAAGGCCGAAACGACCCAGACGCCGGAGGAAAAGCTGCTCCGCGCCATCTTCGGCGAGAAGGCCGGCGATGTGCGCGATGCCTCGCTCTACTGCCCGCCCGGCATCGAGGGCACGGTCGTGGATGTGCGGATCTTCTGCCGCCGGGCCGAGGAGAAGGACGAACGCCATCGCGCCATCGAGGCCGAACAGATCGCCCGCCTGCGCCGGAACCTGGAGGATGAAATCCGCATCCTCACCGAGGAGCGCCTGAAGCGGCTCACGGCGCTGCTCGGCGGGAAGAAGCTCGCCGCCGATCTGCACGACGAGAAGACCAACAAGCGGCTGCTCACCAGGGGCACGGTGCTGACGGCCGATCTGATCAAGGACATTTCGGCCCGGAACCTCAAGCGGCTGCGGCTGACCGAGAAGGACCCCGAGCTGCCCGAGAAGATCGACGAGATCGAGCAGATGACCACGCGGCAGATCGAGGTCATCAAGCGCATCTATCGAGAGCGCGAGGAGAAGCTCACCCGCGGTGACGAGCTGCCGCCGGGGGTCATCAAGGTCGTCAAGGTCTACATCGCGATGAAGCGCAAGCTCTCGGTCGGCGACAAGATGGCCGGCCGGCACGGCAACAAGGGCGTCATCGCCAAGATCGTGCCCGAAGAGGATATGCCCTATCTGCCCGACGGCACGCCCGTCGAGATCGTCCTCAATCCGCTCGGCGTGCCCTCGCGCATGAACGTCGGCCAGATCCTCGAAACCCATCTGGGCTGGGCCGCCAAGGAACTTGGCCGTCAGGTGGCCCGGCTGCTCGATGACGGTGTGCGGGCCGAGGCGCTGCGCCGGTGGTTCAAGGAAGTCTTCGGGCCCACGGCGGCCTGGGCCTCGCTGGCCGAGCTCTCCGATAGCGAGCTGATCGAGCTGGCCCGCAGCTACCGCAACGGCATCAGCATCGCCTCGCCGGTCTTCGACGGTGCCCGCGAGAGCGAGATTCGCCACCTGCTGAAGTGTGCCGGCCTGCCCGAATCGGGCAAGACGATTCTCTACGACGGCATGACCGGCGAGCCCTTCGATCAGCCGGTCACGGTGGGCTACATCTACATGATGAAGCTGGCCCACCTGGTGGACGACAAGATCCATGCCCGCTCGATCGGCCCCTATTCGCTGATCACGCAGCAGCCGCTCGGCGGCAAGGCGCAGTTCGGCGGGCAGCGCTTCGGCGAGATGGAGGTGTGGGCGCTCGAGGCCTACGGCGCCGCACACACCCTGCAGGAGCTGCTGACCTGCAAGTCCGATGACGTCTACGGGCGCGCCCGGATGTACGAGGCCATCGTCCGGGGCGAGCCGGGCATCGAGCCGGGCGTGCCGGAATCGTTCAACGTGCTGGTGCGCGAGCTGCAGGCGCTCTGCCTGGACGTGGAATTGATGAAGCGGCAGAAGCCGCGCGAATCCGCGGCCGACTGACCGCGCAGAAGGGTTTCATTCCCGGAATTCCGGGAGGGGAGGAACGGCCTTGTATCGAAGCAGCCCCTATGACCGGGCCAGCCAGATCACCGATTTCGACTCGATTCGGATCAGCCTGGCCAGTCCGGAAAAAATCCGGTCCTGGTCGCACGGCGAGGTGACCAAGCCGGAAACGATCAACTACCGCACGCTCAAGCCCGAGCGCGACGGCCTGTTCTGCGCGCGCATCTTCGGCCCCATCGTGGACTGGGAATGCCTGTGCGGGAAGTACAAGCGGATGAAGCACCGGGGCGTCATCTGCGACAAGTGCGGCGTCGAGGTGACGCTCAGCAAGGTGCGTCGCGAACGCATGGGCCACATCGAGCTCGCCTCGCCCTGCTCGCATGTGTGGTTCTTCAAGGGGGTGCCCAGCCGCATCGGCTACCTGCTGGACATCTCCATGCGCGATCTCGAGCGCATCCTCTACTTCGAGACCCACGTCGTGATCGATCCGGGCGACGCGCCGGTCAAAGAGCGTGAGCTGCTCGACGAGCAGCGCTACCGGGAGCTGCAGCGCGAGTACGCCGGGCGCTTCCGCGCCGGCATGGGCGCCGAGGCCATCAAGGAGTTGCTGCGGCGCGTGGACGTGGAGCGGCTGAGCGAAGAGCTGCGCGAGAAGATGAAGACCGATCCCAGCCTGCAGAAGCGGCTGAAGTACGCCAAGCGGCTGAAGGTCGTCGAGGCGTTCCGCAAGAGCGGCAACCGGCCCGAGTGGATGGTGCTCGACGTCATCCCGGTGCTGCCGCCCGAGCTGCGCCCGCTGGTGCCGCTCGACGGCGGTCGCTTCGCCACCTCCGATCTGAACGACCTCTACCGCCGCGTCATCAACCGCAACAACCGGCTGAAGAAGCTCATCGAGCTGCGCGCCCCCGACGTGATCGTGCGCAACGAGAAACGCATGCTGCAGGAGGCCGTGGACGCGCTGTTTGACAACGGCCGCCGCGGCCGCGTGCTGCGCGGCACCAACAACCGCCCGCTCAAATCCCTCTCCGACGCCCTCAAGGGCAAGCAGGGGCGCTTCCGTCAGAACCTGCTCGGCAAGCGCGTGGACTACTCGGGCCGCTCGGTCATCGTCGTCGGACCCGAGCTGAAGCTCCATCAGTGCGGCCTGCCCAAGCGCATGGCGCTCGAGCTGTTCAAACCGTTCATCTACCACAAGCTCGAGGCCGGCGGGCACTGCACCACCATCAAGCAGGCCAAGGAGATGGTCGAGCGGCAGGAGCCGGTGGTGTGGGACATCCTCGAGGAGGTCACCCGCGAGCATCCCGTCCTGCTCAACCGCGCTCCCACGCTGCACCGGCTGGGCATCCAGGCCTTCGAGCCGGTGCTGATCGAGGGCAAGGCCATCCGGATCCATCCGCTGGTGTGCCCGGCCTATAACGCCGACTTCGACGGCGACCAGATGGCCGTGCACATCCCGCTCTCGCCCGAGGCGCAGATCGAAGCGCAGGTGCTGATGCTCAGCTCGCGCAACATCCTCTCGCCGGCCAACGGCACGCCGCTGGCCGTGCCAACGCAGGACATGGTGCTCGGGCTCTACTATCTGACCAAGGCCCGGCCCAATGCCCGCGGTGAGGGCCGCGCCTTCGGGTCCACCGAAGAGGTTCTGCTGGCGCTGGAAGCCGGCGAGGTGGAGCTGCTCACCCCGATCCGCTTCCGCTACACCGGTGAGGTGATCGACCTCACCACCGCCTACGACGATCAGGACGTGCTCCACACCGAGCCCATCCGGGTCGAGCGGCAGTTCCTGAACACCACCGTCGGCCGGGTCATCTTCAACGACCACCTGCCCGAGGGCATGCCGTTCATCAACGGCCTGCTCAAGAAGAAGGGCATCCAGCTCCTGGTGCAGTACTGCTATCTGCGCTTCGGGCTGGAGACGACCGTGCAGTTGCTCGACGAGCTCAAGGCGCTCGGCTTCGCCTTCGCCACCCGCTCGGGCATCTCGATCGGGATCGAGGACATGCTGATCCCGGCCAGCAAAGCCCGGCTGGTCGAGGCGGCCGAACGCGAGGTCGTCAAGGTGCAGCAGCAGTACCTGGACGGCGCCATCACCAACGGCGAGCGCTACAACAAGGTCATCGCCATCTGGGGCGAGGTCACCGAGAAGGTGGCCGACGAGATGTTCAAGGCCATGGAGGAACAGGACCGGCAGGGCGTGCTGAATCCGGTCTACGTGCTGGCCGATTCGGGCGCCCGCGGCTCCAAGCAGCAGATCCGCCAGCTCAGCGGCATGCGCGGGCTGATGGCCAAACCTTCGGGAGAAATCATCGAGACGCCGATCACCTCGAACTTCCGCGAGGGCCTCACCGTGCTGCAGTACTTCATCTCGACGCACGGCGCCCGCAAGGGCCTGGCCGACACGGCGCTGAAGACGGCCGATTCGGGCTATCTGACGCGCCGGCTGGTGGACGTCGCCCAGGACGTCATCGTCACCGAGTACGACTGCGGCACCACCGACGGCATCGTGGTCGAGCCTCTGCTCGAGGCCGGCGTCGAGGTCGAGCCGCTGCGCGACCGCGTCGTCGGGCGCGTCTCGCTCGAGCGCATCCGCGACTACGAAGGCAATGTCATCGTGGACGTCAACCAGGAGATCACCGAGGAGCTGGCCAACGCCATCCAGGCGGCCGGCATCGAGCGCGTCAAGATCCGCTCGGTGCTCACCTGTGAATCGCGCCGCGGGGTCTGCGCGCTGTGCTATGGCCGCAACCTGGCCACGGGCCGCATGGTGGAGCTGGGCGAGGCCGTCGGCGTCATCGCGGCCCAGTCCATCGGCGAGCCCGGCACGCAGCTCACCATGCGCACCTTCCACATCGGCGGTGCCGCCACGCGTGTGGCCGAACAGTCGCGCATCGAGGCCCGGAACAGCGGCTTTGCCCGCTACGTGGACCTCAAGGTCGTCGAAGGACGCGGCCATGCTCTGATCGCGATGAACCGCTCCGGTCTGATCGCGATCGTGGACGAAAAGGGGCGCGAAAAGGAGCGCCACCATGTCGTCTACGGCGCCCGGTTGCGCGTGCGCGACGGCGATCCCGTTCAGGTCGGCCAGATCCTGGTCGAGTGGGATCCCTACACCTTCTCCATCCTCACCGAGGTGGGCGGCACGGTCCAGTTCAAGGACCTGGTGCCCGGCGTGACGGTCGAGGAGCAGGTGGATGACGTCACCGGTCTGTCCCAGCTCGTCGTCACGCTGCCGCCCGGCGAGGAAAAGTACCAGCCGATGATCGTCATCCGCGATGCCTCGGGCCGGGCCCAGAAACGCTACCTGATGCCGGCCCGCGCGCACCTGATGGTCGCCGATGGCGACGTCGTCGAGCCCGGCGACGTGCTGGCGAAGATCCCGCGCGAGATCACCCGCACCAAGGACATCACCGGCGGTCTGCCGCGCGTGGTCGAGCTGTTCGAGGCCCGCCGGCCCCGGGACGCCGCCGTCATCAGCGAGATCGACGGCATCGTCCGCTACGGCGAGGTCACCAAGGGCAGCCGCAAGATCTACGTCCACAGCGAGGACGGCCGCACCGTCAAGGAATACTCGGTGCCGCGCGGCGCCCACATCAACGTGCAGGAAGGCGAGCGCGTGCGCGCCGGCGAGCCGTTGATTGACGGTCCGCTCGACCCGCACGACCTGCTCGCCGTCCTCGGCGAGAAGTACACGCAGGCCTACCTGGTCAACGCCATCCAGGAGGTCTACCGGCTGCAGGGCGTCAACATCAACGACAAGCACGTCGAGGTGATCGTCCGGCAGATGATGCGCTGGGTGAAAGTCGAGGACGTCGGCGACACCAGCTTCCTGCTCGACGAGCAGGTGGACAAGTTCCGCTTCCGCGAGGAGAACGAGCGCGTGATCGCCGCCGGCGGCCGCCCGGCCACCGGTCGGCCCATGCTGCTCGGCATCACCAAGGCCTCGCTCTCGACCGACTCGTTCATCTCGGCCGCCAGCTTCCAGGAGACCACCCGCGTGCTCACCGAGGCGGCCATTGCGGGCAAGGTGGACTACCTGCGCGGGCTGAAGGAGAACGTCATCGTCGGCCGGCTCATCCCGGCCGGCACCGGCTTCCACCTCTACCGCAACATCCGCCTGCTGACCGAAGTGCCGCAGCCCGAAGTGGTGCCCACCGAGCTGGCCGCCGAGGGAGCCACGGCGCTCGATCTGCTGACCAAGGATCAGGGGGCTGTAGCCGAAAGCTAAGGTGCCGGGACGGGGCGGCCCC
>Ga0070740_10001455_pt1 | contig 32364 bp, 24 predicted proteins | sample Coa_R2_FD_67286 | JGI IMG/M metagenome (GOLD analysis project Ga0070740, IMG submission 67286) | Surface soil microbial communities from Centralia Pennsylvania, which are recovering from an underground coalmine fire - Coalmine... | ecosystem: Environmental > Terrestrial > Soil > Unclassified ...
GTGCCCCACAGTAGTTTAGCCCCTTCTCAGAACCTAACCCCCGGCCCCTTCCCGGAACGGGAAGGGGAGACAGAAGAGTTCCCCTTCCCTTTCAGGGAAGGGGTTAGGGGTTAGGTCTCTGACGCAGGCGCCTGGTCGCGTTCGCGTCGACCGCGCCGCTGGCGTCGATGATTACGCCGTAGTCGCGGGCAGCGCCCTCGGCGCTGACGATGCCGGCGCGCACGTCGGCCGCGACCAGTTCGGGGTCGCGCGTCATCGGGTCGCCGAAGCCACCGCCGCCCGACACCAGCATCACCAGGGTATCGCCCTGATGCACGTGCACGTTGGTCTTTTTGAGCGGTAGCTCCTCGGCGTCGGGGCGGCCGGGATTGAGAATCCATCCGCCGCCCTTGCCCGGCTTGCCGCCCCTGGTACCCTGCGGCGGCAGTTTGCATCGATCCACGGCGCGCACCGTCAGTTCAGCGTCGGTTAAAAATTTCAACTCCTTGATAAGTCCGCATCCGCCGCGCCATTTGCCCGGCCCCGGCGAGTCGGGCATGAAGCGAAAACGCCGGTACAACACCGGATACTGCCATTCGTAGGACTCGATATTGCCCCAATAGCCGGGGAAGCCGAGCACCGGATGCGACAGCGCGTCGACGCCGTCGCGGTCGGCCCGCCCGCCCATCGGCGCGAATTGCAGGTCCAGCATGCTCCACATCTGATTAGTGTCGGGGTAGCGGCCGCTGACGGTATAGACGTGCGGTGCGCCGCTGGCCGCCATCGCTTTTTGCGGAAAGGCCGGCGCCAGCGCCTGGTTGATCGACTCGACCATCGCCTGCACGGTGGCCAGGCGGACGTTGCAGGCTGCAGGATATTTGGGATTGACCAGCGTGCCCGGCGGCAGCACCAATTCGATGGGCCGGTAAAAACCTTCGTTCATCGGCACGTCGATATCCAGAAAGCATCGCAGCGTGAACACCGCGCCCGAGATTGATTGCGAGCACGACGAGTTGATCGCGCCGCGCGCCTGCGGGTCGGTGCCGGTGAAATCAAGCTTGCAGTGCGAACCGTCGATGGTGACGGTCGCCACCACGGTGTAGGTCTTGTCCGCCTCGATGCCATCTTCCTCCACGACGTAGGAGCCGCGATAGACGCCGTCGGGCATGCGCTCGATGGCCTGGCGCGTCAGGCGCTCGGAGTAATTGAGCAGCTCGTCGATCATCGCCGAGACTTCTTCGTAGCCGTACTTCCCGACCAGTTCCGCAAGCCGCGTCTCCGCCATCCCGCCGCCTGCGACCAGCGCCCGGATGTCGCCCATCACGCGCTGCGGCGTGCGGCTGTTGGCCTGAATCATCCGGTGCACGGCGGGATTGGGCTCGCCGGCTTCGTACAGCTTGACCGGCGGAATCATCAGCCCCTCGTGAAAGCATTCGGTGGCGTTGGCCGGCAAGCCGCCGGTGGACACGCCGCCCAAATCCGACACGATCATCATGGCGCCGTAGTAAAACAGCGGCGCGCCCTGCCCGAAGATCGGGCGGAAGACGCCGACGTCAGTGGGGTGGATGCCGCCGCGGAAGTGGTCATTGCAAATAATCGCGTCGCCGTCGCGCAGCGTGCCGGGCGGATGGTCCTTGAGGACTTCAGGCAACATGCTGTGCAGCGCCGCCACGTGCATCGTGCCGCTGCCCGAATGCGCGATCAGGCGGGCGTCGCGGTCGAAGAGCGCGATTGCAATTTCGGAGGACTGGTTGACGAAGGGCGAATAGGCGCTGCGCGCGCCGAAAATTCCCGCTTCTTCCGCGATCCCCATCAACGCGTTCTGTACGATTTCACGCAGAAACGGATCACGCATCATTCGCCCTCCTTGCGCCCTGCGCTAAACCGGGATGGGCAGAAAGTAGTAGGGAGCATGCCCCGATTTCAACCGCATCGCAAAGCCAGGCGCGGGGCGGGTCAATCCGGTGTCATGCCGTGCGACGTAATCAACAAGGGAGGGGCGTTGCTTGAGGTGCGCGGGCTGAAGCCCCGCTTCCCGCGCGCTTCCCTCGTCTCTCGCCATCCATTGACGGTTTGGACCGCCAGCGCAGGCCCGCGCGATGCGCGTGGAGATAGAGGAGCGAGCCAGCGCCCGAACCGATTGCCTCGACGCGCGACATCACGGTCTGGGGCGCGGAGCATGATATCCCCGCACGAGTATTTACTCCGCAGGGTAGTTCGGCGCACATGGCCGGGCCTGCCGCACGGCTTCTTCGTCATGTCCAGCCTGTATCCACAGGCGCTGGAAGCTGCGGAGTACGCAAGCGCGCGATTTACGCGTCGAGTTCGCGCGCTGAGCAGGCCCACACATCGGCTTGCCAATCGCGGCTGAACATCTGTATAGAAACGGCAGAGAGGCGGGAAAAGCAGCCGCACTGGCGCCGCATCATCGCCGGTTTGCACTTGCGCGCACGGAGGTGAAGATCGTCATGACGACCTCGCGCATCATCTCGGCAGATTCCCACATGATGGAGCCGCCTGACCTGTGGACTACGCGGCTGGACCAACGCCTGCGCGAGCAGGCGCCGCGGGTGATCAGGCAGGAGAACAAGGGGTCGGTCTTCGTCGGCCCCGGGATGCGGCCGTTTCCGGTGGCGGGCGGCTTTGCGGCCGGTCGCAGCGGCGAGGACCTGAAGAATTTCATGCAGCGCGCGCAAGGCTACGAGGACGCGCGGCCCAGCGGATGGGATCCGGTGGAGCGCATCAAGGACCAGGACGTCGACGGAGTGTCGGCGGAGGTTCTGTACACGACGTTGGGGATGTCGCTGTTCGGGATGGAGGATGCCGATCTGCAGCACGCCTGCTTTCGCACCTACAACGACTGGCTGGCGGAGTTCTGCGCCTACGATCCCCGGCGTCTTCACGGCATCGCCCTGATCTCGCTCAAAGACATCGGGCGCGGCGCCCAGGAGTTGGAGCGGGCAGCGAAAATCGGGCTTAAGGGCGCGATGATCTGGGGCGCGCCATCGCCCAACCAGCCCTTCTGGCATCGCATGTACGACCCGTTTTGGGCAGCGGCGCAGGAATTGGCGATGCCGCTGTCGCTGCATCTGGGAACCTCCGGCTCGCGTCCGGCGCGCGTCAAGGATCCGAATCAGCCGCGATGGGAGGACATGCCGTTTGCGCGCGGCTACATGAACGTCATCCACGAGGTGCAGCGCTCCTTTACCGATATCATCTTCAGCGGCGTGCTGATGCGGTTTCCGCGGCTCAAGCTGGTTTCTGCCGAAAACGACAGCGGCTGGATCGCGCACTACATGTATCGGCTCGACCACGCCTTCGAAAAGTGGGGCGCCTCGATGGGCGAGCCGCTCGACCTGCGGCCCAGCGAGTACATCCGCCGTCAGGTGTGGGTGACCTTCCAGGACGACCCGATCGGGCCGATGACCTGGCAGTTCTTCGGCGAAGACAACTACATGTGGGCGTCGGACTTTCCGCACACCGACTCGACTTGGCCGCACTCGCGCGAGGTCATCGAAAAAGATTTCAAGGGCGTGCCCGAGACAGTCAAACGCAAGATCACCTGCGACAACGCCGCCAAGCTCTATCGAATCCCATTGTAGACAAAGCGAACCGCTTGGTTAGAGGCGGCCGGATTTCAGCGCCGCGAAGTAATCGCGGATCGCGGCGCACAGCGCCGGGGCCGTGTATGACGCGGGCTGCACGACCACGTTGAGGCCGTGCGAGCGGGCGGTGTCGGCGGTGATTGGCCCGATTGCGGCGGCGGCCAGGCCGCGCGCTGCGTCCTCGCCCACCATCGCGCAGAAGTTGTCCACCGTGCTTGAACTGGTGAAAGCGGCCAGATCGACCTCGCCCCGCGCCAGCATCCGCTTGACCGCACCCAGCACCGGCGGCTGCGGGCGGATGGTCTTGTAGGCCGCCACGACGTCGACTGCGGCCGCACCCGCCTCCTTGAGCAGATCGATCAACGCTTGGCGCGCGATCTGCGCACGGGGAATCAGGATGCGGGCGGCGTGGATACGGTGGCGGCCGATCGCATCCACGATCGCCTCGGCGCGATACTCGCTGGGGACCGCCGCTGCACGCAGGCCGTAGTTGCGCAAGCGGGCGGTGGTGGCGGGTCCGATCGCGGCGATGCTGGCGGCGGCCATCTCGCGCACGTCGTGCCCGGTGTCGGCCAGACGCGCGATCAGGGCGTCCACGCCGGTTGCGGCGGTGAAGATGATCCAGTTGTAGGAGCCGAGTTGGGCAATCGCGCCGTCAAGCCCCGTATAGTCGTCGGGCGGCACGGTTTCGATGGTGGGCAACTCGATCGCTTCCGCGCCCAACTCGCGCAGCGCGCGGGCAAACGCGGCGGAGGCGGTGCGGGCGCGCGTGATAATGATGCGCCGGCCGAAGAGAGGGCGGCGCTCGAACCATGCCAGCTTCTGGCGCAGCGACGCGGCTTGTCCGATCACGATGATCGCGGGCGGCGCCACTTGCGCGTCGGCGCATCGCTGCGCGATCGTCGCCAGTGTCGCGGCCAGAGTGCGCTGCGACGCGCCGGTGCCGTGCGCGATTGCCGCAGCAGGCGTCTGCGGCGCCATCCCGGCAGCGAGCAGGCGCGCCGCGATGTCGTGCAGATGAGCGGTCGCCATCAGCAGGACCAGCGTGCCGCGCTCGCGCGCCGCACGCGCCAATTCCTCCCACGGTACGGCGCCTGCGTCGCGCGTTTGATCCTCATGGCCGGTGACGAAGGCAACGAAGGAGCCGTAGCCGCGATGGGTCAGCGGGATGCCGGCGAAAGCGGGCACCGCGATCGCCGAGGTGATGCCGGGGACGACTTCGAAGTCGATCCCGGCTTGCGCCAGCGCCGCCGCTTCCTCGCCGCCGCGCCCGAAGATGAAAGGGTCGCCGCCTTTAAGCCGCACCACGTGCCGCCCGGCGCGTGCGTGCTCGACCATCAGTTGATTTATCGCGTCCTGATCCAGTGCGCGTTCGCCGCCGCCCCGTTTGCCGGCGTATATCAACTGCGCTCCGGTGGGCGCGAGATTGAGCAGTTCCTCATTAACCAAATGGTCGTAAATTACTACATCAGCGCCGGCCAGCACCTCGGCGCCGCGCACGGTGATCAGGTCAGGCGCGCCAGGCCCGGCGCCGGTCAGATAGACTTTGCCCCTAGGAGGTTCCACCCGATTCTCCGAGTCCTGGCGCGCGGCTTGCGGCCCCGTTCGGGGGTTGCGGCCGCTACAGTCTCATATCTGGACCCTGCTCGCGTGCAGGAGGCTGTGCTTGGGAATGCGCGGCGCCGATCGGTGCGGATATAGCGCGGGGATTCCTCGCCTTCGGCTCGGAATGACATTACAGGCAATGCCGAATGTAGAAACTCCGCAAACAGGCTGAAAGCCTGCGCCAGGAATGCCGGCCGACCAGATGGGCTTCGACCGGCATTCCAACTGTGTCGGCCTATATCCGCTCCAGGATGGTCGCGATTCCCATGCCGCCGCCGATACACATCGTGACCAGCGCCGTGTTCTTGTCGCGCCGCTCCAATTCGTCGAGCACCGTTCCCACCAGCATCGCGCCCGTGGCGCCCAGCGGATGCCCCAGCGCGATGGCGCCGCCGTTGACGTTGACCTTGTCGCGCGGGATGCCGAGGTCCTTCATCACCTTAAGCGGGATGGCGGCGAAGGCCTCGTTGATTTCCCACAGGTCGATGTCGTTGACGGTCATTTTGGCCTTCTGCAACACGCGTTTGCTGGCCGGCACCGGCGCCGTCAACATGATGATCGGCTCGTCGCCGTACGTCGCGGTCTGGATAATGCGGGCGCGCGGCTTGAGCCCGTGCGCCTTGGCGTAATCGGGCGAGGCCAGCAGCACCACGCCGGCGCCGTCCACGATGCCGCTGGAATTGCCCGGGGTATGGACGTGATTGATTACCTCGGCCTGCGGGTAGCGGGTCTTGGCCTTCTGGTCGAAGGTCAGCGGACCGTCCTTCATCCGGTAGCCGCCGCCGTTGGGATGCGTTCCGGCAAACGACGGCTCCAGTTTCGCCAGCCCCTCCATCGTGGTGTTGGGGCGCGGATGCTCGTCGTGATCGAGCACCACCTTGCCCTCGGCATTCTTGACCGGCACCAGGCTCTTCTTGAAGTAACCCTTCTCCATCGCGTTCTTGCACATCATCTGCGACTCGTACGCAAAGCGGTCGCAGTCCTCGCGCGAGAAACCCTCCAGGGTGGCGATCAGGTCGGCCGACACGCCCTGCGGCACCAGCGGATGGAGCTCGCGCAGGTGGCGGTTATGGCCGTCCAGCCCCGAGCCGTCGGCACCCATCGGCACCCGCGACATACTCTCCACGCCGCCGCCGATCACCAGGTCCTGCTGCCCTGACATCACGCCCATCGCGGCGAAGTTGACCGCCTGCAAGCCCGAGCCGCAGAAGCGGTTGAGCGACACCCCGGTCGCCTCGTTAGGCCATCCCGCCGCCAGCACCGCCATCCGGGCGATACACCCACCCTGCTCGCCGACTTCGCTGACGGTGCCGACCACCACGTCCTCGACGTCGCGCTTTTCGATCCCATGGCGATCGACCAGCGCGTTGAGGGCGGTAGCGAACAGTTCCTGCGGATGAATCCCGGACAGGGCGCCGGAATCCTTTTTGCCGCGGCCTCGCGGGGTTCTTACGCAATCGATAATCCAGGCCTCACTCATGGTTTTGGGTCTCCCTTTGATGTTTGTATCTTCGGTAACACCGGCCTCGATGCCGGTGCGGCCGCGGCCGGGCGGCGCAGTCTGCGGACCCGAGTCCGCCACCCTCAACACCGCTCCGAAACCCCATCATTCAGCGCATCGTAGCATCGTGTCAAACACGCCGCGCGCCGCGAAAACCGGCCGCCGCTAACCCAACTGCGGCAGGATTGCGGCGCGAGTCACCTCGCGGCGCTCGCTTTTGTCCAGCGCCTCGGCTGCGCGCGACAGCGGGAACTTCGCGTCGCACAACTCATGATACGGGTAGCGGTCGATGTGCCGGCTGAGGAAATCCAGCGCCTTCTTCAGGTAATGCGGCGGATAGCCCGTCATCGCGATTACCTGGACCGACTTCATCGTCATGGTCGAGGGCGCAAACTCGATTGTCAGGCTGCGCGCGATGTTGCCCAGTTCCAGTACAAGGCCGCCGGCGCGAACCATGCCCAGCGCCTCCATGAACGCCTGCGGGATGCCCGCCACTTCCAGCACCGCGTCGGGACCGGCTGGGCCGCTCAGCTCGCGCACCCTGCGCTGGCGGTCGCGCGCTTCGGGATACTGGCGGATATCGATGGTCTCGTCGGCGCCGAACTGCCTGGCATGCGCCAGCCGCACGTCGACGCCGTCGATCGCGATTACGCGCACGCCGCGCGCCTTGGCGATCGCCATCGCATGCAGTCCCAGGCCGCCGGCGCCCTGCACCACCAGGACATCATCGTAACCGACACCGCCGCGGTCCAGCGCCCAGAACACCTGCGACATGGCGCAATTGGCCGACGCCGCAACGCCGTCGGGAACGTTGTCGGGCACGCGGTAGAAGATCTGCTCGGGGCGGATGAAGTAATGGGTCGAGAAGCCGGCGGTGAAATGGGGCGGGTTATCGGGATGGGGATTGCCAGGCAGCGGATTCAGACACGCGGCATGGTTGCCGGTGACGCAGTTCTTGCATCGATAACAGACGCGAAAGTACACCGGCGCGATGCGGTCGCCGACCTTGATCGGCGTGCCGGCAGAATCCTTGCTCACGCCCTGGCCCAGCCGCGCGATGCGCCCCGCCAGCTCATGTCCCGGCATCATGCCGCGCCCGGCCATGAACTCGCCCTTCCAGACGTGCACTTCCGAGCCGCACACATTGCTTTGCATCACCTCCAGCAGGGTCCAGCCGGGTGCGACCTCGGGAACCTCATACTCATGAAATTCCAGCGTATGGGCCGCGGGCATGAATGCGATTTTGCCCTTCATCGGGGACTCCCTTGTTTGTGGGGTTGATGAGTGCGCTCGAAGTGTATTCAGACCCTCACCCTGACCCTGTCCGACATTTTGTTGTGGGTGAGTGAGGTTCCGGTACCCTTCGAGCATCCTGCGCGCATCAGCTTTTACGTCAGCGGAACTCCGGCATCACTTTGGCGGCGAACAGCTCCATGTGCTCGCGCATCACGCGCGGCGGGCAGGCCGCCTCGTTCATGATGAAGGTCAGCGTGGTAGTGTGCATCGTCTGCGCATACTCACGAATCGCTTTGACCGCCTGCTCGGGCGTCAGCACGGTCAGCAGCCCCGTCTTGCGCAGTTCTTCCTTGTTGCTCACCGGCGGGTACAGCGGCGGCGTGTTCCAGTTCAGCATCCACACCGAATAACATTCGATGGCGTGGATTACGTAAGGCGCGATTTCGTTCCACGCTTTTTCCGGATCATTGGATACGTACTGCCAGGCCGGCCCGTTGGCCAGGATTGCCGCCGCCGGGTCCTTGCCCAAACGCTTGAGTTCGTCGAGGTAGATTCGGATGCTGTCCAGCTCGCCGGAGAGCAGCCCGTCGCCCGCGCGCGCGGCGCGTTTGACGGCGTTGGGCGCGAAGCCGCCGATGTACATGGGCGGACGCGGCTGCTGCACGGGACGCGGCGTGAGGCGGGTTTTTTCGCACTGGAAGTACTTGCCCCTGAAGGTGACGGTCTCGCCCTCCCACAGGCGGCGGATTATTTCCAGCATCTCGTCCGCCCGCCGGCTGCGCTGCTTCATCTCCATCCCGTAGCCCATGAACTCCTCGGGCCGATAGCCCAGCCCGAAACCGAACTCGTAGCGCCCGCCCGACAGGATGTCGAGCACGGCGCCGTCTTCGGCCAGGCGCACCGGATGGTAGAACGGCAGCAGGCCGACGAAGGTGCCAAGCCGGATGCGTTTGGTGCGCATCGCGATCGCGCTCAGCAGCATCAGCGGCGACGGTGCCCAGTCGTCATCGGTGAAATGATGCTCGGTGATGTAGATTGCGTCGTAGCCGAGGTCCTCGGCCATCACGATGCTGTCGATGATTTCATGGTACAGCTCGGTGGAATTGCGCCGCCATTTGGGCGGATTGCGGAAATGCACTATCGGAGCGAATTTCAATTTGAGCCGCGTTTCCATTCATAACCTCCGCAGGTGCGCCAAAGGTTAGGATAACGGCTGTTCAGCATCAACCGGGTGCGGCGCGCCCGATCACAGCGTGCGCTTGAAGGACAGACTGGCCAGGATCAGCATTAACACCATGAAGACGGCCAAGAAGGCCAGGTCGCTTGAGACCGCGGTCAGTGCCACGCCCTTGAACAGGATCGACTTGAGCGCGTTGACCGCGTGGGTTTCCGGATTGTAGCGGGCGAAGGCGCGCAGCCATGGCGGAAAACTCTCCACCGGGTAGATGGCGCCGCTGGGGAAGAACAGCACCACGTTGAGGAAGCCCGCGAAGACGCCGACCAGCCGCGGATGGTCGGCGCGCCCCAGCAGGCAGAACATCATCGCCAGCAGTCCGGTGGCGACCAGCACGATAATTCCGATCAGCACTGCCAGCGCGGGCAGTCCCCCCGCGATCGTGCTGCCGGTGACGATCAGCGAGATGAACAGCACCGCCACCCCGGCGATACTGGTCACCACCACGCTGCTGGCCAGCATCCCGCCAGCGATATCGAAGCGGCGCAGCGGCGTCACCAGGTAGCATTCGGTCACCCCCATGAATTTGTCCATCACCCAGTTGAACACGCCCGAGGTGAGCGAGCCCATGAACAGCGCCATCACGATTACCCCCGGAATCAGCGAGCGGTCGTAGTCCAACTGCGGATACAGAGGCCCTTCGCGCATCACCAGGCCGTGCAGCTTGAGCGGGCGGGCGGTGGTGAATTCGCTGTTGAGCGCCGCCACCGCGGAGTTGAACAGCGCCGCCAGGGTGGTGGAGGAAACGATATCCACGTTGTCGGTGAATAGCCCGACCTCGCCCACCCGGTCGTGCGCCAGGTCGCGGCTGAAGTCGGCGGGAATGATCACCGCCGCCTTGTACTTGCCGTGGCGCACGTCCTCGATCGCGGCTGCGGGGTTGGACAGGTAGGTCAAGGTGATGGTTTTGGGGCCGGCGGCCAGCGCCTGGATGCGCGCGATCAGGCGGCGGGCGTAAAACCCGTTGTCCTGCGCGACGACCGCAACCGGCAGATTCTTGAGCTGACCCTGAAAGGAGTTGCCCATAATCACCAGGTACACGATCGGCATCACGATCGAGGTCGCCATCGTTAATGGATTGCGTACGAACTTGCGCAAGTCGCGGCGCATCACCGCCCAGATTCTCATCGCCGTCAGATCCTCGTCCCCCGCGGCAGCCCCATATCGAGCAGACTGAGTTTGCGCGCGGCCGATTCGCGCAGCGTGCGCCCGGTGAAATGGATGAACACGTCCTCCAGCGTGACCGCGTGCAGGCTCATCGATACCACCTTGCGGCCCGCTCCCTCGACGCGATCCACCAGGCGGGGAATCGCCCGGGCGCCGTCCTGGGTGGTGACGCTCAGCCGGTTGCCGTCCTCAACCGTCAGCCCGCGCACATACGGCTCGGTGCGCAGGACCTGCGCGATGCGCTCGCCTTCGGCGTCGACCTCCAACTCGATGCGGTCGGCGCCGGCCAGACCGGCCTTGAGCGCGGCAGGCGTGTCGAGCGCTACGATCCTGCCGCCGTCGACGATCGCGATGCGGTCGCACAACGCGTCGGCCTCTTCCATGTAATGGGTGGTCAGCGAAATAGTCAGCGACGTTTCATGGCGCAGGCGTTCGAGCAGCTCCCACACGGCGCGGCGGCTTTGCGGATCCAGCCCGATCGTCGGCTCGTCGAGGAACAGCACCTTTGGTTCATGCATCAGGCCGCGTGCGATTTCCAGCCGCCGGCGCATCCCGCCCGAGTAGGTGGCGACCAGATCGTCCGCACGCTGGGCCAGCCCCACCAGTTCGAGCAGATAGGCGGCACGTTCATGGCGCCGGCGCCGCCCCATGCCGTAAAACTCGCCGTAGATGTCGAGGTTCTCGAAGCCCGTCAAATCGAGGTCGGAGGTCAGGGCCTGGGGAATCACGCCGATCGACTCCCGAACCGCATGCGGAGCGGCGGCCACGTCGTGACCGGCCACCATCGCCTGGCCCGAGGTGGGAGGCAGCAGGGTGGTCAGCATGCGGATGAGCGTGGTCTTGCCCGCGCCGTTGGGGCCGAGCAGGCCGAACGCTTCGCCTTCGCTGACCTCGAAGCTGACCGCGTCGACGGCGGTGAAGGTGCCGAAGCGCTTAGTCAACCCGCGGACGCGAATTGCGGCTGCTGAACGCGGTTCCATCGCTGCGCCTGAAGGCGACCTCGGCGGTCATCCCGGGCTTAACCATACCGGCCGGTTGCAGGATTCGCACCTTGACGTAAAAGGTGCGGATATCCTGGCGCCCACGCTGCACGTCGTGCTCGGTGGCGAATTCCCCTTCCTGGCCAATCGCAATAATCTTGCCCGTAAACACCATCGGCGGTTTGGTCGGCAGCGTGACCGTGGCGGGCTTGCCGATGGTGAGCGCGGGCAATTCGCTCTCCTGCACGTTGACGCGCGCCCAGAGCAGCGACAGGTCGTCGACCGTCACTATCGTAGTGCCCGGATTGACCCATTCGCCGGCTTCCAGCGCCTTGTTCACCACCACACCATCGATCGGCGACACGATGCGCGTGTCGCGAAGCTGATCGGCGTAATAGTTGATGCTGGCCGATGCGCTGGCGACTGCGGCTCGCTGCGCCTCCACACGCGTGGCGGCACTGTCATACTGCTCCTGGGAGATCACCTTTTCCCTGACCAGCTCGCGGTAGCGGCGCTCGATTCGTTGGGCGTCGGCCAAATCGGCGCGCGCCTTGAGCAGGTCGGCCTGCGCCTTTCGAAGCTGGTTTTCGATATCGGTACTTTCTATCCGGCAGATCAACTGGCCGCGCTTGACCGTGTCGCCCTCGATTACCGTAATCTCGGCGATGCGTCCCTGGATGCGGCTGGTGACGTTGACTTCGGGCGCCTCGATTATTCCGACCGCATTGATGGTGGACAGGTCCGGCGTCGGCCACAGGTATTTTTCGCCGCCAAAATACAGCCCCGCGCCCGCAGCGGCCAGCACTATGAGGAGCAACAGGCGGCGAATCAGTGTTTTCATCAAGTCAGGTGAGGAAAGCGGCCACGGCAGGCTTCCATACTGCAAGCATATGCCTCAGTGCGCCAAACTGGAACCGTCATCCGTGCGCGATAGTGTCGCGGTGCGGGTTGACAGGCGGTGCGCAGGCCCGCCACGCTGTAGGGCGGCTTGGGCCGAAGGGCCCCGGCAATCGACGCGGGAGACATCGCAATGGCGCACAAACTGACGCTCGGAGTCGGATGGGAAGGCAGGCCGGACTTTACGGGGCTGATCGAACGCTCCAAGATCATGGACGAGGCTGGAATTCATTCCATCTGGCTGGCCGAGGCCTGGGGACACGACGCCTTCACGTTGCTGACTTTGGTTGCCGAGCACACCCGGCGCATCCAGATCGGCACGTTTATCGTCAATATCTACGGCCGCACGCCGGGCGCGTATGCGCAGCATTTCGGTACCCTGGACGCGCTGAGCGAAGGGCGCATGATCATCGGGCTAGGCACCACCAGCGCCAACGTGGCGGAGCATTTCCACGGCGTCAGGTTCCAACCCGCGGTGACCCGGATGCGCGAGTATATCGACATCATCAACATGCTGATCGCCGGCCAGCCGCTCAAATACGAGGGCAAGCTGTTCAAGCTGCAGCGCGGCTTCACGCTGCGCTTTGAGACGGTGCGCAAGCATATCCCGATATTCGTCGGCGCGATGAATCCCAAGAGCGTCGAACTGACCGCGCAAAAGGCCGACGGCTGGTTCCCGGTCGACATTCCGCTGAGCCGGCTGGGAGAAGCGATCGGCGAGTTTCGCGCAATTGCGCGGGCGGCGGGACGCGATCCGATGGCGATCGACGTCATGACGCCGGGTTCGGTGATTGTCACCCGCAACGTCGAGCGCGCCAGAGCCGCGACCGCCGGCGGGCTTGCCTTTTACGCCGGCCGGATGGGGACCTTCTACTCCACGCAGCTCACCCGCTACGGCTTCGGCGACGAGGTTGCGAAGATCAAGCAGGCGTGGGAGGCGCGCGACGCCAAGGCGGCCACCGCGGCGGTATCCGAACGGATGCTCAACGAGATGTGCTACGTGACCACCCCCGACGACCTCAGCGGGGCGCGCGAGCGGCTGGCGGCGCAGGAGGAGGCCGGTGCGACGCTGCATCGGGTGGACATCGTGGAGCGCGATCCGGCGGCGTTTGCGAAGATCGTCGCGGAGTTGTCGAGATAGGCGTTCCCGGCAGCCCGCGCGAGCGCCTGCAGGCGCTCGCGCGGGCTGCCGGAGCAAGCAGCAGGGCCGCAGCGCGCGCGCAATTGCTTGGCGCGCGCTGCGGCCCTGCTGCTGGAGGGGTGGGCGGCGGCCGGCGCCGCCGGCCGCCGCCCACCCCTCCACACCCTATGCCGCCGCCCACGGCATCTGCGAGGACGGCCGCTCGGGATCCATGATAAAGCGCGGCGGCGGCAGCGCCATATCGCAGCGCGAATAAACCGCCACGATTCCCTGGTTGAGCTGCACATGCCCGCCCATCCGCCACGCCGCCTGATTGAAGCTCAACACGCGCGGGCGGCCCCGTTCCGCCTTACCGTACTCATAGGCGGGTTCCACCTGGATCAGCACCAAATTGCCGTCGGCGGCGTTGCGCGCCAGATGCGTGCTCGCCAGTGGCTCCATGTCCGCACCCTCGACCGGTTCGCGATCGGTCATCTCACACTGCGCGATCAACGCGCCGCCCGCCCAGGCCTCGGCCCGCACGCGGTCGTGGCGGGAGATGATTTTCGCCTCGCCCTCCGCCGCCGGATAACCCCATCGCGCCGTCAGTTCGCGCCGCGCCGCTTCGCTGCTGACCAGCGTCTTGAGGACAAAGCCGCGCGGGCGGATTCCAACTCGGCCTGAAATCAGTACCTGCGCGATGCTGAACGATCCCACGGGACTTTCCGCGAACTTGCCGAAGCTGAACACGACATACATCGGCACGCTCGGATGCATCCCCGGCGGCAGCAGCGCCCGCCCACCGGGTTGGATCTCGAGCGATACCGTAAACAACTCGGCGTTCTTCAGCACCCACGCCTCGCCGTCCCACGGATCGAAAGTTGAAACGCCGCCGCCTGCGGCCCATTGCCGGATATCCAACGTTCCCAGTGTCGGCATCAGTGCGCTCCGGCCGCGGCGGCTGGTTGGGGCGACGGCTGCACAGCGGGACCGCGCGCAAAGCGCGGCATCACTTCCCTGGCGAACAGGCGCAGGCTGGCCAGCACTTCGTGCTGCGGAACCGTCTCGGCGGCATTGAGGATAAAGTTGACGGTATCGACTCCCGCCGATTCCCATCGCCGCAGCGCCTTCTCGACGCGGTTGGGATCGCCGATCGTGATGCTTTCGGGAACCTTGGGAGCGTCCTCGGATTTAACCCGCGGTCTGGGCGCGGCGCCGCGCTTGTGCGGGTCGGCGCGCAGGCCGGGCAGCAGGCCCGCCGTCTTGTAGGCGGTGGTCGGGTAGACGTCGTGGGTGGAAAGCAGCATCGCTGCCAGGTAGCCGAACGCGCCGGCAAACCGCTGGCCGGTGCGCACGCCCTCCTCGTTATCCTGATGGCAATACAGAAAGTTAAGCGCCGATACCTGATCGTTGACGACTTCGCCCACCGGCTCGCAGTTGCGGACCAGCTCGCGGTAGGTTTTGCCGCGCTCTTCCTGCTGCGCCACACTGCCGAAAGTAAGCCCCAGGCATCCAAGGCCGCGCTCCCCGGCGTCGACTTCGGTGCCCGGCGAAGTCACCGCGACCCACATCGGCGGATGGGGCTTCTGGTAGGGCTTGGGGATGATCGCGCGCGGCGGCATCGAGAAGTAGCGCCCGTCATATGAAAAGGTTTCCTGCGTCCACATTTTCGGCAGGCAATGGACCACTTCGTCCCACATCTTCTTGGTGTCATCGGGATTGACGCCGAACCCGCCCATCTCCACCCAGGTGCCCGATCGGCCGGTGCCGACATCCAGCCGCCCGCCCGACACGATATCCATCGTGGCGGTGCGCTCGGCGATGCGCGCCGGATGGTTGATCTGCGGCAGGCATACCACGATTCCGTGTCCGATGCGGATACGTTGGGTGACCATCGCACACGCCGTGAGAAACACCTCCGGCGCCGAGCAATGCGAATACTCCTCCAGGAAATGATGCTCGACCGCCCACACGTAATCGAAGCCCAACTCGTCGGCCAGCTTGACCTGCTCGATGCAGTTGTCGAAGACCTTCTTTTCGGCCTGCGCCGTCCACGGCCGCGGCACGGAAATTTCGTAGAAAATGCCAAACTTCATGATCGTCCTCTCACTCCAGAGGCGGCATTACTCAAGCCTTCCGGGTTCTCGGATTCTTTTGGGGGGCATAACATGATCGCCTGCGTGGTCGCAATGCGATGTCCAAAGCCAGTCGAGCCAAGTCAGCCAGCGCACAGAAAAGAGGCTGGCGCCACGGAGCCGGGCGTGGACGCATAGACAATTCAGCATCGCAAGGTTTCGTCGGATGGGCGGATCTTTCGTAGCGCCGTCTATCGCGCGTTCGCCTGCTCCGACTATGCCAGCCGCTTGATTGTTGGGAGCTTATCAGTTCTGTCCGCGCCAGGTAGCGGATCGAAAAACTTCGCCAAAGCGCGGCGCAATTCATCCAGCGCGATTCCTCCGTAGCCGTCCGGCAGCGGGCCGAGCTTGTCGATCGCTTTGGCCCACAGCGATTTGGCGCCCTCGAGGTTACCGCGCTGCGCGTGCAAAATCGCGGCCGCCGCCTGAATCAATCCCTGATAGAAGAGTTTCTCCATACCGCCGCTGCGCAGCCATGCCTGTTCCCACGCCTCATGCGATTCAAAGAATCGGCCCTCGTTGAACAAATCGATTCCTTGCTGGAAGAACTCTTCGATGCTCCGCAACCTCATCGGATTGGCGCAGCACCGGATGAAGCGGCCGCGCCCTCGGATGTCGTCGTACGCGACTTTACACCATGTAGCCGCCGCCATTGGCGTGCAGGGTCTGGCCGGTCAGCACGTGGGTGGGATGGGTCGCGGCGTAAATTACCACCTCGGCCACCTCGGCAGGATAGAGCGGGCGCTTGAAGAGCTGATGTTTGCCCTGACGCTCGAACTCCTCCTGAGAGGGCGCGCTCTCCGAGCCCATCGCGGTATGCATCACACCCGGTGCTACGATGGTTACCACGATGTTGTCGCGCGCCACTTCCTGGGCGAGGATTTTGCTGAAGCTGATCACCGCCGCCTTGCTGGCGGAGTAAATCGAAAGTCCGCGAATCGGCTGCAGGGCGCCGCCCGAGGAGATATTGACGATGCGGCCGCCGCCCGCCTTGCGCATGTGCGGCAGCACCGCCTGGCAGGTCAGCACCGTGCCGCGCAGATTGATGTTGATGACCTGATCGAAGTGCTCGTCGGTGATGTCATCGATGTACACGCGCGGCGAGATGGCGGCGTCGTTGACCAGGGCATCGATGCGCCCGAACTCTTTGGCCACCGCGGCCACCATCGCACCGACGCTGGCGCGGCTGGCGACGTCGGTCTTGACGAAGATGGCGCGCCGGCCGGTCTCGGCCTCGATCGACTGGGCCGACTCCTTGCCCCAATCCTCGCGAATATCGGCTACCGCGATATCCAGCCCCTTCCTGGCAAGGCCCATCGCAATCTGCCATCCCATGCCCCAGCGCCGTCCGGCGCCGGTCACGATCGCAACCTTGTTTTCATCGCTCATTGGTGTTTCTCCTGTTCCAATCGCTTACGGCAGGTTCGCTCCGCGTTGGAAGTATCGGGATGCTACGCGGGGGCTTTGAAAACTGTCAAGCGGGGCCTTTGCGAACGCGACGGAGCAACGTGCAAAGCCCCCAGGCGCGGCGTATAAGTTTGCCGGGAGAACGGTATGGGTAGACGCACAGCCGCGGCATCGATGTTGATGACGGCGACCTTCGCCCTGTCCCTGATCGGGTGCGGCGGCGGGGCAGGACCGCTTGCCCCCACTACCACACCCATTGAGCACCTGATCGTAATCGTCGGCGAGAATCACAGCTTCGACAACGTCTTCGCGACCTACGTGCCATCCGATCCCTCCCAGCACGTCTGGAACCTGCTCTCGCAAGGAATCATCGACGCGGCCGGCAGACCCGGACCCAACTTCTCGCTGGCGCTCCAGCAGCAGGCCACGGACCGGACCGAATATGAACTGAGTCCGACCCGAACGGGGCCGTTCGCCAACCTGCCGCAGCCCAGCACCACGTTGAGCGCGCTCCCGGCGCCGCCCTGTCTGCTCACCACGGTTCTGTTTCACACCCCGCTGTGCTCCGATATCGGGCTGGATGCCGCCGCGCAGGGGCTGCTCAACGTCGGTGGAACCGGACAGTCGCTTTATTTTCCCGGTCTTCACTTGTTTCCGGTCCCCGACTGCCGCTATCCGTCGGATCTTCCCAACGGACCTTACTCGCTGGTCGGCGCTTCGCAGCTCAACGGCTGCGGGACACCGATCCTGGTTGCGCCGGCGCCCCTGCAATACACGGGCAACACCGGCGACCCGGTGCATCGCTTCTTCCAGATGTGGCAGCAGAACGATTGCAGCGCCGCCCACATCAGCGCCGCCAATCCCAGCGGCTGCCTGGGGGATCTCTACACATGGGTCGCCACCAGCGTCGGATGGCAGATCACGGCCGACGGCATGCCGCCCGCCGGCAACCAGGGGACCTTCCAGGGCGGGATCGCGATGGGCTTTTACAACATGGCAGCGGGCGACTATCCCTACTTTTTGTCATTGGCGCAGAACTTTGCAATTAACGACAACTACCATCAGTTTGCGATGGGCGGGAGCGGGCCCAATTCCGAAGCGATCGCCACGGGCGACGTCTATTTCTATACCGACGGCAATGGAAACCCCGCCGTGCCGCCATTCCCCAACCTGATCGAGAATCCGAATCCGCAGCCCGGCAGCGACAACTTCTATATTCAGTCGCGGCCGGACCCGGGCGACCTGGGCAATACCAGCAGCGGCGGGCTGGTGAACTGTTCCGACCCGTCCGCGCCGGGCGTCAAGGCGGTTGCCGACTATCTGGACGCGTTGCCCTACGAGCCGTTTAGGGGCGGCAATTGCGCGCCGGGAGTCTACTACCAGGTCGACAACGAATATCCGAGCTTCGACACGATGGGCCAGCCGATCGCCAGGGGCAACGCTTTTCCCAACGGACCGGATTTCGCGATCGGCCCGCAGACCATCCCCACCATCGGCGACGCGCTCTCGGCCCGCGGCATTTCCTGGAAGTATTACGGCGAGGGGATGAAGGTCGCCGACAGCGATCCGCCGCTGAATGAACTGTACTGCGCGATCTGCAACCCGTTTCAGTATTCCCGCTCGATCATGACCACCAGCCTCAAGAACAACCTTCAGGATCTCGATGCGCTTTACTCCGACCTCGCGTCCGGCAGCCTTCCCGCCGTCGCTTTCGTCAAACCTGACAGCCTGCTCGACAGCCATCCCGGCAGTTCCACCGCGCCGTTGTTCGAGGCGTTTTGCCGCAAGATCGTCAACATGGTGCAGGCTAACAGCGCGTTGTGGAGCCGCACCGCAATTCTGATCACCTTTGATGAAGGGGGTGGATGGTACGACTCGGGCTACATCCAGCCGATCGACTTTTTCGGCGACGGCCCGCGTACGGTGATGATCGCGGTATCCCCGTTCGCCAGGACCGGATTCGTCGATCACACCTATTCGGACCACGCGTCGATACTGAAGTTCATCGAACGCAACTGGCGCCTGGCGCCGCTGTCGGCGCGCAGCCGCGACAATCTGCCCAATCCGGCGGTCGAGGCGGCGGCGCCTTACTTTCCAATTAACAGCCCGGCGATCGGCGACTTGATGAACATGTTCGACTTCACGGCGCGGCTAACGGGCCGGCTTCGCGTCAGCCCGTCCAACGGATGATTTATCGGCCATCGAGCCGGCGCTGTGTGTTGTCGGGGAAGATAGCAGTGCGGTATCGGAAATATGCTTAAGCCGGGCCGCGCAGCGAGGTGGGAGAAGTAGACCGAATGCGCGTCTTCATCACCGGAGCGACGGGATTCATCGGGCGGGCCCTGACTTTGCGCCTGCTGGGCGGCGGGCATGAAGTATCGGCTTGGGTGCGGGATGAATCTCGAGCCCGCAACCTGCTTGGCGCAGGCGTGCGGCTGGCGGCGGCGCCCGGCGGCGCGCCGGCGCTGGCCCAGGAGATTGCCCGCTCCGACGCTGTGATCAATCTGGCCGGCGAACCGGTGCTGGGCGGGCGATGGAACAGTGCGCGCAAAGAAGCGCTGCGCCAAAGCCGCATCGAGCTTACCGCCTCCATCGCCGACACCATCAGCCGGTCCCCGACTCGCCCATCGGTACTGATTTCCGCCAGCGCGGTCGGCTACTACGGCGACCGCGGCGATGAGCTGCTCGATGAGCGTTCGGCGCCCGGCGATGACTTCCTGGCCCGCCTGTGCCGGGAATGGGAGGAAGCCGCGCAGCGCGCCGAGCAGTTGGGCGTGCGGGTCTTCATCCCGCGCATCGGGATTGTCCTGGGGCTGGAGGGCGGCGCGCTGGCACGGATGCTGGCGCCGTTTCAATTGGGCGCCGGCGGTCCGATCGGATCGGGACGCCAATGGATGGCATGGATCCACCTGTTCGATCTGGTCGACGTTATCGCCGCCGCCCTTGAAGACGAGCGCTACCGCGGCGCCGCGGTTGCCGCCGCGCCCTGGCCTGTGACCAACCGCGACTTCGCCCGCGCACTGGGCGGGATTCTGCATCGTCCGAGTTTCGTCCCTGTCCCGGCGCCGGCGCTGCGCGCAATGTTCGGCGAGGGCGCCGCGGTGCTGATCGGCGGACAGCGGGCGATGCCGGCGCGGCTCGCGGAGTGGGGTTTCAGGTGGCGCTTCGAGAAGATCGAAGATGCGTTGCGCCATCTCCTGGCCGAGAACAATCCTGTGATCGGCGCGCTGGATGCCAATTCTCCCAAGCCCGAGAATCCTCACGGTTCGAACTACCTGGAGACGCGGCGCCCAAACTACCTGCTGCGCCATACGATGCGTGTCAACGCACCGCTTGCAGAGGCCTTCGCTTTCTTCTCGCAGCCGCGAAACCTGGGCGTGATGACGCCGGCTGACATGCGCTTTCAGATCACCAGCCTCGCCCCGGCGGAAATGGCCCGCGGAACTTGCATCGAATACAAGCTGCGGGTGGGACCGCTGCCGCTCAGCTGGCGGACACTGATTGAGGCGTGGGAGCCCGAGCGCCTGTTCGTCGATTTCCAGGAGCAGGGGCCCTACCGATGCTGGTGGCATGAGCATCATTTTCAGCCCGACGGCGCCGCGACGCTGATGGAGGATCGCGTCTACTTCGCGCCGCCGCTGGGTGCTGTCGGCGCCGCCGCGGGCCGTCTGTTCGTAATTCCGGCGCTGCGGCGGATTTTTCGTTTCCGCGCGCAAGCAGTGCAACTCCGATTCCGCACCTGAGGGCCTGGCGCTCGGGCTGTATGCGCTGCCGTTTTGGCGGGCATCGCGCGCTTTGCAGGCATGCGACGTGCGATTGCGCCGCATCGGGCCGCCGGTGCCGCGATGGCATACTTCCTGCTGCTTGAATACGCGAAATCGCGGCAGCGTCTGCAAGTCAGGATTGATTCGATACGGCTCGCGCTCGGCGCTTCAAAGTGCCAGCATTATCGAAAGCGAGCGCTGCAACTTCGAACAGGAGTAACAGCGGCATGAACGATACACGCGAACAACGCAAGCTTGCGATTTTGGTGGGCGGCGGACCGGCGCCGGGGATCAACAGCGTGATCGCCTCGGCCACCATCGAAGCGATCAATTGCGGGCTGCGCGTAATCGGCCTGCGCGACGGCTTCAAATGGCTGGTCGAGGGCGACGCCTCGCACGTCGTCGATCTGACCATCCGCGACGTCAGCCGCATCCATTTCACCGGCGGCTCGATTCTGCGCACCTCGCGCACCAACCCGGCGAAAGACGAACAAAGCGTGCGCCGCGCGGTGCAGGCGCTGACCGGGATCGGCGTCAACTACCTGCTGTGTATCGGCGGCGACGATACCACCTACGGCGCGTTGAAAATCGCCGAAGTCAGCAACGGCAGGATCGGCGTGGTCACCGTGCCCAAGACGATCGACAACGATCTGCCGCTGCCCGACAATGCGCCCACGTTTGGCTTTGAGACGGCGCGGGCGGTGGGTGCGGCGATCGTGGAGTCGCTGATGGAAGACGCGCGCACGACCGGGCGATGGTACGTGGCGGTTTCGATGGGCCGCAAGTCGGGCGCCCTAGCGCTGGGGATGTGCAAGTCGGCGGGCGCCACACTGGCCGTAATTCCCGAGGAGTTTCACGTCGCCCAGTTCGAACTGCACCTGGTGGTCGACACCATCGTCGGCGCGATCGTCAAGCGCCGGGCCTGGGGCCGCGACGACGGCGTGGCGCTGGTCGCGGAAGGAATCGCGGAGCGGCTGGAGCCGGGCGTGCTGCAGCGCCTGGCGGAGTCCGAGCGCGACGCGTACGGCCACGTGCATCTGTCCGATGTTCCGATCGGCTCGGTGCTGCGCGACCAGATCACCAAAACGCTGGCCGAGGTGGGCGTCAATGCCACCGTGGTCAGCAAGGACATCGGTTACGAATTGCGCTGCGCCAAGCCGCTGCCCTTCGACGTCGAGTACACGCGCACGCTGGGCTATGGTGCGGTGCGCTATCTGCTCAACGGCGGCTCCGGCGCGCTGATCGCAATCAGCGGCGGGCGGGTGACACCGGTCAACCTGAACGATCTCATGGATCCACAAACCGGACGCGTGCGCACGCGGATGGTGGCGGTCGATACCGAGTCATACCAGGTGGCGCGCTCCTACATGATCCGGCTGGAAACTCACGACTTCGAAGAGCCGGCGCTGTCGTCGCTGGCCGCGCAAACCAAACTCACACCTGCGCAGTTCAGAAATCGCTTCCTGCCGGTGGTCAAGGCGACTGCCCCCGCCGCGCCGCACGTCAACCCGGCCTGACCGTCGGCCGGGCGGCAGTTGCGCGCGAGGCGCGGTGGGGGCGACAATAGTCTTGTGCGCAGCCAGCGCTGCGCGGGGACGCGCGGCGGGACAGGCCGCGAAGGGAGCTTCCCATGGCCACGCATCGAGTGCATCCGGAGACCGCCGTTCTTACCCGTGGTTTCGATCCTCGTCTTTCGGTAGGTGCGGCGCGTCCGCCTGTCTACCGCACCTCCACCTATGTCTTTTCCAGTCCCGAGGCGGCCGAGCGCGCCTTCGCGGTGGCGCTGGGCAAAGTCCAGCCCGACGAGTTGGAGACGGGCGATCTCATTTACGCCCGCTTGTCGCATCCCAATGCTGAAATCGTCGAAGATCAGCTGGTGCCGCTGGAGCCCGGGGCGCAGGCGGCGGCGGTGTTCAACTCGGGGATGGCGGCGATCTCAACCGTGCTGCTGGCGCTGCTGCACCCGGGCGACGCAATCGTCTACACGATACCGCTCTACGGCGGCACCTACCATCTGATTCAGCGCGTGATCATTCCTCTCGGCATCGAGGCGCGGCCCGTTGAAGCAGGCGACACCAGGGGGTTGAAAAGGGCGATCGAGGAGACCGAGAACCTGCGGTTGGTGTTCATCGAGACCCCGGCCAATCCGACCTTGGTGATGACCGACATCGGCGCGGCGGCGGCCGCGCTCAGGAGTCATTCCGAGCCGCCGCTGCTGGCGGTGGATAACACGCTGCTGGGGCCGACGTTTCAGCATCCGCTGGCCCATGGCGCGGACCTGGTGCTGTATTCGGCTACCAAGTTCCTGGGCGGTTTCAGCGATCTGCTGGCGGGCGTGGTGATGGCGGCCGATGCGGAACTGGTGGTGCGGATGCGCCGGTTGCGGGCGCTGCTGGGCAACATCCTGCAGGCCGACGAATGCTGGATCCTCGATTCGCGGCTTTCCACCGTGAGCCTGCGGATGAATCGTCAGAGCAAGAACGCCCAGCGCATCGCCACACGCCTGGCCGACCATCCGGCGATCAAGCGCGTCTACTATCCGAGTCTGTTCGCCGACCCCGAGCAATGCCGCATCCGCGACGCGCAGACCGATTTTCCCGGCTCCTTGATGACGCTGGAATTCAAGGGCGGCAAGCCGGCCGCGTTCGATTTCCTGCGCCGGCTGACGATCGCGCGCAACGCCGTCAGCCTGGGCGGCGTGGAAAGCCTGGCGTGCCATCCCGCCACCACCACGCACAGCGAGCTGTCGGCCGAGGAACTGGCGCAAGCCGGCATCAACGAGGCGATGGTGCGCGTATCGGTCGGCACCGAACACTGGCGCGACCTGCTCGAGGATTTCCTCAATGCCCTGAAGCCCTGAGACCAACCGCCACGGGTCACTTCAACGTAAAGGCGCCGCCCGGGCCGCCGCCCGAACTGGTAGCGCAATAGATCGTGCCGCCGGAACCGCTGGAGGCCGTGTTGTCGCTGAAGCTGCTACCGCTAATCAGCAACTGATAAGTAGCATCATCGTAGATTGCCCCGCCCGAGCCACCCGCGTGGATGGGACTAATGGTGCTGTCGGAAATGATGACATCTGAAGAACCGATCGCGTAGCTCGCACCGCCCTTCGCGAAGGCGCAGTTCTGCGCGAAACCGCAGCCGGTGTTATGCACCGCCACACCCCAAATGGAAACGTCTCCCCCGGTCGCCGCTGAGCCATTTATGAAATCGATGTCGTTGAGGTAGACGACACCGCCGGGGATGAAGAGGATGGGCGCGCTGCCTCCGTCCGGGGTGATAGAGCCGACACCTTATCACGCTCTTGCTGATGGTCGGAAGGCCTTGCGTGAGCTGAATCAGGTTTCCGCCAATGGCAAATTCGATAGCGCAGGCAATCTCGCGCCGTGGCCGCGCACCGAAACGAAGCGTCCTGTCGTTATCAGGCGAACAGCATCTCCGACATCGCGCCGCCGGGCGGGATCATCGGCATCACCGCTTCTTCCTTGGGGATCACCACGTCGACCAGCACCGGGCCGGGAGTCTCGAAAGCCTGCTTCATGGTGGCGGCCAACTCGGCGGGCTTTTCAACTCTGAAACCCTTGGCGTTGTAAGCCTTGGCCAGCATGACAAAATCAGGCACCGAGATCTCGGAGTAGGAATAGCGTTCCTGGTAGAACTTCTCCTGCCACTGCCGCACCATCCCCAGGTAGTGGTTGTTCATGATCACCACCTTGATGTCGATGTTGTACTGGACGGCGGTGGCCAGCTCCTGGATGTTCATCTGGATCGACCCGTCGCCCGATACCACCACGACGCGGCGCTCGGGCGCAGCGAACTTCGCGCCGATGCCCGCCGGCAGCCCGTAGCCCATCGTGCCCAGCCCGCCCGAGGTCAGCAGCGAGCGCGGCCGCTCAAACGGGAAGAGCTGGGCGACCCACATCTGATGCTGTCCGACGTCGGTAGCGACGATACAATCGCCGCCGGTCAGCTTGTGCAGTTCCTCGATTACGGAGACGGCCGAGATGTGGTCGTTGCCATTGCCGTTGCGCCGTTCGTAAAGCGGTTTTTCCTTCTGCCACTGCAGGATTTGCTGATGCCACTTCGACCAGGCCGGGCGGCGCTTGCCCAGACTCTCGCGCCCGCGCACCACCTCGAGCATATCGGCCAGAATCGGCTTGATGTCGCCCACGATCGGGATATCGACCTTGACGTTTTTGGAAATCGAGGACGGATCGATATCGAGATGGATGATCGACCTGGCCTTGGGGGCGAAGTCAGCAATGCGCCCGGTGACGCGGTCGTCAAAACGCGCGCCCACCGCAATCAGGCAGTCGGTATTGCACACCGCGGTGTTGGTGGCGTACGAGCCATGCATCCCCAGCATCCCCAGGCACAGCGGGTCGGAGGCCGGAAAGGAGCCCAGGCCCATCAGGGTTTCGCAAATCGGAATCCCCAGCCCGCGCACCAGTTGAATCAGTTCGGGCGACGCGCCCGACCATTGCACGCCGCCGCCCACATAGAACAGCGGCCGTTCGGATTGCTCGATTGCGTCGACCGCGCGTTCGATCTGGCGCGGATTGCCCTTGATGGTCGGCTTGTAGCCGCGGAGCTCGACGTGGTCGGGATATTTGAAGGTGTGCTGCGCCTGCTGCACGTCCTTGGGCAGATCGACCAGCACAGGACCGGGCCGGCCGTTGCCGGCGATGTAGAACGCCTCCTTGATGATGCGGGCGATGTCCTTGACGTCCTTGACCAGGTAGTTGTGCTTGGTGCAGGGGCGGGTGATGCCGACCACGTCGGCTTCCTGGAAGGCGTCGTTGCCGATCATCGTGGTGGGAACCTGCCCGGTGATAACAACCAGCGGAATCGAATCCATGTAAGCGTCGGCCAGCCCGGTGACGGTGTTGGTGGCACCGGGACCGGAGGTCACCAGCACAACTCCCGGCCGCCCGCTGACGCGCGCGTAGCCCTCCGCCATGTGGGTCGCGCCCTGCTCGTGGCGAACCAGGACGTGGCGGATCTTCGAATCCAGCAGAGCGTCGTAAGTAGGCAGGATAGCGCCGCCCGGATAGCCGAAAATGGTATCCACCCCTTCGGCTATCAGGCTTTCAATTACAATCTGCGCACCGGTGAGCTTTTTCATCTGGCCTTTGCGTGTTGGTTGTGCCTTGCAGGCGGCGATAGCCGCGTCAGGCTTGAGCAATTAGTCAAGCAAAATTGTCAGGTTAAAGAAAGGACGGCCCTCGCGGCAGAGAAGGGTGGAAGGACCTCCACCTGTCGATGATCATGACCTAACCCCGCAGCCCTTCCCTCTGGAAGGGCAGGGGAACAATCCTCGCCACGAGCTGGCTTTGGCTGCCCTTCCTTTGGAAGGAGCCGGCGGTTAGGTCTCTGGCTGGCAGCCTGGCTCGCGGCAAAGGGCAAATTCAGGCGCGAAAGATGAAGCTCACTTCGCCCAGACGCACTTCGCTGCCCGGCGCCAGCGGGACCGAACCGTGGACCGGTTGATCGTTGATGAACGTGCCGTTGGTGGAGTTGAGATCGATTAGCTGGTAGGCGCCGCCACGGCGTTGGATGCGCGCGTGGGTGCGCGAGACGCTGGCGTGCGGCACCACCAGGTCGTTTTCGGTGCCGCGTCCCAGCGAGATTTCATCCTTGAGCAGACTGTACTCGGTGGGCAGCGGAGCGACCGGATTGACCGTGATGAGCTTGGCCTGAGTGCTCCCAACCGCAGGCGCGGCCGCAGCCGGATGCTGCCGCGGCGCGGGCGCAGCGGGGCGCGCCGGCGCGGGCTGCGGCCGCAACACCGGTGCCCGAATCGTCGACTGATTGTAGGCGTCAAGCACGGCCTTGAGTTCCTCGGCCGGTGGGCCCAGCCCGGCGCGGGACAGTGCGAACAAAGCCAGAATCGCAATCAGCGGTACGGCGCCGTTCCACCATCGGAAGGAGAACTGACGCAGCCCAATACCGCCTTCGTTGGCGGTGGCGCCCGCGCCACCTTCGTCGGGGATGTTGATCGCGCCGCCGATACCGGGAACCTGGTAGCCCGTTTCCGCCTCCGCGCTCTGGCCCTCGTAGTTGACCTTCAACTCGATCTTGCGCGAGGTCCCGTCCATGATCGGGACCGGGGTGCGGTAGGTCAGCGAATACTGAGTTGCGATCGAATGACCGATTTCGCGCACCAGCTCGGAAAAGCGCCCCTGCTCGGTAACGATGTTGTAGGAGCGGCCGTGGCTGGCGGCAACCAGCATCGCGTAATCGGGGGCGATAAAGGGCGGCGGTACGACCGCGTACAGCGTCAGGCCGCCCTTCTTGAACATCGCCGCGACCTGCTCCGCGGTCAGGTCGGTGACGTCCTTATTGCGATCGGGATGGTGGTCCCAGAAGGCCTGGTCGTGCTGGGTGTGCGCGGAGCCGTCGCCCGCATGATGGTCGGGTGCGTCGGTGACGATGATCACGATGCCCTGGGCCTCAGGGCGAAACGGAAAGGTCGAGGCGTAGGCCAGCGCGTCGAGCTGGTCCTCGGGGATGTCGCCGCCGCCGCCTGCGTGCAGCGATCCCACCCATTGGGTGAACTCCTGCACGTTGGAGGTCATCTTTTTCTGGTAGGGGCAATTGCAGTCGGAAGCAGCCGAGACGACGTAATCCTCAAACGTCACCAGTCCCAGCCGGTAATCGCGATTGTTGCGCGCCAGGTCCTCGGCGAAACTGATCACGTTCTGCTTGACCGCGTCGATATAGGGCTGCATCGATTCGGTCACGTCCAGCACGAAGACGATATCGACCGGACGGCCCTGCCCCTGGCCGCGGAAGTCGAGGATTTTGGCGCGCTTGCCGTCCTCGTAGACCTCGACGTTGTTGACGCGCAGATTGCCCACCGGCGCCCCGTTCTGATCGGTCAGGCCGAAGTCAATCTGTACGCCGCCGTCAGTGTCGAAATGTTCCAGGCTGGGATTGCCTACGGACAGTTGCATGGCGGCCCGCGCGGGCCGGGCACCCGCCCACACGAGCACGGCCAGCATGCTTACCAACACCGCCGCACGGCTGCTTGAGTTCATCGTCATTTGATTGTGAAAGCGGCACTGGCGCCTAGTCAATATATCCGCACCAGGCGGTGGAGACCACGCTATCGCGGCGACGGTGCGCGCTCGCAGCGATTTATGGCGCAAACCAGCTAGCTGCTTGCCTTCACCCGCCCGGTAAGTTATCCAAGGACGAACCTATCTTTTTGGACGTATGGTCGGCGAGTGAAACGATTACCTGCCTTTTACAGCATCCTGGTACTGATTGGTCCGTTGCTTGTGATTGCCGCGCTGATGGCGGGGCCGTTCGGCTGCGGCGGCGGCGGGGGCGGCGGCCCGACGGCGACGCCACTCACTGGTTCGGTGGAAATCGGTTTTATCGACAGCCCCAGCAGCGCTTTCCAGGCGATCTCCGTCAACATCGTATCGGTGCGACTCAATCCGGCGGCGACGCCGGTTCCCGATTCCGACCCCAACTGGGTGACCATCACCGCACCCTCGGGATCGGGACCCGGCGAACTGTCGGTTAACCTGCTCGATTTTCAGAACAATGCGGTAGTCTTCAACACCGGCCAGGTCACGGCCCAGACCTACCATCAGGTGGAAGTGGTGTTCGACAGCTCCCAGCCTGCGATGGTGATACCGTCGTGCATAGCGGGCGCTTCGCCGGTGCAGGAAGGATGCATCACGGCCAACGCAACCTTCACCGGCAGTACGAGCCTTATGACGTCGGCCACGGTAATTGTTCCTCCCAACGGCCTGCAAACTCTGCTCATCGATATCAATCCCGGCAATCCGGTTTCACCCACGTCACCTGGCGGCAACTACCTGCTTAACCCGTCGATTACGGTGGTGCCGTCCACCGGCTACCTGGTTCCGGTCAGCGGCACCGTTTCCGGGCTGTCGTTGGGCAGCGTGGTCACAATCAATGCCGAGTTGACCGGCACCAATTCCGTGGTCGCCACCGCACCCGTGGCCAGCGACGGCGCCTATACGATCGACCTGCCGGCGGCCGCCAACGGCGGCACGATTTACGATCTGTTCGTCTCGGGCAGCACGACGTTCGCAGTGTTCCAGGGCCTGACCGTGACCCGAACCGGGCCGCCTCCAACCGGACCGAACTTCGCGGTGACAACTGGTGCCTCGGCCTCGATTACCGGCGCGGTGATCGACGCGCGCACCAAGGGCGCACTGGTCGGAGCCACGGTCAACCTGCTGCTTCAGCAAAGCGCCAGCGATGACTGTACCACGAGCATGACAGGTTGCGTGGTGGTCAGCACCACTACGTCTAACAGCGTCGGCAACTACACGTTCAGCGCGCCGCTGCCGCCCTCGGGGCTTTCGTACTTTGTGCAGGCGAGCATGACCGGCACCCAGACCGTCACCGAGCAGGTCAACTTCTCCAGCTCGGGAATCACGTGCACGGGCAGCCCCAACCCGAGCAATTGCAGTTTCTCGATGCCTAACACGCTGCTCAGCGGGACAGTGACGGTCGATCCGCCGCCGGGGCCGGGAAGCAATATCGTGGTAACGGTGATGGCGGAGCAGACCGGTACCGGCAATCTGGTCGGCCTGACCCAGGTGACGGTACCAGCCAGCGGGACCGCGCCGTTTTCGATGGAAGTCCCACCCGCGCCGCCCGGTACCAACGTGGACCTGATTGCCTCGGCCCAGGACGCCTACCTGGGCGTGGGCACGCCGTTCTCCGGCCATTCGATCGCCGTGATGTCGAACGTCGATCCGTCGTCTTCGGGGCCGATAAACCTCACCGTCAACTGCCTGGGTCACGGCACCATCGCCGGGGTGGCCAACAGTTCGGACGCCGGCACGCATGTGGTGTTGTTCCAAAGCGGCGTGCAGTTGATGGATTCCACCGTCGGCACCACGGTGCCGGTACCGTCATCGTCGGCGACCCCGGCTTATCCCAACCAGTACTCCTTCTGCGTGCCGCCCAACACTTACACCCTGGAGCGGACCGAACAGAGCGGGCCCACCGGCAGTCCGAGCCCGGTAGCCACCCAGGTCGTAGTTGTGCCGCCGCCGGCGCCGCTTCCCAGTCCCACGGCGACCTCGACCGCATGTCCGTTGTGCGAGAACGCCGGCGGCCAGTGTCCGGGAAACTGTAGCGCGACACAGGCGAGCCCGTTCTGACCATGAAACCGGCGATTGCAGTTAAATCGCGGCTGGTGCTAGCAGCGCTGGCGATGTTATGTGGGTTCGCCCTGGCACAGTCGGGATGCGGCAACCTGAGCGGATGCGGCGGGTTGACCGGCTTCGGCAACGCGCCGTTTACCGGATGCGGCGGCGGACAAGGCATCCCGCCGCAAAGCTCGGTTAACTTTGTCGGCACCAACGGCACCGTGTTCAGGGCGATCGTCTCCGACACGGTGGCTTCCTACACGTTGCAGGCCACGGTGCCGTTGAAGCTAATCTACGTCAACAACGTGCCGCCGCTGCGCGTGCTGGCAACCAACCTCAGTCCCAACGGCCATGTGCTGAGCGTCCAAGCGCTGTCCGGTTTTACCACCACGCAGTTGGCGACCACCAGCGTCCAGGGCAGCACAGTTTCGGTTAATGTCGGCGGGCCGCTACCCGCGATCGCGGCCCCGCCGGTGTGCGACGTGCGCTTCATCGTCAGCGGACCGCCCAATCAGGCCTATGAGGCGCTGCTGGAGCAAAACAACAACGCCTACGAAAATCTTACCACCGCGCCGACCTACTACCTGCTGGGCCGGGCCAGCGGTGACGTGGACGGGGTCTTCACTGAGATTTCGCCCTACTTCGGTGCAATAAATGTCCAGTTGGTCATAAACGGCGTGCTGAACGATATCGGTGCGGGCAACAATTTCACGGTCAAATCGGGCTGTCCGTGAACTCGCCGTACCCGCGCGCATTCGATGGCGCCACGGCCGGTTGCAGGCGGGAGCGCAGCCGCCTGCCCCTATCGCCTCATCCTCTGATTTACTGCATATTGCAGGCTTGGTAGATAGTTGAACGCGGGTTTCAAAAATGCGGGATAACGCGGCCGTGGGACCTCTGGATGAATCGGTTCTTTCGTAGACGCTACATCGTCGCAGTGCTGGTGCTGGTCGGGCTCGCATTCGCCGCAAAGCCGGCGCTGCGTTACTATCGGTTCATGACCACCCACGTCACCACCGACGACGCCTACGTCGACGGCACGGTGGATCTGATCTCCTCGCGGGTTTCCGGTACCGTAAGCCAGGTTTACGTACAGGATAACTGGATCGTCAAGGCCGGCGATCTGCTGGTCGCCCTGGACCCGACCGATTTCGAAGTGCGGGTGGAGCGTGCGCGCGCCAACCTCAACCGGGCGCGCAGCATGGTCGATCAGGAATACGCCCAGTTGACCGAAGCCGAAGCCGGTCAGCGCTTGGCCGAAGCCCAACTCAGCCAAGCCCAGACCGACTACAAGCGGGCCAAGACCCTGCGCACCGTGGGAGTGGTATCGCAGGAGTTCTACGATCAGTCCGAAACCGCCTACCGCGCCTCCGAGGCCAATCTGGCGCTGGCCAAGCAGGAAGTGGCGCGCTCGCGCGCCGCGCTGGGCGGCGCCGACAGCGTCGACCATGACCGCTACGATCAGGCGATTGTCAGGCAGGCCGAATCCGAACTGAAGGCTGCGGAGCTGGATCTCGGCTACACCAAGATCAAAGCGCCGGTGGGCGGTGTGGTAACACGCAAGACCGTGCACGTTGGCCATCGCGTCCAGGCCGGCGAACCGCTGATGACCATCGTGCCGCTGGACAGCCTCTATGTGACAGCCAACTTCAAGGAAACGCAGCTCACCTGGGTGCGTGTGGGGCAGAAGGCGGAAATCGTCGCGGACATTTATCCCGACTACGTTTTCCGCGGGCACGTGGATTCGATCAGCCTGGGTACCGGGGCCGCCTTCTCGCTGCTGCCACCCGAAAACGCGACCGGTAACTGGGTTAAGGTCGTCCAGCGCGTGCCGGTCAAGATTGTATTCGACGATCCGCCGCCCCCCGACCGGCAGTTGCGCCTGGGGTTGTCGGTGGATGCATCGATCGATATCAGCGATACGCGCGGACCGTTGATTTCCTCACTGCTGCAGAGGGAGTTCCGCCGTTTCCACGGCCAAAAGACCGCCCCGCGCTGAGCGCGGCTGCGTGCTAGGAGTCGGCGCGGTGATGCGGTTTTTTGGGGCGCTGCGTACCGTTGAACCGCGTCACGTTGGACGGCACCCTGCGCGTCGCGCGCCGGCGCTTGACGATCAGGATGGCCAGCGGAGCACAGCCCGGCAGGATCACCCAGAACGGCGCCACCGCAGCGCCCACATAGTTGCCGCGTTGCACGAACTCGGCAACAATCCACAGCCCAAACACAGTGGCTGCAGCGGCCACCAGCGCGGCCACCGCTAATGCCAGTGCATTGGTCGTGGGTGGATGGGGCTTGTCCGGACCCGCAGGGCGGCGCCGGCGACGCCGCGCCGCATCAATCGCAACCACCGAACTCTTTTTTTTCGGGAGGGCGCCCATCAAACTGCCCCCATCGGGATTCAACCCAAGCTTAGCGCCGTTGCGCGGCGAGAGCCAGCGCGACACCATGATCGCGGCATTTCCCGTGCAGAACTCACCTTTTGCGCAGGGCTGCCATGTTCAGCGTTGCAACTGCCACAGCCTTGGCCTTAAGCTGCCCAGCCACGATGGCTGAATTCAGTGAGGTCCAGAGGCGGCTTGCGGAGTGCCTGG
>Ga0070740_10001456_pt1 | contig 32328 bp, 31 predicted proteins | sample Coa_R2_FD_67286 | JGI IMG/M metagenome (GOLD analysis project Ga0070740, IMG submission 67286) | Surface soil microbial communities from Centralia Pennsylvania, which are recovering from an underground coalmine fire - Coalmine... | ecosystem: Environmental > Terrestrial > Soil > Unclassified ...
CTGAGCCTCTGGTTTTTCATCGCGGCTTTTATGAGCTTACCCGCGTCGAAGATGCTCTATCCTTTTCTCTTTTCCGGCCTGCTGGCCCTGATCGGCCTGGCCGGCATATGTGCGCTGCTGACCTGGAGACGATGGGGCCTCTACCTGGCGATCTGCTGTGTGCTGGCGAATTTTGTGCTGGCGATTATCTGGGGGATCATCGACTATCGCTCCTTTGTCCCTCTGGCCACCCTCGCCCTGCTCACGTTTGCCCTCCACTCAACGGGTATCTGGCATGAAATGAGGTAGGGATTCCCATGCCCTGCTCCCTCAGGAAGCGGCTGCCTGACGTTTGTGCGGGCAGCCGCTTTTTTCCGGGCTGATGTTAAGAAAAAGAAACCATGTGCGGGCAAACACCACCGAATATTTACCGTCTGCCTGTTCTCTGCCCTGCCTGCGCCCGCTATACTATGGCTGTATTTTTTGTCCCGGCTCGGATTTGGACAGTTCTTCTTCTCTGTTGCCAGCATGAGAAGAAAAACATATGCAATATTCTACGTTTCTCTTGCAGAATTCCCAAGACGAGCAATAGTGTAGTTTATGGAGGCAACGATGCCCGTCATAGAGTTCGCGCTTGATCCCCATGCCCAGCACCGCATCCAGGTTCACATTCCCACCGAGCAGACCGCGTACACGGTGCTGTTGAACCGCAGCATTCTGGGCTTTCTGAAAACCCCGGAGGAGCAGTTCAGAGGCAAGTATTTCCTGCTGCCGGACCGCTCAAATCTGTACGTGCGCATCGAGGGCCGCCGGCCCCAGGTCTTTCGCAATAACATGCCCCTTCCCCCGCTCATCGACGCAGAGAGCAGTTCCGCCGGTTCCTCAGCCGGGCAAACGCGCCGGCCCGCCTGGCGCTGGAAAGTTCGGCAGTCGTAGGGGAGAGAGACCCGGGCATGTCGGTAAACTGCCCATTAATTCAGTCTTGCCCTCTCTTCTCTGCGCTCCGGCTGCATCTGGACCAGGGCAAGTGAGGCCACAACCAGCTTCTTGACTATCTCTAGCATATCTGTCGGGTTCTGAGTGATATAGAGAACGTCTTCACTCCTGGTCCTGGGTAGCTGTGGCAGATAGATCAGGCTCTCAGTTGGAGACACCCATACGTCCAGAAAAACCCCTAATCCTGCGGCCTCTACCAATATGGGGTCAGTGTGAGTAAACCCACTGGCTTGCGCCCAGGCTCTCCAATTTTTCTGTATCTCTTCAGCCCTCGGATCAGGTTGCTTATCCTGTCTCTCTATTCTCATGGGCTATCTCCGTAACAGTTCCTCACCATCTATAAAGGAAAAGGAAAAATTCCAACTCGCGGGGTCAGGACCGTCAGAGTTATTCTAGATCTTCTTCAGCAACTTCAGGGCGGACGCAATCCGTGCAGTACATGAAGACGCAATCACTTGCTTGCTCATTATTTACATGAATAAGGCACACTTCTCTTCCGCACTGCTCACACGCGGTGCAAGCAGGTTCCTTGCAAAGTTCACACTGTGGCATACCATCCTCCAGTTCATCGTGCTACTTCCGTTTGTTTGAGCACCTCTGCCAACTGTTTGATGCGGCGCTCTCTCGGCCATTTCGACTGAAGTTTCTGATAAACAGTAAACAATTCTGTGTACCATAAGCTCGCGTCTAACTGTATTGCAGTTGCGACCAGCGCCTCAAAATAGGCATTACTTTGTTCAAGGTCGCCTGATGAGGCAGAAGCGAGTGTCAAGTGTTTGAGCAGTTCAGCGCGCCGGGAACTAACCTGCTCTGGCACATAAGTATCGGCCCGTGAGATCATGTTGAACGCTTTTTGGGGTTGATCGAGCCTCAAATGAGCTACAGCAGCGTTGAGATACAAGATGTAGCGAGTAGTGCGTGTATATAAAAACGCTGGATCACTCTCATCTTCAGGAAACGTATCTTGCGCGAGGTTGACATAGCGAATGGCTTCTTGTTCCTGACCTTCACCTGCAATATCGGCCCCCATCGCCGAATATAAACGACTTTTGAGGAGCGGCGTTACCTGATCGATGTACTGCATTGCCTGCCGATTGATTTCTAGTGTGGAGCAGTTGCGATAGAACTGTATATTGGATCGACGTATAAGGGAAGATGCTTGTAAATTGGGATCATCAGCAAGTTGCCCATACCTCGAGGCTTGGTCACAGTGGCTTAGAGCAATCCCAAAGTTTTCTTCCTGTAACGTTGCCAGGGACGCGAGTTGATGAGCCTGTGAGAGAAGACTCGCCACCACCTTCTGATGTTTTGAGAATGCTGCAAGCGGTGTAAGCGCCGTAATGTAAGAGGGGATCACCTCTTTTACCCGATGCCATCCACCCTCATAGTAGAGTTTCCAACAGGCCGGAATACCAGTAATATACAAAGGGAGCACTTCTTCAGTGGAAAGAGCATTCGCATTGCTCGCTGACGTAAGCTTTGTCACTGCTGCCGCCAATCCAACCAGAAAACTGAGGGTGTCTCTCCGGGACATGGCCCCCCCCATGACCTCAAACTTTTTCATTGCGTCACCCACCATCCATTGAAGTTCTTGGAAGGAGCAACCATAGAGTTGCCAGGCAAATGCTAGAATAGTGTCCAGGCTCAACACAGACCCACTGGCAGGGAGTGTCGGGACTGGCTCGCTTGATATATCTTCCCCCCATCCCAACTGTTCCGCAGACAGACCAAACGCATCGCAAGCCATCCGAAGCGATGATCCACGTGGCGTTTGTGTTCCTTTTTCCCATCGGATTAATGTAAGGCGAGTGATGCCTATCTGCCTTGCAGCTTCGTCAATTGACCAGTGACGGCTCTTTCTCGCTTGTCTGAGCTTTTTGTTCATAGTATCCCTCTTATATGCAAGTCTACACACCTTTGGTCTCCGAGTCAATAAAATATCGGTCGGTAGACCTTCCGAACGAACAAAGCGATACCAAAGCGATACTCCTAACGAGACTGGAACGAACAGAAATACAATCTATCATTAAATCGAAATCAGAACTGGTAAGCGAGTGAATGCAGCTTTAAGTAAGTATGTATTTTGTTACTCGCCATGTTCTTAATCCCTCTTAGCAAAGAGAAGGAGATAGGGTGGATGCATTGCATCGTGTGTGGCACCACATTAACCGAGCATCTTGGCACAGCCTGCGCCCGCTGCCGTCTTGAGATCCCACGCGGGGGCGTGGCCCAGGTGCAGTTCTGCTTTACGTGCGGGAAGCCTTTCTCCCCACTCGATTGCAATGCCATCAGTCACCGCGCATGTCTTGGAAATTTTTTGAGGTCGAAGGAGCAGCTAGATGGAACCACAGACACCCTCGCTCAAGCAACCACTACGCGAACTCACTAATGTCCCGATCAGTTGCCCATACATCGCACGCGTACAAGAGACGCTTACCGCACACGGAGCCGCCTTTGAGGAGACGAAATATGTGGAAGCGGACGGAGGCTTGTCGTCCTTCAAAGCGTTCACGATCTCCTTCCCCGAAGGGACCGAGCGCGTGTGGGGGATGACGCTCTCTCGTTCAACCCGGTTTACCATTGTCTTTCCTGACGGGTTTGAACAGCCGGGAGCCGAATTGTGGCCCATCACTCGCACCAACGACGACCAGCCGATCACGGTCCTCTATCTCAAGAAGGGAGGAACACATGCGACTCCTCTTTCGTAGGAAGCGCCAGAGGGCGACTCCGCCCCCGCCGACCTCGCGCAAGTATCGCGCCGTCACGATCGCCGGGCGGCGGCACCTCGCTGACGTGCCGTATGCCCTGCCCAAAGATCTCAACGAAGTGAACCGGCTCGACTTCCAGCACTACATCTATCGCCAGGTGCTTCACGGCAACTTTCTGGTGCCGATACGTAGCCCGCAGGCCATTCTGGATGTGGGATGTGGAACGGGCATCTGGTGCCGGGAGATCGCCACGCAATTCCCCCAGGCGCGGGTCTACGGCCTCGATCTCGAAAATATCAAGGACAGCGTGCCACTGCCGCCCAACTACCGGTTTGTACAGGGCGACATCCTTGAGGGATTGCCGTTTGCCGCCAACACCTTCGATTTCGTGCATCAGCGGCTCATTCTGGCCTCAGCCATACCGGTTGCACGCTGGCTCGATGTCTGCCGGGAACTCTTGCGCGTGACGCGCCTTGGAGGCTGGCTCGAACTGCCAGAGGTGGGCGTCCAGATGCACAACATGGGGCCGCTCACCCACCAGTTTTTCGAGTGGGGCATCAGCGCGAGCGAGCCGCGCGGGCTTGATCCCCGGCAAATCCCCTACATTGACCAGTATCTTCGTGAGGCCGGGGGGCGCAACGTGGGGCTGTGGTGGGTCGATGTCCCGATGTATAAGCAGGGCAATCGGATTGGACTGATGATGCAGATGAACCTGACGAACGCTTTTGGAGCGTTAAAGGGCCTGTATGTTGCGCGCGGGGAGAGCGAGGCGGAGTTTGACAACCTCCTGCGCAAGCTCCCCTTTGAATGGGAAACGTATCGGTCCAGTCTGCGCTTCTTTGTCTTTTATTGCCAGAAATAACCGTCCTCCTTTTTGTAACGGAGTACCCTCGTTTCCCTTCTTGGCGGGGGTACTCTTTTTTCCGCTCGCGTATCCAGTTCATTTGTTCCCGCCCGCGCCCACAAGATATAATAGAAAAAGCGTTCTCTATCGTTATCAATGGTTTTTTCAGGAGCAAAAATATGGCTAAGCCCGGTACGGCGGCGCGGATTGCCGATCTGCTTGAGCGCATTGCGCGTGATGCAATGGCGCAGTTTGGGGATATCACGGACGAGGATTTCAATCGCAGGTTGAGCCTGCCTGAGAGCAATACGCTCTGTGCCCTGGCGACGCACCTGGTGGCTGCCGGCGAGTTCTGGGTGCTGGTGCTGGTGGGCAAGCGAGAGATTCCGCGCAATCGCCCGGCTGAGTTCTCCGCCACTGGACGGGCGCGGGACCTGCTGCCGCGCTATGAGCGCTGGATTCAGGGCGTGCATGAGGTGCTCGATGATTTCCTGGATGAGCGACTGAGCGATCCTGCGGAGCCGCCTGCGGGCTACGCGCTGTCTACCGGCTCTCTGCGGTCGCGGTCGGATATCCGCGATGCGCTCCTGCACGCGGTCGAGCACAGCGCGCTCCACCTCGGCCATCTCCAGTTGACGCGCCAGTTCCTGGGCTATGCTCCTCCAGAAGACGAGTGAGAGGCAGAATCGATGCTGGTCGCTTATGGTCCAGAGGGACAACCGGTTGTTGCCGAAGAGGCTTCCCTGGAGCAATTGCTGCGCTGGTCCCATGAGCAGCAGTTGCGCTGTCCCAACTGCCGGGGCGTCGTGCATGTGCGCGGCGGACCGAGCAAGCGCATGCAGCTCCATTTCGCGCATATGCGCGGAGAATGCGCATGGAGCACGGAAGGCGAGTCGGTGCGCCATATGCTCGGCAAGCTGACGCTGGCGCAGTGGCTGCGCGCGCAGTTTCCCCAGGCCACCGTCACTTTGGAGGAACGCCTGGCGGGTCCCAACCGCATCGCCGATGTATTTATGAGGCATCCCGATGGCAGAAGGCAGGCGATAGAGTTTCAATGCGCGCCGCTGGAACTGGACGAGTGGCAGATGCGCCATGCAGCCTACCGCGCCGCAGAGATTATCGATACCTGGATCATCGGCAGCAATCGCCTGGAGAAGCAGGAGGCTTTTATCGAGGCTATCCTCTCGTTCGCGCGCGAGATCGTCTTTCTCGATCCCCTTCTCACGCCCGCCCGCGCGTGGCTGCGCTGGCCGGTGACGCGCGAGACAGTGCGCATGTGGCAGAACGGCGCGCAGCAGCCGCCAGCGTTAAGCGGCTGGGTTGGCCGCCTGGGCTTCGGCGCGACGATCGTGGGCGATCTCGACCGGCTTCGTCTCACCACGCGCGGCACCTTCAGCCATGCCGAGCGCACGGCCCTGGCGGAGAGCCAGCAGATCCTGCGCAAAATGGAGCACGCCTCCACGCTCGATCCCGCCCTCTTCGAGGCGTATCTGGCGACGCAACTGGACGAGGAGGCGATCCGCACGGTCATGCTGCCTCTACTGCGCGCCTATCTGCGCGATCCCGATCTGCTGCGCCGCTACAACTACGGGCGCGGGCAATGGGGCCGGCCTGTCTCCCCGGCGGACCAGCAGCGCATCGAGCGCGCCCGCGCCTGGTTGCGAACTCTCGACGCTCAGGGCTTCTCGCCCGAACGGCTACGCGAACTCTTACCGGCCATCCCCCTGACCGGGCCCTATGCTGCCCTGGCCGGCTATCTAGAGATGCTGCTGGCCCTCGCCTGATATTCAGGGTAGCGCGAAACTTCATCCAGAAGCGTGTATAGAGGCTCCATGTTATATTCAAAGAAGGAGCATACAATCATTACACGGCTGAGTTCTGGTAGAAGCCGTGGGGTTATATTGGAAGGAAGGTCATTAGGATGAAAAGTTTTACCAAAGGCATGCTAGTTGGGATTGGCGTGGGCCTGCTGGTCGCGCCGATGAAGGGACGGGAGATGCGCCATGTGCTGTCCGAGCGCATTACAGAGTGGCGCAACTCCCTGCCTGAAGATTCGCCGCTCAACCGCTATGCCAATCGGATTTCCGAACAAGTTGCATCGGCCAAAGAGAACTGGCGCGTCTATGCCCGCCAGGCTGTCTCCAAAGCCAAAGACACCGGTGCAACGCTTGGCGATAAAGCCAGGCATACCGGCCAGGAGGTGGCCAGCAAAGCGAAACAGACCGGCCAGGATCTCGCTGAGCGGGCCAGGCATACCGGCCAGGAAATGGCCAGCAAAGCGAAACAGACCGTTGGTCGCACAAGCTCTGACGGCTCTGGAACCAGGGTCATCCCTGAAACAAACGGTTAGCAAGGCAAAGGAAAGAGAAAGGACCTGTGGGAAGGTTGCCCGCAGGTTCATTTTTTCGCACAATTCTCACAGTCTCTACCGGTCCCTTTCTGCTCGTTGCTCTCTGAAACCTCATGCTGTATTTCTGCGTGTTTTGTAAGGAAGATATGCCTGTTTAGGGGATCTGGACGACAGACGGTTTATCGTCCAGCCTCATATGTTTATGAATAGCGGGAAGGAGAGTCAGGATGCGATCATTCACGAAAGGGGTTCTTGTCGGAATTGGCATTGGTCTGCTGATTGCGCCGATGACGGGCGAAGAGATGCGCAGGCTTATCAACCAGCGTTTCACGGATCTGCGTAACTCGCTGCCTGAAAACGCCAATCAGTATGTTCACCAAGTGACCGAGCGTGTGGCCCAGACGGGCGAAAGTTTACGCGAATACGCCCAGCAGGCTGTTTCTAAGGTCAAGGATACAGGCAGCACGCTCGGCGACCTCGCGCAACGCTCTGTGCGGGAGGTGAAGCAGGCCGGTCAGGATCTTGCCGACACCACCAAATCGACCGCGAGCGCCGTAAAGTCAGGTGCCTCAACGACAAAGGTGATCTCTGAGACGAGCACCAACCCGTAACGGCGGACGGCGTTCTCGGCACGTTTGCGCGTTGGGTGCGCGGGTGTGCAGGACGCGGGCAAGCAGCGTCCCTACTATGGACGGGTATTGATATTGTTTGCACATATTTCGCGTACATCCGGCGCGGGTATGGCCTGGTTTGGGGTGGATCAAGGTGCGCTGGCACCCAACCATGTCCAGAAACCAGGAAATCAGGCCAACCTGACGTTGGATCACGCGTAAAATGTACCCATGCGCCCAACGCCCGTCCATAGTAGGGACGCTGCTTGTCCGCGTCCTGCATAATCACGCACCTAAATCAGTATTCACACCACAGCGGTGCTGCTTGTCCACGTTATGTATATCTATGCACTCAACGTGCAAGTTGATATCCATCTATCTCATACACTCGTTAGCGAAGAGGCGGACGCTCTCCAGCTTAGCGGCATCGGGCAGGTAGATAATTACCTCCTGAGCGCCCGCCTGCTCGATCTCTTGCAGGCGTTTGCGAATAGTCTGGGGAGTGCCGACCAGGCCCTGTTCGCGCAGACGACCGGAGGGGATATTGCGCCGGAACACCTCAGCCTTCTTGAGCGCCTCCTCTTCGCTTTCAGCGATCGCGCAATTGAACAGCACGTTGCGCCGGATCTCGTGATAGTTGCGCCCGATATTCTCGCAGTGCCTCTTAATTACGTCGAATTTATGGGCCAGGCCCTCGTTATCCAGGTGGCCGACATTGCAGGCGTCGGCGTACTGTGCGACCAGCTTCAGCGTCACCTGCTCGCCCCCGCCCCCGATGAGCAGCGGGATATGCGGCTTCTGCACCCCTTTAGGCTGATTAATCGCACCGCGCACGTGATAATACCTGCCCTCGAACGTCGCCTCCTCCTCGCTCCACATCTTCAGAATAATCTGCACCGCCTCGCGGAGGTAGCGCAGGCGTTCAGGCGCTTCGGGATAATCATAGCCATAGGCCCGGTACTCATGCTCATACCAACCCGCGCCAATGCCGAAGTCCAGCCGGCCATGTGAGAGCACATCGACCGTGCTGGCCATCTTCGCCAGCAGCGCGGGATTGCGGTATCCGTTGCACGTCACCATCTGGCCGATGCGCACGCGTTTAGTATCGCGGGCCAGGGCTGCCGTGCTGGTCCAGCACTCAAACGTCACCTCCTGCGTTGGCCGGGGAACCGTGTGGAAGTGGTCAAAGAGCCAGATAGAATCGAAGCCCAGCTCCTCCGCGAGCAGCGCCACGCGCGTCATCGTCTCGTATGCCTCAACCGGATCGGCAATGCCCACCAGATCCATGCGCCAGCCCTGGGGGACAAGCAAGCCAAATTTCAACGTCATGTGTTTCATACCCTCTCTCGTCTTAAGGTTGGCCCGGAGAAACCTTTCTCGCCTGGCCCGCGAACCAGCGCCACGCCGCCAACGGCAGAATCGCGCCGAGCAGCCCTTCCAGGCTAAGCTGGATTGCCGCGGGATCGAGGCGCCCCTCGCCCAGGCTCAGGCCAAAGTAAAACGCCGAGGCCCCGATCACGAAAATCATACAGTTGCGCGCGATCTTCGCTCCATCCGCCAGGCTCTTCAGGCGTTTGGCCCGCGCCTCCTCCGTGAGGGTCTGGCCGGCACTGCGCAGCGTCCACGCGTTGAGCAGCATCACCAGCACCAGCGCGTTCGGGATGCCAACCACAATGGCGAAGATACTATTTGCAATAAGCGTTTGCATGCTCCTGCGTCCTCCGTTGGCGCGATTGCCTGTATCTCTGGTTCGCGCTCTCTCTTATTGTATAGCATGGGAAGCAACAAATCATTATGTGGAGAGAGCCAGAAAGAGGTGAGGCCCGGTGAATGGCACTGCACCGGGCCTCAGTTTACCGCCCATTTGCGCACGCCAACACATGTAAGTCAGAGGTTCATTCCTAAAATCTGGGCGCTCTGCGATTAAGCTACCGGCCAATGAGAACCGTAGGCTGGCCGGACCGGAATTGAACCAGTATCTCCCTGATATCGACCTCTAACGCTCGATTTGGCGTTCGACGGTGAATGCTGAGGCTTTGGAGAAGAGTCTCAGCGTTGGTTGGCCATAGCGCTGCCTCTGCCGAACTTGGGCTACCTCGCCACGTAAAATGGCGAGGGCAGGATTCGAACCTGCACTGTGACGCCTGTCCGTGAGTCTTCTACTCAGTTTCAGTTTGTTCTCCACTGTGCAGTGTAAAGCAAACGGCCCGGAAATGCAAGTCACACCTTTATGTCGAAATATCTCAATGTTTCTTGCATCCAGGTGATCTGCAGAATTTGCTCCAGGGAGAGGGAGGTGGGAAGGGGAGGGCGCACATGCTCCTCTGTGCTTTGCAGGCGCGTGCAGGACTTATGGAAGAGATCGCAGACGGCGTAGTAGTTGCTCAGTCCCGGCATGACGATCGGCGAGGTCGCGTCGGCAATCTCCTTGCGTCCATCGGGAAAGGTAATCACCCGGCGCGAGCCACGCGCGGGATGTGGACAATGCCGGCAGAGCGTGGTCAATTGGAACGCGCGCCAGCCGGGCAGGAAGCGTGCCATAAGCAAGAGATGATGCATATGGGAGAAAATATCAGCTTTAAAGTCATAATCAATCCCATTAATTACCACCGTAAAGCCGGCCTGTTGCAGTTCCAGCAGCCCCGCGACCGCCTCAAACGGCGTCTGCTCCGTGCAGAGCTGCACCTCATCGATACAGATCACATCTGTCGTCGCCGGAGTGATGCCCTTGCGCGCAAGCTGGGCTTTGATAGCGCGCAAGCTATTCGAGAGCAGAACCAGAGCGGGCGTTTTCCTTTCGGGGAACGCCCTGCTGATAATAAAGCCAGCATCGGGAGTTGCCCCGCGCTGGCTCTCATCGCCAATCCCATTCTGGGGAAGGATAAAAAGCGTTCGACAGCCCTGGCGCTGAAGATGCCAGGCGAAGAACTTCATATTCTTCGTCTTCTCCGTCTGCATGCTTTCTGCGTGAATTAAAAGAAGCGGCGTCAAACCCTGAGCTTTCACCTCATGATAAGCCTGGCTCAACCGGCGTTGTAGCTCCGGCACAGAGGGCCTTACCAGTTGATCCAGCGTATTGGCCTGCTCATGCTGAAGGTACAGCGAGTGAGCCGGCAGATCCAGACTGTACGGATCGTGCTGCTCCCAGGGGTGCTCGAGAGATAGGTCTGACATCGAGAAGACATTCTTTCACATACAGACAGGGACTTAAGCGAAGAGATAGCCCAGGATAGCCTCGCCGGTCTTGACGTCTTCGACCTCCAGATTGTTCGCCTCCTCGCGAGCAAACTTCACCGCTTCCTGCAGCTTCTCAACGCGCGTCAGCAGGTCATTGACGCGCTTGGCCGGGAGCGCCCCGGAGAACTTCACCGTGCGCCAGTTGCCGACTGTGACATCTTCATAGTAGACCTCAACCTGCGCCGGGTGATGTTCAGTTGCCTCCGCCTTCACATGGTTGCGCGGAACCTTCTTTGTCTTCACCGTCATCACCGGCTCGGTAGCCCAACAGTCAGCCGACTGATCGAAGGTCCAGGTTTCGGAGGCATCCAGAACGGGCAACTTCTTGATAAATGTATGCAGATCAACCAGTTGCTTCTCCAGAAAGAGCAGGTAGGTTGCCGGGACATCGCTCAAAAGCTTCTGTCCATCAACCACCACATCTGCCTTTGCCTTACAGTTCGCCCAGTCCTTCGTCGCCACCACATCAAAGAGCTTCGTAAGCGTCTCTGTGGTCTTGCGAATAACCTCTTCAGCTTTTACCTGCACCTTTGTTGATTCGGGAGGAAATTGCTCACCTTCCTCATCCTTTGGGCGATAGGTACGCGAAATGCCCGCCAGGAGCGCCGTCTTCTGCAGCGCATGATGCGCCTCGGTAAGCTCCTGCAGCGCCCGGCTCTTCACGCCCTTCTCAATCGCGATCACCTGATTCAATTTCTTTGCCATCTTGATGCGCCTCATTCTATCTTCATTTTCGCTGACCAATATTACTATCTCTATAGAAGAGCTGTCAAGCCGGAGAACGCTAGGAGCCAGCATTCACAGGAAGAAAACATTCATACTCGGAACGCACCTGAACAAAGGATCACTTTCGCAAACTGTCTGAGTTCCTACTCCCTTGTTGACTTGCCAGAGGGTATGCTACACTTAGGCTCAAATAATCGCCATTGGTCTATGGAGAGGAAGACTCTGATTGCTCCGCAAAGATCGGGTTCTCGATGCCTTACGATCGTTATGCGCGCAACAGCCGGTGCAGCAGAGTGGCTGGCGCCGGCAGATGGGCTTCAGTGCAGAGGAAGTTGCAGAAATTGCAAAAATCGATCGCACCAACGCCAGCCGTGATCTAAACCAGCTGGTGCAGGAAGGGAAGGTCGAGCGCATTCCTGGCCGTCCCGTTCTCTTCGTGGCCAAAACCGCGCACCACGCGCCATTTGCCGGGCAGATCACGACTTCTGTAGAAGATCTCGGCAATGGGCATGCCTCTGATCTGCCGCTGGTGCGTCCGGCCTCCTCTCTTCCCGCCAGCGTTGCCACCGTCGAGCCAGCGCCGCCGCCTGTGCTTCAGGAGGCGGGTCGTCCGCCCGCAGTTGAAGCCACCGTCCAGGTAGGGGCCATTGCGACCAGCTTTGACACCCTGATCGGCGGCGAAGAGGGCCTGAAGGTCGCCATTCAGCAGGCCAAAGCCGCCATGCTCTATCCGCCGCGCGGTCTGCACACCCTGCTCTGTGGTCCCAGCGGCGTCGGCAAAACCACCTTCGCGCGTTTAATGCACGCCTTTGCTGTAGAGTTAAAGGCCCTGGCGGCGGACGCGCCGTTTATCAGCTTCAACTGCGCAGACTACGCGGGGAATCCCCAACTGTTGATGGCTCATCTTTTTGGCGTAGTGCGCGGCGCGTACACCGGGGCAGATCGCGACCGCGAGGGACTCGTTGAGCAAGCGCATCGCGGCATCCTCTTTCTGGACGAGGTTCATCGCCTGCCGCCCGAGGGGCAGGAGATGCTCTTTTACCTCATGGACCGCGAACGCTTCCGGCGTCTGGGCGATGTCCACGAACGCAAATCCTCGCTGCTCCTGCTGGCGGCCACGACCGAAGACCCCGCGACCGCCCTGCTGCCGACCTTTCGCCGGCGCATCCCAATGACCATCACGCTGCCCGGTTTGCACGAACGCACACCAATGGAGCGTTACGCGCTGCTGCGCGCCTTCTTCACCACCGAATGCAGCAGCATCGGCACCAACATCCAGGTCGATCCACAGGTTCTGCGCGCCCTGCTCTTCTACGAGTGTCCCGGCAACATCGGCCAATTGCGCACCGATGTCCAGCTCACCTGCGCCCGTGCCTATCTGGAATACCGCACCAACAACCTGCCAGAACTGCATGTTCACCTGGGCATGCTTCCCGATCACGTGCGTCGTGGTCTGCTACGCACCGCCGAGCTGCAGCGCGATTTTGAAGAGGTCCTGCCCTTATTAGAGGCCACCCACGTCTTCACCCCGACCGGGCTCAACTTAGACCTCGTCTCAGAGTCCGTGCAGGATCTCTACGAAACCATCGGCAAGGATCTCAACCATCTGCGCACCAGCGGACTGCCGGAGAACGAAATCAATCGCCTTCTGCACCTGGATATTCAGCACTATTTCCAGCGTTTCGCCAGCGAGGTCGGCGCAGAGAAGACCGACGCGCCGGTAGAGCTGGTAGACGAGCGCATCGCCCGCGTCTGCGCACAGATCGCCGCGTATGCCGAAGAACGCCTGGCGCGCACCCTGCCGGACAAGCTGAGCCTTGTGCTGGCCATGCACCTGACCAGCACCCTTGAGCACCTAAAGCAGCAGCGCCCGCTTCCCCCCCTGGCGATTCAATCGGTGCGCCGGGCCTATCCCATCGAGTATGAGGTCGCGCGCGAGGCCCTGCTCCAGTTTCGTTCGCTGCTGGGCGTAACACTGCCCGAGAGCGAAACTGACGTGTTGACCATCCTGCTCGCCAATGCCGAGACGCTGCTGAGCAACGAGCAATCGACGGTTGGGATCGTCGTCGCCACCTACGGACGAGGGATCGCCGAGGGCCTGGCCGAGCTCGCCAACACCCTGATCGGCGTAACCTTTGTGCGCTGGGTTGAACTCACTCTAGAGCAATCACCTGAAGAGTTGCTAGCGCAAGTAATTCGCTGGGTGCGGGTAGCCGACCAGGGCGGCGGCGTCCTCCTGCTAGTAGACTTCCCCTCGCTGCTCTCCCTGGGGGAGATGGTCACACGGCAGACGGCTATTCAAACGCGCGCCATCGCCGGCGTCTCCGCTCCCCTGCTCATTGAGGCCGTCCAGCGCGCCCAGCGTTCGCGCCAGATCACGCTTGATCAACTCGCGACCAGCTTGCAGGCGCGTTCAGCCGACGAGCGCCTGAAATCCGGCTCGCTTGCTGCTTCCGAGACAAATGGACAGAGAGGAAGCGTACTCAAAGAAGAGTCGGGCCATTACGAGACAGGCTTCGCGACGGATCATGTGCCGCGCGTCATCCTCACCGTGTGCCTGACCGGCTTTGGCAGCGCCGCGAAGATCGCCGAACTGCTCAGCGAACATCTGCCGGGATTAAGCGAGCAAGGGATCGAGATCATCTGCATGGATATCAGCCTTTCCAGCAAAACCGAAGCCGACATCCAGCGGCTTGTGGGCAATCGGCGGGTCGTAGCGGTGGTTGGCACCATCAACCCCCACCTGGAAGATTATCCCTTTATCGCCCTGACCGACTTCCTCTTTGGGGATGGCATAGCTCGTCTGCGCACGCTTCTGGGAGGCACGCTGATCGACCCGGCGCTTCTGCATCTCTCCTCGCTCAACCAGACGCCGGCAGAGGTTGCACCTGCGACTGGGCCGCTTCAGAATCTCACGCTGGCCCGCCGCGCGGACCTGATGCAAGAGATCACCTTCACCCTCAGCCAGCGCATGCTCTTCCTCAATCCCACGCGCATCATGCCGTTGATTGAGAAAATGATCGAATTGATCGAAGCCGAAGTAGGAGAGACCTTTGAGATCGAAGTGCTGGCTGGCCTGGTGCTGCACCTCGCCTGCATCCTTGAGCGCGACACCCAGCCCAGGGGCATGCTAGTCAGCGAAAAAGTGCGCCAGCAGGTTGAGCAACTCTTTGCTCGCGAACTGCGCATCTGCCGGCGGGCGCTGCACATACTCAGTACACAGATTGCGCGGAGTTTGCCGGACGAAGAAGCCTATAATATCGTAGGCATTCTCCGCCAGGTCGATATTTTTGCCGTTGATTGGGAGCGAGATAGTCTGTAGACTCACCGGGATTGCAGCCGGAAGGTTGGCTTTCTGACACTCCTCCGCTTCGAATGCGGGGGGTCCTCTTTCATCCAGGAGACTTGCCCTATGAATACTGCTACTCATAACGTAGAGGCCCGCCTGTCCAGAGGCGTTCACAGAACCGAAGTTCTGCCAGTTCCCGTGTGCCCCACGGTACTGTCGAAACCGAGTTTCCACCCCTTGGAAGAGTCCATTAAGCCGTTAGGCGAGAATGCGCTCGAATGCTCGATGTTACGCTGGCTCTCCCACTGTTTCTTGGTTAACACGGTAGTGTTTTTACCCCAAGCCCTTCGCCTGGGAACCCATACACTATTCAGTTATCAAGGTACTGTAGACCTATTCTATCACAGGAGGGCAAAAGTGGAAATGCGCCTATCGGCGCGGGCTTTTCATCCCCGGCATGAATGCGCGGGGCTTTCAAGCCAGTTTTTTGTAACGCGCATTCGTCGTATCCCATAAAAGACTGTGCGCCGATGTGTGCTATGTGTGCTACACACAAATTGGCATGCATCTTGCTATATATGAAGAGTGTACCCAGCGAGCTTCGAGCAAGGCGAAGAAAAAAGCACACTTCTCTTTGAGCGGAGCTTGTGGGGGGAGTAGCTGAGTAATATGGTACGGGTCTTAATAGTTTGCAGTTGGGGAATGTCGACCAGCCTGCTGGTAGACAGCTTATTGGCGGCTGCGGAAGCGGCAGGGATTGACTTGCAGGTAGAGGCGTTGAGTGCGGGCGAATATGCGACGCGGGTAGAGGAGTGCGAAGTTGTGTTGATCGCGCCCCAGATTCGTCATTTGCGCAAGAGCATAGAGAAACTCGCGACCTCGCTGGGCAAGCCGGTTGCAATGATCGAGCCATTTCACTATGCGACGATGAATGGGCAGGCCGTACTGGAGCAGATCCTGTTTCTGGTATCGGGTGTGCAGGAAGGCAACAAGGACGCATGAGCGGGATTATTGAGCGGGGCGCCGCCTGGTTTGAACGCTATCTAGTGCCTCCTCTGGGTGTGATTGCCAGCAATGTCTATTTGCAGGCGGTTCGCGATGCCTTTATCATTTTCACGTTACCGTTGGTGCTGGCGGGAAGTTTATTTCTCATTGCGGCCAACCCGCCGGTGCCGGCGCTGGCGGATCTGCTTGCGCCCTACCAGGGGATCATTCTGGTTCCCTACGAGCTCTCGTTCGGCCTGATGGCGCTGTTCCTTGCCTTTGGCGTAGCGTATAGCCTGGCGCAGTACCGGCGCACGGAGCCTGTGCAGCCGGGTATTCTGGCGATGGTGCTGTTCTTGATTGCGACTGTACCGATCGGGGGGCTAGAGAAGCTGACGCTGGGAGATTTGCTGCCCTACCTGGGTGGAGAGGGCCTGCTGGTCGCTATACTGGTGGGCATTCTCACGACCGAGGTGATGCGCCTGTTCCGGGGTTCGCGTTTCTCGATCAAGCTGCCCAAGACTGTTCCCTCCAATGTCAAACGGGCCTTCGAGGCCCTGGTGCCGGCCATTCTGCTGATTACCGCCATCTGGCTGCTGGAGTGGTTTATCAGTAGTCACACCTATCTGGCGATGGACGCTACCACTCACAAGTTGGCCCGGTATCAATATACGATCCCGATTCTGTTGATGAAGGTGTTCGAGCCGCTGGTGCTGGTGCAGGATAGTTATCCAGCCGCGCTGCTGGAGATTGTGCTGATGATGCTGCTCTGGTCGGTTGGCATTCACGGGATGAACGTTGTGACGGCCATCGCGCTGCCGTTCTGGTTGAGCACCATCGCGACCAACGCCGCCGATCCGGCGCATGCTCATGGGATAGTCACGGAGCCGTTCTTTCATATTTTCTCGCACCTGGGCGGTTCTGGCGCAACGTGGCCGTTAGTGATCTACATGCTACGTTCGCGCTCATCGCAACTGCGCACGGTGGGCAAGGTAGCTCTGGGGCCGGCGATTTTTAACATCAACGAACCGGTGACGTTTGGGGTGCCGATGGCCCTCAACCCGTTGATGATGATCCCTTTTATTCTGGTTCCGATGGTCATCGTGACGGTGAACTACCTGGCCTTCTCGCTGGGCCTGGTCCACGTCCCGGTTGTTATGCAGCCATTTACCGTGCCGGTAGGGGTGAGCGGGTTTATTGCCACCGGAGGAGACCTCAAGGGAAGTCTTCTCCAGGTGATCAACCTGGCGCTCTCGGCACTTCTCTATTATCCTTTCTTCAAAGCCTGGGAACGCATCCTCGTCGCCCGCGAAGAGGCTGCGCTCCAGCAGGAAGAGAGCCGCGCTGCGGTTCAGGCGGAGGCGCGTGTGCGCGTCGCCGCCAAAGGAGGAACTCTCTCGTAGGAAAGGAGGCAAAACCGCTGCTCCTGGTAGTGCTTGCCGGGGGCAAACGTGAAGGAGACCTGGTTTCTTTATTCCAACGTCGTAACCCATCGTCATTTCTGGACAATGTTCGTATAGTGCCTTCTCTCTGTGGCGGATTTCCGAGTCAGGGAACGTTATGAAGGCAGCGTGTGAAAGGACACACCGCACATGAAACTATTTGGTCGCACAAGCCACAAGTTTAGTTTGACGGCATTTCTCCTGGTAATTGTTCTCCTGTTGGCCGCTTGCGGTAGCGCCAACACTGGTGGGAACCAGACCGGCACCACCGGCCCAAGCAATGGGAAAGGCTGCAAAAAAGTTGGCATCCTGCTGCCTGAGACCGCAACCTCGGCCCGCTGGGATAATAACGACCGGCCTCAACTAATTCAACAGATTCAGCAGGTTACCGGTCAGATGCCCGATTACAACAATGCCGAGGGCAGCGCCGATACCCAGTTGAGCCAGGCTGAGGCCGACCTGACCAAGGGCGACTGCATCCTGGTTGTGGCACCCGTCGATAGCGTCGCCTCTGCGCAGATCGTCGCTAAGGCGAAGGCGCAGGGCGTGCCGGTTATCGCCTATGACCGCCTGATCCAGTCCAAGGATCTCGCCTACTACGTCTCCTTCGACGGCGTGGCAGTCGGCAAGGTGCAGGGCCAGTATATCGCCGATCATTATAAAGACTATGTGACCGCTGGCCATAACAACACCGTGATGATCAACGGCGCGCAGACCGACAACAACGCTCTGTTGTTCTACCAGGGCGCAACCGACATTCTGAATCCCCTCTTCCAGAATGGCACGCTGAAGAAGGTCTACGACCAGTTCACTCCTGGTTGGGATAACCCGACTGCTCAGAACGAGATGGAAGGCGCGCTGACCAAGCAGAAGGACGACATCCAGATCGCCTACGTGGCCAACGATGGTATGGCGAACTCGGTCATCGCCGCTCTGAAGGCCGTGAAGCTGAACGGCAAGGTCCTGGTGACTGGCCAGGATGCCACCGTTGCCGGTATCCAGAACATTCTGACCGGCGATCAGTCGATGACGGTTGAGAAGAACTATGCCCTTGAGGCTAAGGGTACTGCCCAGGTGGTGGCCGCGATCAGCAATGGCACGGATACCTCTTCTCTGACAAACGGTCAGACGACCAAGACCACCGATGGCGGCCAGATTCCTTCGATCCTGGAGCAGCCGGTGGCCATCGACCGCACGAACTTCCAGCAGGTAGTGAGCGATGGTCTGATGACCCAGCAGCAGATCTGCCAGGGCCTGCCAAAGACCGCGAAGTATCTCCCCTCTGGCTACTGTGGGTAGTGCAGAATAGCGGGAGTTAGTACTCAGGGAACGAGGGTTGTGGGCCGTTCGGTTCTCACACGAAAGGCCGGTTCATCCTCACCTGCGTGCAATAAACACGCGTACCTATCCACGCCGCCCCCGGTGGCGTGGATAGGTTGCTGAAACCTTGCTCTGTTACTGGTCGAGCACTGTGCAGACAGGAGACATGCCCCTATGGAGCGGGCGGGACTCGTCTCCTTCTGGAAAAATCTGGATCGTCTGTGCTCCGGGCCAACCTGTCCTGATGTACCAGCAGCTATTTGCGTGTTTGCTGAGTACAGAAATGGTATACTTATCGCTATCATCTACTGTTCACCAATGAGTACCAGCAAACTCTTTCTTGAGGGAGGGCCAAATGGCCGATGCTATGTTCCCCTCGGTCGGTGGAACGTCCTATCCCCTGCCGGGCCAGCCGCCTGCTGGTATGCCGCGCCTGAGCCTGCGTGGTATATCGAAAAGCTTCGGTGCGGTGCGCGCTCTGACCGAAGTGGATTTTGAAGTCTATCCCGGTGAAGTTGTCGGCCTGGTCGGCGATAACGGCGCCGGTAAGTCAACCCTGATTAAAGTTATTGCAGGCGTGGGTCCCGCCGACGCCGGCGAGATCTTTATGGACGGCCAGCCTGTGAGGATTAATAGTCCTCAGAGCGCGACGAGCCTCGGGATCGAGACGGTCTACCAGGACCTGGCGCTCTGCGATAACCTGGATGTCGTCTCGAACCTTTTCCTGGGACGCGAGGAGCGTTCTGCCCTGCGGACGCTGGATGAGGCCGATATGGAATACCGCACCCTGGAAGTGTTGCGCTCGCTCGATGTCAAGCTTCCCTCGGTGCGGGCAACGGTCGCGGCTCTTTCGGGAGGCCAGCGCCAGTCAATTGCCGTCGCAAAGTGTATCCTGCGCCAGGCCAAAGTTGTGCTGCTGGACGAGCCGACCGCTGCCCTCGGCGTGGCTCAAACCAAGCAGGTGCTGGCGCTGATTCGTCGTCTGCGCGAACAACACCTGGCGGTCGTCGTGATATCCCACAACCTGGCCGATATCTTCGAGGTGGTGGACCGCGTGGTGGTCCTGCGCCTGGGCCGGCGGGTGGGCACTTTCGATATCAGAAATACAACCCCTGAACGGGTCGTGGCCGCCATCACCGGCGCCGAGTTTGGCGGCTTGCTGAGCGCGGAAGAGAACAATGGCAATGGTCAGCAAGGAGGGAAGTAAGCGATGAGCGAGATTCAAGAGCAAAAGCAGGCCGTGAGCGAGGGCCAGCCGATAGCGGCAGCGGTTGAAAGACCGGAATATAGCCGGCGCCGTTCTATCGGCGAGCTGTTACGCGGCGATCTGGGCTTTATTCCCGTACTGCTCACCTTACTGGTCATTGTTATTTTCTTTGAGGTGGTATCCCAGGGACTTTTCCTGACTCCGCGTAACCTTTCTGACCTTGCCCAACAGATGGCCGAGGTTGGGATAGCCGGCCTGGCCTCCGTGCTGGTTCTGCTGCTCGGCGAGATCGATCTTTCTATTGCCGCTGTAGCGCAGCTTTGCGCAGTGGTGATGGCCGTTTGTTCCGAGCGCATCGGGCTCCCCGCTGCCCTGGCGATTCCCATTGCACTGGCCACAGGGGCCGTGGTTGGTCTGATTAATGGTATTCTGATCGCTGTCCTGCGCATTCCTTCGTTCATTGTCACGCTGGCCGGCTCGATTGCCTACTCCGGCCTGTTGCTCTTCCTGATGTTTGGACAGAGTACGCTGATTATTCGCAATGCGTTCATTCTATCCATTGCCGGTTCTCCCTTGAGCTTCCTGCCGGACATTCTGGGCGTGGGATTGCCCGTCCTGGCCGTTATTCTCTTCGCGCTTGGCGTGATCTATGGTTATACGAAGCGTCGCCGGATGGGTCTGCGCACTCAACCGTTCTCGCGTATGATGATACAGATTGTATTCGTCGCGGTGCTGGTTGGAGCGGCTGTGGCGGCCTTCGAGAGCTACAATGGCGTTCCGTACTCCACGGCGATTCTCTTCGGCCTGATCCTGCTCTTCTGGCTGATCCTGACCAAAACCGGCTTCGGTCGGCATATCTATGCGGTTGGCGGCAATCAGGAGGCCGCGCGCCGCGCCGGCATTAACGTGGTCGGCATTCGGATCGCCGTCTTCACTCTCTGCTCGCTCCTCACGGCGGTGGCCGGCATTATTCAGGCTTCGCGCAATACCGCCGTCTATAGCGCGGTCAGCCCCACGCTCCTGCTGGATGCCATCGGCGCGGCTGTCATCGGGGGCGTGAGTCTCTTCGGTGGTCGCGGCTCCGTCTGGGCAATTGTCCTGGGCGTGTTGATTATCCAATCGCTGGAGAACGGCCTGACCCTGCAAAGCCAGGGCACCGATGTGAAGCAGATGGTGGAAGGTGTGGTGCTGATCGTTGCGGTCATCGCCGACGCTCTGATTCGCCGCGCCCAGGCCCGCTCTAGCTCTGGTCGTTAAGGAACTCTCTTTCGTTGCTGAGCCTGCTCAGTGCGCGGAATAATCCTTTCCAGGCTCTCATCTCGCGCCGCCGGCAGAGATACAGGCCGCCAAACACCTGCAAAGGGTGGCTGAAAAACGTTTTTAACCCGTTTGTTCAGCCACCCCTTGTCTTGCTTTTTGACGACTGGCCAAAAGTGGCCTGAACGGATACAATAAGGGAGCACCATCAGCGAAAGGGCAAGGATTTCATGGCGACACTCAACCCTCAGGAAGATGCGGGATCACTTCCTCTGCGGCGTGATGCGACGGATCGGCCACGCTTGCGCTGGACGCAAATTCTCTCGATCAGTATTTTCGCACTGGCTTTTAACTTTCACTGGGCGGCCCTGGGAATCATTATTTTGCCCAGCCAGGTATACGAGATTGTGGGCCAGGCGCAGAAGGGGACTGCACTGGCGTTTGTGCTGGTGCCGGGGGCTTTTGTCTCGCTCTTCGCCAATCCTCTGTTTGGCTGGCTGAGCGATCGCACGCACGGCCGGCTCGCCACATGGGGCCGCCGTCGTCCCTATATTCTGGTGGGCACACTGCTCAACGTCGCCGTGCTGATCTGGATGGCATCCGCGCGTGATATCCTCTCGCTGGCTGTGGCGTATGTCCTGGTGCAGTTTTTTAGCAACGCAGCCCAGGCCCCTTTCCATGCGCTCCTGCCCGATATCGTTCCGAACGAACAGTACGGCCTGACCTCCGGGACGCTGGGTCTGCTGGGGATCGCCGGCACAATTGGCGGCGTCCTCGTCTCCGGGCTATTCGTCGACTCCTCGAAGCCCTGGCCTCAGTACCAGCAGGGATTATGGCTCACCTATGGCATTATCATGGCAATTATGCTCGTTCTCATGCTGGTAACGATCATTGCCGTGCGCGAATACGCGCTGCGCATCCGGCGCGGCGCGGCGGGAGAAACCGCGCTCGCGAGTGGCGACAGGGAGCACCCGGCGCAGCGCCTCCGTTTATCGCGTGCGGCGTCGCTTACGATCGTCAGCACGCTGGCCGCGATTCTGGTCGTCTGGGGACTGATGGCGCTCTGGAACGCGAGGAATATCGCCGGCCTTCAGATCAATGGGAGCGTTCAGCAGGTTGTGCTGGAGGTCATCGCCACAGTGGGTATTCTGCGCCTGTTTGATTTCAATCCCCGGCGCGATCCCGATTTTGCCTGGGTGCTGGTCACGCGCCTGGTCATGATGCTGGGAATCTATACCATCCAGACCTTCCTCGAATTTTATGTCAATCACCTCCGGCTAGCAGCCGCAGGCTTGCATCTGGACTCCACCGCAATTCAGCGTACCGCGAGAGGCGCGCTGCTTTGGTCTCACCGCCCGATGCATCCGGGGCCATTGACAGGGGCCCCGTCCTGATCCAGTCCTGCCGGACCAGGAGCGTTCTCATGGTCACATTTCTCGCGCCCACCAGATCGGCATGCAGCGTGGAGTGGCACTGCTGACAGACAAAGAGCAAGCCTTTCCCCGGACGATTCTCGTCCGCCGTGTGCCCACACCTCGGACACTGCTTCGACGTGTAGTGGGCATCCACCTTGACTACCCGCGAACCGGAGAGCGCCGCTTTGTAGCTGATGAGGGCGTGCAACTCGGCAAAGGACCACTGCGAGTACACGCGATTGGCCTGGCGCGCCTTTGCAGAAACAGGCTCAGAGCCTTTGCCGTTTTTCTTGCGCTTGCGTTTCCGTCGCTTCGTGCGCTCGCGAATGTCAGTAAGCTGTTCCAATCCGAACAGCGTCTGTGGGTGCTGCTGAATGATCTGTTTGGCGATCTGGTGATTGGCGTGCAGCTTCAACCGTCTCTCTCGCTGCCCGATGCGCCTCAAACGACGGATCGCGCTGCGAGTGCCTTTGTGCTGCAAACGTGTGCGTAGTCGTGCGTAATGGTTGGCTTTGTGCCGTATTCGTTTGCCTGAGTGAAAGCTGGCTTTACCTGTGGAAGTGGAAGTGACCGCGAGATAGCGGATCCCGACATCGACGCCGACCACCTGGGAGAGTTGGTCCGGGGAGGGATCGGCAACCTCGATCTCGAGAGGCACCAGCAGGTAGAACTGCTTCTTCGCCCCGTCGTACCAGAGTTTGGCATCGCCAACCCTCGCCCCGTGCTGAATCAAGGACACATGCCTGGCATAACCCTGATAGGGCACCACGATCCGCCCATGCAGGGTACTCAGGCTCACCTGCTGCCCCTCTTTGAAGGAGTAATCATGCCCGTAGGTATACTGCAAGGTGGGGGAGTGATACCGGGGCGGCTGGTCCAGGCCCTTGTACCGTCTCCTGGTGATCTTCTTGCGCCGATGCTCCGCATTCTTCTTGCACTTCGTCCACAGTCCCTTGTAGGTAGCAGATACCTGTCGTTCGACGCTACAGGCCAGTTGGGAGGGAAGATGATAGCAGGTACGCAACTCTGTATACATGCCTTTGTGGAGTCGGGTCACATTGCTGATTTTGCCTTGCTCAAAAGCATAGCGACTCACCGCGTTCAGCGCATCACGATAGGCCAGTTGGGTCTCTCGTAAGGCCTCAAACTGCTCTGGTGTGGTGATGAGCTTCAGTTTGGCGGTGATGATCTGCTGCATATTGTTCCTTACGAGAGGGACAGAACCATTTCCTATCCCTCTCGTCCTCCATGATGACGCTCTACAAAGCTATTCCTGTTGGGCTTGCCACTTCCGGTAGTGGAACGTCCCGATGGTGACGCTCTTCACGCTCTGCTTGGGATTCTTCGATGATCGGGCCGCTCATGTAGCCCAGGAAGAAGCCTAAAATGTCGATAGCGTTTTTGAACGTCATGCGGTCAAAGCGATAGCCGCCCTTGCCATCTTCATCGAGGACGGACCCGACCGCTTCAAGGGTGTTCATCTGATGAGCGACGTGAGGATACTCGTACTCGCTGTCATCGAAATACATACTTCGTCCATTGGTAAACGATTTCCGAAAGATCTCATCGTCCAGATGCAGGGTGATCGTTCCCCACTGGATCTGTTGCGGTGCCATGTGACAAGCTTCTCCTTTCGCTTGACTCGTGGCTCCCCTGTCGCTATCATGCGACACGGAGAGGCTAGAAGTTGCTTTACAGACTAGACTCTCTTGGCTGATCTGGTGAGAGATACACCGGCTCAGCCTGTTCTCGTCTTACCGAGTAGTTACTCTAAGACAATTATACACAATCTATGGCACAAAAACAATAGTTAAAATAAACAAAATCATTCTAATACATGCTTCAACAAGCAGAATCCTCGCCGCGCCGTTGATTCTCGCGTGAAAAAACGCTATAATAATCAAAATTTCACAAGATAAGGCAAATTAAGATGAGTAAAGACGAACTATTAGATGTAGAAACTGTTGCTGAAGAACTCGGCATCCACATAGAAACTGTCCGAAAATGGATTCGAGAAAAGCAACTCCGCGCCGTGAATTTAGGCCGAAGAGGGGGATATCGTATCCGGCGTTCTGACTTAAATGAGTTTCTCCGCAAGCGAGACACAATACAAGACAACGACGATATTTCCTAGTCCTGTCCCAATTCGATATATTTGAGCACGGTATCCACGCTCATATCTCCGACGCTTCCCACGTAGTACGAACGAGGCCAGAAGGCACCGCCCCAAAGCTGTTTCTTTATTTCAGGAAAACGCTGAAACACTTTACGGGCGGTGGTGCCTTTGAGCGTATGAGCAATCTGTGAGGGAGCAACAGAGGGAGGAGCGCTGAGAAAGAGATGCACGTGATCTTCTTGAATGTTAAGCGCACCTATCGTCCAGGTGTTGGCTTCACAGATGTGACGGATTTCCTGTTCAACAAAGGTTGCAAGTTTGCCGACCAGAATCTTTTTCCGGTATTTGGGACACCAGACAAAGTGATAGGCCAGCTTGTACGTCACGTGTTTGGTGTGCTGTGTATCCATCCACAGCATTGTAACAGATGTTCTAGCTTTCGGGAAGAGCCACGATGGGCCGCCTTACCCCCAGATGAATCGTGGGGGTATCCGGCGGCCCTCTCATGAAGGATGCCGTGGGCGTGGCCCATCCCGAGCAGGCCGCGACGAACTTCGTCATTCTGGTCTCAATCACCAGCCTGCTCAGCGCCTTTGCCGCCGGCTGGCTCTCAGATCACTTTGGGCGCAAACGCCTGGTATATATCTCAGGCTTCATGATGGCGCTGGTCGGCGTTATCTTTGTCATCACTCATAATTTTCCTATAGTCATAGCTGCTGGAGCACTCTTTGGCCTGGGCTATGGTGCGTATCAGAGCGTGGATTGGGCGCTGGTTGCGGAGGTGCTGCCTTCTGGCAAGACCTTCGCGCGCGATATGGGCGTCTGGAATATCGCGCTCTCCCTGCCGCAGGTTATCGCGCCCGTGCTGGGGGGACCGATTATCGATGCATTTAATAACGCGGGGCGCCCGGTCCAGGGCTTCCAGGTCCTTTTCACAATGGCGATTATCTACTGCATCGTCGGAACCGTGACCGTGCGCTTTATTCGTGGGGTCAAGAGGTGAACAGTTTCTGGGGCCGGCAGTTCAGCTTGCGCTGCTGTCGATCCCAGAGACGATTCATCGTAAGTTCATCTCTTCGAGCAGATTTTTCAAAAGATCGGGCCGGTTGGTAAAAAGCCCGTCTGCTCCCAGTTCGATCAGTTCGCGCATCTCCACCGGATCATCGATCGTCCAATAATAGACCTCCATGCCCAGGCGGTGTGCGCCATCGATCAGCTTGCGATCCTTGAGGTTAAAGCCGCTGCTGGTGGTGGGTATCTCCAACACATGTGATTTGCGCCGGTAGAAGCCCGGCAGGCGAAGCTTGTGCGCGAGAACAAATTGCGTGATCTCAGCCTTGCCTGCTCCCATCACGACCTGTCCCCCGGCCAGTTGATTGAAGCGATCCACAATGCCCTGCTGGAAAGAGGCGACGATCACACGCTTCTCCATGTGATATTTCTGGATCAGTTGCCAGAGCTTCTCCTCGATTTGCGATGGTCCATTTTTAGGATAGGTGTCCTTGATCTCGAAGTGCAGATAATATTTTTCGCCGTATTTGCTGAAGATCTCCTCCAGCGCCGGGATTCTGACGCCCTGGCCGCGATAGCTGAAATTGCCCTCCAGGTCCTGGAAAGAATAGCCCGCGTCGAGCTCCTGCAACTCCTGCAATGTATACGCGTCGACGCGCCCGCGCCCGTTGGTTGTGCGATCCACCGTCTCATCGTGAATCCCGACTAAGACCCCGTCTCTGGTCATGTGGACATCGATATCGAAGAAATCGCAGCCGCCGATCTCATCGGCCCTGTCAAACGCCGCCATCGTATTGGTGGGAGCCAGCAGCTCTCCTCCCTGGTGAGCCAGCAGCAGGGGCTTTTTTAATTCGGGAAAGACCGGCGGCTGTTTGCGCGGAAAGACGAAATAGAGCAGGGTATGGATGGCAGCCATAAGCAGAAAGAGGATGACGACGCTAAGTAAAAATAACGGCATAATCTCTGGTCCAACCTTTCTGCGCACAGGCATACTCTGTGTGCTGGGAGAGTGGCGCTTCCTCACCCACTCAGAGAAGCGCGTGAGCTTTCCTACACTACTGGGGCAACCTCTCCACGCAGCAGAGATGCTAGCTGAGCAGTACGTTATGGCCCATTATAGCAGAGAGAGCAACGGTCAGGTTCGCGCTTTGTGAAAGACATGCTCGTAGTGTTCCGCGACAAGGGGGGCGGGGAAGATGCGCAGCAGGCCGACGACTGCCAGGGCAAAGGCCACCCAGTCGAAGCCAATGTCCAGCGGAACGCCCAGCACGGTGCCTACAATCGGCAGAACGATGCTCAAAAATGCCTCGTCGAGGGCGTCGGGAAAGAGCAGGATGAGCAGCAGGGCGAGAACCGCGCCAAAGAAGAACAATTTGCGCGCAAGAGAGATGCGGCGATCTTTGCCTAATGCACCTATCAGGCGGCCGGTTTTGATTGCGTGAAAAAAGATGTCTCGCCGTTTGGGACGGGCGTCTTTCCGCGCAGTCTGTGGCCTCGGATAGCGTGCGACTTGTTGGGACATATAAAAGACTCCTTGTAACAGAACGTTCACATTTATAATACGTGCGAAGAGAGAAAGCGGTGACGACTTTACAGGCATGCTCTTCCAGGGCGATCTTTCCCAATGCCAGAGATTTTCGGGCAGGTGTAGGATAACAAGAGAAGGTGCTGTACCTTCACTCTATTTGTAGCAAGCTTACGTTCTTGAGGAGCGATGTCACGCAGGTAAGGCAGGCTCTTTGCGAGAACGAATCAAAAAGAGGAGCAAGGAAAGATCTATGCAACAGAACACCCCTGAAAGAGATAGACCGGATGCGAGCATTCCCAACCTGAGTCAAGCCGCTCCAATTGGTGGGCCGTATACCAACGAGGAATGGAGAGTACTGCTCGAGACACCTGTGACCGTCTGCCGGGCGATCATGGCGGTTTCACCCTCGGGCGCGGTTGGCACATCCCAGGAAGTCATCACCATGCGCAACAGCCTGAAAGAGGTCTTGCAGAAGACGAGCAATCCGCTCTTGCAGAACGTGCGTCAGCATTTACAACCCCAGGAGAATGCCGAAGCTCTCTGGCAGAACGTGCAGGCCGCGTTTAAAGATCGCTGGGATGCAGCGAACGTTCGGCAAACAGCCGTTTCGGCGTGCCAGCGCTGTGTGTCACTCCTGAAAAAGTCTCCGGCGCAGGACGCTCAAGCCTATAAAGAGTTTATCTACACCATAGCTCGCAAGGTTGCGGAGGCGGCGAAAGAGGGCGGATTTATGGGCGTTGGCGGGAAGGCCATCTCTGACGCGGAGCAATCGCTGCTGAATGATATCTCCAATACGCTGGGCATCCCCCGCGCCTGATGGATCGCTTTTCTGCCAGCACTTCTGGTGTTCAGTTGGGCGGGGAGAGGAGAAAAAGAACGCTCGCGTTCTGGCAACAGACGTCGAGCGTTCTTTTCGCTAAAGCAGTCAGAGCAGCATGAGGAGACGCTGCTTCTTCCTCAGCGCGATGAAGAACAATTATAATTCTCCTCAAGCCAGGGAAGACACTCAGGATCGTGTTTCAGGAAGACGCCTGCTTCCGCCAGAGTACGCACGAATTTTTTTGTGCGCCACCCCTGAAACAGCGAGAGATGAACCCACCAGCCCTTTGCTCCGAACCATCCCCAGCGCCTCCCGCGCCGTGCCTCAACCTGAACCTGCGGGCGAATACTGACTGCCAGGGTTCGTCCATCATAACAGATAATTTCACTACCAGGAGCAGACACCCGTTTTCTCCTTTCTGCCATGCCAGAGAACTATGAGAAACCCTCTCCCTCTCTATTATGTACCTTCCCTCCATAAATGGCCGACAATATATTGTGTTTTTCTCCCATCAGATGATGAAAAAGTGAACCAATAGAAAGGGTTATTCTGCAAACGAGTAGGAAAAACAGGTCAGTTTTCATCTGAAAGTTCCCTCGTTCGCTAAATTGGAGTAAAGTAGGCTGATGGGGGGTTAACAAGAACCTCGGTTCCTTTTTCTATTGTATTTACGCATACAAATAAATTGTATATAGAGATGTGGAACTGCTCAGAGCTTGCGATAGCAAGAAGGAGAGAAGGTATGCTGAAGTGGCGTCTAGCCAGGAGCAGACGAGTAATTTCGTCGATGGTAGGTCTTATCATTGTGCTTATTGGGATGAGCGCGTGCGCGCAGGATCAGAGTTCCAGTCCGACTTTCACCAACCCCAATCCCATTACGATTGGAGTTTCGCTTCCCCTGACAAAGGATTTTGCCAGCGATGGACAGGCTACGGGCCAGGGATATCAGCTCTGGGCGGACATGGTAAACAATGCGGGAGGATTGCTTGGCCGACCGGTGAAGCTGATCGTTCTCGATGATAAGAGCGATCCCGATCAGACGGCGAAGGATTATCAGACCCTGATCGCGCAGGATCATGTAGACCTGGTCTTCGGGCCATTCTCCTCGTTGCTGACCAAAGCGGCGGCTCCGGTTGTGCAACGTTATGGCTACGCTTTCCTCGAAGGTTCGGGAGGAGCGCCCTCTGTATTTACGCACGGCTGGTCCAACCTCTTTGATGTCTCGCTGCCGGTGGCCAACAACCTGATCACCTTTGCCTATTATATTCTCTCGCTGCCCCCGGATCAGCGGCCCAGGACTGCTGCTTATTTGACCTCCGATGATCCGTTCACCTTTCCTCAGCTAGACCTGGCGCAGAAGCTGCTGGAAAATGCCGGGATACAGACGGTCTATCCGGCAAAGAAAGGGGCGAGCGATCAATTCCCGGATGGAGATCTGAAGGCCGAGGCACAGGATGCAGACCAGTTGGCGCTCACGCACGCTGACGTGGTTCTTCTTGGTACAGTCTCTATTCCTGACACGCGCACAGTTTTTCAAGAGTTTAAGAAGGCTCATTACAATCCAAAGGCGCTGATTGCGACCGCCGGGCCGGACCAGGGGCAGGATTTTGTAAGCGCCATAGGTGGCATGAAATATACCGAGGGAGTATTTGTGCCCAACGGCTGGTATCCGCAAGCCAATAACTTCCAGAATGCTGAGATGGTTAAGGCTTATCTGGCAAAGTATGGGGGGACGGCCAACCAGATTAACGCGGATGTTGCGGAAGCCTTCTCCGTAGGGCAGGTGTTGCAACAGGCGGTTGCGGCGACCAACAGCATTAACAATGCCCAGCTTGTGGCAAAGCTCCAGTCAGGGATAGTGTTCAACACGGTGCAGGGCACGGCGCAATTTGATTCTCCTCTCGCGGCAGACGCCGGGCAGAACAGGCAGGCCATTGCCTATCTGTTCCAGTGGCAGAACGGGCAACTTTTGCCCGTCTATCCGTATTCTGTTGCGGCGCAAAATCCAGAGTATCCTCGAGCTAAGAATTTTTAGTGCGGCATGAGTTGTGACCTTCTGCCGGAGAAGAAAGGGAGGAAACTGAAATGATTCGGTTTCTCAGTAATATACCCATCTTTCGCCGTGTGCTTCTCGCCTTTGGCCTCGCAACGCTGATTCCTGGCATGGTAATTGTGCTGCTGGGAAATTTCTACATTAGCGCCTTCAACAATCAGGGTGCGGCCGTGAAAATCAGCTTTGATGCTCAGAGCCTGGCGTCCGAGGAAGAAGCAAACCTGCAACGCATGAACGCATTGCTGCAGGCAAAGTTTTACCAGATATTTGCGAGCCACAGCGACGTCATCACCGATCCATCGTTATTTGCCTCAGGGGGATTGGTCGATGGTGAGATCCGCGCGCTCGAAGCAGATTTTGACCGCAACCTGGTGATTTATCAAAATCAGTACGAGCTGGCGACCTCCCCGAATATGTCCATCGTGCGTACTACTCTGTTGAACGATGATCCCGGCGAGGCCGATCAGATCATTCAGAGCCAGCAGCAGGCGCTCAATCAAGTCATCGGCGCGAACGGGTCATGGCTGATCTATAAAAACTACCAGGATCAGGAGGCGAACCAGCTTGAGCGGCTGCAAAGCGACTTGCAGAATGGAGTTTTTTACACTCCTGCCCAACTGAAGCAGAAGTATCAGCAGGACTATGACATTCTCCACTCTGCCATCCTTGCCTTTACCAACCTCAGGAATAACTGGCAGCAGGTTGTTCAGGACGCTGTGGACATGGGCAAGGCCGTCACGACGGTCGGTGCTGCGCAGGTTCAGCCTATCTTCGCAGTGACTGCCGCAGCCTTCTTCCTGATCATTCTGGTCATCATCGGGACCGGCTTCCTGGTGAACCGAACGATTACGCGTCCGCTGAGCCAGCTTGCGCTCTTAACCGCGCGTATTGCCGAGGGCAAGACGGACGCCCGGGCCCCGGTGCGCGGTCGCGACGAGATCGCGGTTGTGTCGAACGCGATGAATAACATGCTCAACAATATTGTGCATCTGATGCAGGAGGCCCAGACGCAACGTGATCGCTTGCAAGCGCGAGTGGAGAAGCTGGTCAGCGAGGTATGTAACGTTGGCGAAGGTGATTTGCGCGTGCAGGCGGAGGTGACATCTGATGCATTGGGTGTGCTGGCCGATTCCTTCAACTATATGGTAGAGGAGTTAAGTAGTCTGGTGGTGCGCGTGAAGATGATGGCGAACGAGGTCGAGAACTCGACGTCAATGACATTCCAGAGCATGGTACAACTGGTGAGCAACGCGGACATGCAGATTCAGCAGATCGGCAGAGCCGCTCAAGAGGTTGAGCACATGGCCGAGGTCAATCGCCAGGTTGCCGAACGCGCGCAATCTCTGACCATGATCGCGCAAGAAGCACGCAATACCGCCGCCTCCGGGCGCGAGTCGGTGCAGCAGACCCTGGAGGGCATGACGCGCATCCAGACGTATGTGCAGGATACTGCTCTTAAGGTGCAGGCGCTTGGCGAGAACTCGCGCGAGATCGACAATATCGTAGGTGTTATCTCAACCATTGCGCAGCAAACGAACCGGCTCGCTCTGGATGCTGCCGTCCAGGCTGCGACGGCGGGCGAGCATGGCAAGGGCTTCGGCGCGGTTGCCGTCGATATTCGGCGTCTGGCCGAACGCGCGAAGGAGCAGGCGAATATCATTGCTCGTATCGTGCGAGGTGTCAGCGAAGAGATTGATGCGGCAGCGATCTCGATGAAGGACACGGAGCGCGAAACCGCGATTGGGGCGCAGCAGGCTGCAGAGACCGGGGCCGCGCTCGAATCAATCTTTGGTGTGGTTGAGCGGCAGGGCAGCGAAATCGAGATCATCGACCAACTGGCGAATCATCAGTTGCAGTCTTCAAATGCTGTGGTGCAGATTATGAAGAGCGTTTCAGAATCGACCCAGCAGAGCAGCGCGAATACACGTGGTGCGGCGCGCAATATGGAGCATCTTGCGCGTCTGGCCGAGCAGTTGTTGAGTTCTGTTGAAGCCTTCAAGCTGCCAGAGGGGCTCGATCATCCAGCATCTCTGGCTTCCGAGAATGGACATGTTGCGAATGGGAGGGCCAATGCTGCAAGGCCCGGCGTTGTCACCGTGACGATGCAACCTGCGGGGCGGGCGAGGCCGGGAGGTCAGCAGTTGCATGCCGGACCGGGAACCAGCGGTCTGCTGGGCGCGCCAGGTATGGTTCAGCCCCCCGTTTCTCCGCCGTCGTATCCCGGAAGGCGCAATAGCGGTCCCATCGCCCCGCCGGCGCAGGGACAATATGGAGGTCAGCCGCCGTATCCTATGTGGAGCAATGGCCCAATCACCCCACCGACGCAGGGGCAGTATGGGAGCCAGTCGCCGTATCCTGGGAGCAACAGTGGACCTCTTGCTGATCCTGCGCAGGAGCAGAGCAGGCAGAGCAAACTGCGACAAACCAGGTTGCGG
>Ga0070740_10001458_pt1 | contig 32294 bp, 28 predicted proteins | sample Coa_R2_FD_67286 | JGI IMG/M metagenome (GOLD analysis project Ga0070740, IMG submission 67286) | Surface soil microbial communities from Centralia Pennsylvania, which are recovering from an underground coalmine fire - Coalmine... | ecosystem: Environmental > Terrestrial > Soil > Unclassified ...
CGTGTTTGCCTACCTGCTGAGCCTGGCGGACGTGCTCGGCATCGACCTGGGTCAGGCGCTGCTGGACAAAGTCGAGCGCAACTCCCAGAAGTACCCGGCCACACTCGTGCGCGGCAGCGCGAGGAAATACACGGATTACGAGGCCTGAGCTACGCTCGAAGCATGGCCAGCGATAGCGCACAGTGAAGCGAGGTACACACTGCCGCACTTCGCTACTGCATCGGCTTCTCCGTATAACGGGCATTCGGACAGCCGGCGAAATCTGTCCAGGCTGATGCGATAGGGTCAAGGGAATTCTTGTAATCTAGCGGCCGCGCGGTTGGAGCAAAGACACCTTCTCTGTGACTCTGTGAACACTTCCACACGATGACCAAGGCGTTGAGTGTGACGGGCATGCCGTCGAACGCGCCTGGTGCCACGCCTGGAAGCGCGAGGTACAGCTATCCTCCGTTTTGTCAGCAACTCCAGAGCCCTGTGGGTATTGTGCCTTTTGTTGGCGCTGGGTTGTCTGTGCCGTTTGGGTATCCAGGGTGGCGCAACTTCCTTATCGAGATAGCCAAGAAAGTCGATATTGAAAAGCTCATTAGCGAGTTGCTTGTCGCCGGTCAGCATGAGGAAGCGGCAGAAGCACTAATTAGTGCGCGCGGCCGATCTGACATCGAGAATGCCTACGGTGACCATAAGCTTAAGGGCAAGAGCTTGCAGGGAGCCGTTTCCTACTTGCCAGGCCTTTCTACGGGACCAGTCGTCACTACGAACTTCGACCACGTCCTGGAGAAAGCGTTTGAGCAAGCAGGTAGCCACTTTGAATATGTGATATGGGGCAGCAAAGCAGACATAACGAATAAGGCTTTGACCCAGAGTCTGCGAGTACTTCTGAAGATCCATGGCGATGTGACGGACAGAACTGACCGCGTACTGACTAAGAGTGAATACGAAGCAGTATATGGCAGCTCAGACGGCCCCAATATCGACCCATCAATGCCGCTGTCGAAGGTTCTGCGGACGATCCTCGCCAGTCGTCCCGTCCTATTTGTGGGATGTAGCCTAAACCAAGATCGCACGGTAAGAGTCTTAAAGCATGTAGTACAAAATTTCGAGTCTGTTGAACACTATGCAGTAGTCGAGCAAGTGTCTTCAAGAAGCGAGTTTCTTGCACGAAATAGATTCCTTTCCGATCACAATATTCATCCGATATATTACCCGAAAGGCCGATACAGCCTTGTCGAAACACTGCTTTCGTACCTCGCAGATGAGAGACGCGGCGGAATCGGTCCGATTGCCAGCCTTCCGGATTACAGAGTGTCGCGAAGAAAGGAGATTAAGAAGGCAATCGTTCAATTGCTCGATGAGAACCACCGGATTTTCTTAGATTACGGGCCCAGCAGCGCCCGTAGCAACAACCCCGTTGTGCCTGAGGCTAAAATGTGGAGTGAACTATGCATTGAGACGATTGTGCCCAACAATAATCGAATAGTTGCATTATTACGCGACAACAGAAGCCTACTGGGCCGCAAGGAGCGGGATACAGCTGATAGGTTTGAGAGGCATGCGCGAGAATTTGCCTTCAATCATCTGTCTGGTGATAAATATGAAAACGCAGCCAGGTTTCCGGTAGAGATATACACGATTCTGGACTAATAGAGAAAAGCCAGAATGCCGACTTTGAATCGTTCTGAGGATGTCCCTCATCCACAGTCTATTGACTTTTTCGTGAATGCGATATCGAGACATGGTAGAGTGGTGGGCGTTGAGCAGATAGAGGAACAAATCTTCTTGATTAAGAGGCACTTGCTATCAGATGTGCTAGCCTATTATACAAACGTTTACATAATCGGCGTGGCAGATGTGGTCGAGTTGCTAGATCTCAACAACGGGCTGAACTCCATAGTTACAGCAAGTGGCTGGAATAGCTACACGCAAGATGCAAAGGAATACGCGCTGAATGCTAATGTCGGCCTGTTCAAGATGAAAGAGTTCATGGGAGCGTTGCACTATGATGGAAGAAGGTTTATACACTACTATCCTCCAGACAAAGATGAGCGGGATCGCAAGAAGAACGCCAGAAGGCTTTGAGCTATATCTGTTCGGATCATGTCTATATTCACATACCCCACATGACCTGGATCTATTACTAGTGTATGATCAGGAGAAAGTAGACGCCTATACTGCTTTCACAATGAGGCGTAAGTTTCGAGAGGAGTTCGAAAATGAGCTTGGCATGGTATGCGACTTGTGCCTGTTATCACGCCACGAAGCGATTCAAAGCAGATTCGCCGAAATCGAGAGCGCCATCTTGATAACGCCGTCGAACTCATAGCCACGGCTTAGTGAGCCGACGTCAAGACAGTTTCTTCGCTGATCCTGACACGTGTGAAGTCACGCGGTTCTTATTTTCAGGAGTATGTCGCCGACGCGTGACTGCGGTGTTGGTTTGGCGTAGATATCGCCCAAGAGTGTTTGTGCGGTCAATTCCTGGCCGAAGCGAGGAGACAACCCACTCGAACTCCGGTCAATTGCCCTCCCAGTGGACTCTGAGGCTCAGATCCCGCACAGGATCATTACGCCTCTGTGTCGTCAACGTCCGTAAGCTGCGGCCATGTCTGACTTTGGGATTGCTGCGGTGCGCTGCGTACCCCGCCTGGTCGGCTTTGATGCCTTAGTTTCAGGATCTGAAACTGGCACAGCGTGGTAAGATACCGCCAGGGAGCAAAGTACGATGGTAGCCCAACAGCAAGGCCCTCTCTGGACGGTCGAGCAGTACCTGGATCTCGAGCGCAATAGCACCACCAAGCACGAGTACCACGGCGGCTACGTCTACGCCATGTCCGGCGGCTCGCAAGCGCACAGCCAGATTGCGGGCAACGTCTACGCGCTGCTGCGCGCCGGAGTTCGCGGCAGCGGCTGCCGCGCATTGAACCCCGACATCAAGGTCCGCCAGTCGCCGAGCGATTACGTCTATGCAGACGCCGTGGTGACCTGCGATCCGCGCGATGACCGACCAGGCCAGGATTGGATTGAGTACCCAACCCTGATCGTTGAGGTGCTATCCCCGTCCACCGAGCGCCACGACCGCGGCGCAAAGTTCGAGGGCTACACGAACATCGAGACGCTGCGCGAGTATCTTCTCATCGAGTATCGACAGCGCGAGGTTGAAGTGCGGCGTCGCGACGAGAGCGGGTCATGGACCTCAACCACCTTCGGGCCGGGCCAAGATGTTCCTCTGACCAGCCTCGCGCTGACGCTGCCCATGGACCTGATCTACGAGGATAGCGGCACATAGTGCCGCCGGCCCGTACTTCGGCTTTGCGGATTTTCTCATCCACTCGCACTGCTACGTCATTCGCCTCACAAACGACGGCGGCAGCAACCCGGTCGGTGTGGGTACGGAGAGGGGGATTGACGAACCATTGGGCAACAGCTTCTCCGACTTCGTCGACCTCTACCTGCGCGATCCAGATCGCGTCTTATTGCACTCGTAACGCCGGCACCTTCTCTTGCGCCACTGACCAAGCTTACGAGCCATTTCGCCGACAGGACGAATGCATCCTCGATGCAAATCCTTGCTGCTTTGCCGTTTCTTGGGGACGCTAGACCACTGACTCCACGGGGATGGATACTTGATAATATATAGCGCTCATGCGACAATGGCAGAGCGATGGGGCGAGAAGGAGAGGCTGGATGAGGCTCTACAACACGGCGACGCGCTCGGTGGAAGAGCTTGTCGTTCGCGATAACACGGTCAGTATGTACGTCTGCGGCGTCACCCCCTACGATACCACCCATACGGGCCATGCATTCACCTACGTCACCTTCGATACGCTGGCCCGCTACCTGGCCCACCAGGGCTACGAGGTCCGCTACGTCCAGAATGTGACCGACATCGACGACGATATCCTGCGCCGGGCGGCCAAAGTGGGCATCCCCTGGGATGTCCTGGGGCGCGAGCAGACCGACCGCTATTTGCGCGACATGGCCGCCCTGAACGTCAATACCCCGGAGCTGTACGTGCGGGCGACCGGCGAGATCCCCGAGATGATCGCCATGATCGAGGCCCTGCTGGAGCGCGGCTATGCCTACGAGCGCAACGGCTCGGTCTATTTCCGCGTCTCCTCCGATACCGAGTTTGGCCACGTCCTGACTACTATGGACTACGACGCGATGCTGGCCACCGCCAACGAGCGCGGCAATTATCCCGACGATCCCAACAAGATCGATCCGCTCGACTTCGTGCTCTGGCAGGCGGCCAAGCCGGGCGAGCCGAGCTGGGAAAGCCCATGGGGTCCGGGCAGGCCGGGCTGGCACATCGAGTGCAGCGCCATGTCGCTCAAATACCTCGGCCAGCAGATCGATATCCACGGCGGCGGCTCCGACCTCATCTTCCCCCATCACTCCTGCGAGATCGTGCAGTCCGAGCACTACACCGGCATCAAACCGTTTGTGCGCTTCTGGGTGCACACCGGCATGGTGCATCAGGACTCCGAGAAGATGAGCAAGTCGCTCGGCAACATGACCTTCGTGCGCGACGTGCTCAACGAGGTCCACCCCGACGCCCTGCGCCTCTACCTGCTCGACCATCATTACCGTAGCGTGTGGGAGTACCGGCGCGAGGGCCCGGCCGAGCGCGCCGCCCTGGCCGCCCAGTTGCGCGCCGCCGTCACCGCCGAGTGTCACGGCGGCCAGGTGCTCGACGTGACGCCGCAACGCATTCGCTTCTTCAACTCCATGGACGACGATCTGTGGACGCCCGGCGCCATCGCCGCCTGCCGCGAGGTGGCCAATGCCATCTATGCCACCTGCCATACCGGCGGCAGTATCAGCGATGCCCAGGCCACCCTGCGCGAGATGGCCTCTATCCTGGGCCTGTGGCTTGATATGGCACCGCCCTTGCCGTCACAATAGAGCCATGCGTATAGCGCTACTGAACCCCAATACCACGGAGGCGATGACCGATGCCATGGCCACCGTGGCGCGTGCGGTGCTGCCGCCGGACGTCGGGGTCGCTCCATTCACCGCTCCGCGCGGCCCCGAGGCCATCGAAGGCTATGAGGAGCAGGCCGTCGCCGCGGCCACGGTCTGCGAGATGATGCGCCTGCATCCCGGCTTCGACGCCTACCTGATCGCCTGCTTTGGCGATCCCGGCCTCTACCCGGCCCGCGAGCTGACGCGCGCTCCCGTGGTCGGCATCGGCCAGGCGGCCTACCACGCCGCCTGCGTGCTGGGACGGCGCTTTGCCGTCCTCACGACCCTCGCCCGGGGCATCGGCACCATCGAAGATCGTCTGATCGCCTACGGGCTGCTCGATCGCTGTGCCGCCATTCGCCCCACCGGCGTTCCCGTCCTGGGCCACGGCAGCGGCGGGGAGGGGCTGAGCCGTCTGTGCCACGAGGCGTGCCGCGCCGTCGAGGAGAACGGCGCCGACACCATCGTGCTGGCCTGCGGCAGCATGGCGGGCGAAGCCGAGGCCGTGGCCGAGGCGGCGGCCGTACCAGTCGTCGACGGCATGGTCGTGGGCGCGTTGCAGGCCTATAGCCTGGCGCGGGCCGGACTGTGGACGAGCAAGCGGGGAGCTTTCGCGCTGCCCGAAGCGGTGGGTTACAGAAATATGCCTGTTGCCTACCATGGGACCTAGCGGACTGAGTTGATTCTCGCTACGCTGTGAGGGTGGAGTCCGCAGTGGCGTAGGGAGCTGTTACTATGATGCCTGGCGCGGGACAGCAGTACCCCATCGACATGCGTGTTCAGGCGCTCGAAGCGCTGCTGCGCGTTGCGGAAGATCTGCAGACGCAGCCCGACGAGCAGGGCATCCTCCGGGTGATCGCCACGCGCTTGACCAGCGTCGTCCCCCACGACTACGGCCTATCGGTCTATCTGATCTCTCCCGACGGGCACGTCTTGCTGCCGACCTATGCCCATGGCCCGTATGCGACCAGGCTCTTGAAGCGGGCGCCGGACCCCGTCCCTGCCGGCAGTGTCGGTGCCGGCGCCACCACCGAGCGCGTGTCCCTGAACGGTGATGCCGGACGATCGCCCGGCGGTTGCGCCGACGAGAATGGGCGGGAAGCGGGCGATGGCGCCATCAACCAGCTGGCCGTGCCGCTGCGCAGCCGCGAACAGGTCATCGGCGTGCTGCTGATCTATCGCTCGCCGGCGTGGCCGTTTGGGCCCGACGATCTGTCGCTGGCCCAACTCTTCGCCAATCATGCCGCTATCGCCATCGAGAACATACGCCTGCTGGAGCGCGAGCGCGAGCGCACGGCTGCGCTGCAAGAGCTCAATGATCTGCGCACCGACTTCGTCTCGACCGTCTCCCATGAGCTGCGCACACCGCTCACCAGCATAATCGGCTTTACGGAAAGCCTGCAGGGTTATTGGGGGCGCATGAACGAGGAGAAGAAGCTGGAGATGCTGCACAAGATTCGCCTCTCCAGCCTGCGCCTGGAGCGGATGGTAAGAGACCTGCTGGTCGTCTCCCGCGTCGAGGCCGGCGACATTCCCCTGCGCCTTGGGCCGGTCGACGTGGCCGAGTTGGTCTCCGCCGCGGTACAGGAGATCAGCGGCAAGTACCAGGGCGATCATATCGTCGTCGTGCAGCCGGTTGTCCCCGTGACGGCCGAGGCCGATGGCGATCGACTCACTCAGGTTATCGTCAATCTGCTGGACAACGCCATCAAATACTCGCCCGAGGGCTCGCCGGTGACGGTGCGATGGGAGGCGCGGGAGTCGACGCTCGTGTTGCGCGTCGAGGATCAGGGGTGCGGCATCGCCGCCGAAGACCTGCCCCGCCTCTTCACCCGTTTCGGCAAGATCGGCACCGCGATGCGCAGCGGCCACGTCGGCACCGGCCTGGGCCTGTATATCTCCCATGGCCTGGTGACGGCGATGAAAGGGCAGATCTCGGTGCAGAGCACCCCGGGCCAGGGCAGCACCTTTACGGTAACGCTGCCCCGCGCCGCCGACGCCTCGGCCGGCCCATAGCGCGGTCGGGGGCCGACCGGGCCGTGCGGTCCGGAAGCTGTCCGCGCCCTTGTTTCCCCGCACTCCCGGTGCGAACGCGCTTAGCACGCGTGCCCGGCCGGCAGGGATGCCGGCGGTCCCAGGGCGGGGGCCGGCTGCACAGTGACCCGGCCGAAACGCCGATAGCGGCGCCTCAGCGCGCGGTCGGAGTGGCCAGCGGATCGGATGGCCGGCTGCCGGACGCGGTCAGCCCCAGACGCTTGCGGAATAGCAGCAGTGAGATCATGCCCACGGCCACGCCGAACCACAGCGTGCAGAAGCGGATCAACAGGGTCGCCACCACCGCCTTGGGCGCCGAGATGGGCAGCACCAGGCGCAGCAGCGCGGCGCTACTGGCCTCCGCGGCGCCAAGCCCTCCAGGCAGCAGGGAGGCCGACCCCACCAGCGTGCTGGTGGCCAGCACGAAAGCCGCGCGGATCAGCAGTTCCGGCGACGGGGCGAAGCCGAGCCCTATCAGCACCAGGTAGAAGGCCACGCACTCCCCCGACCAGGAGATCACGCCGATGGCCAGCGCCGTGAGCAGCGGGCGCCAGCTCAGCAGCACAGCGGCGCTCTCGTAGAAGGCGCGCAGGTGATGCGCGCGTGGGGCCAGCAGCGGGATCCCTTCCAACGCCGCCAGCAGGCGGAACGAGAGGGTGCGCGACTGGACGATGGTCACGGCCGCGACGGCGGCGAGGGCGATCGCCAGCAGCGCCTGCCAGCCGTGGCGATACAACAGCAGCCCGGCCGAGGCCAGGATCAGCATGGCCACCCCGTCGGTCAGGCGCTCGGCCAGGATCACCGGCGCGGAGACGGCCATCGGCATGCCGGCCCGTGCCCGCAGCAACCAGGACTTGAGCAGCTCGCCGACCTTTCCCGGCGTCATGGCCATGGAGAGCCCGCAGGCGAAGATGGCGGCACCATCGCCGCGCGAGATCGGCACGCCGATCAGGCGCAGGTAGTACTGCCACTTGACGCCGCGCAGCAGGTAGTTGAAGCAGGTCAGACTCAGGATGGCCGGGATGTAGGCCCAGGTAAAATGGCTCGCCGCGTCCACGACGCGCGGGATGTCGCCGGCGAACGAGAGGGCCGTGACGACCAGCAAGCCGAAGAGCAGGGACAGCAGAAAGCGCCGGCGCAATTGCGGTGTGATGATGGCTCTACCCTCTCACGGCTTGTCAAAAAAGTACAGGATCACGCCGGAGCTCAGCACCCAGAGCACGATGTCGAGCAGGATCGGCCGGTCGCGCAGCAGGATCTCCTCCGGCGCGCCGCCCTCGTTCTTGAGGTGCACCAAGAACAGGTAGCGGAAGATGCCGTAGACGGCGAACGGGATGGTGGCCATCATGGCGTGCGAGCGATAGGCGAAGTAGGTGTAGAGGGCGTAGGAGACCAGCAGCGCCGAGGAGACGATGGAGATGAGCTCTTCCAGGAACTCGGCCGTGTACTCGCCCAGGATCTTGCGGTGCGTGGCGGCGCTGCCCTCCAGCACCAATAGCTCGTGCCGCCGCTTGCCCAGCCCGATGACCAGTGAGCCCAACAGGGTGCAGAGGTAGAGCCAGGCGCTGATCTCCACGCCGATGATCCAGGCGCCGCCGGCGGCGCGCAACAGGAAGCCGCCGGCGATGCCGAAGACGTCGAGCAGCACCACGTGCTTGAGGTAGAAGGAGTAGAGCAGGTTCAGGGCGATGTAGGCCACCAGGGCCAGGGCAAACAGCGGCGACAGCGCGGCAGAGAGGGCCACCGAGCCCACACCGATCAGGGCCGCGGCGATGGCCGCGGTGCGCGGCTGCAGGCGGCCCGAGGGCAACGGCCGATACCGTTTGTAGGGGTGCTGGCGATCCTTCTCCAGGTCGACAAGGTCATTGATCAGGTAGACGACGCCCGAGACCAGGCAGAAGAAGAAGATACCCAGCACTCCAAGGGCCACATCGCGCGGATCGGAGAGGCGCCGGGCGAAGATCACGGCGACGAAGACGACGCCGTTCTTGCTCCACTGTTTCGGGCGCATCGCCAGTAACAGATATCTGAGCGTCTGCAGCGCACCTCCGCCGACCGGCGTCTGGGGCGCCGCGGGAGGCGGGGCAGTAAGCGTCACACCGATATCCTTCTCTGGGTCCGGCGGTCGTGGGACCGGGCGTTGCGATGCCATTCCATCGACAGCATACCCAACATAACGGCTAACACGCATAGCCCATTCGCGCCATTGCGCGGGGCGCGTCCATTGAGCAGGACGCTGCGGGAGGCCCCGGAAGCCCCGGACTTCAGTCCGGGGAGGCTCATGTCGGGCCAAGCGGCGGGCTTCAGCCCGCCTGGTTGGGACGGGGCGGACGAGAGCACGCGTGCTCGTTCGCGGTCCGGGCGCGACATGATGGCGCCCGCCAGCGGATTCCCGCCGCGTTGAAACGCGGGGTTTCTCGGGCCTGCCTACTTATCCGCCGGCCGCCTCTTTGTGATAGCCGGCGTAGCCGGCGGCATGCAATAATTCGTGGGCGCGCAGGTTGTCGGGCTGTGTCCGTGCCAGCTCTGCCAGTTGCGTAACCCAGGTATGCTCGGGGTACAGCAGGTACTTGTAGAAGAGATAGGAGGGCAAAGCCCACGCATGTCCCGGCTCAAAGGACAGGACCTCCGCGTACCAGTGGATGCCCTCTTCTATCCGCCCCGCTTCGCAGAGGGTATCGGCGATATCGTTGCGGCAGGCGGCGTCGTCCGGCTGGAAGCGCAGCGCCTGCTGGAAAGCGGCGATGGCCGCTTCGACGTGGCCCTCCCGCTTGTGGGCCATGGCCATGGCCACGGCCGTGAAGTAGTCCGGTGCGGCGCGGTAGCCGTCCTCCGCGATGCGCCGGGCCTCGGCGTATCTCCCCAGCTTGCGATAGGTGACGGAATGCAGCCACCAGAGCATGGCGTTCCGGGCGTGTATGGAGGTGGCCAGCTCACAGAGGGGCAGAATCGCCTCCAGGTTCTGCCGGTCGTGCGCCAGGCACGCCGGCTCCTCGCCGCATTGCTGGACAATCGGCGTCAGCGCGAACAGCACCAGCGAGGGCTCCAGCGCTCCGGCAAAGCCCGGACGGTCGCGCCAGCCGAGTAACCAGGGCACGTAGGACGGGTACGGCCCCTGACGCACGACCTCGAGCAACAGGTTCACCGCTTCCGGCATGTAGCCGCACATCGCCAGAACATATCCCCGCAGCGCTGCCGTGCCGAAATAGGTGGGGGTGTCGTCGCTCAGCGGAACGTACTGGAGCGCCGCACGCGGGCTACCCGCGCGGACGATCAGCTCGTCGAGCAGCACCAGCCACTCGTCGCGCGCGGGATCACCGGCCAGGGCCCCGGCGAGGTGGTGGGCCGCGTGATGCAGGTCTTGCTGATCGAGGGCGTGCCGCGCGATGGCTGCATCCTGCTGTGCCGTGAGCTGCAGGATAACCGGTTCGTGGGAGACCATGGGGCTGTCCCTCCCCTCTGGATATCGCCTGTCAGGTACCCGTCGTTGGCAACGCGCCAGCCGCGCCAGTAGGGACTAGCGTACGCGCTCTGAGCGCTGTGCGCAATGGGAAGAACCTACCAATCGGTCATGAGCGACCTCAGCGGGCGGTGCGATCGAACTGCTTGCCCGCCGCGCTGACGCGCACGAACGGTTCCCTGACCTCCAGCGAGGTCAGCAGGCCGTAGCGGTGGGGCTTGCGAAACGCGTTGCCCCAGGTCTCGCGGGTGCGGTAGTCGCGCATCCTGTCGAGGTCGAACCTAGCCAGATAGATGCCTTCTCTGTCATCGGCCTCGACCAGCTTTGTCTCAAGCGTGCGCCCCTGCTCGTCGAAGGTCACGGCGTCGAAGGCGATAGAGTTGCCATTATTCTGCGGGGCCGCGTAGTTGGCCATGGCCACGCCGACCATATTCTCGTAGGCGCGGGCGCGGAACTGGGCCAGGCGCGGCACGTCCAGGTCGCAGCCGTTGGGAGTCAGGATAATCTCGGCGCCTTTGAGCATCAGGATGCGGGCGCTCTCGGGGAATTCGCGATCGTAGCAGATCATGGCGCCGATCTGCACCGGCCCCTGCGCCGTGTCGAGGGTGCAGACATAGAAGTCCTCACCGGGGGTCAGGGTGGCTTCGTCGGGCGCCCACTCGCACAGGTGCACCTTGGCGTAGGTCAGCACGATCTCCCCGTGGCGGTCGATCAGCGAGACCGAGTTGCGCGGTGCGCCCGGCCACTCTTCCAGGTAGGTCAGGGCGATGGCCATCTCCAGTTCGCGTGCCAGCTCTCGGAAGTGCGTGACAAAGGCATGATCCCGACCGATGGCTTGGCCCTGCCAGAGATCGGGCGGCCACGTCTGCCCGGAACCGGCAGCCGACGCGTCCTTTTTCCACAGTTCGGGTGCACGCCAGAGATCGCCGTTGTCTTCCCAGTGTTGTCCCGGAGTGTAGCCGACGCTCCACATCTCGGGGAATAGCGCGATATCCGCGCCCATTTCCCGCGCGCGGCGGCAGTATTCTTCTCCCTTGGCTTGATTGGCGTCCAGGTTATCGCGGTACGAGGCCATCTGGAGGAGCGCTACCGTGATGGTGCCCATGGTCAGCTCATTTCACCTAACAGTTTCAACGTCTATCCCCAGGATACGCGATAGCATGCCGCCATATGTGCTACGGCGCGGGTGGACCTTCAGGCTATACCCCCGAAGCGGGATTGCGCGCATAGTGGAAGTGCACCTGAGATTCGGGGGAGGCGATACGATGGATCACACAATAAGTGCCTACAGCGGCTGGTTGATCCCGGCGTTGGCGGTTATCGTCTTGCTGGTGGTGGCCATCAAGGTGGTCAACGCCGTCGTCAGGATCCTGAGCCTGGTTCTGGTGGCCGCCATCCTGTTCGGCGGCTACATGGCCTACGGGCGCCTGACGGCCATTCAGAACGCCGTCAATGCCGTGGCGATTCAACACAAGGGCCAGACATTGACGCGGCATGCCATCGAGAACGCGGTCTATGATTCGCTCAGCAGCAACCTGTCGCCGGTCGGGCTGAACCCCTCGCTCTTCCTGATCGACGTGCGGTGCGCGGGCGCGCAGACGCAGATCCAGGTGCGCTATACCGATCCAAACTATATGTTCGGTTTGCTCAGCAATCAGAACTTCCAGGTGGCGCACGACCCACGAGTGCGCTGCACTAGCGCCCCGGCGCCAAAGCCGAAGAAGACGTAGAGCGGGCTTCCGGCCCTTACCTCCAGCCGAGGTACAGGCTGAACATGCGGCAATGCTCGCAGCGCGCGGCGTGCATGCAATCGAGCCCGCGCGGGCGTCCGCCGGATAACAGGATCTTGCGCACGTCGGTGCAGCCGGGTGAGCGGCGGCCCTGTCTGAAGCGCACGTATTCCGGCCACAGGCGCGCCAGGGCTAGTCGCTGGCGCCGCGACTCGCCCATGTGGACGGCCATCTCCCGCCAATAACCCAGGGCCGGCCAGCACTGTTGCTCGGGTCCGTCCAGTTCGAGATAGGCGAGGACGAGCTCGTCGATCATGGCCTCCGAGCCGACGGTGGCGGCGGCCGTGATCAGATCGCCATGCGCGATCCTGGCCCATTCCGGCAAGTGCGAGGCATCCGGCACGGCCATGATGGCGCGACGTGCCACACGAAAAGCGGGAGACATGTTCACGGTTTGTCCAACTCCTGCACCACCGGTGCATCCTGCATAGAGCGTACCAAAGAAACGGCAGTCTTGTTAAGGCAGGATGTGCATCTCGACGTCGAAGAGGCGGCGGTGCTCGCGCACGGCCCCGCGGTCGGTCAGCGAGGCGAGGTGGTCGCAGATGGCCCGTTCCAGCGGTGTCCCGGCGGCCAGGCGCGGGTGAACGGCCTCCGGCAACTGGTCGGGGTTGGAACGGTAGGCGTCGAAGAGCTCGCCGAGCAGGCGCTTGGCCTTTTCGGCCATCGTCACCACCTCGTAGTGGCGATACAGGTTCGCGAAGAGGTAGCGGCGCAGCGACTCGTGCTGGGCGCGGACGGCGGGGGAGAAGTCGACGATGCGCTCCGGCTGCCGGCGCACCTCCTCGGGGCTGGTGATGCGTCGATTGGCCAACTGCTGCGCGGTGTTCTCGATCAGGTCGGAGACCAGGTGATTGATGAGATAGCCCTTGACCCGGCGCCGCTCCATGTCGCTGGAGAGCCCGCGTCCGCTCAGCGCGGCCAGCGCATCGGCCCACCAGGTGGGCTTGTCGCGCGTCAATTCGGCGCGGTCCAGGACACCCGCGGCCAGACCATCCTGCAGGTCGTGGCAGCCATAGGCGATCTCGTCGGCCACGTCGGCAATCTGGGCTTCCAGCGATGGCTGAAGGTCCGGCCCGGGCGAATCATCCGCGTTGTCGCCGCGATGGGCCAGGATCCCTTCGCGCACCTCGGCCGTCAGGTTCAGACCGCGAAAGTCGGGATACTCCTCCTCCAGCTCTTCGACGATGCGCAGGGTCTGCCGGTTGTGTTCAAAGCCGCCGAATGCGTCCATGCGGGCCGCCAGGACTTCCTCGCCGGCGTGGCCGAAGGGCGCGTGTCCGAGATCGTGGGCGCGCGAGATGGCTTCGGTCAGATCCACGTTGGCGGCCAAGGCCCGGGCGACGGAGACCGCGATCTGCGTGGCCTCCTCTGTGTGGGTCAACCGCGTGCGATAGTGCTCGCCCTCGAACGAGATGAAGACCTGCGTCTTGTTGCCCAGGCGGCGGTAGGCTGCGCTGTGGATGACGCGGTCGCGATCCCGCTGAAACGCGGTGCGGTAGAGGTCCGGCGGTTCCAGATGCTGACGGCCGCGAGAGCGGGCGCTCGGGAGGGCGTACGGCGCCAGGTTCCTGTCCTCACGCCGCTCAAGGTCTTCTCGCCGGACGATCATTGCGCTGCTTTCACGGTCAGCCGTGCGCCGGTGTTCCCTCACCTCCCGGGAAGCGTGCGCCCAGACGATACAGGGCCGGCCACGCCAGGGCTACGGGCGGTATGGCGCAGAGAACCAGCGCCAGCCCAGGGGCGACGACACCCATTATGGTATCATCTCCCAACAATCCCGACACCCGGCCCAACCAGGCCAGGGCCAGGACGGCGGCGGCCAGGATGAGCGGTCGCCAGACGTACAGGACAAAGGTCTCGGAGGGGGCCTTGCCGCGGAGCAGCCAGAGCGCGGCGCGCAAGGCGAACGTCCCGTCGCAGCGAGGATGAACCGGCAGGGCGTTGAAGATTAGATCGAACAGGCTGAAGACGGCCTGCGTCGCCGCGATCAGGCGTACGGTAGCCGGCAGCGCCCGGTCATGCCAGGCCAGCGTCAGCAGCACGACGACGACAGCAGTGACGGCCGGCCCGGAAGCTGCCCGGATAAGGGCATGGGCGGGATTATCGTCGTCGATCACCGCCGCACAGGCCCCGCCGCTGCCGCGCAGGGTGATGCGGATGGCCCGCACCCCCTGCAACCAATAGGCGAGCGCGTGGCCGCCCTCGTGCAAGAGGGTGGCGATCACCATGCTCAGGGCCACGCCGAGCGCCATCAGGTGATAGGTGTAGGCGGGATGGCCGGGGAAGGCCGCGGGCAGGAAGGTGAGATCCAGCGCGGCGGCGATGCTCCCGTAGAGGGCCAGGGCCGCCGGCCTGGCCACAAACTCGATGTCGCCAAGGCGGCAGACCAACGCCGGTCGCGGCGGCGCCATCATGCTCATGTCGATTCCCCACAGATCAGCCGGAACGCACGGCCCTAGGGCTACAATACAGCACGCGGCGCACCTTGTAAATACGCCTCACAGATATGCGAGGTGGATGGCGCATCCGTTGCGTGAATGCGACAACGACGCCCGGGAGCGCCCGCGGCCGGCGGCTGTCGGGGTGAGACAGGATCGCACGGCAGGACATGATGAGATATAATCCTGCTCAGCCGATAGTCCGCCCTGTAGCTCAGGACAGTGCACCGCCGTGAAGCTTGCCTGCCGTGTTCCGCTGCGCATCGACCTGGCCGGCGGATGGAGCGACATCCCGCCCTTCGCCCGCCGCGAAGGAGGCGCGGTCCTCAACGTGGCCATCGCGCACTATGTGACGGGCGAGATCGAGCGCGATGAGCGCGCGGACGGGGGCGGCCTGCGTATCAGCTACGGGCTCGATCTCCCGGCGGGAGGCGGGTTGGGCTCGTCGGCCGCCCTCAGCGTGGCCTGGTTGGCCCTGGTGCGCGCCAACATGGGACGTCCGCTCGACCGCGTGGAGCTGGCGCGCGATGCCTGCGAGCTGGGGGCGCTCCTGGGCATTCTGGGCGGTAAGCAGGATGAATATGCCGCGGCGCTCGGCGGCGTCAACCTGATGCGCTTCGACGATGCGGTGCGCGTGGAGACGCTGGAGCTGCCGGCCGGGGTGCGGGCCGATCTGGAATCCGGCCTGGTGCTGTGTTACAGCGGCCACCCGCGTCTCTCCGGCGACATCCACGATCGCGTGTGGGGCGCCTACGAGCGTGGCGAGGAGCGGGTGGCCGTGCACCTGCGCGAGTTGCGCGACGTGGCACTTGCCATGCGCGATGAGTTGCTGCGCGGCGACCTGGACGCCGTGGCCGCGTTGATGAACCGCAACTGGCAGGCCCAGAAATCCCTGCACCCTTCCATCACCAACCAGGATGTCGAGCGACTCTGGCGGGTTGCACTGGCGGCCGGCGCGCTGGCCGGCAAGGCCTGTGGCGCCGGCGGCGGCGGTTGCCTGGTCTTCCTGGCCCGGCCGGAGCGCGCGCACGGCGTGCGGGCAGCGCTCGCCGCTGCCGGCGCACGCCTGCTCGACGTGGCTATCGATTGGGAAGGCGCCGTCGTATCATTTGCCTGACACTGCCTCCGCACCGGAGAGCCGGCGGTTAAAACCGCCGGTCCTGCATACTCCTATTGACTTCAGTCGCCGGTCCAGCCGACTCCGTTGACCGCAGAGGACGGGTGCTGAGGCGCCGTCTGGGGTACAATCCCTTATCATGACACACACTGCCTACCTGATTTCACATACGCATTGGGACCGCGAGTGGTACCGCACCTTCCAGCAGTTCCGGCTCGACCTGGTGCGCACCATCGATCTGATCCTGGAGACTCTGGACACCGATCCCGCCTTCACCCACTTCATGCTGGATGGCCAGACCATCGTGCTGGACGATTATCTGGCCATGCGACCGGGGCGCGCCGACGACCTGCGCCGCCACATCAGCGGCGGGCGGCTCTCCGTCGGCCCCTGGTACTGCCACCCGGACCTGTTCCTGGTGAGCGGCGAATCTCTCGTGCGCAATCTCCTGCTCGGCACGCGCATGGCCCGCTCCTACGGCCACTGCATGATGGTCGGCTATATCCCCGATCAGTTCGGGCACTGCGGGCAAATGCCGCAGATCCTGCGCGGGTTCGGTATCGATAATGCCGTGCTCTGGCGCGGCGTCGATGCGCGGCATACGCCAAACGAAAGCTGGTGGGAGGCCCCCGACGGCAGCCGCGTTTTCCTGGAGCTATTGGCGCAGAGCTATAGCAATGCGCAGGCGCTGCCCCTTGAGCCGGAGGCGCTGGCCGAACGGCTGCGCCAGCTCGCCTCTATCCTCGCGCGCACCGCCACCGGGCCCGGCGTCGTGCTGATGAACGGCGCCGACCACAGCCCGATCCAGCCGGGGCTGCCGGCGGCGCTGGCCGGGGCCAACGCGCGACTGGCGCCGGAGTGGCGCGTCGAGCAGGCCGGCCTGGAAGAGGCCATGGGGCGCCTGCAAGAGCAGGGCAAGCCGCGGCACGTCCTGCGGGGAGAGTTGCGATCGCCGGCCACGGCGCATCTGCTTCCCGGCGTGCTCTCAGCCCGCGTGCCGCTGAAGCAGCGCAACGCCCGCGCGCAATCCTTGCTGGAGCGCGAGGTCGAGCCCTATGCGGCCTGGGCCAGTCTGCTCGGCGCGGCCTACCCGCACGGCGAACTGTGGGAGGCCTGGCGCTTGCTGCTGCAGAACCAGCCGCATGACAGCGTCTGCGGCTGCTCGATCGACCAGGTGCACCGCGAGATGGGCCTGCGCTTCGACGCCGTCGAGCAGATCGGCACGGAGCTGGCCGAGCGCGCGCGGCGTACTATCGCCGATCACATCGACACCCATCTCCCGCCCGACCGGCCTCTGCACTCGGTGCCGCTGGTTGTATTCAACCCCGCGCCGGGACCGCGCACAGATCGCGTGCGGCTGTCGCTGCAGTTGCCCGGCGTGGCGGCGGGATACGAGGTGCTGGACGGCGCCGGGCGCCCGGTGGCGCACCGCTGGATCGGCGAAGGCGGCGAGCCATCGAGCGTGATGCTGGTGGAGCGCGAGAGTATCCCGTCGCCCGACGTGGTGATGGCGCAGCTTGACGGCAACCGCTTCATGGGCTTTGGCTTGCAGAGCCTGATCGCCGAGCTGCGCGAGGACGGCCTGCACGTCGAAGCCATGGTGGGGCCCACGGGTATCATGTCGCGCGAGGAGATCGCCGCCGAGATGGAGCGCATGGCCGGAATCCTGGCCGAAACCGATCCGGCGCCGGTGATCTTCCACCTGCACCACAACAACACGTTTGCGCTGGAGTTGTTGGCGCGTGAGGTGCCGGCCTACGGCTACACGACGCTCTGGCTCTGCCCGTCGGACGACGAGACTCTGGGGGCCAGCCCGGCCATGGAGGCGACCGCGGACGCGCACCGCGCGGTGTCCGGCAGGCGCGTGGAGAACGAGTATTTCACCGTCGAGGCCGACGCCGGCACCGGTGCGCTGACCGTCCTCGACCGGGCCAACGGCGTGACCTACAGCGACTGCAACTCCTTCGTGGACGGAGGCGACGCCGGCGATTCCTACACCTACGCGGCGCCGTCCCAGGACCGGGTCATCATGAAGCCGGACCTGCTTCCCGAGATCGAGGCCTGGCACGACGATCTTGGCTCCTGCCTGAAGGTCGTCCAGGTGTTGCGCGTGCCCAGGGCTCTGGCCCCCGACCGCGCGGCCCGCTCCTCGGAGCAGACGGAGATACGGATCAGCAGCCTGATAACGCTGACGCACGGCTGCCCGCGCATCGACATCGAGACCACGGTGGTGAATACGGCGGAGGATCACCGGCTGCGCGTCCGCTTCACGGCGCCGTTCGCCGTCCGCCACGTGCTGGCCGACGGCCCCTTCGAGCTGGTCCGGCGACCGCCCGGCCTCGCGGCGACCGCCGAAGCGGCGCTGGAGGACCCGGTTCCCGATGCTCCACAGCAGGGCCTGGTGGTGCTCGACGCCGGTGACCATGGTCTGGCCGTCTCCAGCATCGGCCTGCCCGAATACGAGGCGCTTCCGGCGGGTTCGGGGACGATGCTCTCGCTGACCCTGCTGCGCTGCGTGGGCTGGCTCTCGCGCGACGATATAGCGACGCGTCGCGGCGGCGCGGGGCCGAGCCTGCCTGTGCCGGAAGCGCAATGCCCGGGCACGCATACCTTCTCCTATAGCTTGATCCCCTATCGCGGCGACTGGCGCGCCGCGGCGGCCGAGGCGCAGCGCTTTCAGGTGCCGCTGCGCGCGATGGCGGTCCATCCCGAACCCGGCGACTTACCTGCCGAGAGCAGTCTGCTGCGCGTCGATGCGCCGGGTATCCTGGTGAGCGCCATCAAGGGCGCCGAAGACCAGCGCGGCATCGTGGTCAGGCTCTACAACGTCGGCGACGACGAGGCGACCGCGACCCTTTACGTCCCCTGGGCCGTTACCTGCGTGGAACGCCTCACCCTGGACGAGCGCCCGGTGGAAGTGCTGTACGAGGGCGTCCCGAGCAACGCCGTGTCCTTGCGCTGTGCGCCACACCGTATCGAGACGCTGCGCCTGGTGCCCTAACGGCGCCTTAGATGCCTGAGGCTATAGCCTCATGACAGACAACGGGCTATAAATGGCCAGTGCCGACACCGGTACCGACCATTTACGGTCGCGTTCCTGCCATGGCCCCTTCAGGGCCAGGCTTGCGGATACACGACACTGCCTGCCCAAGTGGGACCGCGGTCGGGGAGCCGGCGGCTAAAACCGCCGGTCCCTGCCAGGCGACTTTAGTCGCCGGCCCCTCGCCAGGCCAGCCAGGAGACCAGCCCGCGCCAGCCGAGCAGGGTCAGGCCGTTGAACAGCAACGCCACTACAGCAAAGGCCGGCTGGATCTGCTCGCCCTTCGCGATACCGCGTATGACCAGGGCGAGCGGCACGGCGATGATCCAGGCCAGCGCCGCTCGCGGCAGCAAGCGACCCGGTTGCGTGCTCTGGGCGCTGCCGGGCCGGCCGAGCGCGCCGATGAGAGAGGCGACGACGAACCAGGCGGCCAGGAAGGGCAGGGCAGTACCGATCACATCGCCCGGGGAAACCGCTTCGCCGTGGTTGGACCGCCCAATCGCCGCGAAGGCGAGCAGGGCGACGGTGTCGCCAAGGGCGAGCAGGGCGGTGCGGGAGGTATAAGGCGCCGTGCCGGCGGGTGTGGTCGTGTTGGCCATGGGTTAGCGTTCTCCAATGCGGTGCAGGTAGGGTGTGTGGCGCAGGGCCGCCAGGTCGGGCGCCGCGACGCAGAACATCGCGACACGTAACTGGTGTCCCAGGATATCGAGGGCCTGTGTCGCGTCTTCGGCCGAGCGGGCGGCAGCTTTCAGCAGGGGTGAGGCCAGGCCAACCAGATCGGCGCCCAGGGCGATGCATTTGGCGATCTCCACGCCGTTGCGGATGCCGCCGCTGGCCACCAGGGGCAGATCCGGGGCGACCTGCCTGGCGGCGATGACCGAGTCGGCGGTGGGGATACCCCAGTCGGCGAATGGTTCCGCGACCGCGGCCAGGAACTCGTTGCCGCGCCGGCGTTCGACCTCGCTCCACGAGGTGCCGCCGGCCCCGGCCACGTCGACGGCGGCGACACCGGCGCCGACCAGGGCGCGCACCGTCTCGGTGGAGAAGCCCCAGCCGACCTCTTTGACGATCACGGGGACCGGAAGCGCCGCACAGACCTCGGCGATGCGCCCGATCAACCCGCCGAAACGGGTGTTCCCTTCCGGTTGCACGGCTTCCTGCAGGGCGTTGAGGTGCAGGATCAAAGCATCGGCCTCCAGCAAGCGTACCAGCTCCAGGCATTGCCGGGCGGTATAGCCGTAGTTGAGCTGTACGGCGCCCAGGTTGGCCATCAGCAGGATGTCGGGCGCCACGTCTCGCACGCGGAAATGGGCCGCGGCGGCGACACTCTCCAGGGCAATGCGCCCGGAGCCGAGCCCCATGGCGGCGCCGTGGGCCTGGGCCGCGGCGGCCAGGTTGCGGTTGATGCGCCCACCCTCTTCCACGCCGCCGGTCATGGAGGAGATCAGGATGGGCAGGCGCAGGCGATGCCCCAGGAACGTCAGAGAGGCGTCAAGCCGGTCATAGTCGACGTCAGGCAGCGCCTGATGCTCGAAGCGATAGCGTTCAAGGCCGTTGGTGATGCCCTTGGCGGAGACGTTCTCCTCCAGGTTGATGCGTATGTGGTCGAGCTTGCGCCGATCGATCGAGTGGCGTGAAGTCATGGCCACCTTTCTTGCTGTACTGCCCTGTATCACCCTCCTGGGTGTATACTGTTTATGACGTGCCCCTGATCTCTGTCGATACATGGAGGCCGTATCGCATGCGCGAACTACCCGGCGCTATCGTTTATGCCGCGTTCCTTGCTGTATTCGTCTACATGATGAACCATATTGCCGATCCCAAGTTCGACGGCAACGGCTGGGCCTACACCGTGATAGCCCTTGCCGTTCTGATCTTCGCGGCGCTCATGACCTATTGGGAGTACATTTTCCCGGGTGCCGAGTAGCCAATCCTGGCATCCGCCTTCAGGCCGGTGCGAGCCGGCGCCGAGACCAGGGGTGACACATCTATTGTAGTATTCCCGCAAGGATACTGGTAAAGTAATCCCACGGGGATGCAACTGGGCAAGGACGGCGGCGGCGCCTTCTGCGCCCGAGGAGTGGGCCTGGCGTGAGTTTTCTGTCGCGACTTTTCGGCCGTGCCGCGCCGGCAGGCGGCGGCAACGTCATCTGGCTCTACGTCCGCTGTGAGCGGTGCGGCGAGAAGATCCGTATTCGCATCAACCGCAACACCGACGCTCAACCGGAGTACGACGAGAACGGCCGCCAGACCCACTATTGGCTGCGCAAGGAGATCCTGGGCAGCCAGTGCCCTGCCCTCATGTACGTGGAGATGCAGCTCGACGGTGCCGGCCGCATCGTCGAGCAAAAGGCCGAGCGTTGCGTGGTCATCACCGAGGCCGAGTACAATGGCTGAACACTGGGCTTTCCTGAACCGCCTGCGCCAGGACCTTGGCAAGAGCTATACGGTGGCGGCGGAGCACACGCTCGACCCGCTGCACGTCAATATTCTGGTCCGGCGTCGCAAGCACGCCGAGACGCTGGTGATTGAGACCGATACCCGCTGGCTGACCGCCCTGCAACAGGAGCAACCGGCGGCGTTATGGTCCGAGTACCGCCAGCTCGTGAGCAACATCGGCAGCTTCTTCTTGCATCCCGAGGCCCTGCCTTCGCCGTCTTTTTCCTGGCCGGGCACCGCGCAGAGCCGCCAGGAGCTGCGCCAGACGCTTGGTCGCCGCCGCAACCGTTCGGCCTGAGCCACTTCTAGGTGTGGCTGGTTTGCTGGGTGCGGCTCGACGCCCGTTTCTCCAGCCGTTCCCGTGTCAGCACCAGGGCCTGGTTGGGAAGCATGGCCCACAGGCCGAAGAGCAGCGCGGCCAGGCCGATGCCGGTCACGGTGAGGATGACCGAGAAAATTAGCAGCAGGATGAGAATGATGGCGGAACGCAGCGGTGCGGCGATGACCAGGACGCCGGCGTTACGCAGGATAAGGCGCCAACTGTAGCCCCGGACCATCAGCGGCCAGACGTAGAGCCCGGCCATCGCCCAGAAGACGAGGGCGTACAGGCTGACCAGCCCGATGACCTTCGTGACCACGGCGGCCTGCCCGAGATACCAGCCCGTGGCATAGAACAGCACGGCGCCGATCAGCCACTGGCCGATGGCCAGCACGATGGCTTTGAGCGCGAAGCGACGATAATCCTGCCAGAACTCGCCCACCGAGCGCATCTGTTCCTCCACCACCTTCGCGCAGTAGCTGGAGGCGGCGGCCCAGGCGGGTGGGGCGACGAGCCCCAGCACCAGCAGCGGCAGCAAGAAGACGGGCGACTTGCTGCGCGCGGTCGACACGATCATCACCAGCACGTAGATCAGGGGCAGCGTGCACAGGAAGGTGAAGAAGTTGATGACCAGCAATGTGCCGAGGTTGTCGTAAATCGAGAAGAAGAGCCGTTTAACCGGGCCCCTGGTTTCTATAAAGTCGGGCACCGGCCCGAAGATGGCATCGGGGTCCTGCAACCCCTGGACGTTGTGTATTTTGGCCTGCGCCAGCTTTTCGCGCAGTTCCCGCTGCCGCTGTTCCTGTTCTTGCACCGTGTCCTCCGCGCTGTATCCTCTTGGCCCCATAGTAGCTCCCGCCGGTCCGAATAGCAAGTGCCGGTACCGGGCGAAGGGCCTATTCGCGACTACCGCCCATGTGGGCGAGTGTCTATAATCCATGCTGTGTGCTTGCTCACGCCCTTTCACGCGATGCGTCCCCCACTAATGCGCTTCTGGCAAAGCGTGCTGCCGGCTCTGGCGCTGCTCGTGCTGGCGCTGCCGTCCGGAAATGCCAGGGGCGCCGCGCAGAATGAGACGCTGACCATCCTGGAGCCGGGGCCGCCCGACACGCTCAATCCCCTCTTGACGCGCACCGCCGCCGGCGCAGACGCCACGGCCGGGGTCTTCGACTCTCTCGTGCGCATCGACGCCACGGGCACCTTCACGCCGGACTTGGCCATGAGCTGGAGTCGCTCCGTCGACGCGCGCATCTGGACCTTCGTGCTCAATCCGCGTGCCCGCTGGCAGGACGGCGAGCCGGTCACGGCGAACGACGTGGCCTTCACCATCCGCCTGGTGCGCGACTCGCGCTTCGGCGCCGTGGCCACGCGCGGCTTCGACCTCATTACCTCGGTCACCGTCAGCGGGACCGATACCCTGACCGTCACCTTGTCCGCGGCCTTTGCCCCGTTCCTGGCCACCGTCGGCACCACGCCGATCCTGCCCGAGCATCTGCTGGGTGCGATCCCGCCCGACCAGATACGGAGCTATGCGCCGTTCAATCGCCGCCCCGTTGGCTCAGGGCCCTTCGCGGTACTCTCTTTCAGCTCGGATGGGCGCGTGGTGGAGGATGCCAACCCCGACTATTTCGGCGCGGCGCCGCATCTCTCCCGCCTGGTCATCGCCCCGGCGGCGTCGCGCCAGGCCGCGCTGGCCGCGGCGCGCAGCGACACGGCGACCCTGCTGCCGCCGTCGTTTGCCCTGACCCCGGCCGAGGCCGACCCCTTCACCGGCACCCTGCCCGCGCGCGTCCTCTACACGCCGAGCTTCGCCTGGACCCACCTGGACCTGATTGAGCACGGCGCGCTGGCCAGCATCGTGGTACGGCGGGCCCTGGCCCTGGCCACGCCCCGCGACACTATCATCGACCAGGCGTTGCGCGGCCACGGCCGTATCGCCGACGGCGATCAGGCGCCGGGCACGCCCGCCTACGAGCCCGCCCTGCACAATTCCTACCACTACGACATCCGCGCCGCGCGCCGCCTGCTCCAGCAGGCCGGTTTCGTCCCCGCTAATGATGGCACCATGATGACGCGGCCCATCACAGGCACTCCGAGCCTGCCTTTTGTGGTACACCTGTGGGGCGATGCCGCCTGCTTGACCTGCGCCACGACGCTGCGTCTGGTGGCCGCGGGCTGGAAGGCGGCCGGCGTGAAAACTGTCATTCATCTGATCCCCACCGCGCAGCTCTTCGGCCCGCGCGGCCCGCTCTACAACCCCTACCGCTTTCAGTCGACCGAGTACGACGCCGTGCTCTTCGCCTGGGTCAACGGCCCGGACCCGGATGACACCATCTACTGGTCTCGTTCGGCCATCGTGACGGCCACCAATCCCCTGGGCGGCAATTTCAGCGGCTATGCCAACGCCGCGTTCGATGCCCTGGCCACGCGAGCGCTCATCACGCCCAACGGGCCGGGCCGCTACGCCCTGTACCGGCGCATCCAGCACATCCTGACCGCCGATGCCGCCGCTGTCTTCCTGTACTGGGCCGACCGCGTCTCCATCGCCCCGGTGCGACTACAGGGCTACGACCCCACGCCCTACGACGCGGCCGTCACCTGGAACGTCGCCCAGTGGAGCCTGCGCTCGTAGTGCGGCAGCACGTTACCTCGGTGGCGCATCGTTCGTTGTAGTAGTGGGCACGCAGCGGTCCGAGTAGGAACCGGCGCCACCCCGGATACCCCGGACTTCAGTCCGGGGAGCACGTCATGTCTCGCCTAGCCGCGGGTTTTAACCCGCTCTTGTACCATCTCCAGGCGGGCTGAAGCCCATCGCTTGGCCGGACATGACGGCACCTATGGGGACCAGGTCGCTCGCAGGCTCGCGGACTGGCCGAAGCGGGTCCCCGCCGCCTTGAAAGGTGGGGGCTCCCGCTCCTATCCATTGCGGTTGGTGTTGAAGCGCATTAGTAGAAGGACGACCACGGTGAAACAGGCATTCTCTCCTCTCGCGCGCTCCATCGTTCACACCTTGCTCCTTGGCTCTCTGCTGCCCGGCCTGCTCCTGCCGTTGCCGGCGCAGGGCGCCGGCGCCGACACTCTGCGCATCCTGCGCCTCTCGCCGGCCGACGGCACGGTCGAGGTGCCGCGCAGCATGCCCGTGGTCGTCTTCTTCGATCGCCCGGTCGTCGCGCTCTCGGCCATCGAGCAACCCGGCGCCGCTCCCGCTCGACTGGAGCCGCCGGTGCCGGGGCAGGGGCGCTGGCTGAATACCTCCACCTGGGCCTGGTACCCGGCACATGCCCTGGCCGGGGCTACGCGCTATGTGGTGACCGTTCCGGCCGGGCTGCGCGCCGTCGATGGCACAAGTTTACCCGCCACCGTCTCGCTCTCGTTCGCCACCGTGCGCCCGGCCGTGGCGCGCGTCCACCCGGCCGACCGCGAGCAGTACGCCGATTTCCGCGCCCCAATCACGGTGCGCTTCAACCAGAATGCCGACCACGCGTCGGCCGAGGCGGCCTTCAGCCTGCGCGACCAACAGGGCCGGCGCATCTCCGGTACCTTCTCCTGGCCGCGGCCCGATACAATGCTCTTTCATCCGCTGCACTGGCTGACGCCGGGTGATTCGTTCAGCGCCGAGGTCGGCGCGGGGATGCGCTCGGCCGAAGGTCCGCTGGGTCCGACCGGGCCGACGACCTGGCAGTTCACCACCGCCGCCATACCTCGGGTGACGGGTTCCACTCCGTCCAACGGCGAGCGCAGCGGCGACCTGAGCCAGGGCCTCAAGCTCTTCTTCAACGCGCCGGTCGATCCGCGTCTGATAAGCAAGCATCTGCGCCTGATCCCGCATCCGGCCGGCATGAGCGTCAACGTCGCCTACGACGATCCCACCGAGATCGACATCGGCGGCACCTGGCTGCCCTCCACCCACTATCGCCTGGCCCTGGACGGCGTGGTCGGTACCTACGGCCAGGCCATGGCCGGCACCTGGCGCATGGGCTTCGTCAGCGCGCCGCTACCCGCGTCGGTGGCCATCAACCGCGCCAACGTCATGGAAACCTTCGACGCCTACCGCCCGGTCGACGTGGCCCTGCGCGCCGTGAACACCCGCGGCGTCTTCGTCTCGCTTTACCCGCTGTCGCGGCAGGAATTCATCGGCCTCTTCTCCGACAACGACATCCTGCACTACCAGCCTTCCGAGCGCCCGCTCTATACGCGCGAGCGGCGCACCGCCGGTCCCCTGAACACGTCCGTGGTGATCGGGCAGGAGCTTGGCGGCCCACGCGGCGGCCTGCTGCCGCCGGGCTTCTACTTCCTGACGGTGAGCGGCAGCGACGGCGGCGACCCGGACATATTGGCCTTCATGGTGACCCGTAGCTCGGTCACGCTCAAGAACTCGGCCGGGCGCACGCTGGTGTGGGTGACCGATCTGCACAGCGGACAGCCCGTGCCGGGCGTGCCCGTGCGCGTGCTGACCCAATCCGAGGGGCGGCTGGTCGCGGCCGGCCATACCGGTGCCGACGGCGTCCTGGACGTGCCCTCCGGTACGGTCACGGCTCAGAACAATGACCTGCTGGCGCTGGTGGACCGACCGGGAGATGCCGCGCTGGCCAGCTCGCACTGGGGCAACGGTGTACAAAGCGGCGACTTCAACCTGCCCTACGTCTACTCGACCAATGGCCACCAGGCCTACCTCTACACCGACCGGCCCATCTACCGGCCCGGCCAACCGGTCCACTTCCGCGGCCTGCTGCGGCGCGACGACGACGGCGCCTATAGCCTGCTGCCCCACACGCCGGTGCGCGTCACCGTTAACGACGCGAATAACCGCTTCATCTACAGCCGGTCGATGTTTCCAGATGCTTTCGGCTCCCTCTCCGGCGACGTGCCCCTGGCGCCCTCGGCCTCCCTCGGCTGGTACTCGGTCAACATCCAGGCGGGCAACGACTATTTCAGCATGCCCTTCCAGGTGGCCGACTACCGCAAGCCCGAGTATACCGTCGGCGTTTCTCCCGCTCGCCCCGGTGGCTATTACACGACCGGCGAGCGGGTGCGCGTCAGTGTCGCTGCGCGCTATCTGTTCGACGCGCCGGTCAACCGCGCCCGCGTGCACTGGTCGGTGGTCAGCAACGACCTGTACTTCTCGTCGCCGGCCTTCCCGGACTACACGTTCCAGGATTATCCCATCCTCCCATTGATCTATTCGTACTCGCCCTTGCAGAACGGACGGCCAGACGGCTACCCGGCGCCGGCCAATGGCTACGGCGGGCCCTTCGGCGCCTACGGGTGCATGTACGGCTGCAACCGGGCCAACGTGGTGTTGCAAGGCGATACGCGCACTAATGCAGACGGCACGCTGACGCTCTCGCTGCCGGCGGATCTCAGGACATACGCGCTCAGCCAGCAGTGGAGCGTGGAGGCCGATGTGACCGACCAGGCCAACAACCCGGTCAGCGGACGCGTCACGCTATCCGTACACAAGGCCCTCTTCTATATCGGCCTGCGCGGGCCGTCCACCTTTGCGGTGGCCGGGCGCCCCGCGCACATCGACCTGGTGACGGTGGAGCAGGACGGCACGACCCGCGTGCCGCGCGTGTCGGTTGCCGTGACCCTGTACCGTCGCACCTACCGCACCGTCTTCACGCCCGGCTACGCCTGGCCGCAACTGGTGCCCGTCGATCGCCCGGTCGCGCGCTACCATACCGTGACCGGCACCGACGCGCGTGCCCGTCTGGCCATCATGGCGCCATCGAGCGGCGAGTTCCGCGTGGTGGCCACCAGCAGCGACGCGCGCGGCAACCCTGTGCGCAGCGCCATCTCGCTCTACGTGGCCGGGCAGGACGAGGCGGCCAGCCCCTGGTTCAACGCCCCACAGGACCGCATGCCCCTGGTCCCCGATCGCCATCTCTACCATATCGGCGACGTGGCGCGCGTGTTGGTGGCCGCCCCGCGCCGCGATATGACCGCGCTGGTGACCATCGAGCGCGGGCGCGTGCACAGCCACCAGGTGCTACGCCTCTCCGGCAGCAGCCCCATCCTGCGCATCCCGATCCTGCCGGGCTACCTGCCCGATGTCTTCGTCTCCGTGGTCGCCGTCTCGGGCACCGGACCGGGAGCCGATACGCCGCTGTGGAAGATGGGCGCGGTCGAATTACCGGTGGACGTGCGCGCACGACGCCTGATCCTCACGTTGCGCTCCAGCGTGACGCGCGCCCACCCGGGACAGCGGCTGACGCTGCACCTGCACGCCGCGGACCCTGCGGGACACCCCGTGCGGGGAGAGTTTTCGCTCGCCGTGGTCGACAAAGCCGTCTTGCTGTTGGCCGGCGAGCAGAGCGCGCCCATCCTCGACGGCTTCTACGCCGAGCGCGGCCTGGGCGTGCAGACCTCGTACAGCCAGAACGTGGCCGGCTACCAGCTTCCCGCCTCGGCGCTGAGCCTGACGCCCGCGGCGCGTGAGCGGCACGCCATGAGCCAGGCGGCCATCCCCGCGCAAAAAGGAGGTGGAGGCGGCGGAGGCGGTGGCGGAGTGCAGCCCGCACCCCGCGCCTACTTCCCCGACACGGCCTACTGGAGGGCCAGTGTCACCACCGACGGCCACGGCGATACGACAGTGGAGCTGACGTTGCCCGATTCGCTGACCACCTGGACCGTCTCGGCGCGCGGCCTGACCGCCGATACGATGGTCGGCCAGACCTCCATCGAGGTCGTCAGCACGCGCGACCTGTTGCTGCGCCCGCTGCTGCCGCGCTTCCTGAGCCTGGGCGACCGCGCCGAGGTCGGCGCCGTGGTGAACAACACAACAGCGCGGGCCGTTACCGCCCGCGTCACACTCGGCGTGAGCGGCGTAGCCACGGCGGAGCACGGCTATCAGCCACGGTACGTGCGGGTGCCGGCCGGCGACGCGCGCGCCGTGACCTGGCCGTTGCACCCGGCCGGGCTGGGCACGGCGCGCTTCCTGATCGGCGTGTCGGCGCCCGGTACCGGCGGCGATAGCCTGCTTCTGACCTCGCCTGTGCAGCCCAACAGCACGCCCGAGGTGGTGGCGACCTCGGGCCACGTCGGGGCATCGCGCACGGAGCGCGTGGCGGTGCCGGTGGGCGCCCAGCCCGGCGAGGGCGGTCTGACCCTGACCTTGCAGCCGTCCCTGGCCGCCGGATTGCGCTCCGGCGTCGATTACCTGCAGCAGTATCCCTGGGAGTCCAACGTGGACCTGGCGGCACGGCTGATGGGCGAGACAGCGCTGCTGCGCCTGCCGGCCTCGGATACCGGCCTGAGCGCGGCGACGCCGGCCGCCTACCGCCGCGACATCGCCGTGACCATCGGCAAGCTGGCCATGGGCCAGCGCGGCGACGGCGGTTGGGGCTGGTGGCTGGGCGACACGGCAAGCTCGCCGGCCGTCTCGGCGCTGTGCGCCGACGCCCTCGGCGTGGCGAGACAGGCCGGTTACCGGGTAGATGGCAATATGCTCACGCACGCGCTGTCCTATCTCTCGGCGCAGCTCACCGCGCCGGCCGCCCTGGCCGTACCCGGACCCACCGATGTGGCGCCCGACCTGAGCGCCTATATCGCCTACGTGCTCGACGCCAACGGCGCGCGCGGCAATGCGATGGGCCTGTACGCAGGGCGCGACCAGATGCCGCTATGGTCGCGCGCCTACCTGCTGCGGGCGCTGCGCCTGGAGAACAACGGGCGGCTCGACGCGCCGGCACGCACGATCCTGGCTGAGCTGGAGGCCGGGGCGCACCTGGATGCGGCGGGCGCGCACTGGGAAGGTCTCGACGGCGATGTGTCCATGAGCGACCCCATAGTCGCAACCGCGGTGGTGCTGGATGCCTTGCTGGAGGCAGACCCGGGCAGCCCGCTGATCGCCCCTGCCACGCGCTGGCTGGTCGTGGCGCGCCACGGAGAGGTCTGGCCCACCACCGTCGACAACGCCATGGCCCTGCGTACCCTGTCCGACCAGTTGCGCTCGACCGGCGAGCTGCGCGGCCGCTACCGCTACGCGGTGACGCTGCGCGGTTCGACCTGGGGCAGCGGAGCGGTCGAGCCGGCTACCATCGCGCAGCCGCACGTGCTGACCTCTGGCCCTATTGGTAGCGGCCTAGCGCCCGGCGCCACCGCGCCGGTGCGCATCACGCGCTCCAACAGCTCGGGACGCCTCTACTACACGCTGCGCATGGCCTACTATCCCCGCGTCGACCGCGTGGGGGCGCTCTCGCGCGGCCTGAGCATCACCCGCCGCTATCTGTACCGTGGGCGCGAGGTCCAATCCGCGCCGCTGGGCGCGGTAGTGCGCGTGCAGTTGACCGTCAGCAGCCCGCAGGACCTGTACTACCTGGCCATCGAGGACCCCTTGCCGGCCGGCGCCGAAGCGGTCGATCCGTCGCTGCTCACCACCAGCCAATTGCATAGCGGGGGCTACACGGTGCCCAAGACGGTCGCCGACCTGGCCTGGTATGCCTCGCACACCGAGTTGCGCGACGACCGCACCGCCATCTTCTGCCCCTACCTGCCGGCGGGTGTCTACCGCTACGAGTACGAGATCCACCTGGCCGTGCGCGGCGTCTTCCACGCGCTGCCGGTACACGCCGCCGAGAGCTACTTCCCCGAGGTGTTTGGTCGCGGCACAGGAGGGTACTTCACTGTGCAGTGAGGCGTCAGGCGTGGGCGGCCTCGATGTCGGCCACGACGAGCTGCAGGCCCCGCAGCGACCCCGGCGGCATGTCGCCGAGCCCGGTGCCCAGGGCGATCGAGCACGCCGAGCCGGGCGGGGTCAATTGCACGATGCGCACGTCGTCGCTGATTCGCGTGTCGTGGTCGACGACGAAGCCGACCTGCTCACTGTAGAAGCGCTTGGCCCTGTCCACATCCGCGACGGGAACGATTACCAGTTCAAGCTTCCAATCCACGGGGCTCCTCCCTCGTTCGACTATGGTGGCTGTCCGTGTGGAATAGCCCGTCATACTATGCCGTCTTCTTCACCACCCGGAACGACAGATGGGTTGCCCCCGGTGTCTCCAGCGTGCGCGTGCGTTCCAGGTGGATCGGCTCTGAGCCCAGGTGATCGAAAAGGCGCACGCCCTCACCCAGCAGCACCGGGGCAACCGTCAGGTGGAACTCGTCGAGCAGGCCCGCTCGCAAAGCTTGCTGCACGGCGCTGGCCCCGTGCAGGGCCACGTTCTTATCGCCGGCGAGTTGCTGTGCTTGCGCGATCGCGATTTCAATGCCCTCGGTAACAAAATAGAACTGCGTCTTGCCCTTCTTCACGGCCTCACGGGCCTGCGATTGTAAGACCAACACCGGCCAGTCGGGGGCCGTGCCATCCGGAAAGACCCAACCCTGCTCGCTGTAGATCTGCTCGAAGCCGCGGCGTCCCATGATCACCGCGCCGTTCTCGCTGAGCGCGTCGCCCACGACTTCATGGAACTGCTCCATCGCTTTGCCCATCCAGGCGAAGACCTCGGTGACGCCATCGTTCTTATCGGCGATGAAGCCGTCGAGTGACATCGACAGGCCGAACATAACTTTTCCCATGCTGTGCTCCGATCTTCGTGGAAACATTGCACCGTGCACATGACTCGTACAAACGGCGCCGCGGCCGGCGGTGGATGGTGTCGCTCGCCCGGCCGTGAGCGCTCCCCGGCTGATCCGGCCACGCCGTCAGTGCGCCGGGGCCAGCCGCGCGATCAGCTCATCCAGGCGTTCCATCGCCTCGTTGACACCGCGCTCCATGCCGGACTGGAGCATGGCATCTCGGTCCGCCACCGACTGGAAGACGGCGCCCTGGCGCAGCAGCGTCGTGCCGCCCCGGTCCTCGAACGTGACCGTCTCCAGTGAGACGTGACCGGGCGCTCCTTCGAACTCGAAGGTCCGTACGATGCCGTCGGGAGAGGGCGCGCCGTGGAAGACGCCGTGAAAACCGTACACGTTGCCGTCGGCGCCCTGATGGATGAAGCGCCAGCGGCCGCCGTCGCGGGCCTCCAGGCGCTCGACGGTCAGGGTCAGATCTCGCGGCCCCAGCCATTGCACGAGCAGCTCGGGCTCGACATGGGCGCGGAAGAGGAGCTCGCGCGGCGCGTCGAACTCTCTGGCGATCAGGATCTGCGGCACCCCTGGTTCCGCGATGATCTGTGTCTTGGCCATGCTGCATTCCTTTCCACTGCGGCTAGTCGGAGTGTTCAACCTGCTCCTGGCGCCCGTCCTGCAAAGTCGCGAGCAGCGCGTCTAGCCGGCCGTAGCTCTGGTCCCAGTACGCCTGATAGCGGGCCAGCCAGGCGGTCGCCTCGCGCAGCGGCTCGGCCTCGAGATGGCTGAGGCGGGCGGTGGCGCGACGGCGCCGCGAGATGAGCCCGGCCTGCTCGAGCACCTTGAGGTGGCGGGAGATGGCCGGTTGCGAGACCCGGAACGGGGCGGCGAGCTCCGCCACGGTCGCGTCCCCCTTGGTCAGCCGCGCGAGGATGGCGCGGCGGGTGGGATCGGCGAGCGCGCCGAACACGGCGCTGAGCTGGTCGGCCGGCATCTATAATCATCTCTTTCTATAACTTATATGTTAAATATACGCCGCGTGCGAAGCCCTGTCAAGGGCTGGGTGAATGCCCTGCCTGCGTACGCCGCCGCGTTGACAGGCCCGTCTCAACGCATAAGGCGTCGTGGTACAACTGAAGGGTGAGACTGCGGGCGACACGGCTCGCGGGCGCGGCCATGGCGGGG
>Ga0070740_10001459_pt1 | contig 32290 bp, 36 predicted proteins | sample Coa_R2_FD_67286 | JGI IMG/M metagenome (GOLD analysis project Ga0070740, IMG submission 67286) | Surface soil microbial communities from Centralia Pennsylvania, which are recovering from an underground coalmine fire - Coalmine... | ecosystem: Environmental > Terrestrial > Soil > Unclassified ...
CGGCGGTACACCGGCGGAAAAGATCAAAGCGAGCGACGACGCCGCGTGGGTGCTGCAAAGCGACCGCGGCATCACTTATGCCGCCGAGATGCCGAAGGGCTCCCGGCTTGTGCAGGGCGAATGGTGGCCCCCCAACTACGACGGCCCGCCGCTGGTCTCGTTCGAGAAGCGGATTGCCGACGGGCTCGGCCTTAAGCTCGGCGACGATGTCACGGTCAACGTGCTTGGCCGCAATATCACCGCGCGCATTGCCAATATGCGGCTGGTCGACTGGCAGAGCCTGAGCATCAATTTCGTCATGGTATTCTCGCCCAACGCATTCCGCGGTGCGCCGCACACGCGCCTGGCCACACTGACCTATCCCAATGGCAGCGACGCCGCACAGGAAGGCGCGCTGATCGCGGCGGCGGCGCAGCAATTTCCCATGGTCACGACTTTGCGCGTGAAGGAGGCACTGCAAGCAATAGGCGCAATTGTCGCCAACCTCGTCTTCGCCATCGACGGCGCCAGTGCCGTCACACTCGTCGCCGCGCTGTTGGTGTTGGGTGGAGCGCTTGCCGCTGGACACCGCCACCGCGTCTACGACGCCGTGATCCTGAAGACGCTGGGCGCGACGCGCACCCGCTTGCTCGGCGCCTACGGGGTCGAATACCTGCTGCTCGGCACCGCCACTGCGGTCTTCGCCGTCCTAAGCGGTTCGCTGTCGGCTTGGCTGATCGTCAGCCAGATCATGCACCTGCGCTTTATCTGGCTGCCATGGCCGTCGTTTGCCGCGGCCGGCGGTGCCGTGATCGTGACCATTGTCTTCGGCCTGCTCGGCACCTTTGCCGCACTCGGCCAGAAGCCTGCTTCCGTGTTGAGAAACCTTTGATTTTTGCGACATTCCGCCGCTGGAGGCGCGCCATTGAGGGTTTGCGCTATAATGCGGCGGCGGTGCGAACGTTAACGATCCGCAAGCTGGAGGCCTTGATCGAGCCATATCTGGCGCCGACACTTGCCGCACACTAGATTGGGAACAAGAGCGCGACGGCGCCGCCGGCGCGCGTGACCTAACCGCTCCCCGGGAGGGGACAACAGAGGGAACTTCGATGTCGGACTTCGACCGTAACTATGCCGCCCGTCGGGGCTTCGGCGCCGAGCGTGCGGTCGCGATCGATGAAGGCCTGCGCGCCTACATGCTTCGCGTCTACAACTACATGGCGGCGGGCGTTGCGCTGACCGGCCTGGTGGCTTGGGCCACCTACAGCGCCGCGGTTGTCACCAATGCCGCGGGCCAGATCACCGGGCTGACCCCGTTCGGCGCAGCCATCTATGGCGGGCCGATCACGATCATTCTTTTCCTCGGCACGCTGGGGCTCGTGTTTTTCATGAGCTTCCGCATCCAGAGCCTGCAGCCGAGCACGGCGCTCGGGCTGTTCATGCTCTATGCCGGGCTGCTCGGACTGATGCTGTCGTCGGTGTTTCTCGCTTACACCGGCGCCTCGATCACCCGCACCTTCTTCATCTCCGCGGCCTCGTTTGGCGCGCTGAGCCTTTACGGCTACACCACGCAGCGCGATCTTTCGCCGGTCGGCTCGTTCATGATCATGGGCCTGTTCGGTCTCATCCTGGCGATGATCGTCAACATCTTCCTCAAGAGCAGCGGGCTTGAGTTCGCGATCTCGGTGATCGGCGTGCTCATCTTCGCCGGGCTGACCGCCTGGGATACCCAGCGCATCAAGGAGATGTATGACGTGAACGACGACGGCTCCGTCGCCGGCCGCAAGGCGGTGATGGGCGCGCTCGCGCTCTATCTCGATTTCATCAACCTGTTCCTGTTCCTGCTGCGCTTCATGGGCGACCGCCGCTGAGCGTAAGTGACCGGACCGATATCGACGCCCCGGCCAAAAGCCGGGGCGTTTTTTTTCGAGTCTCCGACGCGGTGCAGCACGGAGCGTTCAGCGGACCGACGCACCGCAGATCCGGGGCCGTGCCGAGCTCGAAATTTGGTAAGGTCCCGCGTCAGCAGCGCATCGCTCTGTGCTGCGCTGCGCCCGGGACATGCACGTGCCATGCCGCTTTCGATTCGCCCGGCCACTCTCGCAGACATTCCTGCCATCGCCCGCATCTACGCGCATGCGGTCGCGACCGGCACCGCCTCCTTCGAGCTCACGCCCCCCACCGACGACGAGATGCGCCAACGGATGCAGGCCATCCTCGACGGCAAGTTTCCCTATTTCGTGGCGGAGCTTGAGAGCAAAGTCGCGGGCTATGCCTACGCCTCCTTCTACCGCATGCGTCCGGCCTATCGTTTCACGGTGGAAGATTCAGTCTATGTCGCACCGGAGAACCACCGCCGCGGCATTGGCCGGGCGCTGCTGGGGAAGCTGATCGACTCTTGCACCGCGCACGGCTTCCGCCAGATGATCGCGGTCATCGGCGATTCCGATCAGGCGGCGTCCATCGGCGTGCACCGCGCATGCGGCTTCAGCGATGCCGGCAATCTACGCAATGTCGGCTGGAAATTCGGCCGCTGGCTCGACACCGTGCTGATGCAGCGCGCCTTGGGGAAAGGGAGCACGGCCGACCCATAAGAACCCGCTCATTCCCGCGCAGCGGGAATGCAACCGCGTACGGTTCTGCAGTTCAATTCACCACAGCCAGTTGCGACCTGTCGATCGCACGCAGCACGCGCTCGAGTTCATGGCCGCGGCGCACGATCAGACCGGTCGCCGAGATCACGCTGTAGATGCCCTGGCGGCGCGACAGTTTCGGATTTTTTTCGATGCGATAGAGCGGCACTTCGCTGGCGCGGCGGAAGACCGAGAACACGGCGCGATCCTTGAGGAAGTCGATGGCATAGTCGCGCCATTCGCCGGCGGCGACCTTGCGGCCGTAGAGATCGAGAATGCGTCTGAGTTCGCGGCGGCTGAACGTCACGTGACTCAAGGGGGCGGTGGTTCTCGCCGGGGATCCGCCCCCCGCCGGCTGGCTGGGATCGATGTCGCCGGAGTCGTAGGTCATACGGCGCCTCCTCTTGCTATCGTCATGATCGCGCCGGACTCGCGTGACGGCAAGGGGCGCCGGCGCCGGAACAAAGGTGCGGCAAAACGCGCCGAAATCCGCCGCCTTCGATCACGAAGACGTTAAACGATCCACAATAACGCCTAATTTCGGTCAATCGCTGGACATGCTGGGGCGAGATAAGGCGAGCGTTGCCTCAAGGCCCGGTCCGGTGTGAGACCCGGATTCCTCAGCCCCCCAGCCCCCCGGGGCTCAGCCGACCGGGCCGATTGAGTTCCGCGTACGGTTCAATCCCCTGATTACCCTCTCGGGCCGGTCATTCGCCGGCCCGATTTTTGTCTGACCGTCAGCGCAAACGCGCCGTCGCTGCGCCGAGGATGAGGCCAGGCTTGTCGGCCGCGCCGCTTTGCACGATCACGGCAAGATGGTCGATGTCGGTCAGCGCCAGTCCAGAGTCGGCAAGCTGACTGAGCGGTAGCGTAAAATTCTCCGCCTGCCCGTTCCATTCGCCGAGCTTCACCCAGCGACGCACCACGTTGTAGTAGCTCAAAGTGCGGCCGTGGTTCTCGCCGCGGCTGACCTTCACCTCGGCTCTGTCGGTGATGGGAAAGAGCCAGACCTCGCCGCGACCCGCCACGTTTTGTGCCGCAGGGATGCCCACGGTCAGCTTGCCGCCGTCGATTGTGATGCCAACCGGCAGGGTGAGCGGCGCATCGACCGAGCGTGTGCGCACGATCGCTTTTTCGATGGCCGTCTTGTCCGAGCCGAGCGCGTGCATCACGCCGTTGATCACGGCCTGCGGCGTGTAGACCTCGCGATCGCCGCGGGTAAATGCATATTCGCGCTGGCGCACGGAGTTGCCGTGCAGGGCCAGCGTATCTTTCCAGCCGAGATAATCCCAATAGTCGACCGGGAAGCTCATGGTCACCAGCGATGGATCGCGTGACAGCTCGCCCATCAGCCGATCGGCTGGCGGACAAGACGAGCAGCCTTGACTGGTGAAAAGCTCGATGACGGCGCGCGGCTCGCCGGCCAAGGCCTGCGCCACGCAAGCGGTGCCCGCAAGCGCGGCGGCAAAGGCGATGCGGCGGTAGCTCATGATCCTCTCGTCCACGATCCCCGCAGCCGACGGCCGCTTTATAGGATGCGTGCACAATCAAGCGCCACTCACTTCGCGGTGAGCGGCAGCCGGCGCAGGACGGCGCTCAACTCGCCAAATGCCGCAGCACGTATTGCAAAATGCCGCCGTTCTTGAAGTAGTCGAGCTCGTCCACGGTATCGATCCGGCAAATCAGCGGCACGCGCTTGAGCGTCCCGTTGCCGGAGACGATTTCCGCGATCAGCCGCTGGCGCGGCTTAAGCTCGCCATGCAGGCCGCGAATGGTGACCTGCTCGTCGCCCTTCATGCCCAGCGACTGCCAGGAGGTGCCTTCCTCGAACACCAGCGGCATCACGCCCATGCCGATGAGGTTCGAGCGATGAATGCGCTCGAACGACTGCGCGACGACCGCGCGCACGCCGAGCAGGACCGTGCCTTTGGCCGCCCAGTCGCGCGATGAGCCGGTGCCGTATTCCTTGCCGGCGAAGATCACCAGCGGCACCCCGTCTTCTTTGTATTTCATCGCCGCGTCGTACATCGTCATGCGTTTCTTGGACGGATAATGGATGGTGAATCCGCCTTCGACGCCGGGGACCATCTGGTTCTTCAGCCGGATATTGGCGAACGTGCCGCGCACCATCACTTCATGATTGCCGCGCCGCGTGCCGTACTGGTTGAAATCCTTGGGCCGTACTTGATGGTCGCGCAGATACTCGCCGGCCGGGCTGTCCTGCTTGATCGAGCCGGCGGGTGAGATGTGGTCCGTGGTGATCGAATCGAGCAGCAGCGCCAGCACGCGCGCGTCGACGATGTCCTCGAGCGGCTTTTGCCGCTTCTCCATGCCCTCGAAATAAGGCGGGTTCTGCACGTAGGTCGAGCGGTCGTCCCATTCGTAAGTGAGCCCGCCCTTCACCGCGATCTTGCGCCAGTTGGCGTCGCCTTTGAACACATCGGCATATCTCTTGGCGAAGATCTGCTTGGTCACGTTCTTGGACACGAAGCTGCCGATCTCTTTGTTCGACGGCCAAATATCCTTCAAAAACACCTTCTTGCCCTTCTCGTCGGTGCCGAGCGGCTCCTTCGCCATGTCGACCTGCATCGAGCCGGCGATCGCGTAGGCGACGACCAGCGGCGGCGAAGCGAGATAGTTGGCGCGCACATCGGCGTTGACGCGGCCTTCGAAGTTACGATTGCCCGAGAGCACCGCCGCCGCGACGAGATCGTTGTCGTTGATGGCTTGCGAGATTTCCTCCGGCAGCGGCCCGGAATTGCCGATGCAGGTGGTACAGCCGAAGCCGACGAGATTGAAGCCGAGCTTGTCGAGGTCCTTTTGCAGGCCGGACTTTTCGAGATATTCCCCGACCACCTGCGAGCCGGGCGCGAGCGACGTCTTCACCCACGGCTTGGCCGACAAGCCCTTGGCGGCCGCTTTGCGCGCCAGCAGCCCGGCGCCGATCATCACGTTCGGATTGGAGGTATTGGTGCAGGAGGTGATCGCGGCGATCACCACGTCCCCATGGCCGAGATCGTAGTTCTTGCCCGGCACTTTCACGCGTTTCTTCAATTCGGACGCCTTGTTGAATTCCTTTGTCATCGAGGTCTCAAAGCCGGACTTCACGTCCTTGAGCGCGATGCGGTCCTGCGGGCGCTTGGGTCCGGCCAGCGACGGCTCGACCGTGGACAGATCGAGCTTGAGCACGTCGGTGAAAATGGGGTCCGGCGTCGTCTTGACGCGGTACATGCCTTGCGCCTTGGCATAGGCCGCAACCAGCGCGATGACCTCGGCCGGGCGGCCGGTGTCCTTGAGGTAGCGCATAGTGTCGTCGTCGATCGGCGAGAAGCCGCAGGTGGCGCCGTATTCGGGCGACATGTTCCCGAGCGTGGCGCGGTCGGCGATGGTGAGGTGCGTCAGGCCCGGGCCGAAAAATTCGACGAACTTGCCGACGACGCCGCGCTTGCGCAGCATTTCCGTCACTGTGAGCACGAGGTCGGTCGCCGTGACGCCCTCCTTCATGCGGCCGGTGAGCTTGAAGCCGATGACTTCCGGCAGCACCATGGACAAAGGTTGCCCGAGCATCGCCGCTTCCGCCTCGATGCCGCCGACGCCCCAACCGAGTACGGATAGGCCATTCACCATCGTCGTGTGCGAGTCGGTGCCGACCACGGTATCGGGATAGGCGACATCGAGAGTCGCTTCCTTGCCATCGACTTTGACCTGGTCCTTTTTGCTCCAGATCACGCGCGAGAGATATTCGAGATTGACCTGATGGCAGATTCCGGTGCCCGGCGGCACCACGCTGAAATTGTCGAACGAGCGCTGCGCCCATTTCAGGAACTTGTAGCGCTCCTGATTTTGCCGGTACTCCTCCTCAACGTTCTTCTTGAAGGCCTGGTTGTTGCCGAAGAACGTGACAGCGACCGAGTGATCGATGACCAGATCGACCGGCACCTGCGGATTGATTTTCTTCGGATCGCCCCCAAGATGGACCATGGCGTCGCGCATGGCGGCCAGGTCGACCACCGCGGGAACGCCGGTGAAGTCCTGCATCAGCACGCGCGCCGGACGGAAGGCAATTTCCCGGTCGGAAGACTTGGTCTTGAGCCATTCCGCAACGGCCTTGATGTCGTCCTTGGTGACGCTGCGGCCGTCCTCGTTGCGCAACAAGTTCTCGAGCAACACCTTCATCGAGAACGGCAGCCGCGAAATGCCTTTGAGGCCGTTTCGCTCGGCGGTGGGCAGACTGTAATAGGCATAGCTCTTGCTGCCGGCTTTGAGCGTCTTGCAGCAACGAAAACTGTCGAGCGACGGCATGAGGGCGGTTCCATTCCCGGCGGGGAGTACGGCGGGTCTGGGCGTAAACGCTTGAAAAGACGGAGGTCTCTTTGGCGGCGCGGGTTACGCCCGAAATCCTTTTCGTAGCGCCGTCGGTGCGGGCTTATAAGGTCTTTTCGTGGCAGACGCCACTTTTACCCGGGTCACTCTCAAAGATGCGCGGATATCGGGCGTTTTCAAGCCGAGGCCGGCCCACGTAATGCAGCTCACAGGCGAAAACCTGTCATGCCTGCGCGGCGGCCGGGAGGTATTTCGCGGGGTCAGCTTCACCGTCAAAACCGGGGAGGCGCTGCTGGTGACCGGCCCAAATGGAGCCGGCAAATCCTCGCTCTTACGCATGATTGCGGGTCTGGTGCGGGTGGCCGGCGGAGCTCTTGCGGTTGACGGCGGTGACAAAGAGGCGCCCCTGGGCGAGCAGGTCCACTATCTTGGCCATCTCGATGCCCTCAAGCCGGCTCTGACGGTTGCCGAGAACCTCCGGTTCTGGGCGGAGTTCCTTGGGCCGTGGTCGGGTGATGTCGGACCCGCGCTGGCCGCCGTGGACCTCGCGGCGCTCGCCGACCTCCCGGCGGCATACCTGTCGGCGGGTCAACGGCGGCGGGTGTCGATCGCGCGCCTGCTCGCAGTGCCCCGACCGGTGTGGCTGCTCGACGAGCCCACCTCCGCCTTGGATGCAGCCTCGCAGACCCGGCTCGCCGCGCTGATGCAGCGCCATCTGGCTTCTGGCGGCATCATCGTCGCCGCCGCCCACGGCCCTATCGGGCTTGAACGCGCACGCGAGCTGAAGATGGGGATGGGATGATCGCGGCCGCGCCCGGAACCGCAAGCCCCGCGTCTCTTCCCTCACCCGCGGGAAAGGGGCAGGGAGACGCAGTAATCCGCTCCCCCTCTACAATCCGATTGCGGGGAAGGGGGCACGCTGCGGCAGGCCGGGAGCAATGCAACTCATGACCGCGTTTGCTGCACTCATGCTGCGCGACATGCGCCTTGCGGTCCGCGTCGGCGGTGGCGCCTTGATGGGCGCTTTGTTCTTCTTGGTGGTTGTGGTCATGGTGCCGTTCGCCGTCGGCCCCGATCTCAAGCTCCTCGCCCATATCGGTCCGGCGATCCTCTGGCTCGGTGCGCTGCTCGCGAGCCTGCTTACGCTCGACCGCATTTTTGCGCTCGACCACGACGACGGCTCACTCGACGTATTGATGACTGCTTCCCTGCCGCTCGAAGTCACGGTGACGGCAAAGGCCGTCGCGCACTGGCTCACCACCGAACTGCCGCTCGTCGTTATCGCGCCGTTGCTCGGTCTGATGCTCAACATCGAACCGCGGGCGATGGCCAGCCTGGTGCTCACGCTGCTTGCCGGAACGCCGGCTCTGACTTTCATCGGCCTGATCGGTGCGGCGCTGTCGGTTGCCCTGCGGCGGGGTGGCCTCTTGCTTGCCGTGCTGGTGCTGCCTCTGACCATCCCGGTGTTGATCTTCGGCGTCGCTGCGGCCGAAGCGGCGATGGCGGAACCGGGCCGGTTTGCCGCGGCGATTACCGTTTTGTGCGCCCTCAGCCTCATAAGCTTTGTGATCGGCCCCTTCGCCGCCGCGGCGGCGCTGCGCTACGGCCTCGAATGAGCGCTGTGGCCGCATTGCCCGGCTCTGCCGTGAGGACTAGATAGCCGGCATGGCCGTGATCGACCTTGCTAACCCGACGCGCTTTTTGCGCTTTGTCGAGCGGGTACTGCCCTGGCTTGCGCTGCTGACGCTGCTGGTGTTCGCGATCGGCCTCTACCGCGCGGTCAATGCACCTGACGATTACCAGCAGGGCGCCACGGTGAAGATCATGTTCCTGCACGTACCCGCGGCATGGCTGGGCATGCTCGGCTGGGCGCTGATGAGCATCGCCGCGCTCGGCACGCTGGTGTGGCGGCATCCGCTGGCCGACGTCGCCGGCAAGGCGGCGGCGCCCATCGGAGCAGCCTTTACCTTGATCTGTCTTATCACCGGCTCGCTCTGGGGACGGCCCACGTGGGGCACTTATTGGGTCTGGGACGCGCGCCTGACCTCGGTGCTGGTGCTGTTCCTGCTCTATCTCGGGGTGCTCGCGCTCTATTGGACTGCAGAAGACCCCGGCCGCGGTGCACGCGCGGCGGCGGTGCTGACGCTGGTCGGCGCGATCAACCTTCCCATCATCAAGTTCTCGGTCGACTGGTGGAACACCCTGCACCAGCCGGCGTCCATTTTGCGCATGGGCGGCTCCGCCATCGATTCCTCGATCCTGTGGCCGCTGCTGATCATGGCGCTCGCCTTCACGCTGTTGTTTTTTACGCTGCATCTCGCCGCTATGCGCAATGAAATCTTGCGCCGGCGCGTGCGCGCGTTGCGTCTGATGCAGGCGCAGCAATTCGCCGAGGCGCGACCGTGACCATGAGCTTCGCGCAGGAGGCCGGATTCATTGTCGCGGCTTACGCTATCACAGCCTTTGTTGTCGCCGCGCTGATCGCCTGGGTGGTGCTCGACCATTCGGCGCAGCGGCGCATTCTCGATGACCTCGCGGAGCGCGGCGTAAGCCGGCGCTCGCAACGGAGCGAGGGATGAGCGCGGTGCCGAGCGAAGCGCGTGCCGGATGGCGCCCTCATCTCCTCATCCTGCTGCCGCTCGTCATGTTCCTCGGACTGGCGGTGCTGTTCTATGTCGGCTTGCACGAAGGCGACCCGTCATTGCTGCCGTCGGCGCTGATCGGCCAGCCAGTGCCATCGACGCAGTTGCCGCCCATCGAAGGCCTCGTGCGCGACGGCAAGCCTGTGCCCGGACTAAGCGACGCGACCTTCAAGAACAAAGTGACTTTGGTGAATGTGTGGGCCTCGTGGTGCATTCCTTGCCACGACGAAGTGCCGTTCCTTGCGGCGCTTGCGCAAGACAAGCGTATCCAACTGGTCGGCATCAACTACAAGGACGCACCAGCCGACGCGCGGCGCTTCCTTGGGCGCTACGGCAACCCTTACGCGGCGAGCGGTGCCGACCGCAGCGGACGCGAGTCGATCAATTGGGGCGTTTATGGCGTGCCGGAGACCTATCTCGTCGGCCGCGATGGCCGCATAGCCTACAAACTCGTGGGCCCGATCACCGCCGAGAACCTGCAACGCGTCCTCGAGCCGGCCATCGAAAAAACGCTGACACGCTAGCGTAATCGGCCAATTAAAGCCTATTTTAATCCCTCTCGCCCAATCTCGCCGCGCAATCCTCTTCGTCCTCAGCAATCGTTTACGGCGCAGGACGGCATCGATGAAGCTTCGTCCTCTGGGCAAAAGCTATCACACCATCGTCCAATCCCGTGCGAGCCCGATCTCGCTCGGCGCGCTTGCCGCTACCCTTATTCTGATCGCCGTTGCCCTCGTCGCATCGACGGCGACGAAGTTCAGCGTGACGACGCTGCCCAACATCTTTCCGCTGATCGGTGGCGTGCTCGCGGCAGACGTGCTGCTGCGCCTCGCGCCCCAACAAAAATTCACCGATGCGGCACAGCTTGCGCTCTACGCGATCCTTTATCTTGTCATCAATTGCGTGTGCGGCGTGATCGCCGCCTATTCGCTGCAGCGGATGGCGTTTCCTTTGCAGGACCAATTCCTCGCCCGCGCCGACGCGATGCTCGGCTTCGAGTGGCTGGGTTTTGCGCGATGGATCGACGATCATCCCCAAATCCAAGGTGCATTTCATCTCGCCTATGACACCATCTTTCCGCAGATCGTTCTGCCGGTCGTGGTCTTTGCGTTCGCCGACCGCCTCGCCGAACTGCGCGTCTATCTGCTCGCCCTCGCCCTCGCCTTCATTCTAACGATCGTGATCTCGGCGCTAATGCCGGCGGTGGGACCTATCGTCTTCGCCGATCCGGCGTCGTTCAAGATCATGCGCTTCACCGGCGCGACTCCGATCGATCAGCTCCGTTGGCTGCGCGAGGCGGGACAGATGGTCCTGCGCCAGGATCCCGGCGGCATCGCCACGTTTCCGTCGTTCCACGCCACCATTGCCATCCTGATTCCGCTCACCCTGCGCAAGTTTCCACGCATCTTCACCGCATTGCTTGTGCTCGATGCGGCGATGCTCGGCGGCACGCTCAGCGAAGGCGCACACTACCTGGTCGACGTTCTCGCCGGCGGCGGGATGGCTTTGTTCGCCTATGCCGCGGCTCGGCCCATTTTGCGCGCCGAAGCGCGCCTGTTCAGCAAGCGCAACCAGCGCGCGACATCGGCTGCCGCGCCGGTGCCGATCTAGTTGCGCGCATCGGTTTGTTTAGCCGCGCCATATTTCGTCAGCAGCGGATATTGCGCCGCCCCGAACAGGAAGGTCAGCGGCACCACGCCGAACACTTTGAAGCTCACCCAGAAATCCGTCGAAAAATTGCGCCAGACAATTTCGTTGAGGATCGCCAAGGCAAAAAAGAACAAGGCCCAGCGCCAAGTGAGTTTGCGCCAGCCCTCCTCGGTCAGGTCGAACACCTGATCGAACAGAACGCCAAGAAACGATTTGCCGAACAGCAGGCCCCCCACCAGCGTACCGCCGAACAGCAGGTAGATGATGGTCGGCTTGAGCTTGATGAAGGTATCGTTGTGCAAAATGAGAGTGAGGCCGCCGAAGATGATGACGATAACCGCCGTGACCAGCGGCATGATCTCGATCCGCCGCGTCTTGACGTAGGCGACCGCGAGCGCAGCGAGCACCGCCGCCATGAACGCGGCGGTTGCCGCAAAAATGCCGAAACGGGCATTGGCGGCGAAGAACAAGACCAGCGGTCCGATGTCGAGCACAAGTTTGAGGATCGGGTTGATCTGCTGTTTGTCGGCCATGGCTCGGTCTAGCGTGTCCATCAACTTTGTCATTCCTGGGGATTATTGCAGCCCTACGACCGCGCGCGAGAAATCGCGGGCGGTGAACGGCGCGAGATCGTCGGCCGTTTCGCCGACACCGATGAAATGCACCGGCAGATTGAACCTCGATGCGACGGCAACGAGGATGCCGCCGCGCGCGGTGCCGTCGAGCTTGGTCATCACGAGGCCGGTCACCCCCGCCGTCTTGCCGAAGATGTCAACCTGCTGCAGCGCGTTCTGCCCCACCGTAGCATCGAGCACCAGCAGCACCGCATGCGGCGCCGTGGGTTCGACCTTTTTCATCACGCGCACCATCTTTTCCAGTTCGCCCATCAACTCGGCGCGGTTCTGCAACCGGCCGGCGGTGTCCACCAGCACGATCTCGGTGCCCTGCGATTTCGCTGCCGCGATGGAGTCGAAAGCGAGGCTCGCCGCGTCGCTGCCCGGCTCACGTGCCATGATGGAGGCGCCGGTGCGCTCGGCCCATATTTTAAGCTGATCGATGGCGGCGGCACGGAACGTGTCGCCTGCGACCAGCATCACCGCCTTGCCCTCGGCGCGGAAGCGCGCGGCAAGCTTGCCGATGGTCGTCGTCTTGCCCGAGCCGTTAACGCCCGCGACCAGGATGACAAAAGGCCGCGTGGTGATCTCCAGCGGCTTGGCGACCGGCGCCAACGTCTTCTCGATCTCGCCGGCAAGCACGGCCTTCACCTCATCCGCGGTAATGCCGTGCGCGTAGCGGCCGGCGTCGATTGCCGCAACGAACCGGCTCGCCAGCTCCTGGCCGAAATCGGCGCGCAGCATCTCGTCTTCGAGCATGTCGAGATGCGCGAGATCGAGCTTGCGGTTGGTGGCGAGCGCAGCGATGGCGGAACCGAGCGAGGCTGACGTCCGTCCGAGCCCGCCGCTCAGTCGCTTCCACCAGCTCTTTTGGCTTTGATCGTCCATGCGTGCCGCAACTTTTGCCGCCTGCCGCCGCCTTGACGAAGGGGGCAATGTTCTCGTGAAAAGACGGATTGCCGGGGTCAAGCCCGGCAATCGTCAGAAAAGCCGTCGCTCTCTATCTAGACCCTGATAGCTGTTTCGCCATGACGCCGGAAGACATGCTGGCCCGTCTGCTCTATCGCGACGGACTGATGCTGGTGATCGACAAGCCCGCCGGTTGGGCGGTGCATCGCGGGCCCAAAGGCGGCGCGGCGCTCGAGGATCATTTCGGCGCGCTGCGCTTCGGCCTGCCGCGCGCGCCAGCGCTGGCACACCGACTCGACAAGGACACCTCCGGCTGCCTGGTGCTCGGCCGCCACCGCAAGGCGCTGGCACTGCTCGGCAAGCTGTTCAAGCAAGGCAGGATCGGCAAGACCTACTGGGCCGTGGTCGAGGGCGGACCGGACGCGGCGGAAGGCCGCATCGATCTTCCGCTGTCCAGACGCGACGAGAGCCGCGGCTGGTGGATGAAAGCAGACCCGCACGGATTGCCCTCGAGCAGCATTTGGCGAGTCATGGGACGAGGCGCGCGTCTAACTTGGCTCGCACTCGAACCGCTGACCGGACGCACGCATCAACTGCGCGTGCACTGCGCCGCGATGGGCTGGCCGATCGTGGGGGATACGATCTACGGTGGCGCCCCTCGCGTGGGCGCTCCGCCGCTGCAATTGCACGCGCGCGAGATCACGGTGCCGATCGCGAAACACAAGCCGCCGGTGAAAGTCGAAGCGCCGGTACCGCCGCACATGCGCGAATGGCTGACAAAGTGCGGATGGAGCGGGGACACCTGCTGATCGTCCGTTCCCACGCAAGCCCAGGGCCAAAGTCCGGGCTCACGTTGGGTCTCCGCTACCGGGGATGAGAACGGAAGACTGCTAATATAGCATCGCCTGGTGTTTCGCCGGAGCCTCGCGATCGTATTGCTCGCCGCCGGCCTTGCCCTGGCTCAACTCGGCAAGAATTGTGCCGACGGTTGGCAGGCTTTTGCGATCGACCTTGCTCGCCTCGTCCCACAGCTTGGAGCGCATGATCGCCTTGGCGCAATGGAAGTAAATGCTCTCGATGTGCACGACGAGCACGCAACGCGGCAGCTTGCCGCCGACGGCGAACATCTGCATCAGCGCGGGATCGACCGAGATGCTGCCGCGGCCGTTGACGCGGAGCGTTTCCGAGCAGCCGGGAATGAGGAAGAGCAGCGCGACGCGCGGGTCGCGCACAAGGTTGCGAAAACCGTCAATGCGATTGTTGCCGGGGCGGTCGGGGATAGCGAGGGTCTTCTCGTCGAGAATGCGCACGAAGCCGGGCGCATCGCCCTTGGGGGAGCAGTCGAGGCCTTCAGGCCCGACAGTGGCCACCGCGACGAAGGGCGCCGCTTCGATGAGCTTGCGGTACCCGGAATTGATGTGCTGGATCTCTTTAATCACCGAATTCGGGTTCTTCTCGCCGTATAAGGATTCGAGCTGCTCCATCGTTGTGACGAGATGATCGCGCATGGCGTTTCCTTCAGGCTGCGAGAAGCTGCCGGCCGTCGTGACCGGCGATAGTGACATCGAGAATCTCGCCCGGCCAAACCGACTTGCCAAGTTGGACCGGCGTGAACTGCTCTGTGCGAGCAAGAGACGAGGATTCCGCGAGGACCCGGCGCCGCGCACCCACCTCGCGCGCAAGATAGGCGCGCAGCGCGGCCTCGCCCCTCTCGCGCAGACGGCGGGCGCGCTCCTTCACAATCGCGTGCGCAAGCTGCGGCATCCGCGATGCAGGCGTCCCCGGCCGCGCCGAGAAGGGAAATACATGCAGCGTTGTCAGGCCGCAGTCATCCACCAGATCGAGTGAACGCGCGAAGGCGTCGTCGCTTTCGGTAGGAAAGCCGGCGATGATGTCCGCGCCGAAGACCACATCGGGACGCAAGCGGCGCAGCTGCGCGCAAAAATCGATCGCATCTCTGCGCGTATGCCGGCGCTTCATACGCTTGAGAATCAAATCGTCCCCCGCTTGCAGCGACAGATGTAGATGCGGCATCAGCCGCGGCTCATTGGCGAGCGCATCGAGCACGTCGGGGTCGGCTTCAACCGAATCGATCGACGAAAGCCGCAACCGTGCAAGCTCCGGCACCTCGCGCAAGATGCGTTTGATCAATGCGCCGAGCCGCGCCTCGCCGTCGCTGTAACTGGTGATATCGACCCCGGTAAGCACGACTTCGCGATAGCCGTTCTCGGCGAGCCGCCGCACCTGCGCGATTACATCTTGTACCGGCAGGGATCGCGAATTGCCGCGGCCAAAGGGGATGATGCAAAATGTACAGCGGTGGTCGCAGCCGTTCTGCACTTGCACAAAAGCACGCGTGCGGCCTTCAATGCTCGCGATCGCATGCGGCCGCATCGTCTTTACCGCCATGATGTCAGCGACAGCGATCTTATGCTCCGCCCGCCACAGCCGAGCGTCGAGCTTCTCTTCGTTGCCGGCGACGCGGTCTACTTCCGGCATTGCGGCGAACGCTTCCGGCGCGGTCTGTGCCGCACAGCCGGTCACGACAATGCGCGCATGCGGCCGCTCGCGGCGGATGCGGCGGATGCTTTGCTTGGCCTGCCGCACCGCTTCGGCGGTGACGGCGCAAGTGTTCACGACGATACTCTCGCCGACGCGCGCGTCCGCCCCGCCCCGCCGGATCACCTCAGATTCGTACGCGTTCAAGCGGCAGCCGAAGGTGACGACGTCGACGCTCATGGCACTGCGGTCTTTCCCAAGGCGGGATCAAAGGTGCCCGCAAACTCGAATTCCACCGGCCCCGTCATCAGCACGTGCTCGTCGCTTTCGCGCCACTCGATGGTGAGCTGGCCGCCGGGCAGCGTCACCTGCACAGTCCTGTCTGTCCGCTTGAGCCGCGCTGCGGCCACCGCCGCGGCGCAGGCGGCCGAGCCGCAGCCCCTCGTGAGGCCTGCTCCGCGCTCCCAGGTGCGGATGACGATCGCATCACGGGAGACGATATGGGCGAGCGTTATGTTGGCGCGCTCGGGGAAGATCGGATGATTCTCCAGCAGCGGCCCGAACCGATGCAGGTCGTAAGCCTCGACATCGTCCACCCAGAAGACCGCGTGCGGGTTGCCCATGCTGACCACCGAAGGCGAATGCAGCACCGGGCGATCGATCGGACCGATCTGTAGTTCGATGGCGCGCGTGTCGCGAAATTCCTCCGCCAGGGGGATCTCGTTCCATCTGAAACGCGGCACGCCCATGTCGACGGTAAACCTCCCGTCGGTGCGCTGCCAGCAATTCAAAATGCCGAAAGCGGTCTCAAAGCTCAGCGCGGTCTTTCCGCTTTGCTTGGCAACGAGGTCGGCAACGCAGCGCATGCCGTTGCCGCAGGCGCCTGCTTCCGAGCCGTCATTGTTGAAAATGCGCACAAAGGCGTCGGTGCCCGGGGTGCGTTGCGGATAAAGCGCCATCAATTGATCATAAGGGACCGCCTTCGCTGCAGCGCGTGCCTCTTGTGGCTCGATCTTGGCTGCACGCTGACGCAGATCGACGACGACGATTTCGTTGCCGACCCCATTCATCTTGACGAACGCGTGGTTGGTGAGCGCGCCCATGGTATGCCGCGAACTGTCCCTGCCTGGCTTTCGCCCGGTTTATATGGCGAATGGGCGCGGATTGGCCAGTGCCATGCTAGACTGATCGAGCGCCGGCGCCCAAGAATGCGGAGGACAATGGCGATGCTGCGTCTGGCCTTGCTGCTCTTGCTCGCCTGCGCCGCTCCGGCGATGGCGCAACATGTCAATTCGCCGCGGTCTGCCACCGAAGCCCCTGCTCCTTTGCAACCTGGCGATGCCTTCGGCGAGCCGGTTACTCTGCCCGAACGCACCGTCCTTTATCTGCAAGGCCATAGCAAATGGGACAGCGCACTGGACTCACTGATCGACGCTTTCAAATCGCTCAATGAGTACCTCGACAAGCAGGGGATCAAGCCGAACGGGCCGGCGATGACCATTTACACGCAGACCGATGAATCTGGCTTCGATTTCCGCGCGGCAGTGCCGATCGCCGAGCCGCCGGTCAATCCGCCCAAAGGCGACATCGCGGTCGGCCGGGCGCCGTCCGGCAAGGCGCTCAAATTCATTCATCGCGGCTCGTACGATGCGATGGACGAGACCTATGAAGCGATTACCAACTATCTTGACGACAAAGGCATCGAGGCCAAGGACGTATTCGTCGAGGAATATACCGGCGGCCCGATCAAAGGCGGCGATGACAACCTCATGGTAACCGTATTTGTACCGGTGAAGTAGTCATGCAGACGTCCCGCATCTTAATCGTTTCCCTTGGCGTCTTGCTCGCGCCTGCAACGCACGCTGCCGAGAGACTTATCACCGTCATCGGGCAGGCAACGGTTTCGGTCGCGCCGGACACCGCGATCATGCGAATCGGCGTGACGAGCCACGGAGCGAGCGCGCGCGAGGCGAGCGACGCCAACGCCAAGCAGATGACCGGGGTAATGAATGCGATCAAGAATAGCGGCGTCAACGCGCGTGACCTGCAGACATCGCAGTTGTCCATTCAGCCGCAATACGACGCGGGCAAGCCCGGCCCCGCGCGCTTGCTCGGGTTCCAGGTCACCAATCAGCTCACCGTGAAGATTCACGACATCGAAAAAGTCCCCGCCGTTCTCGACCGCGCGATTGCCGCCGGAGCAAATGAAATGTCCGGCATCGAATTCGTGGTTTCGGAGCAATCGAAGCTGCTCGACCAGGCGCGCGACGAAGCGATTGCGGACGCCCGTCGCAAAGCTGAACTCTATGCCAAGGCGGCCGGAGCCAAGCTCGGACGAGTGGTTTCGATCAGCGAAGAAGGCGCGCCTGCTCCGCCGCATCCCGTCGCCACCATGAGGGCTGCCGCCGTTCCCGTCGCGCCGGGGGAGCAAACATTGCGCGCTACTGTCTCCGTGAGCTACGAGCTTCCTTAACTTTTGCCGGTTCCGTGGGCTGCCGGTTGACTTGACCGACGACCGTCCCTAGGTTCCGCGCGTTCTCGCTTAGACTGCAAACTGCCAATTCCGCCGACCGGCCCCTTGAGACCGGAGGCAATCGCCCGACAGCGCGGTGCGCCCTCGGGCGTCGAGGCGTTTTGAAGGTCCTCTCCCCGCGCAGATGGGGAGCGGTGAAGAAGGAAGGACGATGTTCGACTCGCTATCTGAGCGACTGAGCGGAATCCTCGACGGTCTCACGCGGCGCGGCGCGCTGCAGGAAGCCGACGTCGATGCCGCTTTGCGCGAAGTGCGCCGTGCCTTGCTTGAGGCCGATGTGGCACTCGAGGTGGCACGCGCCTTCACCGAGGAGGTGAAGAAGCACGCGATCGGCATCGAGGTAATGAAATCGGTCACGCCGGGCCAGATGGTCGTCAAGATTGTGCACGATCAACTCGTCGCCACGCTGGGCAGTCAGGGCCAAGGCATCGACTTGAACGCTGCACCGCCGGTGGTGCTGATGATGGTCGGGCTGCAAGGTTCGGGCAAAACCACGACCACAGCCAAGCTCGCCAAACGTCTCACCGAGCGGCAGAAGAAAAAGGTTCTAATGGCCTCGCTCGACGTTCGCCGGCCGGCGGCGATGGAGCAGCTTGCCGTGCTCGGCCGCGAGACCAACGTCAGCACGCTGCCGATCGTTGAAGGTCAATCGCCGACGCAGATCGCGAAGCGCGCCCTCGAAGCCGCACGTCTTGGCGGCTACGACGCGGTGATGCTCGACACTGCCGGACGCACCACGCTCGATGAAGCGATGATGAACGAGGCGGCCGAGGTAAAGGCGGCATCTGCGGCGCAGGAGGTATTGCTGGTCGCCGATGCCCTCACCGGCCAGGACGCCGTCAACCTCGCGCGCTCGTTCGACGAGCGGGTGGGGCTTACCGGCATCGTGCTCACGCGCGTCGACGGCGACGGCCGCGGCGGCGCGGCGCTGTCGATGCGCGCCGTCACCGGCACGCCGATCAAGCTCATTGGCACCGGCGAGAAACTCGACGCGCTGGAGGACTTCGAGCCCTCGCGCGTCGCCGGGCGCATCCTCGGCATGGGGGACGTGGTCGCCTTGGTGGAGAAGGCCGCGGCGACGATCGACGCCGAAAAAGCGATGCGCGCTGCCGAAAAGATGCGCAAGGGCGCCTTCGATCTCTCCGATTTGCGCGATCAGCTTATGCAGATGCAGAAAATGGGCGGCATGAGCGGGCTCATGGGCATGCTGCCCGGCGTCGCCAAAATCAAAAATCAGCTCGCGCAAGCCAATATTGATGAGACGGTGATCAAGCGGCAGGTGGCGATCATCGACTCGATGACGCCGAAAGAACGCCGCCATCCTGACCTGCTCAAGCATAGCCGCAAGAAACGCATCGCGGCCGGCTCGGGAACCAAAGCGGAAGACATCAACAAGCTGCTCAAGATGCACCGCACCATGGCCGACATGATGAAAGCCATGGGCAGCGGCAAGCGTGGACCGCTCGCGGGCCTCGCGCAGGCGATGGGCTTCGGCGGCAGCATGCCCTCGCCGGAGGAGATGAAACGGCTCGCCGAGCAGATGCCGACCGGCTCGTTGCCGCCGACTATGCCGGACCTGCCCGGGATGCCGAAGCTATCCCCGAATGTACCCGGTGCTCCCGGATTCCCCGGACTGGGCGGAAAACTTCCCGGATTGCCGGGTGGCCTGCCACCGGGTTTGGGAAAGAAGAAATGAGCGCACCAAACCACATCGCCTCTACCGGGCGCAGCGCAGCACCAACTGATGCGCTGCAGACCCGGGAGCGCGGGAAACTCCGAATGTGAAAAGGTCCCGGATCTGCGGTGCAACGCGTCGCGTAACACCGCGTCCGGGACGCGAACTGCCTAAACGAAAGGAACACCGAAATGTCTCTCGTCATCCGCATGGCTCGCGCCGGAACCAAGAAGCGGCCGTTCTATCACATCGTCGTCGCCGACTCGCGTTCGCCGCGCGACGGCCGCTTTATCGAGCGGCTCGGCTTCTTCAATCCTCTCTTGCCGAAGGAAAAGAGCGAGCGGCTCAAGCTCGATCTCGACAAGGTGAAGGACTGGATGAAGAAAGGCGCGCAGCCGTCCGATCGCGTGATGCGCTTTCTCGATGCTGCCGGCGTCTTGAAGCGACCCAAGCGCAACAATCCGGAAAAGGCGATCCCGCGCAAGGAGCGCAAGGCGAAGGAAGAAGCGGCCAAAGCTGCGGCAGGCGGCACTCCTGCCGCAGCCGGCGGAGCCGCGCCGGCTGCTGCCGCCGCGCAACCGGCGGCAAGCTGATGATGTAACGCCGTGGCCGAACGCATCCGCGTTGCGCGCATCGGAGCCGCGCATGGCGTCCGCGGTGAAGTTCGGCTGTGGTCGTTCACCGAAGACCCACTCGCTGTCACCCGGTACGGCCCGCTGGAAACGGAGGATGGCAAGCTGCGTTTTGCGATTGAGGCGGCCCGGCCGGGAAAGGACTTCCTGGTCGCCCGGCTTGCCGGCGTCACCGATCGCGCGGCGGCGGAAGCCCTGCGCAATGTCGATCTATTCGTCCCGCGCGACAGGCTGCCGCCGATTGAAGAGGTCGACACGTTCTATCACGCCGACCTGATCGGCCTTGCCGCCGTCGGAGAGGATGGCGCGGCGATTGGCACGATCAAGGCGATCCACAATTTCGGCGCCGGCGATTTGATCGAGATTGAACCTGCCGGCGGCGGCGAAGCAACGCTGCTGCCGTTCAATGAGACGACAGTGCCGACAGTGGACTTGACTGCGGGACATGTTGTCGTCGTGCGCCCGATCGATACCGAAGCGCGGGACGATTGAGCATGTGGCGCGCAAGCGTACTGACCATTTTCCCCGAGATGTTTCCCGGTCCGCTGGTGCTCAGCCTCGCCGGCAAGGCACTCGCCTCGGGCTTGTGGTCGATTGACACACACGACATCCGCGCCGCCGCGACCGACAAACACCGCACCGTGGACGACTCGCCCGCGGGCGGCGGACCGGGCATGGTCATGAAAGCGGACGTGCTCGCGCGCGCTCTCGATGCGGTCCCGCACGACATGCGCCCGCGCCTGCTGATGACCCCGCGTGGCAAGCCGCTGACGCAGCAGCGCGTCATTGCGCTTGCCCGCGGCCGCGGCCTTGTCATCGTTTGCGCGCGCTTCGAGGGTGTCGATGAGCGGCTGATCGCGGCGCGCAGGCTCGAAGAGGTCTCGCTCGGCGATTTTGTCTTGTCCGGCGGCGAGATCGCGGCGCTCGCCCTCATCGACGCCTGCGTGCGGCTTATCCCGGGGGTGATGGGCAAGGAAGCTTCGGCCGCGGAGGAAAGCTTTGCCGATGGATTGCTGGAATACCCGCAGTACACGCGCCCGCCGGTTTTCGAGGGTGAGCCCATCCCCGACGTGCTGATGTCGGGCGACCACGCCAAAATCCGGGCCTGGCGGCGGGAACAGGCGGAACGGCTCACCAAAGAGCGCCGGCCCGATCTATGGCAGGCCTACCAAGCCCGCCGGAAACCATAGTTCGCCCGCCATAAGAGCTCGACAAAAGACCCGCAACGAGGTGACAGGCCTCGATCTTTGGTCTAGAAGCTCGCCCGACCCATTCAGGACAGCAAAGAGCGCGCGCCGGATGCTGGCGCTGCCGACGGAGATTTGGCCATGAACCTGATCCAGCAGCTCGAAAAAGAGCAGGTCGAGAAGCTCTCGGCCGGCAAGGAGATTCCGGATTTTGCGCCCGGCGACACCGTGCTGGTGAACGTCAAGGTAGTCGAGGGCGACAAGAGCCGCGTGCAGGCCTATGAGGGCGTGTGCATTGGCCGCGCCGGCCAAGGCCTCAACGAAAACTTCACCGTACGCAAAATCTCATATGGCGAGGGTGTCGAGCGCGTGTTCCCGCTGTACTCGCCGATGATCGAGTCGATCAAGCTCGTGCGCCGCGGCAAAGTGCGCCGCGCCAAGCTTTATTATCTGCGCGGCCTGCGCGGCAAAAAGGCGCGCATCTCCGAGGCGCAGAGCGCCGGCGAGGCGGAAACCGCAGAGGTCTCGAAGGCGTAAGGGGCGGCCGTTCGGCGAGCAAAGAGGCTGCTCGCCAGCCTTTTGTCGTGTTCGTTGTCCGGCCGCGCGCGACTGGCTATATAGTCGCCCATGGTTTCCAAGGCTGCGCGCATCATCCTCGCCGACCACGCCCGGCTGCCCTGGCGCTTTTTCGGCCGCCTTGCGGTTTGCGCGCAAGCGGCGCTGTGACGCTGCCAGCGCATTGCCTGCCCCGCGCCCGCTCCATTCCGAACAAGGTCCGATGTCAATGAAACCGCGCACGCTTTACGACAAAATCTGGGACGACCATCTGGTCGACGAGCAGCCGGACGGCACCTGCCTCATTTATATCGACCGGCACCTGGTGCACGAAGTTACATCACCTCAGGCCTTCGAGGGCTTGCGCGCCGCCGGGCGCAAGGTGCATGCGCCGGACAAGACGCTCGCCGTCGTCGATCATAACGTCCCGACATCGGACCGCAGCAAACCCAATCCCGATCCGGAAAGCGCCGAGCAGATCGCCGCGTTGGCCCAGAACGCCAAAGATTTCGGCATCGAATATTTCAACGAGTTCGATCGACGCCAGGGCATCGTGCACATCATCGGACCCGAGCAAGGCTTCACTTTGCCTGGCACCACGATCGTTTGCGGCGACAGCCACACCGCCACGCATGGCGCTTTCGGGGCGCTCGCCTACGGCATCGGCACCTCGGAAGTCGAGCACGTGCTGGCGACGCAGACGCTGATCCAGAGCAAGTCGAAGAACATGCGCGCGGTCGTCGACGGCAAATTGCCGCCGGGCGTCACCGCCAAGGATATCATCCTCGCGATTATCGGCGAGATCGGCACCGCCGGCGGCACCGGCTATGCGCTTGAATATGCCGGCGAAGCGATCCGCTCGCTGTCGATGGAAGGGCGGATGACTGTGTGCAACATGTCGGTGGAAGGGGGCGCCAAGGCCGGCTTCATTGCGCCCGACGACAAGGCCTACGCATATCTGAAGGACAAACCCAAAGCGCCGAAAGGCAAGCTTTGGGACGAGGCCATGCGCTATTGGGAAACGCTGCACTCCGACGACGGCGCGCATTTCGACCGCGAGATCAAGCTCGACGCAACGAAGCTGCCGCCGCTGGTGACCTGGGGCACAAGCCCCGAGCAGGTCGTGTCGGTCACCGGACGCGTGCCGATCCCCTCAGAGATTGCCGACGAGAAGAAGCGCGCGGCGGCCGAGCGCTCGCTCGGCTATATGGGTCTCAAGGGCGGCGAGAAGATCACCGACATCAAGCTTGACCGCGTGTTCATCGGCTCCTGCACGAATGCGCGCATCGAGGACCTGCGCGAGGTCGCGCGCGTGGTCGACGGCAGGCGCGTCAACGCCAACATCAACGCCATGGTCGTGCCGGGATCCGGCCTCGTGAAGCAGCAGGCCGAAGCGGAAGGCCTCGACAAAATCTTCAAGGCGGCGGGTTTCGACTGGCGCGAGCCTGGCTGCTCGATGTGTCTTGCGATGAATCCCGACAAGCTTGCGCCGGGCGAACGCTGCGCTTCAACGTCAAACCGCAATTTCGAAGGCCGGCAAGGCTACAAAGGCCGTACGCACCTCGTTTCTCCGGCAATGGCCGCCGCGGCAGCCATTGCCGGTCACTTCGTCGACGTGCGCGACTGGCACTGACCTGCAAATCGGCAAGGCCCCGCCGCTCGGCATGCCTTTGACTTCAGTGCGCGCTTACCAGCAACGCCAGACTCGGCGTACGTGCCAATAGCCGTAGCGCCAATAGCGTTCGCGGACCCATCCGCAATCGCCGCCGTAATAGTACGGAGCCGCATAGTACGGCGCTGCACCAAGACCGAAGCCGAGCGCAAACCCAGGGCCGAATCCCCAGCCCCATCCGCCATGGTGCCAGCCGTGATGCCAGCCGTGATGCCAATGTTGCGCTTGCGCCGCCTGCGGCGCTGCAGCAATTACGCCGCCGGCGACGGCAGCGACTGCAAGAAGTTTCAGGAGCTTCGACATAGTTCCACCTCCACAACGCCCCGCATGCCCAGATAACTTGCGAACATCGCGCACGTTTCCAGGATTCAACGGACCGCCGAAGGCGAACCCTGCGTTACTGCCACCAACATTCCATGCGTGGCACGATCACCGGCCCACTGACGCGATACTCTCTGACGAGCCATGAGCGGCAATAGCGCTTCGCATTGGGGCCGGGCTCCAACGTTCTCGGATGGATGACGATGCGCGCACGCGGACGCGCCGGTGCGGGAACGTCCTGCGCTGGCGCGGGTGCCACATCGAGCAAAAAAGCCGCCGTCAGTGCGGCTGCGATCGCCACGCTACGTCCCATGAGCGCGACCTTACCACCGCGAGCTGTCGTCCCAATAGCGTCTTGAATTTTCGGTGAGCCGGGTACGGCCGGCCCGATAACCGGCGTAAGAACCTGCATAACGGCTGCTTCGATAGCTAGTAGCCGCGCGATTGCCAAATTGGCCCGGGGTGCCGTTATAGACCGCCAGCACCTGGCCGGGCCGGTCGTGACAGGTAAACATCTCCGCCGCGGCAGGTGTCATCGACCCCAGCGCAAACGCGGCGAAACTCAATCCAACGTATCGAAAACGCATACACCACCCATTTCGCCTTATCGTACAAAGGCTAAGATGGTTAACGGTCGCTTATATCGCGGACGCCGTCAATGGGTGGTTTGGCCGCCAGCGGTTCCTAAATGAGCAGCGTGGACGCCCAATTTGACAATCCGCGCGCCTGGCGCGGGCAATCCGTATCACTCGGAGACATGGAAGCGCTAGCAGCGCGGGCTTTCGCCCGCCTGCCGTCTCATTTCCGGGAACTCTGCGGGGATTTGGTCATCCGGGTCGACGATTTCCCGACGCGCGAAGTGCTCGACCATATGGGGGTGGCCAGCCGTTACGATCTGCTCGGCCTCTTCCAAGGCATCGGTCTGCCCTTCCGCCAAGAGGTCACCGGCATGATGCCGAACATGATCTGGCTCTACCGCCGGCCGATCCTTGCCTATTGGACGGAGCACGAGGAAAGCCTCTCCGCCATCGTCACCCACGTACTGGTGCACGAGATCGGCCATCATTTCGGTTTCTCCGACGAGGACATGGAGGCGATCGAGGCGGCTACTGGCTGATCGCCGGCATCGATGCGACCCATCACAAATATCGGCTTGCGTCCATTTCTCCCGGCGCGGAAAACTGCCGCCGTACCCGGAAAGGACCCGCTATGATCGTGACGGTTTTTCGTTCCCGGCTAAAGCCCGGACTGAAAGATGAATACTTGGCGCTGGTCGAGCGCATGGCCGACCTCGCGACCAAGATGCCCGGCTATATCTCGCATAAAGGCTTTTTCGCGGAGGACGGCGAGCGATGTACGATCGTGGAATTCGAGTCGGAAGAGGCCCAGCGCGCCTGGCGCATGCATCCTGAGCACCGCGAGGCACAGAAAAGGGGACGCGAGATCTATTATTCGTCCTATAGCCTGCAAATCTGCGAGGTGAAGCGCGAGTCCAAATTCGACCTCAGCACGCGCATGGCAACTGAGCAGCCCGGCTATTGACGCGACCGGTCGGGGCATTATGAAGCGGACGAGGTGAGGAGGTTGCGATGGAAAAATTCACCGTGCTCGAAGGAGTTGCGGCACCGATGCGCGTGATCAATGTCGACACCGACATGATCATCCCCAAGCAGTACCTGAAGACCATCAAGCGTACGGGACTCGGAAAGGGCCTGTTCTCCGAACAGCGGTATAAGGACGACGGCAGCGAGAACCCGGATTTCGTGCTCAATAAGCCGGCCTATCGCAAAGCCAAGATCATCGTTGCCGGCGATAATTTCGGCTGCGGCTCAAGCCGCGAACACGCGCCATGGGCGCTTTTGGATTTCGGCATCCGTGCCGTGATCTCCACATCCTTCGGCGACATCTTCTACAACAACTGCTTCAAGAACGGCGTCCTGCCGATCCGGGTCTCGCCGCAGGATTTGGAGAAGCTATTCGACGATGCCGAGCGCGGCGCCAACGCCACGCTCACCATCGATCTCGAGAAGCAGGAGATTCGCGGCCCTGACGGCGGAGTCATCAAGTTCGATATCGATCCTCACCGCAAGCACTGCATGCTCAACGGCCTCGATGACATCGGACTGACGCAGCAGAAAATGCCCAAGATTTCACGCTATGAGGAGAGCACGAAGGCCGCGCGGCCGTGGGCGTGAGGACCGGGCTCGTTGCTCTCGCCGTGCTCTGCGGCATCTCCGTCGCGGCGGCCCAATCGCAGCTCGAGGCCGCCGAAGCCGCGGCTCTCAAACGCGCCGAACGGATCATCAAGGAGCATCGCCTGCTGACCGCGAAGCAGCAGCGTTGCATGAGCCTCATCTACCGCGATGACAGCACCGCCAGAACCGGCAAGGTCGGTGTCTACGAGGTACATGATGAAATGTGCGGCGGCGATCCGAACGTCAGCCATCGCCTGTTCGATCTCGAGATCGACATGAAGACCGGAGTCGCCAAATGGGACGGCGCCCCGGACATGGAGATGCGTCCGGTACCGAAGCGGGCGCGCTAATCGCGCCGCTCAGTGCATGTCCGGCTTCGGCTGAACGGCAGACGCGGTCCGGTCACGCGCATGCCGACGCGGATGCATCGAAGCCACGTGCCGAGTCCTCGAGCGGTGCCGTGCTACTTCCGGTGCAGACGGCTTGGTCGGACGCGCCGCGCAGAAGGCATCGACCGCCGCGACCACGGAAGCGGCGGTCAATTGCCGACGGTCCGCCGTCTCAAGCTGCAACTCTTCCTCGCGATTAGCGATCGAGCCCGCCTCGAGCAGCACCGCAGGCATATGCGTCTTCTTCAGCACGAACAGCGTGTCGTAGCGATAGACGCCCGCGTCGGCATCCAGCAGCTTGTGTTGGTAATGCCCCATGAAGCTTTCGGCGTAGTGCGGCGTATATTGCAGACCGCGCGCTTTGAGTTGCCTGCCGAGCAGGCTGGCAAAAGCGAGGCTGTCCTTGGGATATGGGTTATCGTCCGAAACGAAGAGCGAATGACCCTTGAAACGGTCGCAGTAGGTTTCGTTCTTACCGTCGAACTCCCATTTTTCCAGGAAGCGGTCAGGCACCGAATCATGATGGATCGACAGCAGCAGGTCGGCGCCTAGTTCGTTGGCGTGGGCGACGCGCGTGTACATGCTGCGCACAGCGGGCCCGTCTGTCACCAAGAGAACGGTCTTGGCGAAGCCGGCATCGCGTAGCGCCTGATCGACCATGTTTGCCAGGCGCAGGTTGAAATCAAATTCGTCTACGCCGCGCGCGCTCTTGGCTCCCGGAGAGCGCCGCGTATGGCCGACATCGAGCACGACGCGGAAGTCGGCGCGCTGGCAGCGGGCAACCGATGACGACGACGCGTTGTCGGTCGGTTGTGCGGCGACAGAACTGCTGGCCGCCGCGACAAACGCGGTGGCCAATCCAAGACAAATGCCCCGAACGCCCCCCATGCAGGCGATCTTCGGATATTTCCGCCTGACGGAAAAGCCCTGGCCGCCGTTATCCCCGTGCCGCGATCGCCTCGGCAATGGCGACCGTGCGGCGTGCCATGTCGGCGTGCAAGCGTTCGACCATGCGACCCTCGATCGCGACAACGCCCCTGCCCTTGTTTTCCGGCTGGTCGAAGGCAGCAATCACCTTGCGCGCCTGGATGACCTCTTCGCCCGATGGCGAAAATGCCTTGTTGCAAGGCTCGATTTGGCTGGGATGGATGAGAGTCTTGCCATCGAAGCCAAGCTCGACACCCTGACGGCATTCTCTTTCAAACCCGTCCTTATCGCCGATGTCATTGTAGACGCCGTCGAGAATATCGATGCCGTGGATGCGCGCCGCGGCAACGCAGGTTGCAAGCCACGGGAGCATGGGCGCTCGGCCCGGCACGAGACGCGCGCGCGTATCCTTAGCCAAATCATTGGTGCCCATCACTAGACCGGCGAGCCGCGACTCCGAATCGCGCGCTTCCGCCGCAATCGGCAGGATGTTGAAGATGGCCAGCGGCGTTTCGATCATGGCCCAGACCCGCGTCTTGTGGTCGGTGCCCATGTCGAGCAAACGGCGGCCGACGAGTTCAAGCATGTCGGGGCTGGACACTTTCGGCACCAGTATGGCGTCCGGCGCCGCGTGCGCCGCGGCGGAGAGATCATCGGCGTGCCAGGGAGTATCGAGGCCGTTGACGCGGATAAAAACCTCGCGCGGCGCGAACCCCCCCGCCTTCACCGCCTCCGTCACCTGCCGGCGTGCGGCTTCCTTCGCCTCCGGTGCGACGGAATCCTCCAGATCGAGGATCAGACCATCGGCCGCCAGCGTTTTCGCCTTTTCCAGAGCGCGCGCATTGGAGCCGGGCATATACAGGACGCTGCGGCGCGGGCGGGCGGTCATGCCGCCACTCTATCGGCGGCCTTGACGACTTCAAGGCGTGGCGCGCGCGTATTCCGGCTTGATGATCTTATAGAGCTGGAAGCGGTCGCCATCGGCAATGAGCCGCAGCCGCGACGGATCGGGATTTGGCGCGTCGTCATCGGTGAACAGCACGTAAAGATAGTCGAACTTCGGCCAGTTGAGCCAGAACGCCGGTGTGTCCGGGCGCGGATGGTCGGCGGCAACGATGAGCTGCGCAATCGACGGCGGCGTGCCGTCGAAGCGGTCAACATAATCGTTGTATTGCGGCTTGACGTGCATCACCTGCTTGCCCTCTACGGTGAAGGCGGTAGTGACCAGGGCCGAGCGATCGATCATGGCAATGCAAGCAGCATGCACCAAGCCGAGGTCGCGCACGTCTTCGCCCTGTGCGCGATCGGCGTAAGCGACGAAGACCTTTGAGCCGGGAGCGATGCGCTTGACGGAGGCGCGAAACTCGCTGGTCGAGTCCGAAAGCTGCGACCAGTTGTAATCGATTTCGGTCAGCCGCGCCGAAACCAACACGATGACCATCGCCACGAACGCGCGCCGGACGATGCGGCGGCTCAGATCGAGGTCGCCGCAGGCGATGAGCATGAAGGCGATCCCCAGCGGCACCCGCTGATCCCCCATGTAAGTATCGAACATGATGCGCGGCAACGCGAAATAGACCGCACCGCCGACAATCATCAATACGAATACCAAAGGATGGAAGCGCAGCACGCGGTGGCGGACTCCCCAGGCGATGCCGCCGGCGATCGCGGCAATGATGACGAATGCCACGAGGTCGGAATAATCGGCGACGACGTACATCAAGCCGTCAAGCTTGCCGCGCTGCTCCCACCACACCTTGCCGGCAAGATCCATTGTCGGGCTGAGATAGAGCAGCGGCGCCACGGCAAGAAACGGCAGACCGCCGGCCACGAAATCGACGATGCGGCCTGCCCACGGCTCTTCGCGCCGCTGCCACAGCCGCAGGATTTCAAATGACAACACGCCGATGCCATAGATGCCGAGTGCCGATAGATGGCAGAAGAACAGCACCAGCGCGCTTGTCGTCGACAGCGCCATGCGCAGCGGCCAGAGGCGCTCACGCACTGCGGTCCAGCCGGCCAGCGCCCATAGCGCGACGCCGATGCCGAAAATGTAGTTCATCAGACCGACGAGGAAGACGTAGTTGTATAGCAGCGGGATGACCAGCAACGGCATCGCCGTCCAGCGCCCAGACAATGCGCGATTAAGCACAAGTGTGCCGGACACGATGAGGGCGAACATCGCCACCACGAAGACCTGACCCGCGACATAGATCTTCATCACCTTGGCCAGCAACGGCACGATGAGATCCATCGTCAAATTGGGAATGATCTGCCAATCGATCTGGTAGAAGTTCGACAGCAGCGGGTTTTTCGATAACGTCGCGATCACCTGCATGCGCGCCAGGTGATTGATGTAGTCGGACAGGGGCGGCAGCGGATGCGTCCAGATCGGCACCGAAACAAGAATGGTGAAGGCGGCTGCCATCACCGCGATGTGCGCGCCAGAGAAACCTCCGGTGCGGAAGCGCGGCGCTGCTCGCTCGGCGATAATGGGTTTGTTGGGGACCAGCATTTGCGTGATTCTGCGTGGATAGGCATCGTTCACTGCACCTGAACGAGCGATGAATATGGGCTTTTTTGCGGGTTCCTTGGCCTGCGCCCTTGCGTTGCCGGCGAGCGAGCGCGGGAAATTACGGACTTTACGTTAATGAATCCCCGTGCGCCGTGGCTTGCCGGCGTCGACGGCTGTGCTGGCGGTTGGATCGCAACATTTGTCCGTCCGAGCGGCGCCGAGGGTTCGGTGGCAATATTTGAGCGCTTTGCCGACGTCTTGGCCGACCCGCGCGCCCCCGAAGTCATCTGCGTGGATGTACCGATCGGGCTGCCCGCGAAAGCCGGGCACGGCGGCCGTAGCGCCGAGAATGCCGTTCGGCCATTGCTGGCTGCGCGGCAATCGTCGGTGTTCTCGGTGCCCTCGCGCGCGGCGATCGAGGCGTCAGACTACCGTCTCGCCTGCCGTATGGCGCTCGCCACATCCGACCCGCCGCGCAAGGTCTCGAAACAGCTCTATAATATTGCGCCAAAAATCCGCGAAGTGGATGTCGTTCTGCGCGGCAACGCAGCCGCAGCAGCCCGCGTGTACGAGGTTCATCCCGAGCTTGCCTTCTGGCGGCTCAACGGCGAGCGATCTTTGAACGAGCCGAAGAAAGTGAAAAGCCGTCCCCATCCGCCCGGACTTGCCTTGCGGCGCGGGCTGTTGCGAGACGCCGAGATGCCCGGCGCCCTGCTCGACATGCAGCCGCCGTACGGAGCCCGGGAGGACGACTTGCTCGACGCGCTTGCCTGCGCGGCGATCGCGCGCCGAATTCATGTTGGGACCGCGCGGCCATTCCCCGATCCGGTGCCGCGCGATGACTACGGGTTGCCAATGGCGATCTGGACGTGATTGTGTGGCGCGCAAAGGCAGGCGACTGGCATGACATTTCCGCAGCAACTCATCGACGGCTATCGCGCTTTTCTCGCCGGGCGCCTGCGCCGCGAGCAGGACCGCTATCGTGAGCTGGCGGCGAGCGGGCAGTCGCCGCAGGTGATGGTAATCGCGTGCTGCGATTCCCGCTGCGCGCCGGAGATGATTTTCGACGCGCGCCCGGGCGAACTGTTTGTCGCCCGCAACATCAGCGGCTTGGTGCCGCCCTACACGCCGGACGGCGCCACGCGCGCGGTCTCCGCCTCACTCGAATTCGCCGTGCAGGCGCTGCAGGTCAAGCACATCGTCGTCCTCGGACACGCCCAATGCGGCGGCATCCGCGCCTACGCCGAGCGAGCCGAGCCGCTCTCGCCCGGCGATTTTATCGGTCATTGGATGAAGCTCATCGAGCCGGCGGCGAAAGCGGTCGGCCCCCGGGGCGACATGGCGACACATGACTACATCACCAAGCTCGAGCAGGCGTCCGTCGCCGTCACCCTGGACAACCTGATGACGTTTCCCTGCGTGCGCATCCTGGTCGAGCGCGGCAAGCTCGCGCTGCACGGCGCTTATTTCGGCGTCGCGGCGGGACGGCTATTCGTGCGCAATCCCGCGAATGGCAGGTTCGAACAGATCGCCGCTGAGGACCACGCGCGCATATTCGCCGAGCCGAGATTCTAGATTCGGCTTCCCCTCCCTGAGGGGAGAAAAATCACGCCGCCTTCTTCTTCGCGCTGATGAGTTTGCGGTTGATCAGCGTCTCGGCGATCTGCACCGCGTTGAGCGCCGCGCCCTTGCGCAGATTGTCGGAGACGATCCACATCTGCAGGCCGTTCTCGACTGTGGCATCCTCACGGATGCGGCTGATGTAGGTCGCGTCCTCGCCGACCGATTCGTACGGCGTGACGTAGCCGCCGGCCTCGCGCTTGTCGATGACGATACAGCCCGGCGCTTTGCGCAGAACGTCGCGCGCTTCGTCGGCCGTGATGGGATTTTCAAATTCGACGGCGGCGGCTTCCGAATGGCCGACAAATACCGGTACCCGTACGCACGTTGCCGTGACCTTGATCTTGGGGTCGAGGATCTTCTTCGTCTCCACGACCATCTTCCACTCTTCTTTGGTGTAACCGTCCTCCATGAAGACGTCGATCTGCGGAATGAGATTGAAGGCGATCCGCTTGGGAAACTTCTTCGCTTCGACCTCATCGACGGTGAACACCGCCTTGGTCTGCGCGAACAATTCGTCCATCGCCTCCTTGCCGGCGCCGGACACGGATTGATAGGTCGCCACCACCACGCGTTTGATCGTTGCCTTGTCGTGCAGCGGCTTGAGCGCGACGACGAGTTGCGCGGTCGAGCAGTTCGGATTGGCGATGATGTTCTTCTTGGCAAAGCTCTTGACCGCTTCCGCATTCACCTCCGGCACGACGAGCGGCACGTCGGGGTCCATGCGCCAGGCCGACGAATTGTCGATGACCACGGCGCCGGCGGCAGCGATCTTCGGCGACCATTCCTTCGACACGGCACCGCCGGCAGACATCAGACA
>Ga0070740_10001462_pt1 | contig 32248 bp, 25 predicted proteins | sample Coa_R2_FD_67286 | JGI IMG/M metagenome (GOLD analysis project Ga0070740, IMG submission 67286) | Surface soil microbial communities from Centralia Pennsylvania, which are recovering from an underground coalmine fire - Coalmine... | ecosystem: Environmental > Terrestrial > Soil > Unclassified ...
CTAGTGCACCATCAAGGGACCGACTTTGGAGCACTGGCCTGGGACCGCCGGCATCCTTGCCGGCAAGCGGGGGCCGGCAAGGATGCCGGCGGCGTCGGCCCGCAGGCCGCCGCCAGGGATGGCACCCTGCTGCAAAGCAACCCCTCTGAAACAGCACTAGCGCGGCGCCGGCAGGATCAGGGGTGCACACGTTGGCAACCCCCGGGATGAATCCCGGGGAGCCTCATGTTCGGCCCGTCCGTGAGCCTGTCGAGCGGCCGGGCCGAACATGGGCCAAGCGGCGGGCTTCAGCCCGCCCTCGGGTGATACAGGAGCGGGTTGAAACCCGCGGCTGGGCGCGACATGACCCACTCCCCGGACGCCAAGTCCGGGGTTTCCGTAACGGCACGACCGTCCGGGGCTATACTCTGACTATGAGGCCCCGCATCTTTGTCGCGCTCGCGGCCCTGCTGGTTATCGGTTCGGTGGCTGGCCTGGGCGCGTTTGTGCTACCGCAACGATCGGAGCACGTCTACACGGTAGCCCAGGTCACTGCCGGTCTGGCCAGTAACCCCGGCGCGTGGATTGGTCGCGTCGTCACGGTGCGCGGAAGAGCAATCTTCCCCGGTGGCCGTGCCACGGTGCCCTGCTGCAGCGCGCTGCTCGTCGACCCGACAGTGCGGACACAACACATCCAGCTTGTCTGGAAGACGGTGAGCCCTTTTCTGAGGCTGATGCTGAGCATTCCGGCGCTCAAGTCGTTCGTTGCCGGTGAGATCGGAGGCGACCGCACCTATCGCGTCCGCATCACGCGCATCACGCGCCTCGTGCCCGCGTCGGGCCTACCGAGCTATTATCCGTACACAAGCAAGACGCTTGCCGTGCAGGATGACAGCGCTGTTTTGGTGACCGACCTGGATTAGGATTGCGCCTTGCGCAAGCCTCGCTGCCCGGGCATATCCCGCGGGCGGTACCCCCCGCGGATCGACCGTCTGATACAACCTGGTTGGTGCGGGTCTGTTCGCGTGCGGCCGCTGGCACTTCCTGGCGGCGGCCTGCGGGCCGACGCCGCCGGCATCCCTGCCGGCCCCCGTCTGCCGGCGGTCCCAGGTATGCCGGCCTGTGCTCGAACGTCCCAGCGTCTACTATGATGTCAGGAACACGGGACACCCTGGAGGCAGGATGGCACGGGTATCGAATCGTCGCGCCGGCATCACCGCGCTCTTGCTCCTTGGCCTCACCATGGCTGGGGCTGTGGGCCTCTGGGAGGCGCGGCAGTCCGAGCGCGTGTTCACGGTCGCGGAGGTGCAGCGCGGGCTGGCCTCCCATCCGCGGCAGTGGATCGGACGAGCGATACTCGTCCGCGGTGTGCTGCTGGTCTCGATGAGCGATCCCGGCGTCATCGATGTGTTCCATCCCCCGCCCTACATCCTGGTGACGTATTCGCTCTATCAGCCCGGGCCCGCGAGAAGCGGCGGCGTCAGCGGTCTGCCCCTTGCGCTCAAGCTCGCACCGCACCTGGCCGCCCCGCAAGCCAGTCCGCTGGCCGACCTGTTGCGGCGCGTGCCCTGGTTACAACAATTCGTCGGCCGGCCCAAAGTACCCATCTTCCGCATCACCGTGCTGCCGCCCAAGGGCTCGTGCGGCGTTCAGGCCTGCCCGGACGCGCAGTTAGACCAGCAACCTTAGTAATTGCACCTTCCCCAGTATGACAGAGCGATGTCAAGTGTCAGGGTTGGCTCTTGCCGCTCCCGGACGCCTGAGCGAGCTCACGGCCTGCGTTGCGGTATTCATCGGTGCCGGTGAGGAGAGCTTAGACGTGGACGTGCCCGAGGTCGGACCGGCCAGGCGTGTCGTGGTGACGCCGGCGGTGGGGGCTGCGCCTGCATCGCCGGGAAGAACTGGGCGAGGTACGCGGGGAATCTGAGTCACATGTCGTCGAGGTCGGAGGCGACGGTGGGCATATAGGCCCATTGTAGGGCATCAAGTCAAGCGTAACGTCCGCCACCCCAGCCCTCGTCCCTCGTCCCGGCAAATAAAGAACCCTGCGCACCCGAAAGAGCACAGGGTTCTTGTATGATACGGTGGTATGGCAGATGGTTTCCCAGCTCTCGGTGGAGAGCAGGCGCCTGTCCCCATACTCTGGCAGGGGCCGCCGAAGGGGGCCTTACACAGGTAGGATACAGCGTCAGGAGATGAGCGTCAACCCCCAGAAGGAACCACCGCGCACCCTCCCCGACCGGGTGAGTGCGATCCTGGCGACGCTGGGCCTGCCGCTAGATGACGCGTCCCTGCGCCAGCGCGTGACCACATTCGTGATCTGCAACGGGTTCGAAGGGGTTTACCGCGCCGCCCGGGTCACCCGTAAAACCCTCGACCAGGGCCGAGGGACCGACATCGACGACCCCTGGGCCTACACGGTGCGCGTGTACAACCGCGACCTGGCCAAACTCAGCTATCTCTACAGTTTGAGGCACTGGGTGGAGATGGGGCTGCGCTCCCAGGCCGACCAGCACCACATCATGACGCTGGGGGCGCGCTGGCACCGCGATCCGCGGAACTATCTGGACGGCCGGCAGCCGCACAGCTTCCAACAGGAATATGTCAAGCCGTTCACGTGGATCCCAATCGCCAACGAGACGGCCATGCTGATCGACGAGCCCGAGATGCCCAGCATGTTCATGGATCGGATCTCACTGAACTGGCTGACCCAGATCGTCCTGAATGTCCATAAGAAGGATGCGCGCCGGATTCTCGTCGACGCCCAGGGCAAGAAAGTAGACTTCCTCAAAGCCCAGGCCCTGCTCTCCGACGCGGTCGAGATCCGTAACGCCGTCGCTCACAACCGCTTCGTGAGTAACGAGGTGTTCATGAAGGGGGAGAGAAGGACCTCCTCGCCCTGCTCAGGGTGCTGCAATTCGATGTGGCGAAGGCTATGAAGCGGACAGAAGACGAACGGGACGAGTTTATTGCCCGTATCGACACCTCGCGGAAGAAAGAATTAGACGATGGACCGTAATGTCCCCACCGACCCGCGGTTCGTGGAGGTAGTGATGCCCCACTTGTTGGCGATATAGTGTCCGATATCACGCCAGTAAATCCTCTCGTTCCGGTAGAATAGCTTCCTTTCATCCGACCGCGTGAGGGATAGACGCCCGCGGGGCGGCGACGGAGCCGGCACGACGCATCTGCATCGGCAGTATGACGCGCCGCGGTGGCCCGCCGGAGAGTTGCTCCTGCAAAAGAGTGATTGCGGTGGCTCCAATCTCCTCTTCCTGCTGTAGCATGCAGGTGAGCGCCGGTACGGTCAGCGGCAAGCACTCCACGGCGTCGATGCTCACGATCGATAGGTCGTAGGGCACGCGCAGGCCCAGCCGCTCCGCCGCGTGGAGCGCCAGCAGAGCCAGGCCCGCATTGGTGGCGAAGATGGCCGTCACCTCACTCTTGCGTCGCAGAAAGGCGGCGAGCCGTTCGATGATCGCGTCGGGAATCAGCCAGGCCGCGGGAAGCTGGATCAGCCCGTCCTCCACGTATAGCAGGGAGCGATGGAGCGGAATGCCCGCGGCGGCCAGTTCCTGCGCGTAGCCTTCGAGCCGATCCTCGATGGTCGAGGTGTGGCTCGGCGGGTAGAGGAGGGCGCAGATGTTACGGTGCCCTGCCGCGAGCAGCTCGCCGACTATGGCGCGCGCGCCGGCCACGTTGTCGCTCTGCACGCCCGCGCACTCGACGCCGCGCAGGAAGCGGTCCATCAGCACCAGGGGAAACCGGTTCAGAACCAGGCGCAGGACCTCGTCGTTGTACTTCTCGCCGTCCTGCAAGAAGAGCGCAAGGGCCGAGACGCCGGCAGCCAGGGCCTCGCGAATGGCCCGTTCTTCCTCCGCCAGCGACGCGCCGGTCAGGTGGAGCAACAGGTTGTATCCGGCCTGCCGTGCGGCACGCTCGCCACCGCGCAGTAACCCGGCGCCGAAGGCCGGATCGATGTTGCTCTGTATCCATCCGATGAGCGGGCGTGCCGGACCGTACGACTGGGCTGCCGCCGCCACGATGGTGCCGCGTCGGGGCACACGCTGTACCAGGCCCTCGTGGGCCAGGCCGGTCAGTGCCGCCCTGCTGGTCACGCGGCTCACGCCGTACTGTGCGGCGAGTTCATGCTCCGTCGGCAGGCGGTCGCCCGGACGCAGGGCGCCGCTGTGGATCTGGGCGCGTAACTCCTCCTCGATTTGCCGGTAGCGCGCCATTCTTACCACACGTCTTCTCCTTCGCATCGGCTGCACGGGCGCCGCGACCCCGGCGTCAGAACTCTGCTACGACTCCGCTTGACAGCCTTGCACGTCGATCCAGGCCAGCCCGGCGCGCAGACCGGCCACCAGCGTTGCGCCATCGGGCGTGAACGTAAGGGCCGTGACGCCGTTCAAGGCCACGCGGCCGGTCGTGCGCAAGGTGCGCGCGGAGGCCAGCACCAGGCCGTCGCGTCCCACATAGGCTATCAGGCCACGTGATGGATCGAGCGCGAGCGGCGCCGTTCCCGGCACCGACGCGACGGTCTGGCCATTGTCAAGGTCCAGCGCATAGACGGTGCTCGCATCGACGCGATAGAGCCGGTCGCGCGTCGCATCGGCCGCGACCGGCGGCCCGGCGACGTGATATGCCGGATGCAGAGCCCCGCGGCGCTCGTCCAGCAAGGCCATCACGCCGGGGGCATCGTAGGCGCCGGGCAGGTATACGACTAATTGTCCCTGGTGTGCAGGGGCCAGCCAGATGCCGGCGTGAAATAGGCCGAGCTGTGTCCGCCACGCCACGTGGGCGCGCCCTGCCGGCCCAACCGCGAGCGCCTCGACCACCGCTTCCCATCCGCTGTCGGGTTGCCCGGCGACGAATAGCCGCCCGCCCGCGCCGCCCACCGCCGCGGCCGGCCAGCCTAGCGCCTGCATGTCGAGCGTGCTGCGCCCGCGCAAGGCTCCGCTGCGCGGGTCGATCGACAGGATGGAGTGATCTACCACCACAGATACAGTCGTAGGGACAGACCCGCTCACGACGAGACCCGGCGGCGTGATATAGCGCGGCAGGTCGAAGCGCCAGGACGCCACGCCATGCCGCGTCAGCAGCGTCAAATTATCGTGCGGCAGGTAGCGTGCGGTCGATGACCGAGGGCCGGCCAGGGCCACTACCGCACCGGAGGAGCCAACTGCCACCAAGCTGTCGATGCGTTCGGGGAAGCGCGCCACGGCGCGCACGACGGGAGCGCAGCGAGGCATGGTGGCCTGGACCGGGCCAATTGGCTCGCCGGCGAAAACCAGGCCCACGCCGGTAAGGGCCACAATCCAAACGCGCCGGGAGCCGCTCACCCTTTGACGCCACCTAGATTGACGCCTTTGACGAAGAAGCGTGAAACGGTGATATACAGCACCATCACCGGGAGCGCATAGAGCATGGCATAGGCGGTGAGCTGGCCGTAGTTCACCGAGCCATAGGCGCCGAAGAAGCTGAAGATGTTCACCGACGCCGGCAGGTTATCGGGGTTCTGGAAGATGATGAAGGGGATGAAGAAGTTGGACCAGGCGCCCGTGAAGCTCAGCACCCCGACGACCGCGATACCAGGCGCGGAGAGCGGCAGTACCACGCGGAACAGCGCGGTGAGGGTGGAGGCTCCGTCGACCCAGGCCGCTTCCTCCAGCTCGATGGAGACGGAGTCGAGGTAGTTCTTCATCAGCCAGATGTTGAAGGGCAGTGCGCTGGCGACAAGGAAGAGGATCACACCGTGGAACGTATCGATCATATGTACGATGGGATCGAGCGCCACGTACAGCGCGTACAGTGGGGTGATGAAGGCCAGTATGGGCAGCGCGCTGACGAACAGGATGCCGTACATCAGCGCCGACTTGAACCGGAAGTGGTAGCGCGACAGCGGATAGGCGGCCAGTCCCGAAAGCAGGATGGTCAATAGCATGGTGCTGCCGGCCAGGATGAGGCTGTTCTTGAATGGCTGCGCCACCAGGCCGGTGCTGATGACGATTTGGAAATTCTCCAGCGACGGATGTGCCGGCCACGTTACGGAGAACGTCGCCGAGGTGTTCAGGCTAGAGACGAGGACCCAGATGAACGGCAGGATGAAAAAGATGCCGAGGAAGACCAGGACGATGTAGGCGATGATGGACGGTGCGGAGCGGTTCAGCTTGATGGTCATGGGCGTAATCCTCGATAAGCCCTACAACTCGATGCGCAGGATGCGCAGATAGAGCAGCGACAACACCGCGCCGACGGCCAGGATCAACAGTGAGATGGCCGTGCCATAGCCCAGCTCGTAGAACTTGAATGCCTGCTGATAGGTGTAGATGGTCAGCAATTGCGTCTTGAATCCGGGGCCGCCGGCGGTCATCACCCAGACGAGCGTGAAATCCGAGAGGGTCGCCAGCGTGATCAGCACGAGGTCGGTAGCGATCGTGCCTTTCAAGAGTGGCAAGGTAATATAGCGGACCCGTTTCCAGATATTCGCGCCATCCATCGAGGCCGCCTCGAATAACTCCGGGGGGATGCCTTCCAGCGCGGAGGCGTAGAGCAGCATTGAGAAGGCCGTGCCGCGCCAGGTATTGGCGACGATGACCGCGGCCATGGGATACTCCTGCAGCCAGGCATGCTGCGGCAACCCAAACGTAGACAGGATGGAGTTGAGCAGGCCGGGCGTGACGATGCTCTGTGGCCCCCCGGCCAGGAAGGCGTACCACAGAAACCCGGCCACCACGTCGGGGATGATCCATGCCGCGACGGCGATGGCCCCGAGGATCGACTTGAAGACGGGATGGCGGTGGCGCATCAACAGCGCCAGCAGCATGCCCAACACGGCCTGGCCGATCAGGGCGGAGCCCACCAGGTAGGTGAGCGAGACCCGCAGCGCGTTAAAAAAGGCGTTGTCCTGCAGGATATGGCTGAAGTTGGAGAATCCGATCCATTGCGGCGACGCGGCGCCGACGCCGGTGAGGGCCATGTTTGTGCCCGAGACATACACGGCGTACAACACCGGGCCGATCAAGAAAATGAGCATGATGAGGAACGCGGGCGACATGAATAGGATGCCGGTGCGCAGGTGCGTGCGCCGGCGCCCTCCGCGGGCCGGCGTCACACTGCGCGCGACTTCAACCTGCACGATCAACCTCCCCGCACCCGGCGTCCGGCGCCGGATCAGGCCCTTTGACGGCGTTGCGAGGAGGCAGGTTGCCTGCCTCCTCGCAACCTCCTGAGGATACGCTCAGGCGCTCGACGCTAGCGCGTCTCTACGTTGGCGGCCCCGGCGATACCGGTGACGGCCTGCTGGAAGGCCGACGCGGCATCGGCCACGGACATCCCGGACATCACATTCTCCATGGCCAGGTCGATCTGGTTGGAGATCTTCGGATAAGCCGGGAAGCCGGGGCGGAACTGCGTGAACGAGAGCAGGCCGGTCGTGAAGTCGCTCAGCGGGAGCTTGGAGTACACCGGCACCTGCACTTCGTCTTTGCGCACGCCGATATTGCCCACGTTTACGTCGTACTGGGCCAGGTTATCGCGCGAGTTGGCCAGCTTCAGCACCTCGAAGGCGGCATCGGGGTTTTTCGAGCGCGAGCTGATCGAATACGCCCAACCGCCCGAGAGGGTCACGTAGTGCGGCGCCTGGCCAAACTCCGTCGGCATCTTGGCGTGGCCCATCACGGTCGTCCACTGTGGCCATGGATGTGCACCGCCCTTGACCCAGGTACTCGGGATCCACGAGCCGTCGATGTCGATGCCGAGCTTGTCGGAGGGCAGCAACTGCTGCGTGATAATGGTGCCGGCATTGGGCGCCAGCGCGATGTCGTTGGTCGGCGCAAGCAGATTCTTGGGATCGTAGATCGTCTGAATGAACTTGAGCGTGGCGGTGAGGCCGGGGCTCTTGACGACCCACTTCTTGGTGGCGTAGTCGTAGAGCGGCGCTCCGCCGGGGGTGCCGTAGAGCAGCATCTCAAAGCACTGCATCGTGGACGCCTCGTCCATGGGGATACCAGAGTAGCAGTTCAAGGGGATGACGCCCGGCACCTTGGCCTTGATCTGGCGCGCCGCGGCGAGGATGTCGGCCCAGCTATGGGGCTGCCACGTCGTCGGCAGGCCGGCCTTCTTGAAGACGTTCTTGTTGTACCACACCAGGCGGTCATCGGTGCCGTTCATGATGCCGTAGTTGTGGCCGTTGAACGTGGTGATCTTCTGCATGCCGGGGTAGAACTCTTTGGCATACTCCGGCCACGTGGCCAGGTACTTGTCGAGCGGCAGGAGGTAGCCGGCCGTGACGTCGGAGCCGATCAGGAAGCTATCCTCGCGCACGATATCGGGCGCGGTGCTGGCAGAACGCAGCGCCAGGTCGATCTTGGTGTAGTAATCGCCTTCTGAGGCGTTGATAGGAATCAGCTTGAGCGTGATATTGGAGTGCTGAGCGGCGAGCTGGCTCTGCATGTTCTTCCAGAACACGTCATCCCAGTACGGCGGCGGGCCACCGGACGTGTACTTCTGATAGGCCACGGTAAGGGTTATCGGGCCTGCGGCGGGCTTTGCCTGCGCCGTATGCACGGCGCCACCCACCGCCACGGCAGCCGCAAGTAGAATTGGACCAAGCCTCTTCGCGGGAGTGCGCATAATATCTCCTTGAGATAGTCGTCGTCGTTAGTGCGCGGTGACAACGGCCACGGCGCCGTTGCTTACGTCCCAATAGCCGGGTCGAGTCTTTACTGCGCGAGTTACCTCCTTTCACGCGCCTACTACCATGCTGGCGGCAGGCGCGACATCCGGTCCTGCCCTCGCAGATGAATTCGAGCAAGGGCTAACCGCATAGGTACTCCACGATTACAGGATGCAGTTGTTCGCGGGATCGAACCCTCTCTGGCCACTGCTCTACGGTGAGCATTTGCTATATCAAATAATGCCCGGAGGGGGCAGCAGCGCCACGGATTCGTCCCACAATGCGTTCGGGCCTGTAACCAGGAACAGTATATGCCTGCTCCACGGGGCTGTCAAGCCTCGTATCACCGGCCCAGTGGCCAACCGCGGCGCGACTATTCATATTATAGTGACAAATGCATCGCCGGAGGCGAGCCAGATGAAGTGAGTGCGTTGTCACGAGGTCCAACGGTTAGCTATAAGCGTTCCCTTGCACGGCATCGTCTCCATCGCCTACAATCAGCCTACTGAGAGCAAGAGGGTACGATGAAGTTCGGCATCGAGATGCTCGAGGCGCGCCTGGCCGACCTGCTGGCGGCGAGCCGGCGGGCCGTTGTGCCCCTGGCCGATGCGCGCATCAGCCCGGCTCCCGTTGCCGGCGCCACGGACCCGGCCTACGACGATAGCGCCTGGGGGCGTGTCGCGGCCGGCGATACCTGGGGGCAGCCGGGACAAACCTACTGGCTGCGCGTGCGGTTGCAGGTGCCGCCGGCGTGGGCGGATTCCCGTGCGGTGGTGCATATCGCGCTCAGCGACTACGAACACCTGAGCGGCCCCGAAGCGCTGGCCTATCTCGACGGTAGCCCCATACAGGGGATCGACTTTTTCCATCGTGACATCCTGCTCCCCGATGCTGCGAGGACGAGCGGGCACCATGTGCTGGCCCTCGAAGCCTATAGCTCGCTGGTGCCAGAACGGCCAATCCTGCGCGCCCTGGAGCTGGTACGCCTCGACGCGGAGGCCGAAGGGCTCTATCACGATATGCGCGTCCTGGCCGGCGCCTTGTTGACCATGCCGGAGGAGTCGCTGCAGCGGGCCCGGCTGCTGCGTGCCCTGGAGCGAGCCTATCGGGCGCTCGATCTACGCGACCCCTGGAGCGACGATTACCTCAAGTCGGCGCGCCGGGCACGCGCCCTGCTGCGCCGGGAGGTCTTCGACCGTCCGGACGACGCGGGCCAGCCGCGCACGGTGGCCGTCGGCCATGCGCACATCGACCTGGCCTGGCAGTGGCCCGTCTCGCAGACACGCCGCAAGGGCGCGCGCACCTTCTCAACGGTGCTGAAGCTGATGGAGCAGTATCCGGCCTACCACTTCGTGGCCAGCCAGCCGGCCCTGTACCAGATGGTGCGCGAGGACGAGCCGGCGCTCTATGCCCGGGTGAAGGAACGCATCGCCGAGGGCCGCTGGGAGCCAACCGGCGCGACCTGGGTCGAGATGGACTGCAACGTGGCCGGCGCCGAGGCGCTGGTGCGGCAATTCCTGTACGGCAAGCGCTTCTTTCGGGAAGAGCTGGGCGCCGATCCAAAGGTGCTCTGGCTGCCCGACGTCTTCGGATACAGCGCCGCCATGCCGCAGATCATGACAGGCTGCGGCGTCGATTACTTCATGACCACCAAGATCTCCTGGAACGAGTACAACCGGCTGCCGCACGATACCTTCCGCTGGCGCGGCATCGACGGCACCGAGGTGCTGACCCACATGGTCACCGCGCCGCTCAATCCTCAGGAGCAGTTCATCTCGACCATGCAGCCTTTCTACACCTACAACGCCAAGTTCACGCCGTACGACGTGGCCGGCAACTGGCGCGCCTACCGCGAGAAGGCGATCAACGACGAGTTGCTCTACCTCTTCGGCTATGGTGACGGCGGCGGCGGGCCCACGGAGACGATGCAAGAAACCGCGATGCGCCTGGCCCACTTACCCGGATTCCCCAAGGTGGAGCAAAGCTCGGCCGAGGCGTTTTTCCGCCGCCTGCACGAGCGCGTGTGGAACGACCCCGACCTGCCGGCCTGGGTCGGAGAGCTCTATCTGGAATACCACCGCGGCACCTATACCAGCCAGGGCTGGATCAAGCGGGCCAACCGCCTGTCCGAATTGCTGTATCGCGAGGCGGAATTGTGGGCTGCCGCGGCCGGTTCGCTCGTCGACCAGACCTCGTGGCCGGCCTGGCAGCAAGAGTTACAGGAGGGCTGGCGCAGCATCCTGTTCAATCAGTTCCACGACATCCTGCCCGGCTCCTCCATCGGCCAGGTCTACAGCGACGCCCAGATGGAGTACGTGGACGTTGCCAGGCGCGGTGAGGCGGTCCGTGACGGTGCCCTGGATGTGCTTGTGGCGGCGCTCGCCAGCTCCGAGCCCGCGCTCGCCGTGTTCAATCCGGCGCCGTTCAGCCGGGATGATCCCGTCGAGGTCACCTTGCAGGGCGATGCGGACATGCCGGTTGTGCTGGACGACGCCGGACATCCGGTGGCCGTTCAGGCCATCGACGCGCCGGATGGTGGCAGGCGCGTGCTGGTGGATGTCGCGGCGCCGGCGCTCGGCTATCGCCTCGTATCCACGTCACCATCGTCGGCACAGGCGCCAGAAGGCGCGTCGTCCGGCATCCACGTCGAGCCAAAGCTGCTGGAGAACCGCTTCTTCCGCCTGGAACTGGACGAGCGGGCCACCATCGTCTCCCTCTACGACAAGCGCGCCGGACGCGAGGTGATCGCACCCGGCGAACGCGGCAACCAGTTGCTGGCCTTCGAGGATCGCCCACTCAATTTCGACGCCTGGGACATCAACATCTACTACGCGGACAAGCCGTATCCCATCGACGACGTCAGTTCCTGGCGCGTCGTCGAGTCGGGGCCGCTGCGGGGGGCGATCGAGGTTGTGCGCCGCTACCGCGACAGCACGATTACCCAGCGCGTCGTCATCCACGCCAACGTCCCGCGCATCGACTTTCCCACCACCATCGACTGGCACGAGCACCAGACCCTGTTGAAAGCCGCCTTTCCCGTGACTGTCAACAGCCCGCGGGCGACCTTTGACATTCAGTGGGGCAACGTCGAGCGGCCCACGCACTGGAACACCAGTTGGGACTGGGCGCGTTTCGAGACGTGCGCCCACAAGTGGATCGACCTATCTGAAGGCGATTACGGCGTCAGCCTGCTCAACGACTGCAAGTACGGCCACGACGTGAAAGGCCACACCATGCGCCTCACGCTGCTCAAGAGCGGCATTTCCCCCGATCCCGAGGCCGACCAGGGCCGGCACATCTTCTCCTACGCGCTCCTGCCCCACCAGGGAGACTGGCGGGCGGGCGACACGGTGCGGCAGGCCTATCTGTTCAACATGCCGGCCGGTGGCCGCTTCCTGGCTGCGCGCCAGGGAAGCGGCACGGCCCTCACCTTGCCTTCCGCCTCCGCCTTCGTCACCACCGACCGTCCGGGGCTGGTGATCGAGACGGTCAAACCGGCGGAGGACGGCGATGGTCTGATCGTGCGCGTCTACGATGCCTACAACACCCGCGGCCCGGCGACGCTCACCTTCGCCCGCCAGATAGCGTCCGCCGAAGAGACCAACATGCTCGAGGAGACCGTCGGGCCGGTTGACTACACGGGTCACGACCTGCGCTTCACGGTGCGGCCCTTCGGCATCGCCACGTTCCGCGTGCGCCTTGGCTGATCACGTCTCCTCTCAGCGGCGGCGGTAAAGGTATATTGCCAGGCACATCATCATTCCCCGCTCGGCGGGCGGCCTTCCCACGGCGGCAGAGAGGCCATGAAATCGGCCGTGAAGCGGCGCGTATAGTCCTCCAAGAGCGCGGCGACGCGATCGGGATCGGGAGAGGCGAGCACAAAGCCCGCGTGATGGCGCTTGTTCATGCGCCAGACGATCTCGGGGTCCTGGTAGCCGGAGGTGTTGGGATACTCCTAGCGGGCCAGGGAGATGATGGCGCCGCCGTACTCTTCCCGTGCCGGCGGCAAGAAATACGGTTCGCCCGTGCGTCTCAGCGGCCCAGCAGCAGTTTGAGCAGGGCCATGCGGATGAAGAGGCCGTTGCGCGCCTGGCGGAAGTAGGCGGCGCGGGGGTCGGCGTCGACGTCGGTGGTGATTTCGTCGACGCGCGGCAGCGGATGCATGATGATGGCCTGCGGTTTCAGCCTGGGCAGCAGGGCGCGATCCACGGTGTAGCTGCCGCGAGCGCGCTGGTAATCCTCGGCCGTGGCAAAGCGCTCCTTCTGTACCCGGGTCTGGTAGAGGACATCCACCTCGTTCGCTACCGCGGCGAGGTCCGGCGTTTCCTGGTAGGACACACCGTGGACGCGCAGGTAATCCAGCACGTCCCAGCGCATGCGGGTGACGCCGGGCGAGACGAGGTAGAGGCGGACGTCCTCGTAGAGCGCGACCATGCGGCAGAGCGAGTGCACCGTGCGCCCGTTGGCCAGGTCGCCGACCAGGGCGATGCGGATGCCATCGATGCGGCCGAGTTCCTTTTCGATGGTGAACAGATCGAGCAGGGCCTGCGTGGGGTGCTCGTGGGGGCCGTCGCCGGCGTTGATGATCGGCACCGGCGAGACCACGGCCATGCGGGCGGCGGCGCCTTCTTCGTAGTGGCGCACGACGATACCGTCGGCGTAGCCCCCGACGATGCGCGCGGTATCCTCCAGCGTCTCGCCTTTGCTGCCGGAAGAGTGTTCGCGCGCGTCCTCGGCCCCGACCACGGTGCCGCCCAGGCGCAGCATGGCGACCTCGAAGGAGAAGCGGGTGCGCGTGCTCGGCTCATAGAACAGGGTGGCCAGGACGTGGCCGCGCAGGTCGTCGGTCCCGCCGTGCTCCTGTACCCGCTGCTCCATGGCGCGGGCCTCGGCGAAGAGGCGATCCAGAAACGGTCGGTCGACGTCGGCGGCCGAGACAAGGTGCAATGGTGTCTTCACACCCTCCATTTTATCCCATGGCCGGCGCTACCGATACACCCGTATCCTCGCGCAGAAAGGCCGCGCGCCAACGTTACCGGTGACGCGCCCTCGCGTCCAGAACATCCACGTGCCCCGCGGCGCCATAGGCCAGCAAGCGATCGTCCGCCGTGACCAGCACAGCACCGTGATGCCGTGCGCTTGCCACGATCATGCGGTCGGCGGGGTCCTGGTGTAGCGTCCCCGGCAGGCGGGTGCTGGCCACGGCGATCGCCGGTTCGAGCGGCGCTAGGGCAATGCCCGGCTGGCTCAAGGCATCGTCTAACCACTCCTGGACATCGCGCGTCAGGCTCAGACGCCCCTTGGCCACGAGCATCGCGATCTCCCACGGCGTAATGGCCGACACCAGGACGGCGCTCTCCCGCGCCGCCTCGTCGATTGCCGTCACGACCGACCTGGAGAGCGTGCTGTCTCTGTTCAGCAGCCAGACGAGCACATGCGTGTCCAGCAGGATGCCGCTCACGAGTTGGCTTCCCAGGCCGCATCTATTGGTGAGATAAGGTCGTCCTGATACACCACTGACCCTTTCAAGGCGCCAAACAACGACTTGGTCGGCGGCATCGGGACGAGTTTCGCGACCGGGCGGCCGTGTTTGGTAATGATCAGCTCTTCGCGTCGTTCCTCCACCTCGTCCAGCAGGTGCAGGCACTTCGCCTTGAACTCGCCGGCCCCGATTGTGTGCGCCATCGCGTTATCCTCCCATAGTCAAGAACTATAGTCATTATACCGCCTCGCAGGATTGGGTGGAGCAGAGATCCCACGGATATCATGGTCCCGGAGGCTGAAGCGATTCAGGAATCGATCAATGAACTCACGGTTGACATCTCGCTACATCCAGCCGCCTTGTTGCCGCTGTTGACAAGTGATCCGCCACCGGGGACCGCGCGCATCGAGATTCAGCCAGGGTTTTTCGATGTCGACGTGCCGAACATGTCGATCGACGAGCGGCGCCAGAGCCTGCGACAGCTCTTCGGCGGTGCCGCCCCGCGATGGGATCCAATTCCCGAGCCGTGAATGCGCTCGCTAACCGTCGTCACGCCTTCTCAGCTTGAGCGTCAGCAATCAGAGCACGCTCGTATCCCTCACGCGTGATGGTCCCGTCCGCGATGCTCCGCTCCACATAGCCTGCATTATTCACGAGGACCGCGGGGCACCGTTCCTGGCGGCGGCCCGCGGGCCGCCGCCAGGCAGGGTCGTCCCGCCCTATCAGACGCCCATGAATAATCCAGGATAGCCGGCCAGGGAGACACCCTGGCGGGCTCGCGCCCGTGCCAGGGCCGGTTGGATCTGCCCTACTTGCCGCGCCTGACGCTCGATATCCTCTTCGATAGCGCGTTGAATATGATGACTCATGTTCAAATATAGCGCGTATCGGGCGGCACCAGCAGCCGCACGGCGACATCCGCCGTGAAGAGCAGCAGGATCAGGCCCAATAGCCAGGGCCACAGCGGCAGCCAGGTACGCGTCGCGGGGATGCCGGCGTGGGAGAAGGCATCGGCCGGGCTCGTCAGGACCGAACCGCCGGTCGCCGCGGCCAGGTGGGTGAGAAAGGCTGTATCCACACCTTTACCCGCGTATTCCGGCGGGTAGGGCACCGTCAACATCGCGACATCCGCCGGCGACGAGGTACCCCGGTCGTTGCGCACGAATGACGCTGAGTACACGCCCTGTCCCGCCAGCGTCAGGTCGGCGGCGTAGAGACCGGGGCCGGACAGGTCCAGCGGCAGCACGCGCACCGTGCCATCCGGCATGACGATGCGGGCGCGTGGCTCGGCGCTGTCGTCGAAGGCACCGCTCGCCGTGCGTAGGGCCACGCTGACGTGCAGTTGGCCGTTCACGGCGGACAGGGTCGGAACGCGGCTGCCTGGGTCGTAGCCGCGCAAGGACCAGCGGACCAGGTCGGCCCAGAAGTCGGGCTTGCGGTCCGGGCTCCACTGCGCCGCCCAGACGCCGGGAGTGTTCGCGGCGAGGGCATCGGAGGTCCAGGCCACCACCCGGCCGAGCCCGTATTGCCACGAGCTGAGGATCGGGTCGCCACTGGCGGACTGGACGGCCACCTGTGCGGTCTGCTTGGGCATGGTCGAGTCGTAGGCCCCGATATCGGGTAGACGCTGGTTGGCCACGGCCCGCAGCAGCGGCGAGGCCGTTCCCACGCCCAGGTGAATCTTCCCCTTCACCTGGGCGGTCCCAGAGATGCCGTAGCGCGTTTCGTTGATGATGATGCGCGGGATATCGTGCGGGTCGGAGACGTAGTGGAACAGACCGCCGCCCAGTTGAGCCCAATGGCGCAGCTCGTCCTGCACCACATCCTGGCCCACGCCGATGGTGGAGAGGGTGATGTGCTCGCGGTGCATGCGCTTGATCAGGGTGTCGAAGGGGGCGTCTTCGCCCTGCCCGTCGGTCAGTAGGACGACGTGACGGTAGATGGTGGGCACGCTCAGCACGGCGCTCTCGGCGGCGCGCAAGGCGGGGTAAATATAGGTATCGCCATCGCCGGTCAATTGCGAGATTTGCTTGCGGATGTGTGCCTTGTCGGCCGCGCCCTGCAGCGTGTGGAACGGCACGATCCAGTGATTGCTGTCGTCGAAGGCCAGCACACCCACGGCGTCGCCTTCCGCCAGGCGATCCAGGGCCGACGCCGCGGCCACCTTGACCATATCGATCTTGGCCACGCCGGCGACCAAATCGGACATCGAGCCGGACTTGTCGATGACCAACATCAGGGCCAGTGGCGCGCTGACCCGGCGCGGAGAGGCGATGCTGAGAACCGGCAGCGCGTCCTCCAGCGGCGTATGCGTGTAGTTCCCCTCGCCGAAGCTGCTGGAGCCGCCAACGGCCAGCAGGCCAAGCCCGTCGGCCCGCACGGCGTCGCGCAAGGCCTTTTGCTGTGCGGTGCTGAGCTCCGTGGCCGGAACGTCGTCGAGCACCACACCGTCGTAGGCGCGGTAGCCAGCGGTCGTGGCGGGCAGGTCCGACGCCAGCATGGGGGTGACTGACAGATGCGCGCGGGCCAGGGCTTTAGCCAGGGCGGTAGCGGCGGTCGGGTCGCTAACGGCGAAGAGCACATGTCCTGGCGGCACCACGACCGTGGCGGCATCCAGGGTGTTGTTCTGGGGAACGGCGTCGCCGTCCATGGTCAACTGGACGCGGAAGGTGTGCAGTCCCACCGTATCGAGGGGCTCTTCGGTACGCAGTATCGTCGTGCCGGCCGGCAGATCGATGGCCTGCGATGCCGGTGCGCCGTCGATCCACAGGGTCAGCGTGGCATGAGCAGCGCCGCTGCTGTAGAGCGTGATGCTCAACGGCGCACGGTCTCCCTGCCGGACGCTGGCCGGGACGGACAGCGCGCGGACGGCCACATCGCGGAGATGCGGCGGTGCGAGCGGCACCGTATCGATCGGGACACCGCGGGCGAGAGCCAGGGCCGTGGCGCCGGCGACGCCGCTGCCGCCCGCATCGCCGGTATCCTCTCCGTCGGAGAGTAGGACCAGGCGGCCCGATTCGCCCGGCGGCAGCACGGAGAGCCCCAGGCGCAGCGCCGCCCCGATATCCGTTGCCCCGCCGGATTGGTCCGCGGGATCCGGCCAGGTCTTGTAATGGGCTAGAGGGACGGCCAGACGCGGCGCGGCGCCGAAGAGTACCAGGCCGGCCTGGTCGTGGGGGCTTTCCGCGTCAACGGCTCGGCCTACCCAATTCAGGGCCGCGTGCTGGCCCACCTGGCCAACGCTTGCCGAGGTGTCGACCAGAAAGACCGTGGAGACGCGCTGCTCCATGACCGCCCATTGTGGTTGCGCCAGCGCCACGGCCAGCAGGCTCAAGACGGCCATGCGCAGGGCCAGGGCGATCAGGGGGCGCCGGCCCGGCAAGCGTTGCAAGCGCGCATAGCCCATGGCAGCCGTGAGCGGCGGCAGGAGCAGGAGCAGGAGCGCCCATGGGCTACCAAAGCTCATCGCGACCTCCTCCATGCCCCGGTGCACGACAAGAGTGCAGTGCGCTCGCGCCACTCAACCGACGATGGTCAAGGTCAGTAGGAGTGGTCAGGAACCGGCGGTTAAAACCGCCGGGCAGGCACAAACCGGCTAAAGTCGGACGAAGGCCCTTCAGTGCCCGTACCCCTGCCACCCGGGGTCTCCACTGGGGAGGCAGTGTCAGGCGTTGGGCGGCCTCAGGTACGTCGCACATAGTACCACCATTCGCCGCTCAGGATGAGCAGAGCGAGCAACGCGGCCACGGCCCACCCTTCCCACGGTGTGATCGCCCCCGGCGCCAGGACCACCGGGGCGGATGGCGCCGGGGCCGGTTGCTGGTTGGACGGCAGGGATGCCTCGCCCGGCGCCTGCGCGTTGGCCGCGATCTGCTGCGCGGCGTCCCCCGCGCCTCCGCCGACGGCGTAAAGCCCGGGACGCAGCGGAGGCAGGGCCGCCATGTCGCCCGAGCTATCCAGCGAGGTAGCCCCGCCGCTGCCTACCACGGGCTCGATCCAGGCGGTCGCCTGGCGGGCGACGGCGATGGGTACGACCGCGCCCGCGGGTGCGGAGAGCGGGATGGGCGGTGCCAGCACTTGCAGGGCGTTGCGCAGCAGCGTGGGGAATGCCAGCAGGGTATCAAGGTTGCTGGCATTGGTGGACGAGGTCGTACGCGGATCAAAGAGCAGCACTGCCACGCGCCGGCCATCGGTGATACCGCTAAACAAGAGCGGTCCGCTATCGCCCTCGATGTCGGCATGAGCCCAGGACGGCAGGCTGGCCCCGGACGCGGATGAGACAACCAGAGAGCTCAGGTCGACGCCGGCCAGCAGGTCGCCGGCACGTGGCATCTCTCCGGCGGACAGCGCCGCACTGTCAAATGAGCCGGAGGACGGGGACTCCGGTGAGACACTCGGCGCTACCTGCGTGCCTTGCAGGGTGAAGAGCGCCGTTGAGCCGGACGGATCGACGTAGAAGACGTTGCCCGGCGGCTGGATATCCGGTCCGGTGGCATCGGCGATCGTCAGGTCGACCTTGCGGGTCATGACGTCGGCATAGGCGTCGGCCGTGGTCACTATCAGGTGCAGATTGGGTGTCGCGTGCAGCGCCTGCTCCAGCGGGGAGGACGGATCGTTCGTCACCAGCAGGACGGTGCGAGATACCGGCAGCGGGGCGACGGCCCACGCGGCATCGTCGGCCGGCAGCGGGTCATGGCCATCCAGTCGCAACTCCACGCTGCGTACGTCGTGGGGTAGGGTCAGCCCCATCGGCACGGAGCTGTTCGGGCCAAGGGTGATGGCCTGGGGCGCTTGCCTGGTGCCGTCGACACTGACGGTGATGCGCGTGGTGACGGCCCGTGGCGCCGTGTTGACCAGGCGTGCGTACGCTTCGCAGCTCGTCTGCAGGCAGGAGATACTGAGGCCGGAGATGCCGCGATCGTCGCCGTTGGTGCCCACCGGGCGCACCTGTAGCCCGGGCGCCGCGGCGGCCAGCGCAGCGAGCGTTGCTCGCTGCGTTGCGTACGGGACGAAGAGATAGACGGAGCCGCGCTGCCGGCCGGCCGGGATCTCCGAGCGCACGACGCCGGAGAGCAGCGGCCCCAACCCTGGCAGACCGGATGGGCCGTAGCCCTGGCGCAGGCCGGCCAGGGCCGCGTGCAGCACGCCCTTGTCGTCCGAGGTGACCAGGTAGCGGGGCTCGGTTCCGGCGTCGACGAGCGTCATCGCATCGCCCGGTTGCAGCCCGTCGATCAGGGCCTGCACCTCGGCTCTGGCCCGGTCCAACCGGTTTGGCCTGACATCGGTGGCGCTCATGGCCAGGGAGGTATCGACGGCCACCACCAGGTGCCGGTGCGCGCCCGCCGCGACCCAGGAGGGTCGCGACAGCGCCAGCGCCCCGGCTGCCAGGGCCGCGAGCTGCAGCAGCAGCAGGACATAGCGCGACGGAAGGTGGCGCGGCCGGCGCAGCGGTTGATGGCGCAGCACCTGCGACCACAATAGCGTGCTGGACACCTCGTAGCGACGGTGGCGGATGCGCCACAGATGGATGGCCAGGACGATGGGGAGCAGTAACAGGCCAAGCAGGCCGGCCGGCGCAAGCAGGTTCATCGCAGGATGCCGTCCTGACGCAGCGTGCGCAGGATCAAATCTCGCGGCGCGACGGTGGTCGACACGCGCACGTAGTGGGCGCGCTGGGCACGGCAGGCCACGGCGATGGTGTCGCACCACTCCTCGAAGTGCGCCCGGTACCGGCGCAGCAGGTCCGGCGTCACGCCGACCTTAACCAACTGGCCGGTCTCGCGGTCGAGCAATTCCAGCAGGCCGTCCATGGGCGGCGACGCCTCGTGGGCGTCGACAATGTGCAGGGCCGTGGTCTGCAAGCCGCTGCGCGCCAGGTAGGAGAGTGCCTGGGTGTAGCCGCTCTCGACCAGGAAGTCGCTGATCAGCACCGCCACGCCATGGCGGCCCGGTCGCTCGCAGTACGATGCCACGGATTGCGCGATATCCGTGGTGCGGCCGGGCGTCAGGCCGCGCAGGTGGCCGAGCAGAGTGCTGACGGCCGCGCGGCCGCGCATGGGCGGGAAGACGGCCGAGATGTTGTCGCTGAAAGCGCCCAGATGGACCGTGTCGTAGCTGGCAAGGGCCAGCGCCCCGAGCGCCGCGGCCGTGCGCCTGGCGTAGAGGAGCTTATTGGGACGGCCCCAGTCCATGGAGGCCGAGCAATCGATCAGCAGATGGATCGAGAGGTTCTCGCGGGCCTCGGTGAGCTTGAGGCAGAGCTCGCCAAGGCGGGCATAGACGTTCCAATCGATGAGCCGGAAGTCGTCGCCCGGCGCATAGTTGCGATGGTCGGCGAACTCCACGGAATGTGCTTTGCGCCGGCTGGCATGTTCTCCGGCCAGCCCGGCGGTAATGGCGCGCGGCGCATTGAAGTGCAGGCTCTCCACCTGGCGCAGGAAGGCACCGTCGAGCAGCACGTCGGGATCGTCGGCGGCCGGATCGGCCGGCCGGCCGATGGCGTTGAGGACCGAGCGGGGTGCCAGGGCGCTCCAGAGCCCCGCACCGGACAGCCGTTTCATCGTGGCATTTCCAGGACGCGCGACAGCACCTCGTCGATGATTTGGTCGGTGGTGATGCCCTGCGTCTCGGCCTCGAAGTTCAGGGTCAGCCGGTGGCGCAAGGCATCGTGTGCCACGGCCCGCACATCGTCGAAGCTGAGGTTGTAGCGCCCGTTCAGCAGGGCGTTGATGCGCCCGGCCAGGGTCAGCGCCTGCGCGCCGCGCGGGCTGGCGCCGATGCGCACGTAGCGCCTGACCATCTCCGTGGCCTCGCCGCTGCCCGGCTGGGTGGCCAGGATGATGCGTACCGCGTAGTCGAGCACATAGGTGCTCATCGGCACCTCCAGCGCCAGTTGATGCATTTCCATCAACACCTGCCCGTTGGCCACCATGCGCGTGGACACTTCGGCTCCGGTGACCGTCTGGCGCACGATGGTGGCCAGCTCGCCGCGCGCCGGATAGGTGATCAGTAGCTTGTAGAAGAAGCGATCGAGTTGTGCCTCGGGCAGCGGATAGGTGCCTTCCATCTCTACCGGGTTCTGGGTCGCCAGCACGTAGAACGGCCGCGGCAGCGGACGCGACGAGCCGCCGACCGTCACCGTGTGCTCCTGCATGGCCTCGAGCAGCGCCGACTGCGTCTTGGGCGTGGCGCGATTGATCTCATCGGCCAGGATCAGGTTGGCGAAGACGGGGCCTTCCTGGAAGGAGAGCAGGCGCCGGCCCACCTCGTCTTCGGCGATGATGGTCGTGCCGGTGACGTCGGCCGGCATCAGGTCGGGCGTGAATTGAATGCGGCCATACTTCAGATCGAGCACGCGCGCGAATGCCCGCACCATGCTGGTCTTGCCCAGGCCGGGAACACCTTCGAGCAGGGCGTGGCCGCCCGCGATAAGGCAGGTCAGCACGCCGCGCACAACGTTTTCTTGCCCGACGATGGACCGCGCCACCTCGCGCTGGATGTCTGTTGCCAGTTGCCCGAACCGTTCGGGCGTCATCGGCTGTTCGTTCGGTGCTTCCATCTAAACGTCCTTGTGTGACGGTGCCGACCCGGTGCGGTTACTGGCCGGATGGTGGGCTGAAGTAGCCCTGGACGAGGCCGCGCTCGTCGGCTGTGACGACGTTGCTGTCCGGCGCGACATAGCCCGGCACGGTGACTTGCGGGGCGTTCGTGCCGCCATATAGAGAGCCGGAGTTCTGACCCAGGCTGCGGTTGGGCGTTCCAACCGACACCACCATGCGGCTACTGCGCCCGTTGGCGCCGTTCAGGACAATGGAGCTATTTGTCCCCAACTGAGGGTTGGACGGATTGCCGCTGTCCTGCGGGGGGGCGCTTTGCGGACCGGTGGCGCCGCCTCCAGCACGGCGTCCGAAGCGGTTCATTTCCGGGTCAGCGCCCGCCGCGCCCTCTTGCCCCGGCGCGCCCGCGGCGCTACCCGGGTAGGGCGCCCCCGCTCCGCGCTGGCCGGGACCGACGCCGCGGCCACGCGGCCCGTTGGGGCCGAACTGCCCTGACGGCTGGCGCCCCTGGCCGGACTGGCCGGAACCGGTGCCGGGGTTGTTCAGGCCCTGCGTCCCCGGCGACGAGGACAAGGTGGAATTGGGAGACGATCCACTCTGTCCCTGCTGGCCGTTGGAGGCGTTAGAGACGACGCTCTGCAGGTTCATCAGGGCCTGCTGGGCCGGACTGAGCACGCCGCCGGCCGACGAGTTCTTCCCGGGTGCCAGGTGCAGGTTCGCGCCGAGGCCGGACTTTCCGCCGCTGGCCGGCGCCGCTCCGGAGAGTGTGCCGGCCCTGGCGCCGCTGGCATCGATGCGTCCCTGTCCCTGGGCGACGCGCACGCCCAGGTTACCCGACCTCCCGGCAGTTCCCGTCTGGCGCCCGGCGCCGGACACTGATCCGATAGAGACGCGACCGGCATGGCGTCCGCCTACGCTCACGGGGTTATGCGTGCTATTGTGCAGCGTGCGCAGCGCGATCGGCGCCAGGTGCAGACGGCTCCCGCGTCGTGCGAGAGCGTGCTGGCCATTGCGGGCCACGTGGGCGGGCGAGGCCGCGGTGGCGTGGCGCGGCAACGGGGTGTGATAGGCCAGCAGAACGCAGGGGACGAGCGCTAAAGCCAGCACAATCAGGGCGTTGCGCTCGCGCCGCACCGACGGCCACGGCAGCACAAAATTGAGATTTGCGGTGCGCAGCGACCCCTGTGCGCGCTCGTGCAGCAAAGCGGCCATGCGACCGGCCGACGGCTCGATCTCCAGTGCGCTGCCGATCTGCTCGCGCAGGTTCATGCGCTGGTCCAGCGCGTGGGCCATGCGACCCGGGGAGGGGCGCTGCCAGAGCACCGTACACAGCGCGGCGAGGAAGGTGCCGGCTGCCGCGGCCAGCGGCAAGGTGGGAAGCGGCAGGTCTGTGCCGCGTATGCGCAGCACCAATAGGATGATGGCCAGCGCCGCCGCCGCGGCCAATCCGCGCAGCGTTGTCAGCACGGCACGCTGGCGATGCAGACGTGTGCGGAATTGGTGCAGCTCGACGGCCACGGCGTGGTCCTTCGCATGGGCGCGTCGTGGCAGCGCGGAAGGGGCCAGGTAGAGGGCGCGGCCGTGCAGGAGGGTCAGCAGGGCGGCCCAATCTGTGGCTGGAGGTGTGGCCCGGAACCGGGAGTTCCGAACCGCAATGGGGCGCGATAGGTCGCGCTTGCCTCGCGCGGGCAGGGTTACCATACGCACAACCTAACCGTGTCCGGATGCCGCCACCAGGCGGTGCCCGGCTGGTGGGGCTCCGCCGACCGATGGGCGGATCCCCGGGGTCCTTCGCCGTGTGCTACAGCCAGGGTAACACAACTTGGCTAGGATAGCCAATGCAAGCGGCGCAAGGGCGCAAAGTGCGGCCCGATACTCCCCGCTGATCGCATTTTGCATTATCATTACACTATCCGTTGGCCGGCAGAGCGGCGAGATGCGCGCTCGCGACTGCCTGGTACACCCTGCCAATGATGTGGAGGAGAGATCATGAAGAGTTACGCCACGGAGAATCTGCGCAACGTGGCCCTTGTTTCGCACGAGGGCGCCGGGAAGACCAGCCTGGTCGAGGCCGCCCTGTTCGACACCGGTGTGACCTCGCGCCTGGGTCGCGTCGAGGACGGCACGACGGTTTCGGATTTCGAGCCCGACGAGAAGGAGCGCCAGATCTCATTAGCAACGGCATTGGTTCCGGTGGAGTGGCGCGACTGCAAGATCAATTTCCTCGATACTCCCGGCTATCCCGACTTCATCGGCGAGCTGCGCGGCGCTTTGCGCGTGGCCGACACCGCCCTGGTGCTGATCGATGCCACCGGGGGCGTGGAGGTCGGGACGGAGATGGCCTGGTCCTATGTCGGCGAGTACCATCTCCCGCGCATGATCTTCGTCAACCGTCTCGATCGCGAGCACACCGACTTCTTCGCCACGCTGGAGGTGATCCAGTCGCGCCTGAGCAAACACACCGTGGCCCTGCAGATTCCCATCGGAGCACAGGCCGAGTTCAAGGGGGTGGTCGACGTGCTCTCGGGCAGGGCCAGCTTGTACGAGGCCGGCAAGCGGCAGGAGGGTGCCGTGCCGGCAGACCTGGAGGCGCGGCGCAGCGAGTTGCGCGAGAAGTTGGTGGAGGCCATCTGTGAGACCGACGACGACCTGATTACGCAATTCCTGGAAGGTGAGGAGATTGCCGAGGCCGATCTGCGCCGCGCCCTGCGCGCCGCCGTGATCTCGGGCGCCCTGATCCCGGTGCTGTGCGGCTCGGCCACCGCGAATATCGGCATCGCCGATGCGCTCGACGCGGTTGTGGATCTGTGCCCCAGCCCCGCCGATATGCCGCCGACGACCGATGCCTCGGGCAAGCCCGTCGATGGCCACCTGGCGGCCCTGGTCTTCAAGACGGTGGCCGATCCGTTCGGCCGGCGCAGCTACTTCCGCGTCTATGGCGGCGTGATGAAGGCCGATTCGCACGTCTGGAACACCGCGCACGCCAAGGACGAACGCATCGCGCAACTGCTGGTCATGCGCGGCAATCACGGCGAGCCGGTGGGGGAGTTAGCGCCCGGCGATATCGGCGCCGTGCTCAAGCTGACCGATACCCTCACCGGCGAGACGCTGGCGACCAAGGAGCATCCCCTGGTGCTGCCGCCGATCACCTATCCGGAGCCGGCCTACTCGGCCTCCGTGGAGCCCAAAACGCGCGCCGACCTGGACAAGCTCGGCCAGGCGCTGTCGCGGCTGACGCAGGAGGACCCGACGCTACGCGTGGTGCGCGACGCTGAGTCGGCCCAGACCATCCTCTCGGGCATGGGCGAGACGCACCTGCAAGTGGCCATGGAGCGCCTGCACCGCAAATACCAGGTCGACGTGACGCTGGGCGAGCCGCGCGTGCCGTACCGCGAGACGGTCACCGCCAGCTCCCGCGCGCAGGGCCGCCACAAGAAGCAGACCGGCGGCCACGGCCAGTTCGGCGATGTCTGGATGACCGTGGCGCCGCTGCCGCGCGGCGAGGGCTACAGGTTTGTCGACAAGATCGTCGGCGGCGCCATCCCGCGCAACTTCATCCCCGCCGTCGAGAAGGGCGTGCAGGAGGCCATGCGCGAGGGCCTGCTGGCGGGCTACCCGGTGGTCGATGTCGAGGTGACCATCGACGACGGCTCGTACCATCCCGTCGACTCGTCCGAGATGGCCTTCAAGCTGGCCGGATCGCTGGCCTTCAAGAAGGCGGCCGAGGGCGCGCGCCCCATCATCCTGGAGCCGATCATGCGCGTCGACGTGCGCGTGCCCAACGAATTTACGGGCGACGTGATGAGCGACTTCAACAGCAAGCGGGCCCGCATCCTGGGCATGGAACCGGTGAGCGAGAGCACCACGCTCATCCAGGCGCAGGTGCCGATGCGCGAGATGACCCATTACTCCGCCGCGCTGCGCTCCATCACCCAAGGGCGAGGCGTCTATACAATGAGAATGGAGGGCTATGAGGAGGCTCCGCCCAACGTGGCGCAGCAAATCATCGCCGAGGCGCAGGCAGAAAACCATAAATAGCTGCCGTCGCATACCTAGCCCTAATGGTGGCGAGATGCGGCGGGTGATTGTTTTGACCGAGGAATAGGCGTGAAGCCCGTACGCATTCTTACCACGAGCGCTACCGTCGTCGCCCTGCTGCTGCTAGTGGCGACGGCGGTAGGCTGGAACATCCAGACCAACGACCTGATCATGCTGCCGTCGCCGGCACTGGCCATCGATTCGCGTATCACGGTGGCCGGCCATCCCCGGCCTTCCCATCGGGGTAGCCTGTACATCACCTTCGTGGACGAGCCGCAGTCGAACCTGGTCACCAAGTTCTACTACGAGCACTTCGATCCCGATGCCACCATCGTGCCGCTGCAACTGTATTACCCATCGGGGATCCCTTCGCAGCAACAGCAGCATCAGATGAGCATCAAAGATATGCTGGACAGCAAACAACAGGCGCAGCTCGCCGCGTTCGGCGCGCTCGGCTACGTTTTCCCGCAGCAGGAAGTGGCCGTGGCCTCCGTCGACCAGCATAGCCACGCGGCGGGAAAGCTGCACCAGAATGACGTGATCCTGCAGGTCAACGGGCACAAGGTGCAAACGCCGCAGCAGTTGCGGACGGAGGTGCAGCGCGTGCAGCCGGGCGCGCCGGTTTCTCTGCTGGTCAGCCGCTCCGTCGCCAGCGGCAGCACGCATACCCTGCGCCTGACCTTTCCGACGGTGCTCAATACGGCGACGGGCAAAGCGGCCATCGGCATCTATTCGACGGTGACGTATAGCTCGGTGCCCAAGCTGCCCTACAAGATTACTATCAATACCGGCGATATCGGCGGCCCGTCGGCGGGTCTGATGATCGCGCTGGCCATCATCAATCGCTTCTCCGAGACCGACCTCACGCACGGGCATCGCATCGCCGGCACCGGCACCATCGACGTGGACGGCACCGTCGGCCCGATCGGCGGCGTCAAGCAAAAAGTGCTCGGCGCGCGCGCGGTGCACGCGGAGTATTTCCTGGTGCCGGTGGACAATTATGCAGAGGCCAAGCCCTACGCCCAAGGCATCAAGCTGGTGCCGGTGGCCACGCTCAGCGATGCGCTAACCTTCCTGCAGCACCTGAAGTGACGGGCCTGAAGCTATTTGCGCCCGCGAGCGCCGTAAGGCGCCGGCTCCACGGCGACCGGGCGTTCCGCGATCTTGATGCGAGAGGGTTCCCGCACCGTGGTGGTGACGGCGATGGCCACCAGCACCAGGACCGCGCCGGTGACCACGAAGACCGGGCGCAGGCCGTAGAACGCGCCGATGGCGCCGCCGACGAGCGGCCCGAAGGCGAAGCCGAACGATGAGGCCGAGGCCGTCAGGCCGTAGGCCGAGGCGCGGCGGTTTTCCGGAGCGAGCAGGCCCACGATGGAGGTGGCGCAGGGCATCGCCGCGCCCAGACAGAGGCCCACGGCGGCGCGCACCGCGATAAGCTGCCAGACCGCCTGGACGAAGAAGGCCGGGATATAGCAGCAGCCGGCCAGCGCGGTCGCCACGATCAGCACGCGCCGGAAGCCAAAACGGTTGGTTAGGCGCTGCACCTGCAACGACGACAGCGCCGCGGCCACGCCGGCGATGGCCAGGATGATGCCCACCGCGGTGGAGGTCTGGGGCTGGCCGCGCAGCTCGGGCACGCCGCTCAGGTGCGGGACGAAGAGCGCCAGGATCGGCGCGGGCACCACGTTGCCGAACTCGGCCATGAACAGCACCAGGGCCATGGCCAGCAAACCGGGCGAGGCCACGACATCGCGCATCTGGGCGTAGGGGTTGAGGCTCCGCCGGCCAGAGGTCGCAGCGGCCGGCCTCTGGAAGTCCTCGTTCACGAAGAAGATCACCAGGAGGGCGCCGATGGCCAGCATGCTCGCCCCGGCGGCGAAGGTGCCGTGGAAGCCGAGGTGGTCGTTGAGGAAGCCGCCGATCAGCGGGCCGACCGCCGCCCCGGTGAAGACCGCCGATTGCATCAAGCCCATGCTGAAGCCCATGTTCTCGCGCGGCGTGACCGAGGCCACCAAGGCCTGCGAGGCCGCGACCGAGCCGGTCAGGATGCCCTGCAAGATGCGCAGGATCAGCACGAACCAGACGTTGGGCGCGACGATGAGCAGGCCCGTGGTGAAGACGCCGCTGACCATGGAGCGGACGACCATCGGCTTGCGGCCGTAGCGATCGGCCAGCGTGCCCCAGATCGGCGCGACCAGGGCCATGGAGATGGACAGGCTAAAGCCAATGATGCCCGACCACAGCGGCACGGCCTGCCCGCGCACGCCCAGGGTCTGGATAAACAGCGGCAGGAACGGGTAGACGAAGCTGAAGCCGACCAGGGAGCAGATTTGCGCGACGACCGAGACGTAAAGGATGCGCTGCCACCTGGCCATATGTAGAATAGTAACACGTTGCGGGCGTGCTTCTCCCTCGATTGACCCTTCGGGATGCGCCACGGGATGTGGCGTGGTCGCGCTCCTAGACGCGCCGGGGCGAAACCGTTTCCCTGGCCCCACTGGGCAGGTGCTGCTGGAACCAGTCGACGATGCGGGGAATTGTGGCCATGTACAGGGGATGGCCGGGCTGGATCCAATCCAGATGCTGTGCGTCGGGAAGCTCCATTAACACCTTTGGCTCACGCGCCCGTGCGTAGAGGCTGCGCGCTTCATCCACCGGGTGCAAGGCGTTGCGGGCGCCGTGGACGATAAGGAGGGGCCGTGGGCTGATGCGATCGACCACCAACTCGGGGCGGAAGGCGTAGTAGGCTTCCGCGGATTGCAGGGAGACATCCACGCCGAAGCGCTCGTGGTTGCCGTACATGTCTTCCTCGACGTTTGCGCGCGTCCGTGGTTCGAGGGGCACCACCTCCCAGGGGCTGACCAGTTGGGAGCGCCCCGTCAACACGCGCTGGACGCGATCGCGCGCGATCCGATCTTGCATGTCCAGCCAGTCCGCATAGGTGCGCGTGTCGCGCACAGCCCGACCGGCATCGCCGACGCCGTTGAGGCAGGCAACGGCCCTGATCCGCGTATCCTCTGCCGCCGCCTGTATCACGATGCCCCCGCCCAATCCCCAGCCCAGACCCCCGATGCGCTCCGGGTCGAGGCCGGGCTGCTGCTGCAGCAAGGTGACGGCATTCTTGGCGTCCTCTACCTGCTCCCCGGGCAAGAGGCGACCGCGCTCGCCGTCGCTGGTCCCGAAGCCGCGGTAATCGAAAGCGAAGCAGGCGTACCCGGCGTCGGTGAAGGGCCCCCATAGCTTGGCGGGGATCAACTCCTTCAAACCCTGGAACCCCGAGCAGAGCAGGATGACCGGATGGGGCCGGCTGCTCTGGCCGCTGTTGGGGATCTGCAGAAGGCCGCTGAGGCGTATGCCGTCGCTGTAGAACTCAAGGTGCTGCGTGCGCATGTGGGGATCGCCCTCCACGACAGAATACTGACGTCTGGCAACGGATCTAGACGACTCCATTGTGAATCATTTGCTCTATCCTGTCAACAAATTGAGTTGAATTGATCCATCACGACGTGGCAGAGGCGACCCCTGTCACGGCAGGCGGGATCCTGTCCGCGACGGATTATCACCTGGTTTCCTGTCGCGCCGGCGGTGGGCCCGGCTGTTCATCTTCCCACGCCAGCAGCGGTCTCGGTGGGGCGGTAGAGCGGCTACCGGCGCGCACATAGATATCGGCCGCGTCGGTCGCATCTTCGATGGCCCGCAGGCGCTCCAGCGCCTTTTCCCCGAGGCGCACGCCGAGCTCCGATACGATGCAATTGATGAGCGCCGCCGGAGCGGCCAGGGAGCCCACGAAGTCGAGCATGTAGGCTTTGGCGAACAGCGCCGTCGACGCCAGAGGTAGCACGGGCGACAGGGGGCTGTCCGTGATGGCCAGGATATGGACCCCCAGGCTGTGGGCGTAACGAGCAAGCTTCACCAAATCGGTGGGATAGCGCGCGAAGGTGACCACGATGAGCACGTCGCCGGCATCCATGAGCCGGATGCGGTCGTACAGCGACGAGTCTGCTCGGGTAAATGCCTGGACATTGGGTCTTATCTTGCTGAGCGAATACTCGAAATATATAGTCAGCGGACTCACATAGCGGAAACCCAGTATCGTGACGCGCTCTGCCCTGAGAATGGCGCTAACGAATTGTTCAAGTTGTGGCTCGGAGAATGATTGAGCCAGCGCGCGAAGGCTCTCAAAGTCCGTGTCGATGATGCGGCGCAGCAAAGCCGAGGGCGACCGATTCGTGCCCGGTAGCGTCTGCATGCGCTCGACGGCGGTCAGGTCGAAGTTGATGCGGTCCCGGATGCTATCGCGCATCGCATCGAAGGTAGGATAGCCCAACGCGGCGGGCAGGCGCACCACGGTGGCAAGGCTGACCCCGGCGGCGGCGGCGAGCTCGCGGGTGCTCATGAAAGCAGCCTGCACGTAGTGCTCGCTCACGAAGGCGGCCAGTTGGGCCATCTTGGGAGAGAGGTGCCCCTGAGCGGCGGCTAATCGCGCGGAGAAATCTTCACCCGCGGCGTGAATCATTTGTTTCCAGCCCACTGCATGGTGAAACGATCACTTGCATTCTAAGGCGATGACTGATAGGATGTCAAAAAGCAATTCTCCCCGGTAGGGCGCGCGACCCGTCCAGCGGGGCAGCCACGCGTGGAAGAGCAGGGAGGTGACGGCCGGACGAACGCATGATCGCGGCAAACGACGCGGGATGGACTTCGATCGACGGATAGGTATATAGTGTTCATGCTCTGGTAATCACATCGTGGATTATTCGTAGTGCTCCCGCCCCTGGGGCGGGAAGGAGGGACCACCCGATGGAACGGTCTGGCAATGACTTCCCACTGGCAGAGTACATCCGGGACTTACGCAATCAGTACGAGACAGGCCAGATTCCGCGCCACGAATTTTTGCGTTGGGCTGCTATGCTGGGCGCCTCACTCCCTCTATTGAAACTCTGGGCGCCGGACCTGGCCCTGGCGGCGAGCCGGACGGACGCGCCGATGGCGCCGCAACGCGGCGGTACCCTGCGCGTGACATGCGGCCAGCCCACGACGGTCGAGCCGCAACACCTGACGGACGTGAACGGTGCGGCCACCGTGCATCCCGTCTGCGAGCAACTGGTCCGCGTCGGCACCGATATGGTCCCTCGCCCCCACCTGGCCGAGTCATGGTCGGCGTCCGCGGACGCCAAGACCTGGACCTTCAAGCTCCGCAAGGGCGTTACTTTCAACAACGGTGCGCCCTTCACGGCCGACGACGTCGTCTGGACGATGAAGTATCTGCTCGACCCCAAGACGGCCTCCACCACGCGCACGACGATCACCTACCTCTCGGCCCCTAACATCGAGAAGGTCGATGACCACACGGTGCGCTTCCACCTCGACCGGTCGGTGGCCGTCTTCCCCGCCGACCTCAGCAACTATATGATCGTCATCCTGCCCAAGAACTGGCCGGGCGACTTCCGCACCAACCCCATCGGCACGGGGCCGTACCTGCTCAAAGAGCTGGTCACGGGCGACCATGCGACCTACGCGCGCAACCCAAATTACTGGCGCAAGCCCCTACCTTACCTCGACGGCCTCCGCATCACCTACGTCAAGTCGGGTATGGCCGAGATAGCGCAGCTCATCTCGGGGCAGTCGGACGTGCAGCTCTTCACGGACCCCACGCAGATCCGCACGCTCTCCCGCGCCGCCAAGGTTAAGGTGCTCACGGCCAGCTCCGCCGTGTATTATGAGGTCTACGGGCGCGCCGACCAGAAGCCGTTCAGCGACAACCGCGTGCGCGAAGCCTTCAAGTACATGGTCAACCGCCAGCAGTTGGTCAAGATCGTGTACTCGAATTACGGCGACCTGGGCAACGACCACGTGGTGGCGCCGGTCTATCCCGAATTCACCTCTAACGGTGTGCGCCAGCAGGACTATGCCAAGGCCAAGGCCCTGCTGGCCGCGGCCGGCTATCCCAACGGATTGCAGCTCGATTTCTACGGCATGGGCGCCTCGGGCAGCGTCGGCGAGGAGATGCTCACCGCGGTCGCCGTGCAGCAGATGTTCGCCCCGGCGGGCGTCAAGTTGCGCATGCGCCCGGAGCCGATCAGCACCTTCTATAACCACTGGACGGATGTGCCCTTCGCCGTTGTCAACTGGGTCGGGCGTCCGACGGTGAACGCCATGCTCAACCTGGCCTACCGCTCGAACGTCCCCTGGAACGCCGCGCACTGGTCCGATCCGACCTTCGACACATGGCTCGACGAGCTGGACGCCACGGTGGACATGGCCAAGCGGAAGGCCCTCTGCCGCAAGATCGAGGATCGCATGACCCATCAAGGCCCGGCGATCATCTATGGCTTCCAGAACGCTTTCCGGGCCGTGCGCAGTAACGTGCACGGGGTCGTGGCCAGCCCAATCAGCCACGCCGACCTCGACGCCGCGTGGCTCTCGCCGATGTAGAGGCCGGCGGCCGGGAAAGCTGGCACCGTTAGATCGACAGATGTGCAGCCTGGGACCGCCGGCATCCTTGCCGGC
>Ga0070740_10001467_pt1 | contig 32185 bp, 29 predicted proteins | sample Coa_R2_FD_67286 | JGI IMG/M metagenome (GOLD analysis project Ga0070740, IMG submission 67286) | Surface soil microbial communities from Centralia Pennsylvania, which are recovering from an underground coalmine fire - Coalmine... | ecosystem: Environmental > Terrestrial > Soil > Unclassified ...
CCGGTCGACCAGACCGTGCTCGCCAACGAGCAGGTGATCGACGGCCGCGGCTGGCGCTCGGGGGCGCCGGTCGAGCAGCGCGATCTCCACCAATGGGTGTTCAGGATCAGCGACTATTCGCAGGAACTGCTCGACGCGCTCGACCGGCTCGACCGTTGGCCCGAGAAGGTGCGGCTGATGCAGCGGAACTGGATCGGCCGCTCGGAAGGCCTGCTCATCCGCTTCGGGCTCGATCCCGCGACCGCACCGAGCGGCCAGACGGAACTCGAGGTCTTCACCACCCGGCACGACACCCTGTTCGGAGCGAGGTTCATGGCCATCGCGCCCGATCATCCCCTGGCGCAGGCGCAGGCGAAGAAGGACGCGCGGCTCGCGTCATTCATTGCCGACTGCAAACGGATCGGCACCTCGCAGGCGGCGATCGACACCGCGGAAAAAATGGGCTTCGACACCGGCATCAAGGCGATTCATCCCTTCGACGCCGAGTGGAAGCTGCCGGTCTACGTCGCCAACTTCATCCTGATGGAATACGGTACCGGCGCCATCTTCGGCTGTCCCGCGCACGACCAGCGCGACCTCGACTTCGCCAACAAGTACGGGCTCGGCAACACGCCCGTCGTCTGCCCTCCGGGACAGGATGCAAAGACCTTCGCGATCACGGATGCCGCCTATGACGGCGACGGCACGATGATCAACTCGCGTTTCCTCGACGGCATGACCGTCGCGCAGGCGAAAGAGGAGGTGGCGCGGCGTCTCGAGCAGGCGCTTCGCCCCGCGGGCGACGCGCGGAGCGCGCCCCGGCCCGTGGCCGAACGCCGCATCAACTACCGCCTGCGCGACTGGGGCATCTCGCGTCAACGCTATTGGGGCTGTCCGATCCCGGTCATCCACTGCGAGCGGTGTGGCATCGTGCCCGTCCCGGAGACGGATCTGCCGGTCACGTTGCCGGAGGACGTCACCTTCGACAAGCCGGGCAATCCGCTCGACCGCCATCCGACCTGGAAGCACGTCGCCTGCCCGCAATGTCGCGGTCCGGCGCGGCGCGAAACCGACACCATGGATACGTTCGTCGATTCCTCGTGGTATTTCGCGCGCTTCACCGACCCGTGGAATGAGCAGGCGCCGACCACTCCCGCGATCGCCAACGCGTGGATGCCGGTGAACCAGTATATTGGCGGCATCGAGCACGCCATCTTGCACCTGCTCTATTCGCGCTTCTTCACCCGTGCCATGCGCAAATGCGGCCACATCGGCATGGACGAACCGTTCGACGGTCTGTTCACGCAAGGAATGGTGGTGCACGAAACCTACCGTGCCAAGAACGGCGAGTGGATCGAGCCGGCTGCCGTCAGGATCGAGGTCGACGGCGATCGGCGGCGTGCGTTTCTGGCCGCGACCGGCGAGCCGGTCGACATCGGCCCGATCGAAAAGATGTCGAAGTCGAAAAAGAATACGGTCGATCCCGACGACATCATCGCCGCCTACGGCGCGGACACCGCGCGCTGGTTCATGCTCTCCGATTCGCCTCCCGACCGCGACGTGATCTGGACCGAGGAGGGCGTGCAGGGCGCCTGGCGCTTCGTGCAGCGGCTGTGGCGGCTCGTCGGAACGATCGCCGACATCCAGGCGCCGGCGGCGCGACCGGCGGCATTCGCGGATCGCGCGCTCGCGGTGCGCAAGGCCGCGCACCGCGCGCTCGCCAATGTCTCCGAAGATATCGAAAAGCTCCGCTTCAACCGTTGCGTCGCGCATATCTATGAATTCGCCAATGCACTGTCCGAGACGATCGGTGCGGCCGAGACGGCCGTCGCCCCCGACCTCGCATGGGCGCTGCGCGAGGCAGCCGACATATTGGTACGCCTTTTCCACCCGATGATGCCGCATCTGGCCGAGGAGTGCTGGGCCGCGCTCGGCCACGCAACCCTGGTCGCCGCCGAAGCCTGGCCCGCGTTCGAACCGCAGCTCCTGGTCGAGGCGGACATCACGCTGCCCGTGCAGGTGAACGGCAAGAAACGGGCCGACGTCGTCGTGCCGCGATCCGCCCCGGCGGCCGAGATCGAAGCTGCCGTTCTTGCGCTCGATGCGGTAAAAAAGGCCCTCGCGGGCAGGAGCCCGAAAAAGGTCATCGTCGTCCCGCAAAGGATCGTGAACGTGGTGGCGTAGGGGCGGTTTGCCGGTGCTTTGGACCCGTCATGGCGAAGCGCAGCGAAGCCGTCCATGTGGGATCGGCGCGCTCGGGATTGCGTCGTCGCCCCTGCGGGGCTCCTCGCAAGCGAGGCCGCCACGTCCCTTCCGGCGCAACCTGGTCTCTCTCGGCGCCGTGGATCGATGGCCGACCTTGGCGCCGTCCTCGCCTCGATCCTCCCCCGGAAGCGGCGAAGCGACGCCGGCGGGCCGGGGATCATCCGCCGTGACGCCGGGGGCGATGACGGCGGTTGAGCGCAGCCCCCGCGCGGAGTATCGAGGCATCTCGATGCCGACCGGCGGACCCCTTTCGCCCCGCCGCACACGAGGTCGCGCCATGATGCTACGGCTTGGGATCGTGTTCCTGCTGGCGCCGGTCCTCGCCGGCTGTTTCCAGCCCATGTACGGCAGCCAGACCACGGGAACGACCGCGCTTGGCCCGCGGCTCGCCGGCGTTCAGGTCTCGCCGATCGATGCGCCGAACGGCAGCCGGCTTGCCCGCGTCGCCAACGAGGTGCGCGACCAGTTGATCTTCGACCTCACCGGCGGCAACAGCGCGGGTCCGCCCACCCATCGCCTCGACATCAAGCTCGCGCCGACGCAGCTCCAGGTCATCGTCGACATCAACAGCGCGCGGCCGGAAATCCAGAACTACGGCATCGACGCGGTTTATACGCTGGTCGATCTGCAGACCGGAAAGCCTGTCATCACCGGCCGAACCTTCTCGCGTGTGTCCTACAACATTCCCGGTCAGGAGCAGCGTTTCGCCGCCGCCCGCGGCCAGCGCGACGCCGAGAACCGCGCCGCCAAGGTGATCGCGGACAATATCCGTAGTCGCCTTGCTTCCTATTTCGTGGCGGGCTCGTGACCGCACCGGCGCTCGCGAGTGCGAAGGGACGCAGGCGGGCCGGCGCCGATCGGCGAGATCCGTCGGCGGAGCGACCCGCCGCTCACGCCGGGCGGGGCTCCGCGCTCCCCGACCGGTTGGCGCGTCCGCCGCGCGAGCCGTCGCGATGACAGCCGTCAGACCCGCGGACGTGGACCGCTTCCTCGCCCGGCCCGATCCGGCCCGGCCGATCGTGCTCGTCTACGGTCCCGACGCGGGATTGGTACGCGAGCGTGTCGATCAGTTGGTGCGCGCGAGCGTCGACGATCCGGCCGATCCGTTCGCGCTGGCGCGCATCGACGGCGAGGATCTCTCCGACAATCCGGCGCGGCTGGTCGAAGAGGCACATACGGTACCCCTGTTCGGCGGCCGCCGCGCGGTTCTCGTCAAGGCGGGTGGTCGCAACATTGCCGCCGCCGTCGAGAAGGTGATCGCGCAACCGTCGCAGGAGTGTCGCGTCATCATCGAAGCCGGCGATCTGCGGCGCAACGCGCCGCTGCGCGTCGTTTGCGAGAAAGCCGAGGCGGCCGCGGTATTACCCTGCTATCCCGACGGCGTGCGCGACCTCGAGCGGATCGTCGACGAGGAAATGCGCCAAGCCGGCCTCGCGATTGCCGAGGAGGCGCGCCTGTTGCTCATCGACCGGCTCGGTGGCGACCGGCTCGCCTCGCGTAACGAGGTCCGCAAGCTTGCGCTCTATGCCCGCGGCACCGCGCGCGTGGAGCGGGCCGACGTCGAAGCCGTCGTATGCGATGCGTCCAGCGCAGCGATCGACGGTCTGCTCGATGCGGCCTTTGCCGGCAAGACCGGCGACGTGGAGGGCGAGTTCGCCAAGACGCGGGCGAGCGGCGTCTCGCCGGCGGCCGTCATTTCCGCGGCGATCCGTCACGTCGCGACGCTGCACCGGCTGCGCCTCGCCCTGGACGCGGGCGAAGGCCTCGACGGCGCGATGCGCCGCGCCACGCCGCCGCTGCACTTCATGCGCCAGCGCGACGTCGAGCAGGCGCTGCGCATCCGCGACGCCAATCGCTTCGTTCGCATCATGGAACGGCTCGCCGAGGCTTCGTTCGAGGCACGGCGCCACCCGGCCTTGGCCGAATCCATCGCGCAGCGCGCGCTCCTGTCGATCGCGCTCGGCGCGCGAACGAGAGACGCGCCTTGACGCGGGATGCGACCCGGCCACGCGCCTGCAACATGGCGAGGCCTCAGAGGTAGAGCTGATATCCGTGCGCGATCCAGCGGTAGCTCGCGCCCGAGCGTTCGACATAGCCGATGCCGGGGAAGGGCAGGTGATAGCCGATGACCGGCGTAGCCTCGGTCGCGACCATGTCGAGGATGCGCTTGCGCGTTGCCGCCGCCTTCTCCTTGTCGTCGTCGACGTCGAGCGGGATGTCGGGTCGCTGCACGGAGACGACATAATGGTTGCATGTGTCGGCCCAGTTCAGCAGCCTTTTGCCCTGGCTCTCGATCATGAACGCGAGCATGCCCGGCGAATGACCGAAGGCGTCGACCGCGGTGATTCCCGGCACGACGCTGTCGCCCGGCTTGATGAAGCTTGCGCGCTCGGCAAGCGGCAAGCAGATCTTGACATAGAGCTCACGATTGAACTTGCGCGCCTCGCGCACGTTCTCACCTTTTTTCCAGAATTCGAAGTCGGCAGCGCCGAATACGATGCGCGCCCTGGGAAAGACCGGGCTGCCGCCTCTCGCCAGTCCGCCGATATGATCGGGATGGCCGTGAGTGATGACGACGACGTCGACGTCCTCCGGCTTGTAGCCGGCTTCCGTCATGCGCGCCACGAGCTGCCCCGGCGGCAAGCGACCCTTGAGCGCGTCGTGCTCGGCGCTGAGAGTTCCGTTGCCGGTATCGAACAGCACGAGCTCTTTTCCGGTGTTCACCAGGAGGGGCGAGAACGGATGCTGGTAGCGAACGGGGTCGATACGGTTCTGTCGCGCCAGCGCCTTGACGTCTTCGGCGCCCGCTTCGCCTCCGAAACTCGGCGTGAGGCCTTCGCGGATCACCTTGCTGTCCATGATGGGAACGATTTCGAAACCGCCGAGCCTGTAGCGGAATAGGGACGGCTGCAGTTCGCCGTGCATCGGAGCGGGCACCGTCTGTCCTCCCTTGATGTTGGCCCCGTTGGCATAGCAGGCGGCCAAGGCGCCGACAAAGGGGGCGCTCGCCCGCCCGATCGGCCATGGATGCACGATTGGCGCGAGCGGATTTCGGTGATATGGATCCGCGACGGCGAGCACAGGGCGAGCGCCGCGGAGCGATCGAGAACCCGATCGGTTCGCTCCGCATCGCTTCCTTGCCGCTGCGGGACCCTTTGAATGACCGTATCGAGTCGGTCCGAGCGGAATCGGTTCTAGAATAGGTGCCGCCGGAACCAGCGCTTATGGCTGAAACCGCGATCGCCGCCCCCGCCAACACCGCGCCGACGCCGCTGCGGCCGCTCTATGTGCTTGCCGCGATCGCCGCGCTTGCGATGATGACCGCGGCGATCCTCGGCGACAGCCTCTGGTTCCTCGACTGGGTCCATGTCATGGCCGGCGCGCTTTGGACGGGCATCGACCTGTTCATGGGTTTCGTCATCGGCCCCGTCCTGCGCGGAGTATCCCTCGAGACGCGGCGCACCATGATTGCCGGCATCATTCCGCGCACATTGGTGTTGATGCCGACGCTCTCGATCATCACCTCGACGTCGGGCTGGTTCCTCGCAGTGCGGCTCGGCTTCCTCGATCTCGACTTTCCGTCATTCTGGTGGGTGCTCGCCGCGCTTGCCATCGTCACCGTGCTCACGGTCCAGGGTCTGGGATACCTGCTGCCGACGAATCTCAGGCTCTACTTCGAGATCCAGAAACCGTCGCCCGACCACGCAAAGCTCGGTCGCTGGATGCGCACCTATGTGCGCGTGGTCGCGGTGCAGGGAACGATGCAGGTGGCGATCATCGTGGTGATGGCTCGGTTCGCGACGGGATTCTAGAGCGGACCCGATTGGAGCGACCCGTCGCTGCGAGCGCGGCGGGACAATCAAGAATCGAAGTGACTCGCTCCGGACGGTTTCATCGCCGCGGCAAGGCCCCTTGCCATGACGATGCCGGTGCGGGAGGTCGGAACGTGCGCCGAGAGGATTCCGAAAGCGAGGCCCGTTTTTCGGAAACGATCTCACGCGGGGAAAATGGTCGGTGAAGGCGGCGGTTCGGTCCAATCGCACGCACCGTCGCGGACCGCGGAGGCCGTCCTTCGCCGCTCGTTTCTCGGTCGATCATCGATCATTGATACGGCACTGCGGCGCGAGCCGCGGACGACCGCGGGGCATGACGTGCCGGCGAGGCGATGCCGCCCTGCGGCGCGAGGCGCCCGCGTGCGGCGTCTTCTTCCGGCGGCAGGATTTCCGTTTCGTTGACGCGCAAGCATCGATTGGTCGGGACGATCGCCTTGCCGCGTGCCGCGCTCGGTTGGTTTGATGGGCGAAGTCGAGGCGGGATCGCGTGAAGTGCCACGTCTCGCGATCAACCCGCGATCAACCCAAAGAAGGGTTTGCATATTTCCGCGCAAATCGAGCGAATTTTGCGCGCGCCTGCTTACGCGCGATTTAAGACCATGCCGCTACAATTTTTCGTAGAAAACATAAGACCAGAAGGCATGGCATGGCCAGGGGGGCTTTGTCTGCGCGCACTTTGGTGCGGGTGGACGGCGCGTTGTCCATGTGCCGAGGACCACGCGCCGTTGTTTTTTTATGCGTGGCGATTTGCGCCTTCGCAGCGATGCGGGGCGGCGGCGCTCACGCCTATCCGGCTTCGGGAGCGAGCATGCCGTTGCGCGCGAGGATCGCTTCCGCGCCATTGGGACACGCCATGACACGCCTGCCGAACACATGGGCGGACGCGAATTCGCCTGAACGTACCGTCGCGCCCCTCGACGGAGGGCAGAGCGAGGAGGCGATCAACGCGCCGTTCGTGGCGCCGAAGGACCAGTTCTCCGGTGACGACGATACCGCGTCATCCTGCACGGAAACGCGTTTCGCCACTTCCCGTCCCTCGGCCTATACGCCCTGGCAGCGCATCCAGCAATTGATCATGCTCGCTCCGTCCGGCATCGACGGCGTCGCGTCGATGTACAATCCCTATCGCGAGAGCGCGGATGCGGATGCGTTGCGCACGGCATCCGGCGAGCGTTATGACCCGGCGGGCTGGACCGCGGCGATCCAGACGAATTTGCGCGCCGCTTTTGGCGGTGTGCGCTACGGCAAGAATTACCGCCCCGCCTATGCGTTGATCGAAGCGGGCACCAAGAAACTGATCGTGAGAATCAATGACGTCGGCCCGCTCAGGCCCGGACGCGTGATCGACCTCAGCGAGCGCAGCATGCGCTATTTCGATCCGACGCTCGAGGAGGGGCTCGTCAGGAACATCACGATCACGCCCCTGCCCGGCGGAAGCTGGACGGCAGGACCTGTCGAGGCCGAGCCCTCGACGATGAGCATCGTCGACGTCCAGTAATCCGCGCTTCAACTGGGCGTGGCGGAAGCAAGCGGCGATCAAATGGATTCGATGCGACCCAGCGAGGACCTTTGCTTCACGACGCAGCGAGCCACAGCGAGCCTCCTCGCTTCCCGGCGGTTTCGCGGCGCTCGCAATGATGCGCACGCAATAACGGATCAACAGCAAAACATCGCCGAAATCCGCCTCAACGGGATGACGGACGGCGTCTGCGCCGGGGGCTCAACGCGAAACGTCGATGGAGGTCTCACAGCCCGCCCCGCGAAAGGTTCGCACTCCCGGCGCCGTCGATGCGAATTTTTAATCGCCTACGGCTTTCCGGCTTGGCACCCACCCGCTAAAGGCGTTCCGCCTTGAGCCGTTTTACGAGAAAATCCACGAACCATTGCGTCTTCGCCGCAAGCATCCGCGTCGGCGGCCATACCGCGTGCACGGGGACGGGCGGCGGTTCGAAGCGGGTCAGGATCAATTCGAGCGCGCCGCGATCGACGAGGGAACGCACCTGCCAGAGGGGCGCATGCCCGATGCCGAGGCCGCGCACGACGGCTTCATTGGCGGCAGCGGCGCCGCTGGCGCGAAAACGTCCGCTGACCTTGACCGTCCTGCGCCTGCCGTCGACCGTAAACGGCCAGACGTTGCCGTCGCGCGCGGCGGTGCGCACCACGCATTGATGGCGCAGCAGGTCCTCCGGTCGGCGCGGCCTGCCGTGCTTGGCAAGATAATCCGGCGCGGCGAAATACACTTGGCGAAGGTCGGCGAGGCGCCTTGCCTTCAATCGCGAATCGGGCATGGCGCCGATCCGCACGGCGAGATCGAATCCCTCCGCGACCAGATCGACATAACGGTCGGAAACGTCGAGTTCGATCTCGAGCCGGGGATGGGCATCGAGGAATGCGGCCATGGCCGGCACGAGGTAAAGCGGCGCGAACGCGCTTGATGCGGTGACGCGCAAAAGACCGCTGGCTTCGGAACGGCGCTTGGCGGCCTCCTGCCTCGCAACGTCGAGTTCCGCCAGTGCGGCGGCGACACGGCGATAGAAGGCAAGCCCCGCCTCCGTGGGACTCGAGCGGCGCGTCGTGCGGCGCACGAGCTCGACGCCGATGTCCTGCTCGAGCGCAGCGAGAGAGCGGCTCACCGATTGCAACGAGCGGCCGAGCCGCCGCGCCGCGGCTGTCAGGCTGCCTTTCTCGACCACCGCAAGAAAGGCCTCGAGGTCTTCGATGCGGCGCACGATGATTATTCCACCCGGCGGAAGAGTCTATGACACGGTCGGCCGGTTCTCTCAAGCGAAGAGGCGGTCTATGTTCGGTTCAACGGAGCGAACGATGGCACGCGCATTCACTGAGGTGGCTTTCTCTGCGGCGGTGAAGGCGGCGCAGGTGCGTTACGGCGCCCGCGAGCACGCGCAGCGGCTGGAGCAGAGCGGATCCGCCAACGACCGGCTGAACGGCGATCTCGCCGCCTTCATCGCCGACGCCGACAGTTTTTTCATCGGCACCGCGAGTCGGGACGGCTGGCCGCACGTGCAGCATCGCGGCGGGCCGCGCGGCTTTCTCAAAGTTTTGGACGAACGCACGCTTGCTTTCGCCGATTACGCCGGCAACAGACAATACATCACGGTGGGAAATCTCGGCGAGAACGATCGTGTCATCCTGTTCCTGATCGACTACGAGCGCGGGCGCCGTCTCAAGATCTGGGGTCGTGCCGCGGTGATCGACGACGATGCGGTCCTGCTCGCGCGCGTGCGCGATGCCGACTATCCGGCCCGCGTCGAGCGGGTCATCCGTATCGACGTGATCGCGTGGGATCTCAATTGCCGGCAGCATTTCCCGAAGCTGCTGCGCGAGCGCACCGTGCGGGCCCTGCTGCGCGATTACGGCGCGGAGCTTGCCGCGGCCCTGGCGCAGGGAACGCACGTGCCGCCGCGACCGCGGTAACAGGGTCACAGGGAATCGGTCTTGCAGGCCGCGCGTCTGACGTCGGACCGCCGAGGCCCCGTGAGCCCGCGCGGCACGACCTTCCACGCCGACCCATCGGCGTGAACGATCAATCCCGTTCCAGCCTCCTTACCACTTCGTCGAGCTGGTCGAGGTCCCTGTATTGGATATGCACCGTGCCGCGCTCGCCGCGGTGATCGATCGTCACCTTCAGGCCCAGAGCATCGCTGAGCCGCCGCTCCAGCGCGCGCGTGTCGGCGTCTCTGTCGGCCGCGCGGCTCTTCCTCTGAGTGTGCCGGAAGGTCTCGTTCCCCGGCTGCAAGTCGTCGACGCGCGCCCATTCTTCGAGCTGTCGCACGCTGAAGCCTTCGTCGATCGCCATCTGCGCGAGCACCAACGGACTGGGATGACCGACGAGCACCCGCGCGTGGCCGGCGGAAAGCTTGCCGCCGCGCACCAGGTCCTTCACCGCTTCCGGCAGCTTCAACAGGCGCAGCGTATTGGCGATGTGTGGGCGGCTCTTGCCGACGATCCGCGCCACTTCGTCCTGGGAATAGCCGTGCTCCTCGATGAGCGCGAGGTAACCCGTCGCCTCCTCGATCGGATTGAGATCGGTACGCTGGACGTTCTCGATGATGGCGAACTCCAGCGCCTGCTTGTCCGTCGCCTCCACGACCGTGATCGGCACCTCGTGCAGGCCTGCCCGCTGCGCCGCGCGCCAGCGCCGCTCGCCGGCGACGATTTCGTAACCCTCCCGACCCGGAACGCTGCGCACGACGATCGGCTGGATGATGCCGCGCTCCCTGATCGAGGCGGCAAGTTCCTCAATCTCGGCCTCGGCGAAACTGCGGCGCGGATTGCGCGGGTTGCGGGTCAGGCTCTCGATCGGCGCGCGGCGCGGTCTGCGGCCGTCGCCGGTCGATGCACCCTCCTCGCCGACGTCGCCGATTAGCGCCGCAAGCCCGCGCCCCAATCGCTTCTCCGCCATCATCGCCGCTCCCGCACCTGCCACGCGCGCCTCGTCATTCCATTACGGTTTTGTGGCGTGCCGCCATGGCTCCGCTTGGGTGGCCGCTTTCCAGGGCGACGTCGCGATGCCGCCCCGCCGCCGACAACGGGCGCCCCTGTCTCACATCCACGAGCCGCGGCGCGCGCCCATGCATGACCGCAATCTATCCTGCTTTCAAGACGCGTTCACGCTGGATGATCTCCGTCGCGAGCCGCAGATAGGCCTGGCTGCCGACGCATTTGAGGTCGTAGACCAGCACGGGCTTGCCGTAGGACGGCGCTTCGGAGATGCGCACATTGCGCGGGATGATCGTGTCGTAGACCTGCGATCCCATGAACTCGCGCACGTCGGCCACCACCTGGCTCGAAAGGTTGTTGCGCGCGTCGTACATCGTGAGCACGATGCCGTGGATCGACAGCGCGGGATTGAGCGTCGTCTTGACCTGCTCGACCGTCTTCAAAAGCTGCGAGAGGCCCTCGAGCGCGAAGAATTCGCACTGCAGCGGCACCAGGATCGAGTCGGCCGCGGCCATCGCATTGATGGTGAGCAGGTTGAGCGAGGGCGGGCAGTCGACCAGCACGTAGCCGATGTCGAACCCGCGCTCACCGGAATTGAGCGCGGCGAGCGCGCCGCGCAGACGGAAGGCGCGGTCGCGTTCGCGGCCGAATTCGAGTTCGAAGCCGGTGAGGTCGAGCGTCGCCGGCGCGATGAATAGCCGCGGCACCGCGGTCGGCTGGATCGCCTGGCGCAGGGCGGCGACGCCGCTGAGCACGTCGTAGGTCGAGGTGCGGCGTGCCTTGCGGTCGATGCCGAGGCCGGTCGAGGCATTGCCCTGCGGATCAAGATCGACGATGAGCACGTGCTCGCCGATGGCGGCGAGCGCGGTGCCGAGGTTAATCGCGGTCGTGGTCTTGCCGACGCCGCCCTTCTGGTTGGCGATCGCCAGGACGCGCGGCCGCGGCGAAGGCTCGATCCGGTTCGCCTTGCCGAAAGGAACGACCTGTGCATCGGGTGCGGTTGTGTCGCTCATGGGCTCATCCCTGCGTCTGCCGTTGCTCGCAACCGATCACCGCCCTGCACGGCCATCACGGGCCGCGGCGGGGCAGGAGGAACGACGGTCCGCTCACGTCGGACTTGTCCTCGGCGGGGCGGCGCTTGCGGGCGAGACATCCCGTTCCTTACGCGTGATTCGGCGCACGCACACGATGCGTCCAGCCGGATTGGTCTTGCTCGTCACGATATCGGCCGTGATAGTCCAATATTTAGTGGCTTCGGTCAATTCTCTCTCTACATCTTGACCTTTGGGGAAGAGGCCGACCGCACCCCGGGATATCAACGGAAGGGCTTGATCACACAGGGTTTTCAGCGGCGCCACGGCGCGTGCGGTGACGGCGTCGACCGGTCCGCGCCATGTGTCCCCGAAATTCTCCGCCCGGGTTGCGTGGACCTGCGCGGGCAATCGCAGCGTTCGCACCACCTCGCGCAGGAATGCCGCTTTTTTGGCATGGCTTTCTACGAGATGCACCATGGTCCCCTCCGCGTCGGCCAATGCGCAAGCGATGGGTATGCCGGGAAAGCCGCCGCCCGATCCGAAATCCACCCAGATCCGCGCAGTCGGGGCGAGCGGCAGGAGCTGCAGCGAGTCGGCCACGTGGCGCGTCCAGAGCTGCGGGAGCGTCGAAGTGGCGACCAAGGGGATCGTGCGCTGCCAGTGCAGCAGCAGCGCGACGAACCGGTCGAGCCGCTCCTGCGTCGCGCGGGCCACGGGGGTGAGAGCGAGCGCGCGGCCGCGATCGGCGGACAGTCGCGACGCATGCACGCTCACGCGACGTCAGCCGCGGGCTTCCGTCCGCGGCGAAGATGCGCGGCGAGCAGCGTGAGCGCCGCCGGCGTGATGCCGTCGATGCGGCCGGCCTGCCCGAGCGTGCGGGGGCGTTGCGCCGTGAGTTTCTGTCGGACTTCGTTGGAAAGGCCGGGCAGCGACGCGTAGTCGAAATCGTCGGGCAGGACGAGGCTCTCGTCGCGGCGGAAGGCGGCGATGTCGGCGGCCTGCCGCGACAGGTAGACGTGGTATTTGGCGTCGATCTCGAGCTGTTCGGCGATCAGGGGATCAAGGGCGGCAAAGCGCGGCCAGATCCGCGCGAGGTCGGCGATCGACACATTCGGATACGAGAGAACCTCAAATGCGCTGCGCCGCTGTCCGTCCCGGCCGAACGTGAGACCGTGACGTTCCGCCTCGCGCGGCGTGAGGAAGACCGATTGGGCGAAGGCGCGCGCGTCGTTCAACGCGGCCATCTTCCGCGCATGGAAGCGCGCGCGCGCGGGCCCGATGCAGCCGATGGCGAGGCCTTTGTCGGTGAGGCGCTGATCCGCGTTGTCGGCGCGCAGCGTGAGTCGGTATTCCGCGCGCGAGGTGAACATGCGGTAGGGCTCGGTCACGCCGCGCGTGACGAGATCGTCGATCATCACGCCGAGATAGGCCTGCGCGCGATCGAAGACGATCTCGCTCCCCGCCGCGGCGCGCGCGGCCGCGTTGAGACCGGCAACGAGACCTTGCGCGGCCGCCTCCTCGTAGCCCGTCGTGCCGTTGATCTGCCCGGCAAGAAACAACCGGCGCACACGCTTGCTCTCGAGGGTGGGCTTGAGTTCGCGCGGATCGACATGGTCGTATTCGATCGCGTAACCGGGACGGATGAACTGCGCGCGCTCGAGGCCGCGGATGGTCGCGACGAGGGCGCGCTGCACCTCCTCCGGCAGCGAGGTCGAAATGCCGTTCGGATAGACCGTGGGATCGTCAAGTCCTTCGGGCTCCAGGAAGATCTGGTGGCCGTCGCGTTCGCCGAACTTCACGATCTTGTCTTCGATCGAGGGACAGTAGCGCGGACCGCGGCTGGCAATCTGCCCCGAATACATCGGCGACCGATGCACGTTCTCGCGGATGATCCGGTGCGTGGCCGCGTTGGTGCGCGTGATGCCGCAGGTGACCTGCGGATTGTCGATGCGGGCGGTGAGCACGGAGAAGGGTTCGGGGGGATCGTCACCCGGCTGGCGTTCGACCGCGGCCCAGTCGATCGTGCGGCCGTCGAGACGCGGCGGCGTGCCGGTCTTGAGGCGGCCGAGTGCAAAACCGAGGCGTTCCAGCGTGCGCGACAGGCCCAGCGCCGGCGCCTCGCCGACCCGGCCGGCGGGGATCTTTTTTTCGCCGATGTGGATGAGACCGCGCAGGAAGGTGCCGGTGGTCAGCACGACGGCCCCGCAGGGGAAATGGCGGCCGTCGGCCATCTGCACCGCCGCCACGCCGTCGCCGCGGATCGCCAGATCTTCGGCTTCGCCCTCGATCAGCGTGAGATTGTCGATCGCGCGGAGTTCGGCCTGCATGGCGGCCGCGTAGAGCCTGCGGTCGGCCTGCGCCCGAGGTCCCCGCACGGCGGGTCCTTTGCGCCGGTTGAGCACGCGAAACTGAATGCCGCCCCGGTCGGCGACGCGGCCCATCAGCCCGTCGAGGGCATCGATCTCGCGCACGAGATGGCCTTTGCCGAGACCTCCGATCGCCGGATTGCACGACATGGCGCCGATGGTCGACAGTCGCTGGGTGATCAGCGCGGTCGAAGCCCCCATCCGCGCCGCCGCGGCGGCCGCTTCGCAGCCGGCGTGGCCGCCTCCGATCACCACGACATCGAATGGCCTGTTCATGATCTTCCCGACCGCCGCTTTTAGCCGAGGCTGAAAAGGGACGTCAAAATCGATCGGCACGCTCACGACCCGGATGTTTCACGTGAAACAGCGGCCTCGGATCTCCCATCGCGAGCCGGCCCGGGGCGAGGTCTGTCAACACTCCAAAATCGGCGAAAAAACGATGCAAGTCGAGTCTCGGCACCCCGAGCTGCGGCTCCCTGCGCGAACACCGACAGAATGGCGGCCTCATTTGCCGATGCAGAAATCACGGAAGATCACGTCAAGAACCTCCTCGACGTCGACCCGCCCCGTGAGCCGGCCCAGCGCCCGTGCCGCCTCCCGCAATTCCTCGGCCAGCAGATCCTCGGCGAGCCGACCAGCGCATGCACGCCGCAAGGCGGCGGCCGCCTCTTCGAGTGCCCGCCGATGCCGCGCGCGCGAAATCAACGCCGACTCGGCGCCCGCCAACATATGCTCCGCCTGGCTCGCAAGCGCGGATAAAAGCGCCTCCACACCCTCTCCGGTTTTCACTGAAATATTAAATATAGTGTTTATGTTATTGTTCTTTGCTTCATCTCTATCGCGAAATGCAATTTTGCCGGGTTTCTCCGGCGAGGAAAGGAGATTCGCATTATATATGAATATCGATTCATTCTTTAGATTTTGCGCTTCATTTGTTTGATGAGGACCGTCACCGCCGGATTTTTCGCCAGCATGAGCTCCACCCGTAGGCTTTGTGGCACCATGGCCGTGCTGTTCCAGCCCATCGCCGGATTTTTCGCCGGCACGACGCCCACCCGCAGGCTTCGTGGCACCATCGCCGTGCCGTTCCAGCCCGTCGCCGCCCGGTTTTTCGCCGGCATGGTGCGCACCGGACGCCGGGCCCGATTTCGCCTCGGCGTCGCCTTGCCCCGAGGCACTGCTTTCCTTTCGCAAGCGCGACCTTCGCTCGTCTCCAGGCGCCATCGCTGCGCGCGGCGACCCTGCGGCCACCGGTGCGCTTCCCGACACCGCTCCCACCTCCCCTGCCGGTCGCGACTGCGCAGCCGGCCCGGGCGGGGCCTCCGCCGCCGTTCCTGCGGAAGTTGCGGGCGGCGAGCCGACGAGCGGCGCCATGGTCGCCGACCATCGTCGTTCGCCTGCCGCCTCGCCTCGGAGGGACCCGGTCTCCGCACCCTCCGGTGACGGGATTGCTCCCGGCCTCGCCGTTCCGGGCGGCAGCAGATCGATTTTGTTGCGCACCAACCAGATCAGGGGCGAACCGGCCGTCGCGGATTGCGCCTCGGCGGATCCAATGAGGAGCTCATCGACGGTCTCTTTGCCCGGTGCGAGGGCCGCTGCAGGCGCATGCAGCGCTTCGGGCGACGGAGCGGCTGCGGCCACTGACCCCGGGGTGCGCCGCGGATCCCCGTCATCCACGGACGCAGACTTGTCCGCATTCGGCGGGTCGGACCGAGCGCCGGCAATGCGCGCATCAGCCGCGGGCCCGGGCCATGCATGCGCATCCACGACCCACAGCACGATATCCGCCGCGGCCGCGCGCGCGCGCGCTCTGCGCACACCCTCCATTTCCACCGGATCGCCGGTCGCGCGGATCCCTGCGGTATCGACGAGGGTCACCGGCCATCCATCGAGGTCGAGATGCACCTCGATCACGTCGCGCGTCGTGCCGGCATAGGGAGAAACGATCGCCGCTTCGCGTCGGGCGATGCGGTTGAGCAGACTCGACTTGCCGGCGTTGGGAGGGCCCGCGATCGCCACCGTGAGTCCCTCGCGCAACCGCTCGCTGCGCGAGGAATCGGCGAGCACCGCCGTGATCTCATCGCCGAGCCGGCGCGCGAGCGCAAGCGCCGGCTCGACGAGATCGTCCGGCACGTCGGCTTCGTCCGCAAAGTCGATGCCCGCCTCGACCAGCGCGAGCGCATCGATGAGCATGCGCCGCCATTCCTCCGCACGTCGGCCGAGCGCGCCGGTGAGCTGCCGGAACGCCTGCCGGCGTTGTCCTTCCGTCTCCGCCATCACCAGATCGGCGAGGCCTTCGACCGCGGTCAGATCCAACTTGCCGTTCTCGAACGCGCGGCGCGTGAATTCGCCGGCCTCGGCCGGACGCAGACCCTCGACTTTGCCGAGCGCGCCGAGCGTGGCCGCGATCACCGCCCGGCCCCCGTGGATCTGGAGTTCCGCCACGTCCTCCCCGGTCTCGCTCGCCGGTGCCGGGAACCAAAGCGCCAGCGCCTGGTCAATGGCTTCGCCCGATTGTGGGTCGCGCACGCGCACCAGCGCCGCCTGGCGCGGGGCAGGGAGCTTCCCGGTCAATGCCGCAAGCGCGGCACCGGCGCGCGGACCGGATATCCGCACCACCGCGACTGCCGCAGGCGGCCGGCCGGAAGACAGGGCGAAAATGGTGTCGCGCACGGACCCGGTCATGGCTGCCCGAGGCAAGCCCTATCGCGCGACCGGGTCAAGGATCGAAACCGCCCGCCGCGGCCGCGGTTCCTGAAGCCGCGCGGCCGCCGCATTCCTCTGCGGCGCCACGCATTTAAATTGCGTCATTGTGCACGGCCGACGTCTCGCCTGCCGACGATCCGTTCCGCAAACCCGCACGCACCTTTCATGTTTCATGATCATGCGCCAGGGCACGGCCCCTGTTCCGGCGCGAGAGAGTGTGCCCTGCGCGGTTGCCTCAGGGTGCGGCGGGCTGCAAGCTCAGCCCTCACGGTGCGGCTTTCTTGCCGCCAGGGCTGCGACGATGCTTGCCGCCGACAGCGCCGCAAAACCGTAAAGCGCCGCCGTGTAGCTGCCCGTCGCGTCGCGCAGGGCGGCGGCAAGCAACGGACCGCTCGCCTGCGCCAGTACCTGCGCGGGAAGCGCAATGCCGCGGATTGCGCCGTAGTTGGCGCGTCCGAAATAATCCGCCCACGCGATCGGTAGCAGCGTCAGCACGCCGCCGATGCCGAGCCCGAACAGGGAGGCGGCAAGATAGCCGCCGGCGGCCGTGGCGATGCGCGACATCAGCAGTGTGCCCCCGGCAAGCAACGTCCCGGTGCACGCGAGCGGGACCGCGATCGGCACGCGCCGTGGAATCAATCCGCAGATCACGGTCGACGCGCCGGACATCAGCGAGAAGACGCTGACGATCATCGCCGCCGTCGCCGGATCGATTCCGCGTTCGATGAGATGTGGCGCCTGGTGCAGGCTCACGCCCGCCTGAACCGGATAGACAAGAACCGTATAGAGGACGAGCAACCAGAACGCGGGCGTGCGCAGCGCCTGTCCGCGCGAAAAGCGGGCCTCGGCAAGGTCAGGCGCGGTATCCGGGGGTTCGCCGGCACGGCGCGCGCGGTCGGGGGCAAGCCCGATGTCCTCAGGTCGGCGCACGAGAAACAGCCAGGACGGCACAAAACCGATCACCAGCGTTGCCACGCCGAGTGCGAGCCAGCCGGCGCGCCAGCCGGCGTGCATGATCGTGAACTGCGCGAGCAGCGGCATCGCCGCAAGTCCCGCCATCTGCGCGAGCGTCGCGATCGAGGCCGCCCGCGCGCGCCGCGCCACGAACCAATTGTTGAGCGCGGCATAGATGCCGAGATCGAAAGGACCGGCCCAGTTCATTCGTGCGATGCAGAACAGCAGATAGAACACCAGCAGCGACGGCGTGAGCGCCAGAAGCAGCAGCGCCGCGCCGTTGACCATCACCGCGACACACAGGACGAGCCGCGAGCCGCGGCGGTCGAGCAGCGGCCCGATCAACGGCGCAACCAGCGCCGCGAGCAGGCCGCCGAGCGAGACCGCGCCCGAGAGTGCGGTGCGCGTCCAGCCGAAATCGCGCGTCAGCGGCTCGACGAAGATCGACAACGTCGCCACCGCCGATCCCTGCCGCGCAAAACCGACGCAGCAGAGGCAGCCGAGGATGATCCAGCCATAATAGAAAGGCAGGCGCGTGCCGAGCTTGCCCGGCCCTGCAGCTCGCGCGCGTCCGCCCTTCACCTCGATCGGCATGCGGCGAAACCAGGACATGCGCACCACCGGCCGAGCGTGCGGCAAGACCTCAAGCGGGTCATCGTCGTCCATCCTCCATGCCAGGGACCGACTCCGGGAGGAGCTGAGCCGCCGTCGCGTATCGCCGCCATGCGGTGCCGCACCGCGAGACCGCCGGGCCACGGCATCAAGCCGGCCGCACCCACCGTACACCATCGGCACCGCGCGCGATAAGATCGCGCAGGAACGACCTCATCGAGGAAATCCCCCATGACCGCCACGCTGCGCCTGATCGCTCTTCTGCTCTTGTTGCCCATGGCCGACGCCACGGCCGCGCGCGCCGCGGACGATCTTGCGCGCGCCTATCGCATCATCGCCGCAAAACGCTTCGTCGATCTCACGCACGCGTTCGGCCCCGACACACCGGTGTGGTCGGGCTTCGGTCAAGCGAGATTCCTGCCGGCAGCCGATCCCAAAACAGGACGCCCTTATTCCATCAAGGAAGACGGTTTCCGCGCCACGTTCTACGAAATGGTCGGTCAATACGGCACGCACGTCGATCCGCCCGCGCATTTCGCCGAGGATGGCGTGACCATGGACCGGATCCCGCTCAAACAAATGATCCTGCCGCTGGTCGTGCTCGACGATACCCCCTATCTCGCCAAGGATCCGAACCACGCCTTCTCGCTCGCCGATCTCAGGGCGTGGGAGAAACGGTACGGGCGCGTGCCGCGCGGCAGCTTCGTGGCGCTGCGCACCGATATGTCCAAGGATTGGGACAAAAATCCCGAGCGCTTCAAGCGCCAGCCATTCCCCGCCTGGGCCTTCGAGACCATCAAATTTCTCTATGAACAGCGCGGCGTGGTGGCGACCGGACACGAATCGATGGATACCGACACTACTGACAAGATGGAGTCGGAAACCTACATTCTTCAACATGGCCATTACCAGATCGAGGTGATGGCCAACCTCGACAAGGTTCCGCCGAAAGGCGCGCTGATCGTCGTCACCTGGCCGAAAGTGCGGAACGGCCTCGGCTTCCCGGCGCGGGCCTTTGCGATCCTTCCTTGAGTCGCCGCCGGGGGTGGGAGTTGGGAAATGTCCGAGTGTCTGCACTGCGACATCGTCGACTTGGTGCGCGAGCGCATGGAGCGCGAGGCCGAGCTCACGATCGCCGAAGCCGCCGCCAGGATCGCCGAAAGCCTGGTCGACGTCATCCTGCTCGCGTCCGAGGAGGAACACGCGAAGCTGATGGCCGACGCGCTCGGCTTCTTCGGGCAGGTGTTCCTGGAGAAGACGGGAGCCGTATCGCCCGATCCGTCGACCGCACGCCACTAGCGAGGATGCTGGTCATGGCGAGCCGTCATGGCGAGCGCATGACGAGGACGAGGACACCGCCATCGCAGCGAAAAATCGAGACTCCCATGGATTCGCTCTGGATTGGGTGGCCGCCCGCAAGCGGCTCCTCGCCATGACTGCCCCGGCTCGATCCGAACGGTACCGGTTCCCGGCTTTCGGGCGTCAAGCACGCATGCTTGGGCGCACCCGTCCCGTCCTGCGCGAATCGCGTCTGTCCGGCGACATGGCATGCCCGGCCAGGACCGAAGGGACAAGCTGCAGAAAGGGCGCAGCGAGGGGGATTTATATACTTGACATAGCCGAGTCTGTCAGTAGTATTATACCGACAGGACGGCGGAACGCTTAAGCCAAAAGGGTGTTGAAAGGCTACAACGGACCATTAGCTATTTGCCCGTATAGGCCATGCGGGCTATTGCATTTCGGGTCTAGGCCCGTCTATGGTTCGTTTGCGGTTGGGAGGGCTGCGGTTTCGCGGTCCGTCTGGGGTTCAAACCCCGCCTAGCTGCATTTTTCTTGCCCAAACCGATCTGATCTACCAAGGTACAGCATGCATTTGCTGTACGTCGATGATTCTGGATCGGTGGGGAACGCGGACGAGAAGCACTTTGTGCTCGGCGGCGTGGCCGTGTTTGAGCGCGGCATCTACCATGTAATCAAGGCGCTTGATGACGTCGTGGAGGGTTTTGGCCTCGGCGGGTCGGCGCACGATATCGAGCTACATGCCAATGAGATGTATAACGGGCGCAAGCCGCCGTGGAGTTCAATTAAGCGGGCGGACCGCGAAAAAATGATTAAAGCGGCACTTGCGGTTATCGCAGCTCAAAAATCGGCACTTAGGCTTTTTGGCGTAGCTATTGAAAAGGAACACGTCGCGCCGAATGATCCGGTAGAGCAGACCTTCGAGGAGATATGTAACCGATTCAATTTGTTTCTAAGGCGTTCGAACAACCGGGAAACAAATCCAGCAAGGGGGCAGCGCGGTTTAGTTATCATGGATGAGAGTCACCATGAGCAACCGCTCCAGGCACTCGCTCGGCATTTTCGCGTGAACGGAACGCGCTGGGGTGCATTACGCAATATGGCTGAGGTGCCCTTGTTTGTGGATTCTCGGGTGTCGCGACTTGTCCAACTGGCGGATCTTGTTGCCTATGCACTCTGGCGCAAATACGAACATCAGGACGGTCGCTTTTTTGATTCGTTGATTCCGTACTTCGATACGGAGGGAGGCATTATTCATGGCTTAGTTCATATCAAGCCGCGCCTTCCGCAGTGCTTCTGTCCGGCTTGTATGTCGCGTCATAATGCTCCACCCAAGGTCAAAACCGCAGCTGCATGACACTTGGAAATGATCAGGAATTTTCCGAAGCGGAAATATGCCGCCGACGAGACGCGGCTCTGCGCCAAGCTTTAACAACTCCGCCGAAGCATAGAAAGAAAGCTAAGCAGAAGCGGTGCGGCGCCTCTTCCAAGGGGAAAAGCGAAGCCTAAATTGTTTTTTCGACGTAATTTTAGTCAGCAGGCCGATACGTCAGCCGCTTGCCTTCCGCGCCTTTAATGGCAAGGGCCGCACGTTCCCCATCGCTTACGCCGAGGGCGGCACGTTCGTTGTAACGAAAATCGAATTCCGCGAGGTAGCGCTTCAAATGTGCCTCGCTGACGTGGTGATAGGTGCCACTGATCCCGCGCTTGAGGATCGAGAAATAGCCTTCAACGGTGTTGCTGTGAGAATCGCCGCGAACGTACCGCTCGCGCTGTGATCGACCATTTCATGACGCGCGATTTCTTTGCCGAGGCCCATATAGCCGCCAGCCGTATAGGTCATCAGCGTCGATTTGCGGCTGACCTGAGACATGACAATCTGGCGTAGCGTCTTGCCGCTGTGTTGGCGATATGGTTGGAGCGGGCTTTCCCTCCACGCTCAACAAGCGTGTGGACGATGTGCTTGCCCATGCCGCCGATCTTCTTCGAGTCGCGCTTTGGTTTCCTTGCCGCCGATGTACGTCGTATCAGCTTCGACAATTTTGCCTTCACCGCCGAGCGGGCCAGATGACTTGGACGGTGCCATAGCTTCGCGGATGCGATGGCATACGAACCATGCCGATTTGTATGTGATACCAAGCATCCGGTGCATCTGCTGTGCCGAAATGCCCTTCTTGCTGGAATTCATCAGGTGGAACGCCAGAACCCACTTATGCAGCGGAATGTGCGAGCGTTCTATGACCGAGCCAACGGTTACGGTGAAATGCTCGCGGCACTCGTTGCATTGGTAGAGGCCCGGACGATGCGACTTGCCCTCAAGGCGCTTGATCGTGGACTGGTTCGAATTTCCGCAATGCGGGCAATATGGGCCATTCGGCCAGCGAAGCTTCTCAAGGTGCTCGCGCGCCGCGTTCTCTTTGTGAAAGATCGGATCGTTGAGGGTTGTCATGGAGGTCTCCGATGCTCGGAAAACTACCCCATGTGCTCAGCCATGTTAAACCCCTAGCGAGCGCATGATCCCGGAACCTGGTGGCCGGCTTTCGTGGAAAAGCTCGTGGCTGCGGGGAAAACGCTAAGCAAAAGCGGCGCTTCGGGCCGGGGGATCGCGCATCGATAGGGAAACGCCCGGAGAGCCGGCGTTCAACGCCGGGCGCAGCGCGCCCGGGCAGGGAAGAGACCCCTGGCGACCGCGGACCTCCTATGATGATGTTCACTTCGAAAGGCCCTGCATGACCCCCGCGAAAACCTCCCACACCAACCGGCTTGCCGGTGCAACGTCGCCCTACCTGCTCCAGCATGCCCACAATCCCGTCGACTGGTGGCCGTGGGGGCCGGAGGCGCTTGCCGAAGCGCGCGAAAAGAACAAGCCGATCCTGCTGTCGATCGGCTATGCGGCCTGCCACTGGTGTCATGTCATGGCCCACGAGTCGTTCGAGGACGAGGCGACGGCCGCGGTCATGAACGAGCTCTTCGTCAACATCAAGGTCGACCGCGAGGAGCGGCCGGACATTGACCAGATCTACATGAACGCGTTGCATCTCCTCGGCGAGCAGGGCGGCTGGCCGCTCACCATGTTTCTGACGCCCAAGGGCGAGCCCGTCTGGGGCGGCACCTATTTCCCCAAGCAAGCCCGCTTCGGCCGCCCTGCCTTCGTCGACGTTCTCCATGAGGTGGCGCGGCTGTTTCGCGAGGAGCCGGACAAAATCGAAAGGAACCGCGCCGCGCTGCTGGCAAGGCTCGCGGAGAAGGCCCGGCCGCAGGGCAAGGTGACGATCGGCGTCAAGGAACTCGACGCGGCGGCAAGACAAGTCGGCAAAATGTTCGACGCCGTCCATGGCGGATTGCGGGGCGCACCCAAATTCCCGCAACCGTCCCTGCTCGAGTTCCTCTGGCGTGCGGGCCTGCGCACCGGCGACGTGCGTTTCTTCGAGACCGTCGAACACACCCTCACGCATATGTGCGAAGGCGGCATCTACGACCATCTGGGCGGCGGCTTCTCCCGCTACTCGGTCGACGAACGCTGGCTCGTGCCGCATTTCGAGAAGATGCTCTACGACAACGCGCTGCTCCTCGAGCTGCTCGCGCTCGCCCATGCGCGCGGCGGCGAGCCGCTGTTCGCCCAACGCGCACGCGAGACCGTGGGCTGGCTCGCGCGCGAGATGGTGACCGCGGAGGGGGCCTTCGCCGCTTCGCTCGATGCCGATTCCGAAGGCGAGGAGGGGCGCTTCTACCTGTGGTCGCTCGCCGAGATCGAGGCCGCGCTGGGTCCCGACGCCGCCGATTTTGCGCTGCAATATGACGTGACCGCGGAGGGCAATTTCGAGGGCCGTAATATTCTCAATCGACTCAAAGGCTTACCGCGCAAAACAGGGGGGCCTGCGGAAGCCGGCGGGGAAGCCGAAGACGGCGCCGCGAGATTGGCGATGTTGCGCGGTAAGTTATTGGAAATACGTAATAAACGTGTCCGGCCCGGCCGCGACGACAAGGTGCTCGCGGACTGGAACGGCCTGATGATCGCGGCGCTGGTTCATGCCGGCACCGTCCTTGACGAACCCTCCTGGCTCGCCATGGCGCGTCGCGCCTTCGACTTCGTCGCCGGTACCATGACGCGCGGCGACCGCCTCGGCCACGCGTGGCGCGCCGGCCGGCTGGTGTTTCCCGGCCTCGCGTCGGATTTCGCATCCATGATCAGGGCGGCGCTTGCGCTGCACGAGGCGAGCGGCGCGCGCGTCTTCCTCGAACAAGCGCTCGCCTGGCAGCGTGCGCTCGACGCGCACTACGCGGATCCGGAGACCGGCGCCTATTACCTGACCGCCGACGACGCGGGCGACCTCCTGCTGCGTCCGCATTCGACCGCCGACGATGCGACGCCCAACGCCAATGCGCTTGCCGCGCAGAATCTCATACGGCTTGCGGCCCTCACCGGCGACCGAGCTTTGCGCGACCAGGCCGACCGCCTGATGGAGGGCATTCTCGCCGCCAATGCGCGCAACCTGTTCGGCCACGTTGCGCTCCTCAATGCGCTCGATCTCCGACTCACCGGCGCTGAAATCGTCGCCGTCGGCGCCGAAACCGAACGCTTTGCACGGGCCGCGCTGAAACTGCCCTTTATCCGTCGCATCGTGGTGCGCGCCGCGAGCGCGGCGGAACTTCCCGACGCGCATCCGGCACGGGAGAAACTGAAGGCCGTTTCCGGAAGCGCAGCCTTCGTCTGCGTCGGCGAACGCTGCTCGCTGCCGGTGACGCAGCCGGAACAGATCGCGAGCGTCGACGCGGCGATGCGCCGTTCTTGACCGGCCGCCGAGGATGGCGAACCATCGCCGTTGTCGTGTCGGCTTGGGGCGGCGGAGCAAGCGGGAGAACCCCATGCGACCCCCGATCGCTGCGATCGGTACCGTCCTGCTCATGTGCACCGGCACGGTGGCCGGAACAGCCGCCGCGGAACGATCGACGGATGCCGGCAACGCCGCCGCACCTCCGGCCGGAGCCGTGGAATGGTGCGGCTTCGAGAACAAGGTCGGCTCGCGCGTGCGCTGCGGCTATTCCAGCGAGCGCGGATGCAAACGCGCGATCGGCAAGCCCGACGCGATCTGCATTGCCGATCCCTATCTCACTTGGAAGCAGGATCCGCGCACCGACGACGGACGAGCTGCGTTCGTCAACCGCCCGAGGACGGTGGTCGTACCGAGCGCACCCCGGCGCGACCTCGCCTGATCCGCCGCCAGTCGAGGGCGGCGACTTCCTCCTTGATCCAGCGACAGAACGCCTGCGCCGCCGGCCTCTGCTTGCGCCTTTCGCCCACACCAGATAAAAGGCACGCCCCGACGTCAGCGCGAACATCACCGGGATGATCAGGCGGCCGGTGCGCAGTTCGTCATAGGCAAGAAGATCGTGCGTCAGCAGGACACCGGCGCCTTCGCCGGCTGCATCGAGGGCGTGGTCGGCGCTGTTGAAACGAAGCCCGCGCCGCAGGTCGACTCCATCGACGCCCGCGGCCCTGAACCACTCGCTCCATTCCGGGCTCGCACTGCGCGCCGACAGCGTCTCGTCGTGGATCAAAGGCAGTCGGGCAAGATCGCGCGCATTCCGCACCGGTCCGTGCTTCCGGATCAAGCCGGGGCTGCAGACGGGAATGTATGAAATATCGATCAGCTTCTCGACCTCCAGTGCCGGATCGAAAGCCGGCTCGGTCCGCATGTTGCGCACGGCGAGATCGACCCCGTCGCTCGCGAAATTCGCATTGTTGAGCGAGGAGGAAATCCGCACGTCGACGTCGGGATGGGCCGCGCTGAAGCGGTAAAGGCGCGGAGCGAGCCATTTCGCCGTCAGGCCGGGCGACGTGCTCACGACGAGGATGCGCGGATCCGTCACCGCGTCGAGGTCCTCGAGCGCCTCGCGGATCCGCGCAAAACCGATCTGCACGCCCGGATAGATCTGCCTGCCGGCGGCGGTCAGCGCGATCGCGCGCACCTGCCGTTCGAAGAGCGACAGGCCGAGCCATTGCTCGAGAGCGCGGATCTGGTGGCTGAGCGCGCCCGGCGTGACGTGCAGCTCCTGCGCCGCTTTGGTCATGCTCAAATGCCGCGCCACGGCCTCGAAGGCCTGCAGCGCGCGCAGCGGGGGCATGGGTCGATGCATGAGATTTTCTCATTTATCGGCTGAGAGATTATCCTTTGTCAACGCGTGTTTGATGGCGCCATATGTCGGACATGAGCGAAAAAACCTCAACCACGAAGGAAGCCCGTCATGACCCGCGCGGTGCGACGGCCGACCCCCGCCATGTCCCCTTCTTCCCGCGCTCTCGCGCGCACAAGCCTGTGGCGCAGGCTGTTCGACGCGGTGTGGTACGCGCAGCAACGGCAGGCGCTGCGCCACATCGATCGGATCGTCGCTGCCCGTGACGGGACGATCAACGACGCGCTCGAGCGCGAGATCGAGAAACGGATATTCCGTACCGGCTGGGATCCCGGACGCTGAGGGAGCCGTCAAATTGCCCGACACGGTCCTTTGCGAACGGCACGGTCGGATCGTCCAGTTGACGCTGAACCGGCCCGAAAAGCTCAACGCCCTCAATGACGCACTGATCGACCGGTTGATGGAACTGCTCGAGTCCATCGAGCAGGATCCCGCCCTCCGGGTGGTCATTCTGACCGGCGCCGGCCGCGCCTTCAGCGCCGGTGCCGATATCGCCGGATTCGCGCCTCACGTGCGGCAGGGCCCGGCGGTCGCCCTGCGTGAGTTCGTGCGCCGGGGGCAGCGGATGACCGCGCGCATTGAAACCTTTCCGAAGCCCATCATCGCCGCGGTCAACGGTCTGGCCTACGGGGGCGGTTCGGAAATCGCCGAGGCCGCGCCGCTCGCGATCGCCAGCGACCGCGCGGAATTCTGCAAGGCGGAAATCTCGCTCGGCTTTGCGCCGCCGTTCGGCGGCTCGCAACGCCTGCCGCGCCTGATCGGACGCAAGCGTGCGCTCGCCATGATCCTCACCGGCGAACCGATCAGCGCGGCGACCGCGCAAGCCGTCGGCCTCGTCAACGAGACGGTGCCGCATGAACACCTGCTCGAAGCGGCATTTCGTCTGGCCGCAAAGATCGCCGACAAATCGCCGCTTGCCGTTGCGGCGTGCCTCGGCAGCGTCACACGCGGAATAAACGTGTCGATCGACGAAGGCCTCGCCATCGAGGCCAATTATTTCGGCCTCATGGCCGGCACGCGCGACATCATGGAAGGCATTTCTGCCTTTCTCGAAAAGCGCAAGCCGCAGTTCGACGGGAGCTGACCTTCGCGGCCCAAGACCCTTCGCGGCCCAAGACGCCTGACGAGGCGTGGCTTACGTATTCATCGACTCGAAGAACTCGGCGTTGTTCTTGGTGTTGCGCAACTTGTCGAGCAGAAAGTCGATGGCGTCCATGGTGCCCATCGGATTGAGAATGCGGCGCAGGACGTACATTTTCTTGAGCGTGGCGGGATCGGTGAGCAGCTCTTCCTTGCGAGTGCCGGAACGGGTGATGTCGATGGCCGGAAACGTGCGCTTGTCCGCGACCTTGCGGTCGAGGATGATTTCCGAATTGCCCGTGCCCTTGAACTCCTCGAAGATCACTTCGTCCATGCGGCTGCCGGTATCGATCAGCGCAGTGGCGATGATCGTGAGCGAGCCGCCTTCCTCGATGTTGCGTGCCGCGCCGAAGAAGCGCTTGGGCCGCTGCAGCGCATTGGCGTCGACGCCGCCGGTGAGCACCTTTCCGGAGGAGGGGACGACGGTGTTGTAGGCACGACCGAGCCGCGTGATCGAGTCGAGCAGGATCACCACGTCGCGGCCGTGCTCGACAAGACGCTTGGCCTTCTCGATCACCATCTCCGCCACCTGCACGTGGCGCGCCGCCGGTTCGTCGAAGGTCGAGGAGATAACCTCACCTTTCACCGAGCGCTGCATGTCGGTCACCTCCTCGGGCCGCTCGTCGATGAGCAGCACGATGAGGTAGCACTCCGGATGATTGTGCGTGATCGAGTGCGCGATGTTCTGCAGCAGCACCGTCTTGCCGGTGCGCGGCGGCGAGACGATCAGCGCGCGCTGGCCCTTGCCGATCGGCGCGACGATATCGATCACCCGCGCGGAAAGATCCTTCTTGGTCGGATCCTCGTATTCCATCTTCAGCCGCTCGTCGGGATAGAGCGGCGTGAGATTGTCGAAATTGATCTTGTGGCGGGTCTTCTCCGGATCCTCGAAATTGATCGTGTTGACCTTGAGCAGCGCGAAGTAGCGCTCGCCTTCCTTGGGCGAACGGATATGGCCCTCCACCGTATCGCCCGTGCGCAGGCCGAAGCGCCGGATCTGGCTCGGGCTCACATAAATGTCGTCGGGACCGGAAAGATAGTTGGATTCCGGGGAACGGAGAAAACCGAAGCCGTCCGGAAGCACCTCGACCACGCCTTCCCCGATGATGTCGATCTCCTGCGTGGCGAGCTGCTTCAGGATCGCGAACATCAGCTCCTGCTTGCGCATGGTCGAGGCATTCTCGACCTGGTGCTCCTCCGCGAAGGAAAGGAGCTCGGCTGGAGTTTTGGCCTTGAGGTCTTGGAGTTTCATTTCCCGCATGGTGGGAAGCCCAGTCCTGTGGAGAGACGCCGGCGGCGCATTCGCAAGCTATGGGAAAGGAATGGAACGCCGGTTGAATAAGACAGCTAGATCGCAGGTCCAGATCGATGGGGCGCTTTGGGAAGACATCCCGGGGCCCGATGCTGCGACCGGCCCGAACGCGTGGGAGCCGGAACGCGACGCACATCCGCATGCGTTCGGTGGGATTGTCTGAAACATAAGCGGCGCGGTCTTTTTGCGCAAGAGGCGGGCCGGAAAAGAACCGGCCGGGCCAAGCGCCTAGAAGGGCTTGAGAACGGCCAGCAGCACCACGGCGATCAGCAATATGGTCGGTATCTCATTGGCAATCCGATAGAATTTTGCCGAATGCCGGTTGCGATCGAAGGCGAAATCCCGCGCCCAGTGGCTGTAGAGACCGTGCAGCACCGACATGGCCACCACCAGCACGAACTTGGCCATGAACCAGCCGGAGGCGAACCACCGCCCCCACAGCACCAGGGCAATGCCGAAAATCCACGTCGCCGCCATGGCCGGCGCCATGATGATGTTCAGCAGCCGCTGCTCCATGACCTTGAACGTCTCCGACTGCTCCGAGCCCGGCTTGCTTCCCGCGTGGTAGACGAACAGCCGCGGCAGATAGAGCATGCCCGCCATCCAGGCGATGACGGCAATGACGTGCAGGGCTTTGAGCAGCAGATAGAGCATCGCCGAGGCTCCTCGCAGGGCCCATTCAATGTCAGTGGTGAGCCCGAGGAAAGATCCCGATCATTTTCGGCCCCCAAGTTTTCGCGCGGTCAATCCGGATCGCGGAGGCCAGTTTCCCTCTGCCGGTCACCCCCTGATGCGTTTCAGCATCCGTTCGACATGCGCGATCGGCGTCTCCGGCAGAATGCCATGGCCGAGATTGACGACGAGCGGACCCTGTCCGAGCCGCGCAAGCACATCGTCGACTTCGCGGTCGAGCGCCTCGCCGCCCGCGACCAGTACCCGCGGATCGACATTGCCCTGCAGCGGCACGAGCGGCTGGATCTCGTGGCGTGCGAAATCGCGATCGACCTCGCTGTCGAGGCTGACCGCGTCGACGTCGGTCTCCCGCACATAGCCGAGGAGGTTTTTCCCGGCACCGCGCGGAAAACCGATCACCTTGGCGTCGGGGCAGCGTGCACGCAGCGCCGCGATCAGACGCCGCGTCGGGCCGACGCACCAGCGGTCGAAGTCGGCACCCGCGAGCGATCCCGCCCAGGTGTCGAAGATCTGCACGGCCTCGACGCCCGCAGCCAGCTGGCCGGCCAGATACTCGACCGACACGTCGACGAGACCGTCGATCAGATGTTGGAACGCCTGCGGCTCGCGCGCGGCGAGCGCCTTTGCCGCCGCCTGATCCGCGGAGCCGCGCCCTGCAACCATATAGGTCGCGACCGTCCAGGGCGCACCGCAAAACCCGATGAACGTCGTGCGCGGCCCGAGCGCCGCTTTGACCCGGTGCACCGTTTCATAGACGCGCTCGAGCACCCGCAGATCCGCCTCCGGTCGCACCGCGGCGAGCGCAGCCGCGTCGGTGAGCGGCTCGAGCCGCGGACCCTCGCCCTCCGCAAAGCACACGCTCCGGCCCATGGCCAAGGGGACGATCAGAATGTCCGAGAACAGGATCGCCGCGTCGAAATCGAAGCGTCGTACCGGCTGCAGGGTCGCTTCCGCCGCAAGCGCTGGCGTGAGACAGAGATCAAGGAACCCCCCGGCCTTCTGTCGCAACGCTCGGTATTCCGGCAGGTAGCGTCCGGCCTGCCGCATCAGCCAGACCGGGGGCACTGTCTCCCGCGCGCCGTCAAGCACGCGGAGCACCGGCTTTCTTCCCGTTGGATCGGCTGCCACGTCCATGTCCTTCAGGAATTTCAATTAAGAATCTCTGTGGTGGCTGTTGAAGCGTTGATTGGACTCATGCCTTGCTCCGCACAGGCTTTCTACCGGAGAAGGTCACTCCCTGTACATTTGAACAGGCGGAGCGGAAAACGGCGTCCACAGTGCGACGGCTGTGCTGGCGAAGAACGCCGAGCTTTTCCACCCTGATCCCAGGGCATTTGTCCACATCACCCCATTCCCGCCCGCACGGACCGTCTTCGTCCTCCCCAGGGCAAGCCGTGGGGACAGCGTGTGGGCTCGGCGACACGGCTCCCTTGCGCCAGGGGCCGAGCCGTGGCCTTCTCCCGTGCCGTCCACAGATCTTCCGACCGCCGTCCCATGGCTCATACCGGATTTTTCCATCTCCATCTGGTGTCGGATGCCACCGGCGAGACGCTCATCACCGTCGCGCGCGCGGCGGCCGCGCAGTATGCCGACGTGTCGCCGGTCGAGCATCTCTATCCGATGGTGCGCTCGAAGAAGCAGCTCGATCGCGTGCTGGCCGAGATCGCGGAATCGCCGGGAATCGTGCTCTACACGCTGCTGGAAGAGGATCTCATCCAGATCCTCGAGGAAAAGTGCCGCGAACTCGGCCTGCCCTGCATGTCCGTGCTCGGCCCGATTCTGCGGCTGTTTCAATCCTATCTCGGCACGGAGACCATCCACCGCGCCGGCGCGCAGCACGTGCTCAATGCCGAGTATTTCCAGCGCATCGAAGCGCTCAACTTCGCCATGATGCACGACGACGGGCAGCACGTGGAAGGCCTCGAGGAAGCCGATGTCGTGCTCGTTGGCGTTTCGCGCACGTCCAAGACGCCGACGTCGATCTATCTTGCCAACCGCGGCGTCAAGGCCGGCAACGTGCCGCTCGTGCCCGGCGTACCGCTCGCGCCGCAGGTCGAGCAGCTCACCCGGCCGCTGGTGGTCGGACTCTATGCCAGTCCGGAACGCATCGTGCAGATCCGCGAGAACCGCCTGCTCGGACTGAAGGCGCACCGCGACGACGACCAGTACATCGACAAGGCGGCGGTGGCGGAGGAGATCGCCTTCTCGCGCCGGCTCTGTGCCAAGCACAACTGGCCGGTCATCGACGTGACGCGCCGCTCGATCGAGGAAACCGCCGCGGCCATCATGCGTCTGCTGGCGGAACGTCGGCGCGCGCCCGCGACATAGCGGCGTCGTTGCGGCCGGAGGAGAGTGGGGGAGTGCATGGCGCTGTGGATCGCCGAACAACCGCTGGTCCTTGCCTCGCGCAGCCAGGTGCGCGGCAGGATACTCGCGGCCGCCGGATTGCGTTTCGAGATCCGCCCCGCCCAGCTCGACGAGCGGGCGCTCGAGGCAAAGGACGGCCCGGCCGACGCGGCGGCGGTCGCGCGCCGGCTGGCCTGCGCCAAGGCGGTGGCCGTCGCTGCCAGCATGCCGGGCCGGCTGGTGCTCGGCGCCGACCAGACGCTCACGCGCGGCGACCGGCGCTTCTCGAAGCCCGCCGATCGGTCCGCCGCTGCCGAACAGCTGCGCGCATTGCGCGGGCGCACCCATGAGCTGCATTCGGCGCTCGCGCTCGCGCGCGACGGCACGGTGCTTTTCACGCATGTCGGGACCGCGCGAATGACCATGCGCGGCTTTTCCGACCAATTTCTCGAGGCCTATCTCGACATGGCCGGCGAGGCGGCTTTCGCCAGCGTCGGCGGCTACCAGCTCGAGGGGATCGGCATCCATCTTTTCGAGCGCGTTGACGGCGACTATTTCACCATTCTCGGCTTGCCGCTGCTGCCCCTGCTGGCTTATCTGCGCGACAACGGTTTCATGGCGGGCTGACATGTTCATACTCGGCCTGACCGGATCGCTCGGTATGGGAAAGTCGACGACGGCGCGATTCTTCGCCGAGGAGGGCATTCCCGTGCACGACGCCGATGCCACGGTGCACCGGCTCTACGAAGGCGAGGCCGCGCCGCTGATCGAGGCGGCTTTTCCCGGCACCACCCGCGACGGCAAGGTCGACCGTGCACGGCTTGCGGAACGCGTCCTGGCCGATCCGGCGGCGATCAGGAAGCTCGAATCGATCGTGCATCCGATGGTGGCGGCGGCCCGCGATCGTTTTCTCGCCGAGGCGGAACGGAACGGCGCCAAGATCGTCGTCCTCGACGTACCGCTGCTCTACGAGACGGGGGGCGATGGGCA
>Ga0070740_10001470_pt1 | contig 32152 bp, 32 predicted proteins | sample Coa_R2_FD_67286 | JGI IMG/M metagenome (GOLD analysis project Ga0070740, IMG submission 67286) | Surface soil microbial communities from Centralia Pennsylvania, which are recovering from an underground coalmine fire - Coalmine... | ecosystem: Environmental > Terrestrial > Soil > Unclassified ...
GAACCTTGACGCGATCGTGGGCCGCGATAATCTCCAGGCTGCTCGCCCCCATGTTCTGGCGGGTCTGCGCGTCCGCAAGCAGGCGATCCAGGCAGGCGGCCATCTCCTCGCTATCGCCGGGCGTGAAGAGAAAGCCATTCGCCTCATGATGAACCAGTTCCGGCAGGGCGTAGGCGTTGGCGGCCACCACCGGCAGTCCGCAGGCCATCGCATTCATGGTCGTCAGGCTCTGCAAATCGGCCTCCGAGGCGATGCCGAAGACATCCGCCAGACGATAGAGGGGAACCAGGTCGATGTCGCTGACGAAGCCCAGGAAGCTCACGCGGTCGTGGAGCTGGAGAGCCTCCACCTTCGCACGCAGTTCAGACTCGGCGGGACCGCTGCCGGCGATCGCCAGGTGAGCCGGCTGGCGCATCTTCCCCACCGCCTCGATCAGGACATCGATGCGCTTCTCCTGGCTCAGACGGTTGACCGAGAGGATCAGCGGGCGATCGGCGGGCAGGTTCAGGCGTCGGCGCAGCGCCTCATCACGCGGACCGGGACAGAAGTGGTCCAGGTCGATGCCGTTGGAGATCGCGCGAGCGGGCGCGCGCAATCCATGCTCGTAGAGCAGATTGAGCGCCGTCGTGGTCGGGGCCGTCACATACTCACAGCGGTTGCAAAAATGGACGAGATAGGAATAGGTCACGGTATTGAACGGCTTGCCCAGCACCGGATCGGTCGTGAGCGCATGGCTGAAATTAATCGGCAGATAGTGGTTCGTCGCCACGACCGGCTTGCGCAGTCCCCCGGCCAGAATCTGCGCGATATTGCCCAGCACGACTGGCGAGTGAATGTGGATCACATCGGGATCGGCCTTTTTAAAAAGCTTACGGATAGGCAGAAAGGGCAAGAAGGCGATGCGCAGCTCTTCATAGGTTGGCCACTCAAACGAGGAGAAGCGATAGACGCGCACCTTCTGCTCGATGCGGTAGATATCGCGCGAGCCGTAGCTCGGCGCTACCACCCAGACCTGGTGATCGCGATTCGCGAGATCCGTAGCCAACTGGCGAGTGACCGTAGGGACACCCCCGACCATCGGCGGATACTGATCCGTGACAATCACAATGCGCATGCCTATCGCTCGTCTCCGGTTAAAAGATCACGCTGGTCCACGTGATGAGCAGGACGCGGACAAGCAGCGTCCCTACTATGGACGGGCATTTGCGAAAAACAGATACTTTTCGCGTACAAGCCATGCCCGACATGCCAAATTTTATCGGATTACTATGCCCTTGCACTCACATCCATAGGGACGTTGCTTGTTCACGTCCTCCATGCTCACGCATCCAACATGCATGATCGGGCGAATGTGTCGAGGCGGGTGTGCCGGCCAGCGCTGCCATCTCGCGCTTACTCGCTTGCCTGCTCGCCCTCGGCGGCAGCCGGCGCAGGCGCGGCGGCCTCGGCGGGCACCTCGACCTTCTCGACGCGCGGCGGCTCGATCTTGACGACGGGCTCCTCAGGGTCCGTCACCAGGGTAAAGTTCGCCGGCAGCTTGACATCTTTCGCGTGCAGGATGTCGTCAATATGTTCCAGCGAGGAGATATCGACCTCGAGCGCTTCCACAATATCGCCCGCCGCGCACTCGACCTCCAGGGCGTCCAGGAGGTGGAGCAGCGTGCCGCCCTCGATCTTCACGCCCGGCGCGCTGCCCTCGAAGCGCAGCGGCACCTTCGCCGTAATGCGGTCGCGCGCGCCGACGCGCAGAAAGTCGATGTGCAGAACCTTGCCACTGAGCGGATCGCGCTGCACATGACGGATGAGCGCGGTCTGCGCCTTCTTTACCCCATCCAGCTTGAGAGAGATCATGCCGGTGGCGTGATGGTCCCGGCGCAGTCCCTCAAAGGCAAGCGCCTCCAGTTGGACCGCCTGGGGAGCCTCACCATGGCCAAATATGTTCGCCGGGATAAGGCCCGCCTGGCGCAGGCGCTTCGTGGCCTTGCCGGTGACTGAGCGCGGGCTAACCGTTAGCTCTACTGCTTTTGCCATAGATAGTACACATCCTTTTCAAATCTACACGACAACGATCCACGCGTTTATTATCGCACATGAGGCCAAATTGTGAAGAACGCTACCTCATGACCTCGACAGCCGCGCTACGGGTATGTTACACTACATGCAAAGGATAGAATATGTACAATGTGCAGGAGGTAGGAGTTGATGGCCTTTGATCTGCAACAAGGAGCTCCCATGCCAGGCGGCCCGATGTCCGAAGAAGAATATCTCTACCTGGATCGCAGCACCCCCCACGCCAGGTACGAATATGTGGATGGCGTGGCCCGATTGATGTCCGGCGGCTCGGGTGAGCATGACCAGATTTCTTATAATGTGCGCGCGGCTATTGGAATTCATTTGCAAAGCGGCCCCTGCTTTGCGCGTGGCTCAGATATGCAGGTGCTGGTTGGCACCAAATCGAATGGCCGCAGACACTATGTCTATCCCAATGTCACCGTCTCCCGCGATGTGTCTGACCGTAGGCGCGGCAATAAGTTGATCGAATCACCGCGCATCGTCGTGGAGGTTTTGTCGCCATCGACCGAGCGCGATGATCGAGGACCAAAACTCAAAGCCTATAAGATGTGCCCATCGATTCAGGAAATTTTGCTGATCAGCCAGTTTGCTCCCCACGTCGAAGTCTACCGGCGCAATGGGGAAGACGGCGCAACCTGGAGTTACTCGCAGTATGGACCCGGCGAAAGCTTTTTGTTAGAAAGCATCGACGTTCCCCTCACTATGGATGAGATTTACGGGTCGATCAATTTCGATGAGCCTCTGTTAGAGGATGAGCAATAACAAGAGGGGAGGCGTGCCGAAGCGCCATTCGCGCACGTCTCCTCAAAGCTGCTTGCGGCGCTTCTGGAAGAACGCCTCCACCTCCTCAGCGCTGAACGTATTCAGCACGTCGCTGGCGCGCAGCCAGCCTTTGCGCGCGATGCCCACGCCGTAGCGCATGACATCGATCCCGTCAATTGAGTGGGCGTCGGGATTGATGGGGATCTTGATCCCCTTATCGCGTGCCCGGCGCAGGTAGCGCCAGTCAAGATCCAGGCGCGAGGGATGCGCGTTGATCTCGATGCAGGTGCCATGCTCGGCTGCCGCGTCGATCAGGGCCTCGATGTCCAGCGGATACCCCTCGCGGCTGAGCAGCAGTCGTCCGGTTGGATGACCGACGATATCGACGTAGGGATTGGCGACCGCGCGCAGCATGCGCCTGGTTTGCTCCTCCTGCGATAGCCCGAACTGACTGTGAATGGAGGCCACGACAAAGTCCAGCGTTGCCAGCACCTCGTCGGAGAAGTCCAGCGCGCCGTCGCGCAGGATATCGCACTCGATGCCCTTGAAGATGCGGATGCGCCCTTTGTACTCCTCGTTGAGGCGGTCGATCTCCTCCCCCTGGCGTTTCAGCGCGTCCTCATTCAGACCACCCGCGTAGGCTGCGATCTTGCTGTGGTCGGTGATCCCCAGGTAGGTGAAGCCGCGCTGCAAACAAGCCTCGACCATCTCGCGAATCGAGTTATGGCCATCGCTCCAAGTCGAGTGTGCGTGCAGCACGCCCTTGAGATCGCTCTCCCGCACCAGCTCCGGCAGGTGGTGGTGCGCGGCGGCCTCGATCTCGCCCATGTCCTCGCGCAGTTCCGGCTCGATATAATCCAGGCCGAGCGCGGCGTAGATGTCCCGCTCGTCCTTGCAGGGAACCAGATTTTCGGGAGCCGGCTCCTTGCCGCGAAAGAGGCCGTAGTCGTTGATGGTCATGTCCATGCTGAGCGCGCGCCGGCGCAGAGGAATGTGATGCTCTTTAGAGCCGGTGAAATGGTGCAGGGTGTAGGGAAACTGCGTATCGCCGACCACGCGCAGGTCCATATTCACGCCATTCTCCAGCACCACGCTCGATTTGGTCGGTCCCTTGCCGGTAATCGCCTTGACGTTGGGCTGGCTGGTAAACACGTCCATGATATGCTCGCGCACCTCCACGCCGGCGTCGTCGGCCACGCTGATCACCATATCGATGTCCTTGACCGTCTCGCGCCTGCGCCGCAGACTCCCCGCGACCTGCATGCGCACAATGCCCGGCACGCCGGCCAGTCCCTGCTGAATCTTCTGCGCCTGCTCCTCCACTTCGGAGTAGAGATGGCGCTCGGAATGCTGCGCGAGGAAAGCGATGCCCTGCAAAATCTTATCCTCGGTCTTCTTGCCAAAGCCGGGCAGCGCAGCCACCTTGTGCTCCTGGCAAACCTGCACCAGCTCATCTATCGAATTGACATGCAACTGGTTATAGATCGCATTGATCTTCTTGGGTCCCACGCCCGGAATGCGCATCATCTGTAGCTTGATCTCCGGCGTCGTGCTGACCAGCTCTTCATAGAAGGCCATCTTGCCGGTGGTGAGCAGCTCCTCGATGCGCTTGATGATCGTCGAACCCAGTCCAGGCGTGCCTTTGAGCTTGCCCGCGCGCGCAAGCTCCTCGATATCGCCGCTCAGCGCGCTGACCGAGCGGGCCGCGTTCTCGTAAGCTCGCACCTCGAAGACGCTGCTCCCCTCTTTCAGTTCCAGCAGGGCCGCCACCTGTTCCAGCACATGTGCAACCTGATTTTTATCCATCTCAACCAGCCTTTACGCTAAACGCAGATCAAAAAACTCCGGCTGCCGCAGCGGAACCTCGAAGGGATTGCGTCCCTTGAGATCGCGGCTGAGGTAGCGTTTACAATCAAAGTGGACCAGCAGCCAGCAGTACCACTCCTTGCTGACGAAGACCGCGTCCCAGGGATGTTCGCCGGCGTTATCCAGGAGCTTGTTGCAGACAAAGCAGCGTCCCATGCTCGCCGCCACTGCACGCTCGAACCATTGCAGCACAAACTGATGGAAATCGTCGAGATTCATCATCTCCAGACAATTCTCAGGATAGCCGAACAGCACGGGGTCCAGGCACTCGCGGAAGTCGTCGCGATGGCGGCTCAGAGCGATAATCGGCGCGCGCACCACCACCTTGACCTCTGGATCGTCCGGCTCATCCGGCGAGGCCGAGACGCTCTGCAAAAGCAGTCCCTCGCGCGCAAACCAGTCGAGCAGTTCGTTTCTCATAATCTCTATCTAGTTTCAACCCTCACCATCTGCTGGGAGATGGTGCAATGACCGCGCACGGTCGGGCCTCAGTATACGCCCTTGTGCAGAAAGGGGCAAGAGACCTTCTTATTCCGAACAGGTGGTGTGTGTTTGCACTAGGACAGATGTTTTGTTCTTCCACTCTATCACTCCGCCCGGCAGGCGTCAATGAGAAAGCAGAGAAGAGCATCCCGCTAAAAAGATTTGGCAGCGACAAATACTCTTTCTTACAAAGAGGGAAAGAAGAGGTTATTGCTCAGGAAGCCGAACCAGCGCCATAAACTCAGGAAGCCAATCATCGTGGCCGGTGGCTTTGAGCAAAAAGACCAGGTGATCCTTCATCGCTTCATAAATTCGATGCGTTGTAACAAGATCTTGCGAAATACGTATAAAGTGCAGCGCCTCCCCCTTTTCGCCATTGATAATCTTTACCGTAGCATAAATCAAGTTTTTCCAGATGGGACGCATGCGCAGATCATGCTCCTGCTGGTATGTATTATATTCAGCGGTCAGGGCCTTCAAAAACGCCGTCTTCATATTGCCCTTGCTGGCATAGAGCAGGCTCAAGTAAAAATCTGTCTCTGGCCGCTCGTTGACTGCTCGCGCTTTCTCATGGCAACGTATTGCCTCATCAATGCGTCCCTGATCCCGGTGGATCAATCCCAGGAAATCCAGGGCCTCATATCCATTGGGGTTGATCTCCAGGCAACGCTCAAGATAGCTAATAGCTTTCTCAGGCTCGGTATATCGATAACAGAGAGCGATACTTCTCAAGGCCGCTTCGGATAGTGGATCGTGTTTCAGCGCCTCCCCAAGATAATAAATGGCCTGTTTCATATCATTCCGATTACTAAACGTGCGGCCCAGGCGTTCGAGAATACGCGCATTGTTTGGTTGAAGTTGTAGGGCCTTCGAGAAAAATTCGATAGCGTGGATATCATCCCCGTTCATGTAAGCCTCTTTGCCTTGAGCAAAGTTGTACGAAGCCTCCATAAATTTTTGATTTTCCTGCTCGTAGTGCTCTGCCAGAAGGTCGAGGCGCTCCTCCAATAGCTGGCTTACCTCCTCAGATCGTTGATCAAGTTGCTTGAGCCGATCCTCAAAGAGAACTCGCTCCTGTTCAGAGCGTTGGAGGAGAGCTTTGAGTTGAGCTTCCTGGTGCAGGCGATTCTGCTCTGTGGTCTCAGCGAGTTGAGCAATTTGCGTTTTTATTTGCTGATCGAGCAATGTAGCCTGCTGAATATGTGCCTGTAGACGGCTCAGGCCGCGTATCTCAAAAATCCCTGCGATGGCAATAGCGACCGTGACGATGCTAACAAAGACCCCGGTGTATGTCACAATGCCATTAGCGACGCTCAGATCATTCTGAGCCTCTGAGAGAATCTGATTGGGATCAGGTGCGGAGGCCAGGTGCAGAGTCGAGGCAAAGGCCGAGAAAGATGGAGCGAAGAAGAAAAAAAGTAGCGCTGAGCAGGCTGCAAAACAGAACAAAAGCAGGGTGCCAATAATAAAGCGTTGGAGATGTATATATCCCTGTAAGTAAGGTCGTTTCACCGAAATTCACCTCCTTGCACAGCACATGATCTTTACATTTGTAGAAGACGCTCCCCAGGTACTGATACGCTGCAACGCACCATTCTATGCGTTTTGCTGACTCCCGAAATCTCCTCGATATTGCTAGAATTAAAGCCGGCATCTTGCAACTGAGCCTGTACCTCGTCGATATCCCGCTGGTAGACGTTGAAAACAAAGCTTCCGCCCGGTTGCAGAACACGTCGCAACTCTGCAAGAGCGCCGATGCCCACATTAAAATGCATGACAAAGATTGCGAATATGAGATCAAACGTCGCGTCGTCAAATGGCAAACGCTGATCCGGCTTGATAAGACGGGCATCCAGGTGCTGTTCACGACTACGCGCTACGGCCTTTTCACTGATATCAACACCTATAAGAGAGAGACCAGGCCAGTATTTCTGTAGTAGAGTAGACGATAAACCGGAGCCGCAACCAAAATCGAGCGCCTTTATGGGAGGAACAAGCCGGTCATTGCCTGCTTGCGCGCACCTGACAGCCTCAGCTACAATATGCTCGTTGTGCGCTGCAACAACCAGATGGTCCATATATTCCATGCGCAGGTCGCAAATTTCAATAATTTGCTCGGTACTCAAGCTTTCGGGAGGCTGTGGGAGGTAGAGGAAATCCATAAAGCGATAGTAGATCTGATCTTTGATTTTTACGATTGGAGGTCTCTCCTCAGTTTTATTGAACTGAGCATCAAGATAGAAATCCCCTATATGGCGGAGTCTTCCTTCTATCTCTAATGGCAAGGTAGCAAACGGTGTTCCTCTGTCCAACATAAGCCATTCATCCTTATTTTGATAAGTTTTCATAGACTTGCAGCATTATCGTGTATGCATGGATATTTGTAGCATGGGCCAGCGGCAAAGACTTTTCGTGTACATCTAGCAACCAGCGGGGAAGAAAAGGGCGCGCCGAACTGGTTGCCGGGAGAAGCTGCCAGGCAAGGATCGTATCAAGATCGTCAAACGTTCTGAGGGAGCGTACCTCATGGCTACTGCGCATAATCTCCTGCCATCGCTCTCGTTTCAGTTGCTCGTCTTCGAACAGACTTCTCTGACTATAAAACGTATCTCCAACAGATAAAACGAGTTTCAAAACGTACTCACCAAATCGCTGCTCGATCTCCGCTGCGGTCAAAAGCTGCTCACACAATGTTTCATGGAGTAGCGCCGCAATACAGCCTTTGGACGTCGCATACTGATCCAGTTCCAGGAGCAGCCAGGCCACGCGCAAGGGGTGAAGAATGAGCGGCAGTTTCTCCCTTTGCTTACCTTCATAGAGGCGCTCCGCATAATCAAGCGCTTTAAGAACAGGAGAAGCCGCGCTGCCGTATTTGCCCTGTGCTAACTGACGCAGTTTGTTGTCGAGATTTTCCACGGAATATTCATCTTGAAATATGCGGTAATCAGGTAATAGCATACGTTCACATTCCTCACCAGTCTGACATCGCCTACATCATAACACAGAACGTGGTCCTTTCTATTACTACAATAGAACTCTCCCCGAAATTACTATAAATTGCTCAACGTGATAGTATGCTGCGCCGGTAAAGCATCCATTCGTTGCCTCTTTATACGATTTGTTTCGCTCTTTCCCATAACAACGTCCATTCCTCCAGACTATACGAGGCGAATTCGCGTTGCTCGGCGCGGATCAGCGCCTCCATTTGCTGGAAGCGGCGTTTAAACTTGCGGTTGGCGGCGCGCAGGGCCTCCTCGGCGTCGATGTGGAGCATACGCGCGACCTTCGCGACGATGAAGAGGACATCGCCCATTTCGTCCTTTTGCTCCTCCGGCGTTCCAGCCGCGCGCAATTCGTCCAGTTCCTCGCTCAGCTTGTCCAGCACCTCCTCCAGGCTGGAGAACTCAAAGCCCGTCCGCGCAGCCCGTTTCTGATACTCCTGGGCCTGGAGCAGCGCGGGCAGGGCCAGGTGGACGCCATCGAGTGCGCTCACGGCCTCGACATCCTGGCCGGCGGCAATCTTCTCCTGGCGCTTGATGGCCTCCCAGTTCTGCACCACCTGGCCGGCGTTCTCGACCTCAACCGAGCCAAAGACGTGCGGGTGACGCCGGATGAGCTTGGCGTTGACATGCTCCAGCACGTCGCCGATGGAGAAATGGCCCTCCTGGCGCGCAATCTCTGCATGCAGGTAGACCTGCAGCAGGAGATCGCCCAATTCCTCGGCAAGGTGCTCCAGGTCGTTCTCCTCAATGGCCTCGGCGACCTCGTAGGCTTCCTCGATGGCGTAGCGCGCCAGGCTGCGGTGTGTCTGCTGGCGGTCCCAGGGACATCCATCGGGCTCGCGGCGCAGGCGCATGGTGATGTAGCGCAAGGTTTCGGGCAGGCGCATGGCCTCCATCTCTGCACGCGGAGGAACATAGAGCGTGCAGAGATGATTGGCCAGGTTGTTGCGGTCAAGCTCGTAGAGCGGCATCTCAACGACCGCCTCGTCGCTCTCCACCCCGGCGGCGCGCACCAGCTTGACCGGCCAGTCGTCGGGATAGCACTCGCCCAGGGCCAGCTTGACCGCGCTGGCGACGCGCCGGTTGTAAACCTGCACGATCAGCAGGGGCGTGGTGGGAATGAGCTTGCCTGCAATCTCTTCATGCGCCAGACTTCCCAGTTCGGTCGCATCGATGATCTGCGCGCCCAGCGTGAAAGGGTCGAACTCCAGCGCCGCGCAGACCGGCTCCAGAAACGAGAGGCCCGCGACGATGCGCGTACTCAGATCTCGCTCGCGGGCACGTTTGAGCAGCAACTGCACGGTGTATTCGCCGATCAATGGATGGCCCGGCACGGCATAGACCAGCGGTCCGCGCGCCGCCGCCTCACAGAGCGTTTCGGTAATGCTCTGGTAGAGATTTTCCCAGTCATCGGACTCATCATAAAAATCATCAAACGATTCTATATGTAAATCCGGCAGTTCCCCTTTGAGCGGCTCAATCGTTGGATGGACGAGCGTGCGGAAATAGACGGGGATATTCTCTCGGGCGGCGCGGGCAAGCGTCTCGCGCGCCTGGATTGTCACGTCGTCCCAACTGCCCGGCCCGAGGCCCAGGATAGTAATCGCGGGGAGAGTAGTGTCAGTAGTCATCATATCCTCTATGGCTAGCGCCTTCCTGGCGCGAATTTCATAACCATGTGTGCCTGTAGTGTAGCGGACTGCTGGCAGGCGTGTCAAATCCGCTGCCCCCCTCAGAAAATTAATGGTTGAGTTGTACTGGCCCGGACATCGCGCGCCGCACGATGTCCGGGCCAGTACAACTCAACCATTAAAAGGGAGATACCCTGATAGTTATTGCTTCTTCAGCCGCATCTCCATGCCTATTCCGTTCGTCACGATCTGACACCCACCGAAGGCGCTGGCGGCGGCGAGTTGTTCGAACTGTTGCTTTGTGTAGGCTCGCCGGCGGAGTCCTTTCAGAGCCTGCCTTGTCATGAAAGCGTTGAGAGGGTTAAGCCGCATCGGGTCTACCTCTGCACGGATCGCCGCGTCGGAGGCTTCCTTCCACATGTCCTGGATGATCGCCGTTCCCCCGGTACGCAGCACCCGATACATCTCATTGATCGCCTCAAGCGGCCTGCTGAAGTTCTTGAAGGCAGCCTGGCAGATGATCAGGTCGAACGACTCACCGGCGAAAGGCATATGGGACGCATCACCCTGCCGGAAGTCCACGTCCACACCCGCCTGCCGGGCGTTCTCTCTGGCGATTTCTACGAAGGTGTGGCTGATGTCCAGCGCGGTCACATGGAACCTGCCGAGCCGGGCCAGTTCAATTGCGAAGTAGCCTGGTCCTGGCGCTACTTCGAGTATGCTGGCCCCATTGGGCAGACCATCGGTGAGCCGGGCGGCTTGCTTCCTCCATTCCTCGATCTGGTTGCCAGAACTGCGAATCTTCGCGTACCAGCGCGCTATACCCCCCTCCATCGCCATACCTTTGTAACCCTTTTTCTGTCGCTTATCGGCTATTTGCACCTTATTTTTCCTCCTGAGAATCTGTGTATTTCATGCCATACGACGCTACGCTATCGATATCTGCTGAAAACAGCATACAGGCAGAGTGGGTGAGTACACATCACCCGGTGCGGGTGATTTTTCCGGGAGTACGTCTGCTTCTCGCAATGAACGCTCGCGCCTGCGGTGCTATCCCTGGTTTTGTCCCGAACCGAAACCAGGGATAGCCTTTTTTGATAATACAAAAAGAATAGGTAAAAAGAGGTATAGTATCTGGAAGAGGCCAGATAGAGAAGCATGAGGAGAACACATCTTATGTGTGGTCGCTATACATTGATTACCGATATCAGGAAGATTGCCGAGAGCTTCGGAGTTGAGCCGACGCTGAACGCAGCGCCGCGCTATAATATCGCGCCAACGCAGGATATCGTAGCCATTTTGAAGAACGGCAATGCGCACCTCACCACGCTGCGCTGGGGACTGATCCCCTCCTGGGCGAAGGATGAGTCGATCGGCTCGCGCATGATCAACGCCAGGGCGGAGACGCTGGCGGAGAAGCCGAGCTTCAAGAACCTGCTGCGCCGCCACCGCTGCCTGATCGTTGCGGACGGCTTTTACGAGTGGAAGACCGAGGGCAAGGGCAAGACGCCGATGTACATCACCCTGGCGGACGAGCAGCCGTTTGCCTTCGCGGGCCTGTGGGATCTCTGGAAAAGTCCCGAGGGACCCGAGATTCAGAGCTGCACAATCATCACCACCGAGCCTAACGAGCTGATGGCCTCGATTCACAACCGCATGCCCGCCATTCTGCGTCCCGGCGCCTACGAGGATTGGCTGAATCCACAACTGCGCGACGAGCAGGTGCTGACGCACTGGCTCAGCCCCTATCCCGCCGAACTGATGAAGGCCCGCCCGGTCTCAAAGCTGGTCAACAATCCCAAAAACGACACGGCGGCGATCCTGGCGTAGCATCCCATCGGCTTGCATGGCTTTACCGTTTCTACATGAGAGGTGCAAAATGCGCGTGGAACGCGCATTTTGCACCTCTCAGAGCAAATGCGTACACGACCAGCTTTTTCCGGGGCCATATATAATGAAGAAGAGCAGCCTCCATGCCATAGGGGCTAGTTGCGGCAGGCAACAGTTGCCTGTGAGACGGTTTTGTGGCAAACTTAGTAAGGAGGGCGGATGCGTGTAAAAGTTGCCAGGGAGTGCGGGCGTGATCTGGTGGCAAGAGGATCGGTTCTACGGTGCAGATGACTGAGACTCGGATGAACGTCACAGGGGAAAGCAGGAGCAGTGTCCACATAGCGCGGCCTCTTAGTCCTAGATTGCGTCTTTCTGGAGAGCAGTTTCGTTTATAATGGTGTCGGCTATCTCAGAGAAAAGCGATGCTACGGGATAGAGCGAGAAATGTGAGTCATTCTCGCAGCACTTCCCTTCGCGGGGAGAGAATCGATGATACCTGTGCAAAAGGGACACGCGAGAGAGTTATGAAAGAGTTGCAGAAAGCTGAGGGGATGCTTCTGCCGGATTGGGCGTTGGGGGTATCTCTCCCCACAAATCTACCTGTATGTGAAAGGGGCTAGAAACAGTGTTAGCGAGTCATATAATGATGGTATTTGCCGCCACTTCTAACATCTTCAATACCCTGAGCCAGCTCCTGGGGTTGGTGATCGGGTACGTCGTCACATTTATAATTGTCTTCTGGATCAGCCTGGTCGTGTGGACCTTCCGCGACGTGCGTTCGCGCACACAGGATTTTCTGACCCAGGTGCTTGCTACGGCGCTGGTGGCCGTCTTCTTTGTCTGTGGCCTGTTTATCTATATGATTCTGCGTCCGCGCCAGACCATGGCCGAGGTCTATGAGCGCCAGTTGGAGGAGGAGTCCCTGCTGGCAGAGATGACCGAGCGCCAGACCTGCAATAACTGTCACGCGCGCGTGGAGGCCGATTTCCAGGTCTGCCCGTCCTGCGGCCAGAAGCTCAAGCGTCCCTGCCCCAAGTGCGAGCGTTTGCTGGAACTGCGCTGGACCTTCTGTCCCTACTGTGCGAGCAATCTGGCCGTCGGGCCTATGCAGGGGAGCATGGCCGGTATGCCCGGCATGCAGGGGATGCCCGGCATGGCTCCTGGCATTCCTATGAGCAATCCAATGGGCGGCAATCGTTTCTGACTACCCCGGCTTTCCCGTGCTGGCTTCTTTTCGTCAAACAGGCAGGCTGCAAAAAAGACAGAAATGAGAGCGTGCTGGCCGGGCGGTGCGCTCTCATTTCTCCTGGGAATGCGGGCATGCTGAAAAGGTGTGGATGGGATGGACCTGCCCTGAATACCCCATGCCCTTTGTCCGGCAGCGCGATTTGTGATATAATGGGGAAGCCGAAAATAAGGTCCTCGACCGGATTTTCGCTACTCATTTGGAATTATTCTTCGAGATAGACGAAGGTGCAGGGCAGGGTTCGGGCATACTGCTTCCCTCAGTTGAGAAGAACATTTTGTGGTGCATGGCAAGCAAGCCGGCGCTACCCTGTCCATCTTCTCCGCTGCGTGCGCGTCTTCCATATGCATGTGTTCCTGGCGCCCGCAACCCCGGTCTGCCGTGTACCTATCAGGAATAGAAAACATGTACTACCTTGTAGAGGATACAATCATAGACTGCCAGAGCGTCAAGGGGTGCCAGCCCTCGCTCAACCGGGGGTGAGGAAAGATGGGAGTTCTCGGTAACAGGCAGGCACAGGCATAAAAGGACAAATGGTTTCTATGGCAAAAACGAGAGAATCACTTATGGCAGAACAGATACAGAACGATCCCGAGACTCTAGTGGCCGGTAGCGGTGGTTCGCAGGGCGGTGGCGTGAACGGAAATCAGGGAAACGGTGGCGGCGTGAATGGGGGAAACGGGAACGGCAACTATAGCGAGCAGAATATCCAGATTCTCGAGGGCCTGGAGGCGGTTCGGGTGCGGCCCGGCATGTATATCGGCGCGACGGACCAGCGCGGGCTGCACCATTTGATCTATGAGGTGGTAGATAATAGCATCGACGAGGTGATGGCCGGCTTTGCCAGCACGGTCAGCGTAACCATTCACGCCGATAGCTCGGTCACGATCGAGGACGACGGACGTGGCATCCCCGTCGAGGAGCACCATCAACGTCCCGGCCTTTCGACGCTTGAGGTGGTCATGACCATCCTGCACGCGGGAGGCAAGTTCGGCGGCGGCGGCTACCAGATCAGCAGCGGCCTGCACGGCGTGGGCGTCTCGGTTGTCAATGCGCTCTCCGAGTGGTGCCAGGTGGAGGTAAAGCGCGATGGCTTTCTCTATCGCCAGCGCTACGAACGCGGCGTGCCCGTCACTCCCCTGATTACCGTCGGCCCCGTGCCTGAGAACGAAACCGGCACGAAGACCTCCTTCCTGCCCGACCTGGAGGTTATGGAGACGCGTGATTACAACTTCGATATCCTCGCCCAGCGCTTCCGCGAGATGGCCTACCTGAATCACGGCATGACGATCTCCCTGCACGACGAACGGGTTGACCGCGAGGTGACGTTCTACTTCGAAGGCGGCCTCGTCTCCTTTGTGCGTTACCTGAACAAGAACCGGGGCCGCATCCAGGATCGCCCGGTCAGCACGGCCCGCGAGATCGATGGCATCAAGGTCGAGCTGGCGGTCCAGTATAACGATAGCTGGAACGCGACCGAGTTTTCCTTCGCCAACGGCATCAACACCGTCGATGGCGGCATGCACATTACCGGCTTCCGCAGCGCCCTGACGCGCACCCTCAACGACTATGCGCGCAAGATGAACCTGCTCAAAGAGAAGGACAGCAACCTGACCGGCGACGATGTGCGCCAGGGCCTGACCGTCGTGGTCAGCGTGAAGATCCCGAATCCGCAGTTCGAGGCCCAGACGAAGGCCAAGCTGAACAACGCCGAGGTGCGCCCGGTCGTAGAAACCGTCACCTCGGAGATGCTCTCCCGCTACCTGGAGGAGACGCCCAGCGAGGCCAAAGCGATCATCGAGAAGTGCTTGCTCTCCGCCCGCGCTCGCGAGGCCGCCCGCGCTGCCCGCGATCTCATCCAGCGCAAAAATGTCCTCGACAGCACCCTCCCCGGCAAGCTGGCCGATTGCTCGGAGAAACATGCCGATCGCTGCGAGTTGTACCTGGTTGAGGGCGATAGCGCTGGAGGAAGCGCGAAACAAGGGCGCGACCGGCATTTTCAAGCAATATTGCCTTTGCGCGGCAAGATCCTGAACGTCGAGCGCGTGGGACTAGATGTCATTCTGAAGAATAACGAGGTCAAGAACATCATTACCGCGATTGGCGCGGGCATCGATGAGAATTTCAATCTCGCGAAGCTGCGCTATGGTCGCATCGTGATTATGTGCGACGCTGACGTGGATGGCGCGCATATCCGCACGCTGCTGCTGACCTTCTTCTATCGCCATATGCCGCAGTTGATCGAGAATGGCCATCTCTATATCGCGCAGCCGCCGCTCTACCACATCAAATTCGGCAAGCAGGTGCGCTTTGTTTACACGGACGAGGAGCGCGACCAGTTGATTGAGGAGTACAAGGCCGCGCACAACGGCAAGGAGCCGGAGGTTGGCCGCTACAAGGGTCTCGGCGAGATGAATCCCGAAACGCTCTGGGAAACCACGATGGACCCCGCGCACCGCACCATCCTCAAGGTCTCGATCGAGGAGGCCGTCGAGGCCGATAAGGTCTTTACGATGCTCATGGGCGACGAGGTAGCGCCCCGCAAGCGCTTTATCGAAAGCCACGCGCGAAACGCGAACCTGGATATATAGATCTCCCGGTCCTCAATCCGAGGTTGTCAGACCTGCTTGATTGCCGTATAATTGAAGGAGGGCAGCCTGTGTGGTGGCCCTCTCACTTACTTTGATGGATACTTGGAGGCATTCTCTATGGGCGGTCCCGAGTTACAGTGGATAGATCCCGCAGGCGTCTTCTGGGGCGCTCTCTTTGGACTGATTCTTTCGCTGCCGGTGGCGCTTTTTCTGGCGTTCTGGATGAGCGCGGTGCGCAATCGCGCGGCGGTGGTCTTCGGCGCGTTTCTTGGCGGCATCATTGGCTTTTTGATTATTCTCGGCTGGGCCGGCACGCTGATCTATGACACACCGCTGCCCGGCGCAAGCGGCGGCTCGGCTTTCTTTGGCGGCGTTCTTTTCTTCTCCGCGATGGAGCTGGCCTTCGGCATGGGCGCTGACCTGCTGGTGGCGCGCATCAATCGCCGCGATTACCGCAGAACGACTGCTCAGGCCCACGAATAGTTCGCGCACGCCTGGGTCGTGCATGGCGCTGACGCTATGTTTTATTTATTGCATGGCAACGATGAGTTTACTTGCCGGGAGCACCTCAAGAGGCTGCGCCGGCAGGGGGACTTTGCGTATAACCAGGATCATTATGTCGGCGGTGAGGTTTCTCTGGCTACCCTCACCGCGACTTGTAATACTTTCCCTTTCCTCTCCGAACAGCGCCTGGTGATCCTTGAAGGTCTGCCCAAAAAACGCCGGAGCGACGATTCCTCTCCCTCCGATTCTTCTGCACCAGCCGAGAATACCGATGCGCCCGCCACCGGCAAGGGGCGCAAGGGGAGGAGCAGCAAGACCGGCGGGGAGTCGCGCGCGAGCTTTGAGAAGGGCCTGGCCGAGGCTATCCCCGGCCTGCCCGACTCGACGGTTTTGATTGTGCTGGTGGATGAGGAGTTGCCCGCCAGCAGTCCCCTGCTCAAGGCCGCGCAGGCGCATGGCCAGGTTATTCTCTCCACTCTGCCCAAAGGCGCGGCGCTGGAGAGCTGGATTAAGAAGCGCGCGCAGAGCATCGGCGTGAAGATCAGCGGCGAGGCGGTGAAGCTGCTGGCCGATTTTATTGGCAATCAACTGCGCCTGCTGGCCAACGAGCTGGAGAAGCTGGCGACCTACGTGGGGGCGGGCGGGACGATCGAGGCGGAGCATGTGCGCCTGCTCTCGGCGGAGGTCCAGGTGGGACGCGTCTTCGATCTGACCGACGCCCTGGCCCAGCGCAATCGCACGCTGGCTCTGAATCTGCTGCACGACCTGCTGGCCGATGGGCAGCATCCCCTGGCCCTCCTGCCTACGATCACTTCGCAGGTGCGCAATCTGCTGCTGGTGAAGGAGATGGCCGCTAGCGGACTGCGGGCCGCGCAGATCGCCGCCGCCATCGGCTCTCCCCCGTTTGTGGTCGAGAAGGCCCTGCGCAACGTGGGCAAGTTCAGCAGCGCCCAGCTTGAGAATACCTATCGCCGGCTGCTCGAGACGGACGCAGCCCTCAAACGCAGCCGGCTCACGCCTGAGATGGCTCTGGATCTCCTGGTGGTCAATTTCGGCAATTGAGCGAGAAGGCGGACGAAGACTATGGCGCGCAAACGCAGACAAAGGTCGAGGGTCCTGATCCTGAAAGATGTGCGCACGCTGGAGACGATGCGGCGCAAGCGGCAGGCGCGCAGGGGTCTCTATCTCTTTTTTCTGCTGATCTTCGCCGGCTTCGCGGTCTTTAGCTTTACCCGGCTGGCCGGCTACGAAAGCTCGATTACGCGCTCGACTTTCACCATTCAGGGGACTTATCCCGTGCCGGTGCTGGAGATGCGTCCGGCCAGCGGCGAAACTTCGCTGGTCGCGATCGTGGCTCACGGCTTTACGGGCAGCAAAGAATTGATGACCAGCTTTGGCGTGGAACTGGCGCGCGCGGGCGTGACGGCCTACCTGTTCGATTTTCCCGGCCACGGCGAGTCGTCCGTCGCGGTTCCTGCAAATTCGTATAATAGTTCAAACGACCAGTTGAATCTGACCGCGCTGGGCGAGGTGATCGATTACGCGCGCTCCCATAACCACGCGAGCGCCGCGCCGCGCATTATTCTGCTCGGCCATTCGATGGGCGCGGCGGCGGTCGGCGAGTACGCGGTGGCGCATCCCGATCCCGCGCTGGTTGCGACGATTCTGGTTTCACCCGTCGGGCAGGAGAATCCCGGCCCGACGATCCCGCGCAATTTGCTGATTCTGGCGGGCCAGGACGATCTACCGGCGGTGCTGCAAGATAGTGCGCGCCTGCAAGCCCTGGGCTGTGGGGTGAGCCAGCCCCCGCCATCTCAGTGCGGCGATCCCGCGCAGGGAACGGGCCGCCGCTTCGTGGTTCTGCCCGGACTGAACCATATCACGATTCTGACCGCCGGCCCGACGTTCCAGGCGATGCTGAACTGGCTGCACGCGATCGCTCCCCAGCAGGTCAATACCGGCACTATGGATTTCGATCAGCGCCTGCTCTGGCTGTTGCTGGCCGCCGCCGGCATTCTGCTCGCTTCCTTTCCACTCACCGCCATCCTGATCGATATGTTCGATGTCAACGGCACGCCGAACAGCGTCAGCGGGCAGAATGTGCTCTTTTTCTATCTCTGCGCCATCGTCGGTATTGCCGCTGCTGTAGCTATTCAGTACTACTGGCAGCCGTTTGGGTTCCTGCACATCCTGCTCGCGGATTATGTGGGCGGCTACTTCTTCTTGAGCGCCCTGGCGATGGCGATTCTGATCTTCGCAGTCAGGCGCGCGCTGCCGCTGCCGGCCTTTCGCCAGGTGGGCCGCCAGCTTGTCGTCGCGCTGCTGCTGGTGCTGATCCTCTATTTCACCCTGGGCCAGCTCTCTACCTTCGCCTGGCAGCGTTTTACCCTGACTCCCCAGCGTCTCCTGCGCGTGCCGCTCTTCTTTGTGCTGACCTGGCCGCTGTTCCTGCTGGACGAGGGGATCAGTCGCGGCTACCAGGAGAAGGGCATGCTGCGCGCCATCGTCGCCAGCGCGTTCTTCAAGCTTCTACTACTGGCCGGACTGGTTGCCAGCGTTCTGTTTATTCCCGGTCTGGGATTCCTGAGTATTCTGCTGCCGATTCAGGTCCTGCTCTTTATCTTCCTGGTGGCACTATGTACGCAGATCTATGGCAGTGGACGCGCGGCCCTCACGGGCGCGACCTTCAGCGCGCTGCTGCTGGCCTGGATTCTCTCTACGTCGTTTCCGCTCACGTCGTGAATATTTAGTAAGGATGGGATATGTCGCAGGTTTCGTCATCGCCCTTGCAGCAGTTGATTGTGGAGCGCATCCGGCGCGAGGGACCGCTGACCTTTGCCGATTATATGCGCATGGCGCTCTATGAGCCGGGTTATGGCTACTACATGACCGGGCAGGCCAGGATGGGCTGGAGCGGCGATTATTTCACCAGCGCGGATGTCTCCGCGTTGTTTGCGCATTGCCTGGGCCGCCAGCTCGCTGCTTTCTGGGAGAAGCTCAAGCGGCCCGCGCCCTTTGTGGTGCTGGAGCAAGGCGCAGGCCGGGGAAACCTGGCGAAGGACGTGCGGGCCTGGGCCGAACGCGAGGCAGGCGAGTTCGCCCGCGCGCTGGTGTACACTGCGACGGATATCCGCGCCGGGCAGGATAGTCTGCACCCGGAGGCTCAGCCGCGCGCCCATGTGCTCTTCTCCAACGAGCTGATCGATGCCTTCCCCGTTTACGTGGTCGAGGTGCGCGAGGGGCGGCTCTACGAGGTCTACGTGGACTGCCGGGACGGCCATCTGTGCGAAACGCTGGCCGCGCCTTCCTCGCCGCAGGTCGCGGACTACCTGGACGAGGCGCGCATTACCTGGCGCACGTTTCCCAGCGGCTGGCGCGCGGAGATTAATCTGGACGCTCCGCGCTGGCTGGAGCAGGCGAGCGGTCTGCTGCGCGCGCACGGCTTCATCCTGACGATCGACTATGGCGAGAAGGCCAGGGAACTCTACACGCGCGAGCGCCGCCGGGGCACGCTGCTCTGCTACTATCGGCAGCAGGCGAACGAGCGCCCGCTGCTCCTGCCCGGCGAGCAGGATATCACCGCGCACGTCGATTTCAGCGCGCTGATTGCCAGGGGACGCGCGCTCGGCCTGCGCCTGCACAGATACACCACGCAGCGCCAGTGGCTGGAAGAGTGCGGCCTCTCGGCTGAACTGGCTGACAGGCGTGCCAGGGATTTCGCACAGGCGGACGCCAGTCGCGCCAGCGATCAGGGCCAGGTCGCGCTGCTCGGCTGGTACAATCTGCGCCAGCGCGCCTCGATCCTGACCGATCCCGCCGGGATGGGAAACTTCAAGGTGCTGATTCTGCGGCGCTAGATCAAATCCACCCAGGGATGACTCATAGAATGGCGGGAATGACGGTAAGCGGTAGCTTCACGTGTCACGCATCGCCTTGCTTGTGGTGACTGGCGCGGGCATCCACCGGCAGGCAGAATCGGCGATGGTGCTGCCAGTTGCTTCTGCCTGAAGCATTTGATACAATGTTCACAGCACGCGAACGCACACGTTACCTCCTTGCCGACCCGGCGAGAAAAAGCCACGCACAGGTTATTTGCCGGATCGGACGAAGGATTGAGCGAAAATAGATCGGTTTCCCACAAGGAAACCACTCTCCTGCGCAGTCAGATAGCCTGGCCGGCCTGTTCTGTGGAGGATGCGGCCAGATGAAAGGTATGGAAGCGGCCTGTGTCAAAAGTATACGCGATTACGAATCAGAAAGGGGGCGTGGGTAAAACCACCACCGCTATCAATCTAGCGACGTACCTCGCGGCGGCTGGCCGGAAGGTCTTGCTCATCGATATGGACCCTCAGGCCAACGCCACCAGCGGGATCGGGGTGGCGAAGCACATCAAGCCCCACACGATCTATGATCTGCTCGTTCAGGAGCAGGATATGATCTCGATCTTTGATGTGATCGTGCCATCGAACCGGCGTGAGCTTGTGGTTGCCCCCTGCACCGTCGATCTGGCCGCGGCGGAGGTGGAACTGGTGGGCGCTCTGGCGCGTGAGAATCGTTTGAAGCAGGCCATTGAGCCTATTCGCCAGCGCTGCGATTACATTATCATCGATTGTCCTCCCTCGCTGGGCCTGTTGACCGTCAACGCGCTGGTGGCGGCGGACGGCCTGATCATTCCTATCCAGTGCGAGTATCTGGCCCTGGAGGGCCTGACGCACCTGCTGAACACGATCCAGATTGTGAAGAACAAGTTGAATCCCAGACTCTACATTGCCGGCGTGGTGTTGACGATGTTTGATCCCCGCACCAGGCTGGCCGGCGAGATCGTGCGCGAGGTGCGCGATCACTTTCCTGAAGAGGTCTTCCAGACCATTATTAACCGCAATGTGCGCCTGAGCGAGGCACCGAGCTTTGGCCAGTCGATCCTCGATTACGATCCCGCATCCCCAGGCGCAATCTCGTACCGCACGCTGGCCGAGGAGGTAATGGCCCGTGGCTAAACCGAAATTCGGCCTGGGGCGGGGCCTGGACGCTCTGATCTCAGGCGCTTCCGAGGTAATCGCTGCGCAGCAGCCCACGCGCGTGGATGAGGGGAGTATCCTTACGGTTCCTGTGGAGCAGATTATTCCCAATCCCCGCCAGCCCCGCAAGGTTTTTCGCGAGGACGATCCTCGCCTGCTCGAACTGAGCGCCTCGATTAAAGAATATGGCCTGCTCCAACCCCTGGTGGTCACGCGCCTGGATACGCTACCCCATCCGCGCGTGCCGGCTGCCGATCCGGGGGACGAGAACTGGTTCAGCGCCTCCCCGGCGGATACCGGCGTGGTGCAGTACCAGATTATCGCTGGCGAACGGCGCTGGCGGGCCGCGCGCCTGGCCGGCCTGAACGAGGTGCCGGTGGTGGTGAAGGAGGTCACTCCCCTGGAGATGCTGGAGCTGGCCCTGATCGAGAATATCCAGCGCGAGGACCTCAATCCCATCGAGGAGGCCCTGGCCTACCAGGCGCTGATCTCGGAGTTCGGCCTGACCCAGGAGCAGGTGGCGAAGCAGGTGGGCCGCGATCGCTCGACGATCACGAACTCTCTGCGCCTGTTGCAGCTCGCGCCTAAGGTACGCGAGGCCCTGATCAATCCCTACGAGTATCCAAACTTTACCGAGGGCCATGCCCGCGCTCTGGTGGGCATTGCACGCGAGGAGGACCAGGTGGCTGCGCTGGGCAAGATCATCGCGCTCAAGCTGAACGTGCGCCAGGCCGAGGAGCTGGCCGCGCGCATCAAGGCCGCCGAGCGCGCCGAGGCCGCCGCCGAGGAGGTGCTGGCTCACTCAACCCCGCGCCGCTCCGCCGAAATCATGGACCTGGAGGCGCAGTTCCGCGAGGCGCTTACCGTGAAGGTCGATCTGAAATATAACGCGAAGGGGAAGGGCACGCTGGTTCTCCATTTCAACAGCCAGGAGGAGTTAGAGCGACTCTATAGCCAGTTGGTGAAGAGGGGAGAAGCGTAGCGAAGAAGCGCCGCACGTTTCAGAACTCTATGCGTCCTCTTGACTTTTTAGGGGATCAGGAGTATGCTCCCCCTGCAATGAGCGGCCCAGTCATGGGGTCCTTTCGACCCGCTTACAGGGATTGAAACAGGAGAGATGGACATGGCATTGCTGGAAAACCCGTTTGAGAAGGTTCGCCCGAAGATGGTGGCCGCACGCCTGGAGTTGATGAGCCAACTGGCGAAGTTTGGCCCGGAAGAATTGCGCAGCGCGCCCCGGCCTGGCGACTGGTCTGCGCTGGAGATTGCTCATCACGTCTATATTGCCGACGGCCTGGCCCTGGAGCAGATGCGCCGGGTGCAGGATGAGGAGAATCCGCTGCTCGACCAGCCGGGAGAAGAGGCGCCGCGCCGAACCCGCGAGTCGGAGCCGCCGGTTTCGCTCGACGCGGTGCTGGGCGGCATGGCAGCCCGGCGCGAGGAGCTGTTTGAGTATCTCAGCTCTCTGCCGCCCGCAGCCTGGGAACGGCCTTTCCGCACTCCCGAATGGGGCCAGCTCAAATTTTATCAACTGGTCAATATTCTGCCCGAACACGACAGGCAGCACGCCCGGCAACTGGCCGATCTGAAGGCCGCTATAGCTCCAGCTCAGCCCTGAGTTCTTTGAGATAGGCGCGCATATATTCCGTGCGTTGTCGGGCCAGGGCGCGGCCTGTGGTCGTGTACATGCCCTCTTCCAGCTTGAGCAGCTTGGTGTAGAAGTGGTCCAGCAGGTAGAGCTTATCGTTGGGCTCCCGTTGTTCCGCGAAAGGATCGGTGGGATGGTAGCTCTTTGTCCGAGCCTTGCGCTTGATCGTGCCGGTGATGGCCCAGCGCAGAATACCGATTGCGCCCAGGCTGTCAATCCGATCGGCATCCCGCACCACGTGGGCCTCCAGCGTGCGCGGCTCGATGCCCTGGCTGAAACTATGGGCCTCGATCGCGTGCAGGATGGCTTCAACCTGCTCCTGGGACAAGTCGTACTTCTGGAGGAGGGTGCGCGCCTCCGCCACCGAGAGAAATGCGTGGGGGATGCCTTTGCGGGGGACCAGCCGCCCGATGTCGTGGAGGAGCGCGGCGGTGCTCACAATGACTAGATCTGCCCCCTCCTCTTCGCCGATACGCCGCGCCAGTTGATAAACGCGCCGCACGTGCTCCCAGCCGTGCGCGGGATCGTCAAAATCGGCGAAGCGCTGCTGCGTCTCCTCATATAATGTGGTCAGTAGCTCTGTCTGTGGTCGTGTGCTCATGTCTTCTCCCTGATCCAATGTGATTCCCCATGTGCCGCTCGCCTCCACGCTCTCTCCTCTCCGCGCGGCAGATGAAAAAATCCCCCACCTGAGTGATGTTTTACTCCCCCTGATTGCTCATACTATTGGTAGGATCGTTTCATTAAATCACACGTTTCGGCAGTCGGCAAATCGCTAAGAGCGGGCGTGTGTAGAACGGTTGGAGTCGTTTGTGCCACAGAATCCATTACGCTCACAACAGAATCGCTCACGCGCGGCTATAGCGATGGAGATTCGCTCACACGCCGACCCTCGCCGCTCCCAGGAGGAGCACGGGGTGACTCTGCGCAGCGATTCCATCAGGTCCGGCGAACCGCCCGCGCAGACCGGCGTCGATACGATCAGTATCCTGCTGGTCGATGACCACGCGTTGATGCGCGAGGGCCTGCGCCAGCTTCTCTCCTTGGAGGCCGACCTGCGCGTGGTGGATGAGGCCGTGAATGGCTTCGAGGCTGTGCAGAAGGTGCGCCAGCTCCAGCCCGACGTGGTGCTGATGGATATCAGCATGCCAGTTGTCGATGGCATCGCCGTGACTCAGCAGCTTACCCGCGAGTTTCCTTCGATCGCGGTGATTATGCTCACGATGCACCGTCAGGATCAGCAGGTTCTCCAGGCGATTACCAGCGGCGCGCGCGGCTATCTGCTCAAAACGGCCTCTTCCCAAGAACTGGCGCGAACCATCCGCCGGGTTCACGCGGGCGAAGTGCAGATTGAGCCGGAGCTGACCGGGACGATCGTGAGCGAGTTTCGTCGCCTCTCCCATCTCTCCACGCAGGGATCGTCGCTGACCGAACTGGCGGAGAAGGAGATCGATATTCTGCGCTGCGTCGCGATGGGCCTGAGCAATAAGGAGATTGCTGAACAGCTCGCATACTCTGAGAAGACGGTCAAGAACTACCTCTCGGTAATTTTCCAGAAGCTCGGTATCCGCGACCGCACGCAGGCGGCGATTTTTGCCTTCCGCCACGGCTTGATTCCTCTTGATGAGTGGTGAATTCCCTGGGATTTTAAAGTTGGTGGGCCAGGGCCTCCAGAGCCTGCTCGAAGCATTCCATCGGTGGGTAGACGATGCCGGCGCCGACCTGCCCGATGCCCGGCTGACGATGGGCGATGCCGGTGTTGATGACTGGCAACATGTGCAAGCGGCAGACCTGGCGAATGTCGATCCCGGTCGGCACACCCTGGAAGTTTAGCGCCGGCAGGCTGAAATGCGGATTTCTGGTCATGGTCAGCGCGTACATTTCCTCTGTGTAGCGCAGGGCGTCCTCCGGCGTGCCGCCGATGAACTGTACGATTGCGGGCGCGCCGGCCATTGCGAACGCGCCGACCCCGCAGGTTTCCATGATCGCGCTGTCCCCGATGTCCGGGTTGGCGTCCTCCGGCCCATAGCCGGCGAAATAAAGCCCCTGAATAAGCCCGGCGGGTCCGACGAACCAGCGCTCGCCGAGTCCGCTGACGCGAATGCCGAAATCCACGCCATTGCGCGCCATTGTGACCACCAGGCTGCTGTGCGGCACGTTCGCGCCTGCGAGCATGATGGCTTTGGCCGCTGCCATCGAGGGATTGAGATGGAAGTGGTCGTTGCCGGCGATGAAGCGCAGGATCTCTGCCGCTTGTGCGGGGGTGTCGGCGCTCTCGACCAGTGCGGGCGCGACCTGGCGTGCAAAGAGCGAGGTGGCCGCTTTGTTGCGATTGTGGCACTCGTCGCCCATTTGCAGGGATTGCGCCATGATCGCACGTACGTCGAGTCCGCCCATTTGACGAATGGCTCGCCCCAGGACAGGTCCCAGCGTCTCTCCCATCCAGCGCAGGCGCTCCAGCACCTCCGGCGCGTTGGCCCCATAGCGCAGAACTTTGCCCAGCCCCTCGTTCAATGTGCTGAACGTGCGGTTGCCGTGTACGTAGTCCTCAACAACGAACACAGGCATGGAAGGCGAGATAATGCCCGCCATTGGACCGACGGCGTTGTGGTGATGACATGGCTCGCAGGCAATTTCGCCGCCGGCGAGCAACTCACGGGCCTCCTCTTCGCCGCTCGCCCAGCCCTCGTACAGGCAGGCCCCGATCATCGCGCCGCGCATGGGGCCGCACATGCGCTCCCAGCTAATTGGCGGTCCCGCGTGCAGCAGCTTGCGCCGGGTGAAAGCGTCGGGCATAGCCTCGCGCGCGGGCTGCACATCGACAATCAAGGGATGGGCCGCCAGCACGCGTTCAAGCGCGAGCGCGTTGGCCCGCTCGACCTCCTGACTCGCCAGCACCTTCGTCAGCGCCTGCAAGTCCCCTACGGGCGGACGCCAGGCCACGCGCGCGACCGGTACTCCCTGCTCTTCCAGAGCCTCGGCGAAGAGCTCGGCCCCGACGCTGATCGCTGCCATCGCCTGTGTGCGCGGCTGGATATCGGTGAAATGCTGCATGGTTGTTTTCGCTTTCTCTGTTTACTCTCTCAGCAGTTCCAGGCAGCGCAGGGCGGCCCGGGCGTTGCTGGTGTAGACCTCGGCCCCGGCTGCTTGCAGGCGGGCCTGCTGGCGCGAGAGCCGCTGGGGATCGTCCTCGGTGCCGCACAGGGAGACGATATAGCTCAGGTGGCGATTTTCCTGTTCAGCCTGCTGGCGACCTTGCTCGATGACAGGCGCGTAGATGGCCGCCGGGTCGGGATGCGCACAGTAGCCAAGCACGATATCCAGCAGGATCACGCCAGTCGCGTGGTCGCTAGCGGCCTGGCGCAGGTATTTCAGGCGGGCCTCTGGATCGATCATAGGATGCGGACGCCCGCGCGTGTATTCGTCGGCACCGAGGTCGAGCGCGTAATGTCCCTGCCGGATGCCGGTTTCGCGCCAGCGCCAGGCGGGATTGAGCGGGATATTCGAGTAGACCGGGCCGAGTTGATTGCCCCAGATGTGCAGCGCCTCCTCGCAGAGCGTGCCGCCGGAGAAGAGTGCGGCCAGGTAGGGCGGCTGACCCGCACGCTTTCTGAGCGGCTGATCTGCCGCCGAGAAAGAGGCGTCCAGGTCTTGCTCTCCGTCTTCGCGCGCGGGGGAGGATGGAAGATTCCCTGAGCAGAGCGACGCGGCCAGTTGAGCCGCCTCGGACAAAGTGCGCGCGATATGCACGTTCGTCCCATATTTGCTCTGCCAGGAGGCTGGATCAGCGCCCAGGAAGATCGCCACGACCGGCTTCTCGCTCCCGGTGGCTGCGCTCAGCACCGTCTCGGCCACTGCCGGGGCCGGCGGCTTGGAGATCAGCACAATCACCTGCGTCGCCTCGTCCTCCTGCAGCAAGCGCAGTCCCTGGAGCGTCGTCACGCCTCTCACCTCGGCTGAGAGGTCGCGTCCCCCGCAGCCAATGGCCTGCGAGATGCCGTGACCGTTCTGAGCCAGCAGGCACATCACCTGCTGCATCCCCGTGCCGGAAGCCCCGACAATGCCCACCGGACCGTCCGGCACCACATTCACAAAGCCCAGGCCCACGCCGTTCAGCCGCGCCGTTCCGCAGTCAGGACCCATCACCAGAAGGCCGCGCTGGCTTCCCATGCGCTTGAGCGCGATTTCATCCTCCAGGGGAACGTTATCGCTAAACAGGAAAACGTGCAGGCCCGCCCTCAGCGCTTGCTGCGCCTCCAGCGCCGCGTACATGCCCGGCACCGAGATCAACGCGACGTTGGCCTGGGGATGCAGGCGCGCGGCCTCTTCCAGCGAGCGCGGCTGGCGGTCTCGAGCTACTCCACCGGCAGCGGGGACGCTCTCGCGCGTACCGGCGAGCAGGCGCGCCTCAGCGGCGTCCAGGGCTGCCTGCGCGCGAGCGGGATCGTCCGCGCGCACCACAAGCAGCACGTCGGTCTCGCCGGGCGCGCCGTCCGTCACGCCCTCGAAAGGCGTGAGGCCGGCCTCCGCCAGCAACTGGAGATTCGTCGGGGTGGCCATCACCGCCGCCACCTCCTCGACCCCCTCCATTTCGCCCAACGCGCGGGCCACGCCCATCAGCGTAATCGAATCAAAATACATCCCGCGTTTCACACGCGCCAGATTCACCATCGGCAAAGTCCTCCCAGAGTCCCGCGCAGAGCGAGAGAACAGACGACAAACGCGCCCGGCCAGGCGTCCATAGGCAAACAAGCCGGCGAATAGCGCAAGCCGGCCCTATTCCAAAAATAATCCTCCCCTAAAAGATACCAGTGCTGGAAGGACTTGACAAGTCTGTTATACTCACACTTGGACAGGCCAGTTCAATTCTTGATTGAACGGGCCTGTGGGCGTCAGTGACCGCGTAGCTCAGGGGTAGAGCAATCGACTTTTAACAAAACCAATGCGCCGCTGCGCTCTATGTATCTCTGCTGCGAGGAGCAGCACCACTGAAACCGGAGTGGTTAAAGCACAACCTGACCTGATTCCGAAAGGAAAAAGGGGACAATAGCATGGTTGGAAAAGTACGGCGCGGGAGAAACTGCTATCCCAGAGCCGTGCAGCCAGGCTGTATATGGTGAGGATGGGTTTGCCGAACCCGAGACGTGTTGGCATTATCGATGGCCCGTGTCCTGCAGCAATTGGGCACGTCCCGATTTAGCAATTGACGAGGTTAAAAGGGTTGCTAAAGGTTTCATCGGGAAACGCCGCGCAAGCGGGAAGCGTCGAAAGGGCACCTACGTACAGACCGAGATATATAGGGAACTGCGGGATCGCCTACGGGGCGAAAGCTCTATGGCGACGGAGCATTCGTAGTACTCAAATGATCAGGGTAATGCCTGATACATGGGGAAGGAATGCAGGGTTATTGGAGCTTCTGAAGAAGCGTTCAATCACCTGGAGAGCCGTGTGCATTGAAAGGTGCATGCACGGTTCGGGAAGTGGCTGTTAGGAAGCATTCCGCATCTTGCGCAAATTGCGAGCTAACTGTCTACTTCGCTCGATTGGCCGTGGGTTCGATCCCCACCGCGGTCACTTTTGTTAGAAGAGCCTCTCCCGAGTATTGGGAGAGGCTCTTTGTTCTACTTCCACATAGTATACTGCAATGTTCAAGAAACTCCTCATGAGTAGGAAATAAGGAAATACTGCTCGCTTCTTATGGATGTGCCTGTGGGAAGATTAATTTTTCGTAAGAGCAGTTTCTCTTGAGCTTGATTAACCCATGATTGTCTTGCCTCTTGAGACATGCCATGATACACTACATCTGATGAAAAGACCAGGGAACCTGAAGGCATGGCCCGGTTTTTGGTGTGCGGGCCTGTGCCAGCGGGAAACCGAGTTTCGAGTGACAGGAGGGGCGCCGGGGTTCTGGCCGCAAGGCCGGGGCGAGGTGCTGATTGTTCGTGGGAAAGCAAATACTGGTAATAGATGACAAGAGCGAGCTGCTTCATCTGATGCGGCGTGTTCTGGAGGATGAGGAATACCAGGTCTCGATCCTGCAGGACGGGCGCGACGCGTTTACGCAGGTCAAGGCGCAGTTGCCCGATCTGCTGATCCTTGATCTCAAGTTAGGGGAGGTTTCTGGACAGGATGTGCTCAAACAGTTGAAGCATGACCCGGTGACGGCTGAAATTCCTGTCATTGTGTATACCGCCGCGGTCCTGGAGGCCGAGGAGGTCGCCGGGTTGATCAACAGCGAGCCGGCCCGCTACGGCGGCGTGAAGGTGGTGCAGAAACCGTTTGAGCTGGAGGATCTGCTGGTTCTCGTCGAAAGCCTGCTTGGCAAATCGATCGGATAATGGCCGTTCAGGGGGAGAAAGTCCGCAACCTGTGCCGGTCATTTTTCGTATTTGAATAAGGCCGGGGCGAAAGCTCTGGCCTGCAACGACTGGATATCAGCGATGTATCCATAGAATACGCTGTAGCTTCGGCTATGGAGTATAGCGATCTGACCCGGTTTGATTGGCAAACCAGAGATATACTTGGAAGCAGAACGACGGCCACCGCGAACTCATCTGGAGCGATTTCCCGGCCTCTGGCCGCAGGGTGGTTATTTATTGCTTTCTATCTTTTTCAGGAAAGGATGACACGGAGCCATGAAATTTACGATCGGCCTTCTGATTGGATTTGGCCTGGGCGTGGCTGCTGGCCTGTTGCTGGCCCCACAATCTGGCGAGGATACGCGGGCGCAGTTGAGCGAGCAGGGCATTATGCTGCGCGATCGCGGCCTGGGCGTCGGTAACGACCTGCGCGCACGCGCGAACGATGCCGTTGCCCAGGGGCGCGAAATCTACCAGCGTACAAAGGAAGAGCTCGGTTCGATGTACTCCCGCGCAAAGAGCGGCGAGTTGTAGAGTTACCGACCCCGTAGATGAAGCGGCGGCCTGCACACTCACTTGGAACATACCCCAGGTGAGTGTGCAGGCCGCCGCTTCATCCCTCAAAGTGGAGAAGGCTCTAGCTGATTGAATAGCGCCTGGCAATCAGGCTTTGTCGTATTGCTTGATGAGCTTCTCGACCATATTGCCAATTTCGTGCCACACGTGGTGCTGATAATCCAGCATGGTAGCCTGGCGCTGGTCGAACTCGCGGTTGGCCGGATCGGTGCGCGCGTGCTCCTCAAAGCGTTTTGACATGGCCAGCGTTCTCTCGCCGCGTTCATGTAGATAGGCAGCGAGCTGCTGCAAATCTCCCAGCAATGCCTGAAACTTCTCTTCTGCCGATGGCATTGATCGTGCCTCACGTTCTCTTTGACTGCGGCTTCTCCGGTGGAAGAATCTCGAAGGCGTCCGCGTAACGATTGAAAAAATTGAACAGTCCGATGACGCTGGCCAGCTCGACCAGCTCGCCATCGCTGAAATGCGCCTGCAACTGGTCCCACAGTTCCTCATCCACATCGCGCGCGCTGGTCGTCATGATTTCGGCAAAACGCAGCGCGACCAGCTCGCGTTCGCTGAACAGGTGCCGGTGTTCATCGATATGGTAGAGCGCGTCCAGCAGCTCCTCCGTAACCCCCATCTGCCCTGCCAGGGCAGTATGCGCGCTCATTCAGTAGAAACAGTGATTGACCTGCGAGACACGCACGGCCAGCAGCTCTTTCAGGCGCGGCTCTACTGTCCCGGTACGCATGACGGTTTGGAGCAACTGCATGCTCTGCTGCATAATCTCTGGCCGGTGGCCCATCGTGCGAAAGAGCGTGCCCATTGTTGCAAAGGCCATCTCTTCGCCGTCTGGCAGATCAATATTCACCGGTGGTATGCGCGACATGGATCAATTCCCCTCTGCAAGCTTTTTCGTAATGTCTGGATCATGACTCTCTCATACTATCGGATAGAAGAATCACCTGTCAAATAGCGGGAGAGCAACCTTTTTTCTCCGCCGATCGTGTGAGAAAGGGACATTCATCCCGTTGTCTGAGTAGAAGAAAGGGGTTGAGCAATGCCTGGGAAAAAGGCAAAGAAGCCACTGAAAGGCGTGAGCGACAAAGAGGAGCGCATGTACGAGCATATCAAGACCTCGGCGGAGAAGAGTGGACGCTATGAGGATCGGGCCGAGGAGGTTGCCGCCCGCACTGTTATGAAGCACCACAAGGAAGAGGGCCATAAAAAAGGCCAGTAGCTTCTTTGTTGAAGAAAGCGGGCCGGCTCTTGCAAGAGTCGGCCCGCTTCATCACTCCTCTTGATCCCTGTTCTTCCTGCCCATAGAGCTTCGAGACTGCCACATTCTCACTTCTGCGTGTGCCTGCTCCCGCCTCTCCAGTCGCTCAAGCGTCTGTTCTTCTTCGTGGATGATCTGCTGGCAGAGATCGATGCACTCATTACAGATGTACACCCCGCGCGGACCGGCAATCAGCCGCTTTACCCTGTCCTGGGGTTTATCGCAAAATGAGCAGCGATACTCATGCCTGCCTGTTCTGTTTGGCCTGAACATCGGTTCTGCCTTTCTGAGACTCCTATTGGCCACTGCTCAATTTGATCTGCTTTACCTGTAATCATACCCGATATCTGGCGAATTTAAAAGCCTGGGAATCAGACATATACCGAGCAAATATGCTAGAATAGGTGCGACTTCAAGCGATCGATCTACAGAACAAACGAGGCGTTGAATGGAGTATGCAGTACTTGGCGGCGGTGCGCTGGGATTGGGGACCGCCTATCGGCTCGCGCAGGCGGGCCACTCGGTGATGGTCTTTGAGCAGGAGACGACGGTGGGCGGCCTGGCCGCCGGCTTTCGCGTCGGCGATACCTGGCTGGAGAAATTTTATCACCATCTCTTCCGCACCGACACGACGATTATCAAGCTGATTCAAGAGTTGGGCCTGGGGGACCGCCTGGAGTGGTCGCACCCACGTACCGTTTTTCTGCTCGATGGCGGCTTTCACCAGTTCGATTCGCCGCTGACGCTGCTGAAATTCAAGCCCCTGCGTTTCTACGAGCGCCTGCGCGTCGGAGCGGTCGGGGCGCTGCTCAAGGCCACCGGCTCCGATCTGTACGAAGGCCGGACGGCGGAACCCTGGCTGCGTCGCTGGATGGGGCGGCGTCCCTATGATCTGCTGTTCAAACCCCTGTTTGCCTGCAAATTTGGCGCACTGGCGGACCAGATTGCCCTGCCCTGGTTCTGGGCGCGTTTCCACGATCGCACGACGCAGCTTGGGTATTTACGCGGGGGCTTCCAGCTTCTCTACGAGGCGCTGGCCGCACGCATCCAGCAGGCCGGCGGCAAGCTCTTGCTGGGCACGCGCGTGGAGGGAGTGGAGCAGCAGGACGATGGACGCTGGGAGGTGCGCACAACTCAGGGCGTGTGGAATTTCGAGCGCGTGGTCTCGACGCTGCCGCCGCGCCTGACCTGTCGCCTGGTTTCCGGCCTGCCTGCTGACTACAAGGCCCGCTACGATTGGGGCCAGGCTTATGGCGCGCAGTGCGTGATTCTCTCGCTGGATCGCCAGTTGACCGATAGCTA
>Ga0070740_10001471_pt1 | contig 32142 bp, 23 predicted proteins | sample Coa_R2_FD_67286 | JGI IMG/M metagenome (GOLD analysis project Ga0070740, IMG submission 67286) | Surface soil microbial communities from Centralia Pennsylvania, which are recovering from an underground coalmine fire - Coalmine... | ecosystem: Environmental > Terrestrial > Soil > Unclassified ...
TAACGAATTCTGAAACGTCATATCTGAAACAAAGTAGCGTACACTGAAGAACAACGGTACACCAACGATAACCAGCAGGAGAAGTAAGAAAATAATTGGCAGGAACCGGCTATAACGCCGTTCCGCCGGATTTTGGGTGATGCGTTCTCCTTCCGGCCGAAGTGCAAACAAACCGCGTTTCAGAGCAACAAAATAGAATTCAACTTCCTCATGTTTATCAGGATGATTTTGCATATGCGTGACAGCAGCAATTGCCAGGATGATAAAGAACAGCGCCGTGATGGTAAATGAGAAGGGTAAGAGAATTGAAACAATGATCGCCAGCAGGAGCGGCACAAAGGTACGGCTTGTCTTAAGGCTCTTATAGATCAGGAAAAGGTATGCCACCAGGCCAAGTACGCCGGTGGTTGCTAAAAGTTCGAGCAGGTAACTGGATGAACGGAAGAAAGTCAATGACCACAACGTACTATTGGTATTATAGACAGCTGATTTGAACCGGTTGAAATCCGTTACAAATGTCCCAATGCCGCTGCCCAGAAGGAAACTTTTGAGGATGCCGGTACTGTCCTGTGAAATAGCGGCAAATCCTGTTTGCAGTCCAATGTCAAATGGCAGTAATGCCGGTTTCTGGCTGGTGAAGAGCATAGAGACAGTGATGACGAAAGCAATTGCAATGATGATGAAGGCAAGGGTGAAAACAAAATTCGTCGAATTGACCTGCGACTTTTGCTGTAACTCACTTGATTGGAAAGGCGAAGCTGCACCTGCAGATCTTTTTGAGCGGAGATTTACCGCAATCAGATTATACGCGAAGTAGCCGGTAATCGGTAATACCAGACCGAAATAAATTGCCTGATCCAAAAGCGACCCGAACGTATTAAAGAACTGCGAATGTGTATACGAGAATGGTAAAAGATACACATGGAAAAATGCAAGGCTGCTTACCACTGCCGGCAGAATTGCCCCCAGGACAAGACACGAGAGGATAAACAGCAATTGTTGCTGGTTCTTGACGATATTGGTAAAAGCAAAGTAGAGCAGTCCAACAAATAAAAATGGCACGAATGCTGCAAGCGCATCAGCACGATTCAGACTAAACACAGCTGATAGCAAACTGACAAGGAGCAAGAGGAAAACCGCCAGATCAAAAGGCGAAGAACGAAGCCTGATTTTGCCTTCAAAAACACTTTTGAGTCCAAAGAGGACGACAGTAAGTGAGACACCAGTAATGAGCAGCATCTGTTTGGGCAAGGTGAATGCGTCTGTAGTGGTACTTAGAAAGACCAGGGGAAATACCAGGAGTAATACTCCCAGAATGAATAAACAAATTTTTTCTAAAGCACTGATAATTGATTGTTCTGATTTACGCATAAAGAAAATAACCTCTTACTACACTGTAACAGGTTTTTTTTATTTCTGTCAAGAATCTGTTGGGTTTTGATTTATTTTTCATACAATTGTCTAATTCACGATCCACCAGTTTAAGGTAATTGGTGCGGTAACCGGTTTAGGAATTGCAATAGTAAATGAACCTTTCGTGTGTGCATCCTGATCTTGCGGAGTTTGCCGGGAAATATATGGTGTGAGGCCTTTTGTATCAGATGTTGGCGTTATATATATGAGCGAGTTTGCTTTGACAAACGGCGTGATAATCGTGCGCTGCGTTTCATAGGGGGTGATAACAGCAGTGCCGGCAGAACCGCTGGCAATGGTTTCTGTTATTGACGTATCTGCTTGCGCGCCCCGGATAATTGCGATACCTTGCGTAGCAATAGTGGAAAACGCGCCGCTGCCTGAGGCAATAATATCTCCAAGTTGATTGATCGTGAGTACGCCGCTATCTGAGGCATTGCGGATAATGAATTTTGAACCAGGCGTTTGGGATCTGGTTTGCGGAGTTTGTTTACTTTGTGGTAGTTTTATTACCATATCAGAACTAGCCAGCGGACTAATGATATGTGCTGCCAGTGTTCCCTTGACCGTCACGTTTCTGGCAAATGTAGCATCACCGGAAACAGAAAGATTACCATTGGTATCAATGTTTACCAAACCTGCCATAATTGACAGGTTGCCCTGGCGAAGCGATTGCAGCTGTAAATCGCTCCCCAATGTATTGAGTGTATTTCTGGTGAGGATAAAGCTGCCGTTGATGCTTAATTGACCGGCGACTGATACATCTGCGAGACTGGTTGAGCCAAATACCATCAGGCCCTGATTGACTGTCGCAAAATCAGTTTTGAACGCCGGTACAGCGGCAAGTTGCGCGGAAAGACTTGCAGGATTCACATAGTCGGTAGTACCTATACTATTATTAATATGAATACTATTCGTCGTCGGGGTCTGATTGTTCGCAAGAAGCGATGAATCAGATGCAGGGTGTGCTGATTGACTTGCAAGTAAGAGAGCAGCCTGGGAAGAGGCAGGAGTTGTTGCACCCTCACCCTGCCCTCTCCCTTGAAAGGAGAGAGACTCCGGGGAAGTATTTTGATGGAGGGCGGCAGCAAGAGTTGCCAGTTTGGCATCAAGTCCGTCAATCTGATTAGCAGCAATGTGATTGGCATACAAGGTACCGCTGATCGTTGCGTCATGAGTTTGCAAATTCTTTGCTGCTACTGTCCCGCTAAAACTTGCATTGCCTTGATTGTCCAGAACTGCTACTGCAGCGCTGCTTGCACTATTGCTTGCATGAATCGTTAGTTTTGTATCCTGAAGACTCATACTGATAGCCGAAGTATCTGCAAGAGGACTGATGAGGGTGGTATGTAAGGAAGCAACTGATGCGACAGGCCCAATCAAACTATTTTTTACTATATCATTTTGTGTATTACTAATAGTTTGAGATACAATACTGGCGATATAGTGCTTGAGTGTTTGTCCGCCGATAGTGATATTTTCTGATGTGACAGCTAATGAATCAGTCGTCATTTTTTGTGCAGTCACAATATCTGCTTGAATAGTTTGCAGGGTTTGCGAAAGTGCTGACAGGAATTGATTTTGCTGACCGGTCTGGCTGGTAGTTGCAAGCGCTACTCCCTGGAGATTGCCTCCAGTGGTGAGTTGATTGTCAGGCGCGAACCAGCCGACATGCACTGAAACGAGAATTGATCCGACAGCGTGAGGGTCGGTATTGTCATAGCCTTCAATGGCTCTTCCCACAATCACACCAGGTCGTATCGCTTTGACGCCAACTCCCGCAAGAGAAGAAGCAGTGATTACATCACCCGGTTTGATCGGCCCATTTGCTGATGATACAGTGGTTTGGACGAGTCCTGTCAAGCCTACGGGAATGGATCGGTCCCCCAGATTTTCTCCGCCCAGAAATGCCGGATGGGCTGAGGTCACGCCGACAATAGCAGTGGTTGTCCCGTCGCAGGGAACGACTGTCCCATTTTGTGTCAAACAGACAACGGCCCCAAAGGTTATAGATTCATTTTGATCCTTTTTGAAATATTCTGCAAAATCCGCCACCCCATTCTGTACGAAAGAGATACCTTTTGCACCATTCCCTTGAATTGATCCGACACTACCGATACCAGCGGTTTCGAAATCAATAAAGTGATTGGAAGAAGCAACAGTTGTCGATGTGTTACCAAGTTTGACGATCAGACCATCTGCGTCAGTACTGCTGTTACTATTATATATCTGTGCAGCGGCAGTTGCAGCCTGGCTATCAGAGACATCGAGCTTGAAAGCAGGCAGGGGATTACCAATGCCGACATTGCCTGATGCAGTAATGATGAATTTATTGTTGCTATTATTGGCAACTGAAAAGAGATTGCCGCTGCCATTATTATTAATTGTGACTCCAGTTGCCGATGTAGTGCCGTTGAAAATCGCAAATGGATTTGTCTCTGCTTGCGATTCTACATCGAGTCCTGCGCCCGGATTGGCCGTGCCAATACCGACCCCGTCCTGTGCGATAAACAGCGCTGGTGTTGTTCCGGCTCCAGCATCTGTTGAGGTATAAAAGCCAGCCGATCCAAAGATTTGCAATGCTGCAGAGCTGCTGGCATTGCCAATGACAAGATTATTGACATAGGCAGTATGCCAGTGATTTGTTGCTGAACCAAGATCATAGACATCATTGAGTAACGGAATCATATTCGAACCGATAAACCCGTTAATACTTACTGTCTGTTCTGCCGGAATAAGCACTCCGCCATTTAAGTTTGCTAATTTTGCTACACTAAGTGTATTATTAATAGTAGTTATACCGGTATTTGATCCTATAGAGAGAGCAGAAGCAGTATTGCCTATGTTGAGATTAATTACGTTTGTCGGCAGTAAATTAAAACTGGTTGCAGTTGTCGTCAAATTATTCCCGTTTATTCCGAGGTTGCCCGCGAACATGCCTGAACCAAGAGCGTCCACACTGAATTTGGCAATACCACCCGTTGAAGCGCTAATCAGTGGACCTGTACTGTTTTGATTGATAGTAAAAGCTGATTGGCCACTTGAAGTGGCAAGAACAGCAAATAAATCATCGACTTCCACAGCGCCCCGGGCTGATGCAATATTGTTATTGTTTGTAGTATTCTGTAGTGGTTTCTGTAAATCAATAATTCCCGATCCATCCGGTGCAATGTGTATACTTCCATTTGAATCTGCATCAGTTGTTAAGGTCACTGCCTGTCCGGAGAGTGTAAAGTATCCGCCGCTTGCTTCGAATGTCGGACTTGCAGATCCGCCGATTGTCAGATTACCGGAAGAATCCAATGCAAGAAGTACATTAGTCGTACCGGCATTAGGCTGAGTAATGGGTTTTAACCCCTGAACGGTCTGTGTATTCGCAGCATAATTGACTGTTGCTATTTGCTGGCGCGGCTGGAGTTCACTATTGGTGCCGATAGTAATACCAATATAGAGTTCAGGATTCTCCAGAAAGACAGTTGCCGGAATCGGATTGGTCCTTCCAAGTGTGACAGAGAAGAAACCATTGTGATCAGGGGTCACTGTTTGTACTTCCTGCCAAAGGAGCGCTGAACCTGTTGCAATAGCATCATTATATATGCCAAACCGCAAACTGGTTGTTGCGGTTATTGGCGAGTTCTGGGCGTCAGTCAGTTTGCCTTGAAATGCAACTGTTCGCGGCGGTGCAGCTGCCAGCTCAGCAAGTGCCGGATTTTGTCCGGGCGAGCCCGTCATAAATACTTTATAGATACTAATACCAGCAACAATGACTGCAACTAGTAGGAGTGCAAAATGAATATAATGGACAATAGCGTATCGATGATACGATTTGTACCAGGCTGGTCTTGTATATTTAAGATGGAACAAGAGTCTTTTGTACCAGGGCAGTTTGTGGAGAGCACTATGCAATGGGGCATAGAGCGATTTTGAAAGATTATGAATAGCTCGAGGGGGTTTAGTTTCTTCTCTTGTAACCAATCTCTCCATAAAGAAAGGTTGTGCAGCAGTATCATCAGTATCTCTGCTTGTCTTTGGCAATTGTGTTACAAACGACACATCGGTGGTTTTTTTATTTGTGCTTTTCTTACCGATAAAATCCTGTAGTGGTTGAAATACCTTCTTACCACTTGTTTTCCAGAGAATATAGTAAGCAAAAAGGATGAGATCTGTCAGAGGATTAACAATGAGCAAATCAATTCCCGAATTCATTGCGGTAATTAATAAGAGCGCCAGTCGGGCAGGCCCAAATCCAGGAACGTTATGTTTTATCTCAGGGGGTTCTGGCGGATGAGTATCAATGAGGGTTTTAAGATCTGCTATGTTTGGCACCTGAGGATCTTCATCTGCTATTTTTAATCCTGTAAGAATCGGGATATTGCCTAGGGAAAGGCTGGTATGTACCAAATGTTTTGACCCTAACCAGGTTATATACTTACGAAGAGAAGAAAGTTTACGGTTAACCGAGAAAGGAGAATAGTGTGCATCCTGATATAACCGGTTTTTATATTCCGTAAGAAGAGCGTTGTCCAGCGATCTGAGAATATTCCTGTCTGAATAATTCTCAGGTAATTGATGGACAGTTCTAAACCAGTGAATGAACTGATGGAGATCATTGATATAGTTTTTAATACTATGATTACTCATTCTGCAGGAGTGCAGGTAGTTTTTGAATTCCTTTAGCAGCCAGGGATCATACGTGATAGTCTGAGGTTTTTCCTCTGGAAAAGGATCCGAAGTGACAAATCCCTTGTGTTGGAGAAATCGGGAAAAGTTCTTAAGGCCGGCCATATAGCGTTTGTACGAGCTCATAGAGGTACTGTTGCCAGTGCTGGTAGTAAGATTGCCGAAGAGAAACTTCCTATATGCTTCGATAATAACTGCGTTCAGAGCAGCAGGAAGAAAATTTTTCTGGTAATACATTTCATACCAGTTAATAAACTTTCTTACATCGGCAAGATAGTTTTTTACCGTTACTTTTGTCGGCGGATTTTTACTCGTGAGCAAGTACGTTTTATAGAGTTGTAAAATATCCATAGTGAAAAAAATAAGAAACTGTGAAAATAGACCTGTAAAATTACCTTAGCCTCGTGATTATACTGATTATACCGTTTATATAGTTTTTCACAGGTCTCTTTCTAGCTTAGAAAAGTGTGGTAAATAATGTCAAGAGGACAGAATAGAGAGATGATAATTATTTATATAGTATGATATGGTATTCTTTGACCAAAATTACCTTTCCTACGAGCCATTAAGAGCATTCTCCTCATGAAAACCTCTTTTCAGGAGAGGTGAGGCTCGAATATCGATTGTTTTTCGTAAGAAACGTTTTTCCATCTGATTACATGCATAACAATCATTAAAAGTATGCTATAAGATTATTTGTGGAGAGTTTAATAAATACATACCCATTAAAGGTAATAAAATCCTGTAGGAATTAAAAATAATCTCATAGTTTTAAAATCGCCAATTTTAGCAATTAAGTGAATTAAATGATAGAGTTTTTATGGAGCAGAATTTATTGTCAAAACAATATTAAATTAAAAATTGATGGTTCAGAGTAGTGTCATAAGAAATTGACCAATCTCTCTAATGAGAATAAAAAATACTTCGGATAACTATCTTTAGTCCGGCAATAAAGAGCACAAATTCATCTACTATATCAATTAAACAACTTCAAATGAGATTATGAAGAAAACCAATAGCAATAGTGATTGAGGGCAACAATCTTGAGGCTAGAAATTGATACATAGTACGGTTTTGTCATTCAAGGTAAAGGTTTGCTAAATTAATTATATAAATACAATAATAATGATAAACGATATATAAATCGGTAAATATATTTATCTTTTAGTATAAAATTATTGGCTTAAAATAAGCAGGAAAAGTATGCCTGTGTAAAAAATAATTTTAAAAATTAAGAAATTGTCAAGAAAAAGATGAAGAAAAAGAGAGAAATACTCATAAAATCTCATAGTGATAATTTTATTCTCCTATAGTTTTATTTGACACTAATTACCTTCTACCAGTCCGCGACTTTTTAAATAGGCTTTTAGAAGTTATCATTCTAGGATCTCACGATCGCATCGGAGTACCAGACGTATGCTTTTTTTCTTGAAGACGCCACGGCTTCTTTGACAATTACGAATTTACTTTCTATGATAAAAAGGATGCCATGAGAGATAAGCAAAGCATGCATGACCGGCTCTATAGATATGTTTTGACCAGTTGGTTGGTGTTTTGTTGCTGTGGTTTTCTAACAACTGCTGCTTCTGCTGATGTAATGAATAATGGAAATTTCAATCTTGATACGGGTGATGTCAATGTCCAAAGCATTCTTCATCGTAACCCATCAGATCAGGCCGAGAGAACAACCCAAATTCCTGTTAAGAAAAATTATCAAATTGAAAATGATTTTGCTAATTCCAGTCTTTCACTCTCAATTCCCCAGCAGCTTATTAACTACGGCACATTATCCTCTGCAGATCCTGTGCTTCGCACCTCTCTATTAAAGATATCAAATCGTATCGGGGGTTATCAAATTATTGCAGATGAAGATCGGTCACTACAAAAAAAGAATGGTACGATAGTTCCTGATACGAGTTGCGATAACGGGTCGTGCTCGGAAACCACTGCAGCTGAATGGTCAAATACCCTCACGTATGGACTGGGATATCGCTGTGATAATGTGTCAGGAAGTGATTGTCCGGATGATTTCACTCAACCGGATTATTACCGGGCATTTTCTAATCTCATGGCGCAACAAAGCGGACAGGCAGTCATGCAAAGTGCTGTACCAGTCACCCGGGCAATTTCGCAAATTACCTATAAGGTCAGCATTTCCGGCACGCAGCCGTCGGGCAATTATACAAATACGATTACCTATATTGCAGTGCCGGGATTTTAGGTACTATGAAGTATGCAATGATTCTCTAAGAGCCTATTTGAAAAGTCGGTACCTTGTCATTCCGAGCGAGTGATCCGCCAGCTGGCGGACGAGGAATCTCATACCACTGGGTTTATAAACCAAAAAATGCTTGTTTACAAGGCTCATGGTATGAGATCCCTCCGCGCTCCGTCTATTGACGGATTGGTCGGGATGACAAAACTACTTTTCAAATAAGTTCTAAGTCTGTTTGAAAAGCCATTTGGTTTTATTGCTCTTTCTGTGTGAGATACAAACCGCTGTCATGAGCATGACAATCTTCAAAGAGATTGTATAATAGAATCATGGGATTCTCTTTTCGTTTTTTTCCCCTTGCTCTTGTTGCTAGTGGATGCCTCTTCTTGAGTATGTGTTTCCTCTTTACTTCTCCCGCGCTTGCACAGGCAACAGCACTGACAATTGCGCCCAGTGTCATAAAAATCCGTGCTCAACAACCAGCTACGGTCATCGCTCCTTTTACGCTTACGAATCAGACTAATGATGTTGCAACGTTGCAAATTGTCATCCGCTTTTTCAGAGCAACCGGAGACAATCAGGATAAAGTTGCCTATCTTGCCCAGAAACCTCATTTTTCCAGCAATATTAATATTTTCGATGGCAACAGGGAGACTACAGCAGTTACGCTCGGACCGAAAGAGAAACGACAATTATCATTACACATTGCGATTGGCAAAAATGAACCGCCGGCTGATTATTATTTCTCAGTAATATTTCTAAGCAAACCCGAAAGCGAAGTGCTACAAAATAATCAGGCCAGTTTATCAATCCTTCAAACAGGTATTGCTATGAATGTACTTCTCTCTATCGGACCGCATACGCAGGAGGGATATCTGGAAAAATTTTCTACATCTTACTATATCCAATCCGGTCCGGTGCCGTTTACTGTTCGGATAGCAAATGTGGGCAAACAGTTTATTACACCCCATGGATCGATTCTGATTACAAATATGTTTGGTCAGAAAATCGGAAGAGTTGATCTGGCGCCGGTGAGTATTCTTGCGGGGACAACCCGAAGTATTCCGGATGAGGTGAGCTATACCGATCCTGATGTGGTAAAAAATCCCGCCTATCAATCACTGCTCAAAGAGAATTCCGTTAGTGCAGTCTATGCTATCTGGCCGGAAACGTTTCTTCTCGGATTTTATACAGCGACACTGTATCTGTCGGTTGCATCCGGACGTCCTGTCTATGTCAAAACGATCCATTTTGTTGCTTTCCCACTCATGTTTCTTGTCGGGACACTGATTGTCCTGTTCTGTATTGCGCTGTTGATTATGCGAATTCGATCACGAATTGCCCGCTAGAGACTGTAGTCAAAACTGCACTGCATGTTTCCGGCTCGTCCGGGATCCGTGTGTCAGCAATGTCTGGAGATCATTCCGGATGCGGTTTTCAGCTTACCAGAAACAATGTATGGAATAGTAGCAGAGTGTTAGCTGAGTTTTATGCGCTATTCAGTTTTTTTGAATCTGTTTGTTGTCTCGCTGAAGTATGCTATACTTCGAGTATGAAACAGGCAAAACAAAAAGGTCAGAAAGCAACAGGCAAAGTCTCTGATCCTCAACCTGAAAAATATGAGCCGGGTACAATAGAGCCATACTGGCAAGCTGTTTGGGAGGAAGAAAAAATTTATCAGCCGGATTTGGAGAATGCTAAAAACCCTTTTTATAACCTCATGATGTTTCCGTATCCGTCTGCTGAGGGTTTGCATGTAGGAAGCGTCTATGCGTTTGGTGGCGCTGATGTCTACGGCCGTTTTCAGCGGATGCAAGGCAATGACGTATTTGAGCCGATTGGTTTGGATGGATTCGGGATTCATTCTGAAAATCATGCTATCAAGACCCACAGTCATCCGATGGAGCATGCCAGGCGAACGGAAGCAAACTTTTATAAACAATTGCATAGTTTTGGCAATGGATTTGCGTGGAAGAATAAACTGGAGACATATGATCCTGATTATTATAGATGGACAGAGTGGTTGTTTATCCAGCTGTTCAAAGCGGGTCTGGCATATCGCAAGAAAGCAGCAGTAAATTTTTGTCCGCATTGCAAAACAGTGCTTTCTGATGAGCAGGTGGTTCAAAGAATCAGGAAGCAGGAATCAGGAAGCAAGGGAAAAGAGGAAGAGATTTCTATTGGAGTTTGCGAACGGTGCGAGACTCCAGTTGAAAAGAGAGAGCTGGAACAGTGGTTTTTTAGAATTACAAACTATGCAGAAAGACTCCTTGCCAATATTGATACGTTAGATTGGACGGAAAAGGTGAAGATCGCACAGAAAAACTGGATCGGAAAGAAAGACGAAATGGAGATTACGCATACGGTTGTGGGAACAACTATTACTTTGAAAACATTTACCGCGTATCCTGCCTGGTCATGGGCAGATACGTTTATAGTGATTGCTCCGCAACATCCAGTAGTGAAAGCATTAATAGCAGGAACAGAGAATGAACAAAGTATCCTTAAATTTATAAAAGAGGATCAAAAGATAACAAATAGTGAGAGGATTGAAGATAAATTTGAAAAAAAAGGTATATTTACCGGCCGTTACGCGAAAGATCCGTTTGGCGGTCCTGATATGCCGATATGGCTGGCAAATTTTGCGTTAATGGACTTTGGTACTGGTAGTATCCGTTGTTCCGCGCATGATCCCCGCGATTATGAATTCGCTCAAAAGTATCATATTCCATTAAAAGAAGTCGTAGACAGGATTGATAAAGCCACCCCGGTGAATGCGCATGATAATAAAGGAATCTTGAAAGACTCAGGCCCGTTTAGCGGGAAAAACGTAGAGGATGTGATTGAAGACGTAAAAGACTGGATCGAAAAACAAGAGATTGGGAAAAGAGTTTCAACGTATCATCTGCGCGACTGGCTGATTTCGCGCCAGCGCTACTGGGGACCGCCGATCCCGATGATTTATTGTGAGGCTTGTGCGAGGAGAGGTGAGTCGTGGTTTACCACAGAAGAAGCAAAAAAGTACCAGGAATCAGGAAGCAGGAATCAGGAATTAAGGCAAGGGAAACAAAAAAATGGTCATGATTCATTATTCCTAATTCCTAATTCCAGGGAAATGGCTGGTTGGTATCCGGTGCCGGAGGAGGATCTGCCGGTGAAACTGCCTTATATTGAAGATTATCATCCGCTGGGTACTGGTAAATCGCCGCTTGCCAGTCATCCTGAATTTTACCAGGTACAATGTCCGCATTGCCGCTCAGATGCCCGGCGGGAAACAGATGTTTCTGATACATTTCTTGATAGCTCCTGGTACTTTCTGAGATATTTAGCAACAGATCGCAATGACGTACCATTCCCCTCAGGTAAATTTGCGCAAAGTCAAAAGGACAGTGGAAATTTCACTGGCAGAACGAAGTGGTTGCCAGTGAACATGTATATTGGCGGCGCAGAACATGCGGTGCTACACCTGCTTTATTCGCGATTTATCACGATGGTACTGCATGATTTGGGGTATCTGGATTTTGAAGAACCGTTCACCCGATTCTTCGCGCATGGTTTGATTATCAAAGACGGCGCCAAAATGAGCAAAAGCCGCGGCAATGTCATTAACCCAGATGAGTACATCCGGAAATTCGGAGCTGATACATTACGATGCTATTTGATGTTTTTGGGGCCATTTGAACAGGGCGGCGATTTCCGCGATACAGGTATTGAAGGAATGCACCGGTTTCTCAAAAGGGTGTGGACACTCTTTTCAAAATGTCCAATAAATAGTGACAAGAAAGCATTGGACATTCCCCAAGAGCATCTTTGGGTGATGCATCAGACAATTAAAGGGGTGACTGAGGATCTGGAAGCGTTGCGCTACAATACGGCGATTGCCAAGCTCATGAGCTGGTACAATTTCCTGGCAAAACAGGAGCAGGTCAGTGATGAAGAAACAAAAGTGTATTTACAATTATTAGCGCCGTTTGCGCCGTATATGACAGAAGAGCTGTGGCAGAAAGCACGTGGCGCGTGGGAGGTGGAAAGAAAAAATAATTCTACGAGCTCTATTCATACCAGTCAGTGGCCGGCGTATGATCCGAAATTCTTAGAAGTGAATGTTGTAAAGATTGCCGTGCAAGTGAATGGTAAGTTGCGGGGATTACTACGTTTGAGTAAAGAAGTCAGCGGCGATAAAGCAGCGGTTGAGTCTGCAGCAAAGAAAGAAGAAAAGGTACAGACATTCCTCAAACAAGGTAAACTGAAGAATATTGTTTACGTCCCCGGAAAAGTGATAAACTTTGTAGTAACAAAGTAATTTTCAAGATTTGAAAATTAAGTAATTGAAAATTGAAAATTTTTTATGGAATCGGAATTCACAGAAAAGTATCTTCCTCTTCTCAAACACTATAGTATCCCGATTGCTCTTGGTCTTATTGGTTTGATATGTTTAGGGTATGGTATGATAGATTTAAACCAACAAAAGTCGATAAAAACAGATATTCTCTCAGGTGGTGCTACCACGCAATCATCAGCTGCAACGGCAATAAGTCCGGCAGTCAAACAGCAGACCCTCATCGTTGATGTGGAAGGCGCAGTACTCAAGCCGGGCGTGTATCATTTGCCAGCTGACAGCAGGATTCAGGATGCATTGATTGCTGCGGGAGGTCTTTCGGCTGGCGCTGATCGTCATAGTATTGCTAAGAATCTTAATCTTGCAGATAGATTGTCCGATGGGTCTAAAATATATATCCCTTTTTCCGGCGAAACAGTCGGGATTTCTACACAGGAAACAGTCTTAGGCGCACAAACAGGGTCGATCAATATCAATACTGCAACTGAATCAGATCTGGATGGACTTCCCGGTATCGGTGCAGTCACAGCAGCAAAAATTATCAGCCAGCGGCCATACACCTCACGTGATGAGCTTGTGCAGAAAAAGATCATTGGCGAGAAAGAGTTTGAAAAGATCAAAGAAATGATAACGACAGAATAAGTATAATGAGTAAAGATATATGATGTATGATTAACGATGTATGATTTTCTCTTATTCACTCATCATACATCCTATCTCGTACATCATACATCATATTTCACGACTGGAATTACAGTATGTCTCCAAAAATCTTCATGCTGGTGTTTTGTATCCTCGTTATCGGACTAGCTATCCGGTTTTTCCTTTTTTACCAAACAGTACCGCAGTATCACAGCGGGAAGAAAATATCGTTTAGCTCGACAGTACAACAAGATCCGAAAATAGCACACGGAGGACAACAATTGCTAATGCAACTACCATCCGGACAGAGCGTAATAATACAATCAACATCAAACCCAGTCTATGAGTACGGAGACCAGCTTCATATAGCCGGCATCCTTGAAGAGAAAACAAGTCTTTCAGGCCAAAAGCTTCTGGTTATGTATTATCCAACGATTACTGTTTTACCCAACCAGCTATTTCTCTGGCCACTGGCACGAATGATACGTTCGAAAAGCCAGGATTTGTATACTGCTGCCTTGCCCGGAATTTCTGCAAGTCTCCTGACGGGTATTGTGTTGGGCATCAAAGAACACTATCCGCAAGAATTTCTACAGGACTTAAAATCAGCAGGAGTTCTGCATGTCATCGCTGCTTCAGGAATGAATATCAGTTTTATCGCTGGTACAATTTTGTTTTCACTGAGAAGTTTTTTAAACAGGAAATTATCTCTCTTTTTTGCTATTTTTGCGGTTATATTTTATACATTTATCGTAGGCTTTCAACCTTCAATAGTGAGGGCAGGTAGTATGGCAGTCATTGCATTTACTGCAAAAATTCTTGGTCGTCAAAATTTTGCATTGTTTCAGTGATTTTGACTGTTGTTTTCATGCTCTTCTGGCAGCCGCCCCTGCTGTACAATGTGAGTTTTCAATTGTCAGCTCTATCTACTATAGGTATTTTATTGATCAAACCTTTACTTGATAGAGGCGTGCAGCAGGCAGGCTTCCACGGGAAAGTAAGTGGTTTTATAACAGGTGATATCACGACAACCCTTGCCGCTCAAATCGGGACGTTGCCAATTATGCTTGGGACATTTGGGAACTACGGAGTGCTTTCGATTCTTGTCAATGCGCTGGTGCTTTGGACAGTCCCGGTAGTGATGACAGCCGGTAGTCTGGCAGTTTTAGCTGGTTTCATTTTCGCGCCATTGAGTAAAATTTTTCTCTATCCGGCATATCCCTTTCTTTTTTTCTTTCAGGAAGTCGTTTCATTTTTTGGCAGGAGCAATGTACAAATAAGTATACAAAACGTGCCGGTGGAAATCTGGCTTGGCTATTACTTTCTGATGCTGGCGGTTATTGTCTGGTTTAGCATGCATAAGAGTAAAACGGCGATAGAAGAGAGGGATAGTGCAAGTGAGTAGACATTTTCTGAAATTTCTCATTATTGTGCTGTTTGGGCTTCTTGTGTCAGTTGTTTGACTTTTTGCACCAGATCCACAGGTTCGACTTGATATTTCAAAATATAATCAATTGCTCCCTGTTTAATGGCTTCTTCCATCAGATTGGTTTCACTATAGTTTGATACCAAAGCAATGGGAATATGTTTGGTTTGCGGATCATTTTTGAGAATCTGCAATACGTCATTGCCTTTCATGTCAGGCATGATTTGATCAAGGAGAATAATATCGGGTAATTCTCTGGTCGCCTGGTCAATACCGTCTTTGCCGTTTGAAGAATGGAGAACAGTGAAGCCTTCCTGTTGGAGCGCAAGTTTCCAGATATTAGCAATCATTTCATCATCGTCGATGATCAGAATTTTCATGCCCGACTATACCGTAGCAATAATTTGCGGAAAAAGCAAGAGCCAGATGATGTATAATAGAGAAAATTTTCAATGAATTTCAAATATTTGCATTTCATTTCAAATTTAAAATTTAAAATTTAAAATTCCAAAGTATGTTGCTCAAATACAAACTTCTTTCCCAACTTAAAGAAATTCTCGAAAATCTAGCTCTCAAGGATGTGGATCCCGAATTAAATTATCCTGATCCTGCTCAGGGAGATTACGCGACAAATGTGGCGTTCGTTGTGGCAAAAAAGTTGCATCTGCCGCCGATGGAGGTTGCGGAAAGGATTGTAAAAGAATTAAGAAGCAGGAATCAAGAGTCAAGGATGTTTCAAAAGATTGAAGTAGCAAAGCCGGGATTTATTAATTTCACCATTGGCGAGAAAGAACTTCTTGAAAGTCTCGAAACTAAAATTACGCCGGAGGTGCATGGAAAAAAAGTTGTGGTCGAGTACTCTTCTCCAAATATAGCCAAACCGTTTACTATTGGGCACTTGCGTTCAACGATCATTGGCGATGCCATTGCTAATTTATTACAGGCAAACGGATGGAAGGTATTCCGGGACAATCACGTTGGCGACTGGGGGACGCAGTTTGGCAAACAGATTTATGCCATTAAACATATTTCTCTTTCATCTTCATCTCTGTCCTCTTCCATCGAAGGAGAGAAAATAAGTAAATTACCCTCTCCTAAAAGGAGAGGGCAGGGTGAGGTTTGGGGTGAAGGTGATGACGTGGGGAGATGGAATGAGGAACTCCTTGATCGCTCAGACCGCCCGGTCAAACTCCTGGTGGATCTCTATGTCAAATTCCATGAAGAAGCAGAAAACCATCCGGAGATTGAAGAGGCGGGGAGAGCATGGTTTAAAAAACTCGAAGACGGCGATCCGGAAGCCAGAAGACTTTGGAAAAAGTGTATTGAGTGGTCATGGAAAGAATTTCATGCAATTTATAAAGAACTCGGCATTGCTTTTACCGAAAATGAAGGCAGAGGATATGGTGAAGCGTTTTTTGAAGGTAAGATGGATTCGGTCATACAGGAATTGCAGGCAAAACATCTTCTTACAACAGGTGAGGAAGGAGCAAAGATTGTGGGGTTTCCCAAAGAAACAAAACTGCCGCCGCTGATGATCCTCAAAAAAGATGGCGCTACCTTATATTCGACACGGGATCTGGCGACAGATAAATTCAGGAAAGAGATCTATGGTAATGATGTCGTTATTGTCAATGAAGTTGGCGCAGAACAGGCATTATATTTCCGTCAGCTTTATCAGCTTGAGGAAATGCTTGGTTGGTTTAGTCCCGGACAGCGGATACATATCAAACATGGATTGTACCGGTTTAAGGATCAGAAGATGTCAACGAGAAAGGGGAATGTGATTTGGCTGGAAGATGTGTTGAATGAAGCTGAAAGACGCGCAGCAGCGCTGGCAAAGAGTCCGGAAAACTCAGAAACTGCAAAAGTTGTTGGTATCGGCGCTATCAAGTGGAATGATCTAAAGCGCAGTCCGGAGCAGGATATTGTCTTTGACTGGAATGATATTCTCAACATGCAAGGCAATTCGGGGCCATATCTGCAGTATACCTATGCCCGTACACAAAGCGTTCTCGCGAAAACGAAAAGGGCTACAGACGTTGCTAGTGTAATTGTTTCTGGTAAGCGAGGAAACGAGCGCATCCAGAATCAACCAGGCATTGATGAAAGACAAATACTCGTTCTTCTTTCCCGTTTCCCGGAAATAGTTGAGGGGGCCGCGAAAAAATTCGCGCCAAATATTTTATGCAGCTATTTATTTGATCTGGCACAGGCATTTAATCTGTTTTATCAGAAATATCCGATCCTCAAAGCCGGGGAAGAGGAGCGGGAGTTGCGGTTGTTTTTGACGGAAAAAACCGGTGAAGTGATCAAAGAAGGGTTACATATCCTTGGTATTGAGGCGCCGAAGCGAATGTAAGAAATCAGTGAAGCGCTCACTTATAGCTAAGTTGTCACGGTCTTGTTTTTTATTTTTTATATAAAGCTACGTCAATTACTAATGCGCTTACGGGCCCCCTGCTTCTTAAAAGCGTTGCGGCTTCTACAATGTCCTGCGCTGCTTGGTGTGGCATGACGTCCTGGATTAACCCATGCAAATCACTGCTGCTCAGTTTACTATGAATGTTACGACTACAAATAAGTACTGAATCTCCCGGATATACCTCAGTTTTCCGGTAATTTCCAGAGGATATCTCAATATGCGAGGCTGCCCCGAGCTGTTTTGACAAGACAGATCTGCCTGTCCTCGGATCATCCTCGCGGTCATCTTTTGTGAGCAGGGTAAGTCTACCCAGACCGCCATCTCTATAGATTCTTACATCACCTATTACAGCGGTATGTAAATACTTTCGTATCTTCCCATCTGTTGACGCTGTTTTTGTCAATGCTACGAGTGCTCCTCCTGTAGTAATACGTGAATCTGCATCATAGGGTAGTGGTTTTATATGAGGTGCAATTATTTGCTGATTATATGGCAAAAGTGTGCTATTTATCCCATTAATAATCCCCTGCATGTTGTGATAATCGAGATTGGCCTGATTGCTATATACGTGTTGAAAAGCGATATAGCCGGCATCTCTGCCATCCAATTCACGTCCCTCTTTATAATCGTAGCGGCTTCCAGTGCTTTCACCGTCAAAAAGAACTGCCCAGCCAACCAATTCTTCCAACTCAAGACCAGCTTTACGCAACCTGCTTGGTCGTACCCTCCAGCCAACTTCCGGTTGTCTCGTGGCCGGGTCTTTATACCAGTAACCCCCACGAGGGAGAGAACTCACGGCATCTTGAGCATAGCCAAGTACAAACGGTATCCTTCCTTCCTGTTCCTCTTCATTATAGTCTCGATCAAGCAGGACTGCTAGGTTGTCTAATTGTTCTAACTCCTCTGGACTCCAGGATCTTTGGTCTCTTTCATTACGTCCGCTCATAATTCTCGATAGGGGAATATAGCACTAGAGGATATTTTTGGCAAGTTCTCCGCGTGTACCTGTTCGTGATTTCTCTTTCGCCCCATTGCAATTTTTCTAACTATCTGCTGTACTATAAAAAGCTATGCAGTTTGGACAACTGGCCCAATTATCACTTACAAAAAAAGTCTCAATAGTCGCAACATTTGTTGTCTTAGTCGGTACGATTATTACCGTGAATACCCTTACGCGACAGCAGCATACAAACAGCAGTGCATCATCAACAACATCATCAGTAACACCTGATGCTACCTCAACAAAATCGACAGGGAGTGCCGTCAGGACGCTTAGCTGGAGTCATACCACCGGCAGTCATTTAAATTCATTACTGCTGGTGAACGTTGTTATGACAAAGACAAATGTGTCACAAATCACGTATGGCAGTCAGCAGTTGACGTACCTTGCCAATATTTTTTGCCCGGGTAATTGTCACGAGGCAGTCTGGTATTTAGCAAATCCTGCCTCAGGAACCCACACGATCACGCTTACACTCCAGGATGCTGATGCAGTTTCAGCCGGTGCGAGTACATTTTATAATGTCAATGTACAAAGTCCGTTTGGTCAGATTGCCAGCAATAAAGGTACTGGTGCTCAGGCTTCGGTCTCAGTGAGTAGCAGTTTGTCACAACTCATCGTTGACGCGTATGGCAGCAGTCAAAGCGTCGGCGCTACGCCTGTATCAGGTCAGACAAAACTCTATATGACGAGTGCAACCACTGCAGCTGGCAATTCCTACAAAAATGGCGGCACCGGCTCAACAACGATGAGCTGGGCCAATGGTAACAGCAATCAACCCTGGACAGACATAGCGCTGGCGATTAATGGTATTGCGCTCGCAGCAACAGACACACCAGTACCAACCACTACGCCAGTACCTACCCAAATTCCAACACAGCTGCCGACACCTACGCCGTTGCCAACGGCTGTACCCACAACAGCGCCGACGACTACTACCATTTCCACACCCATATCAGTTATGCCAACTACTACACCCATGCCAACAACTGCGGCAAGTCCGACACTTATCCCGACTGCTACACCAACCCCGGTTCCGGGATCGACGCTTCTGTCACTTACTGTTTTACTTGACGGTATTGGCACTGCCGGTGATCGCGCCAATCCGGGAGGCCAGGGCAATATGCAACCGCTGCATCCCGACCGGACTGTTTCGGTACAGGTGCTTGACACAAAAAACAATCAAGTTGCCTCTGCCGAGGGGACAGTCGTCTTTAACAGCACATCGGGAAATTTCACTGGTACAGTTGATCTTGGTACAGGATTCCAGACCGGTGACTATTTAGTAAAAGTGAAGACAGACCAGTATCTCACAGCGCTGGTGCCGGGTATCCAGGCGATTACTGCCGGACAAACTGTGCAGCTGCCGCAGACGTCACTGATTGCGGGAGATATTAATAATGATAATGTGATTAATATTCTTGACTACAATATTCTGATGGGCTGCTACAGTGATTTGCTGCCGGCAACTGATTGTACTGGTACCAATGCAGTGCTTGCGGATCTCAATGATGATGGTCATGTCAATGAACTGGATTATAACCTCTTTATCCGCGAGCTGACCACTAGAGGAGGAGAATAAAGCGCGTTGGTACAGCATATATATTGACACTAATAGATGAGCAGCTTATAATCTCATAATATTTATTATTGGGATCTATGAGTGAACGAATATTACCGGAAATGTCTGGATATATGTCTCTATCGCAATTGAGGAATCCCGCTGAATGATTGAGGGACATAACGGCTTCTCACAAGTCCAAAGGCAATTGCGAGGTGAACCGCCGGTCTTTGTGCAAAACAGGGCACGAGCAGTAGTTATGCCGGGACTGGACAGAATGGGTAGAAGTGGTAGAAGGGGAAAGGATAATGAAACGCATCCGGAAACAAGCGAATATTATAACAGGATGCTTAGACAAATGAGGGAGGATGGTTTACCCCTAGAGGTACAAGCAGATGCCCTGCAGATAAGCGCATTTCTTAACAATGGCGGGGTATTACCCCCTGAACACAAGCTATCCCAATCAGAACGTATTGCGCTTAAGTTCTTAGCGAATTTTAGGAAAAATTATAGTCCTTTGCACTTGCAGGGAGCTCCTCTATCGGATAGCGACGAGGATGATACAGATACAAAAGAGGATGATCTGCCTGATTGGGTAAGCTCTGAGAATGTGACCTCTACTCAATGGTACAACTTCATACATAATCAAGATGATGATTAGTGGAGAAATAACGATGATTTATTGCTACACTTCTTTTTACTGTGCTAGAACAAGGATCCGACAATAACCAATCACCCCAGGCATTAAATAAAGCACTGTATGCTGCTATTGATTTTCTCCCTAAAGATACTATTGCAGGTACGCTTACTGAAGCGCAGATTGCAAGAATAGATGAGAGGACATATTCTGATTATACCATTGCACTGCGGGGGCGCGTTGCGCGCATTATTGAGCAAGCGCCGGTTACAGAGTATTTTAAATCATTTATCGTTGATACTGTTGGTGATTATGCTGCACTGGGAATACCACCAGAAGCAGCGTTGCAGGATGAGAACATCAGACAGGATTTCTTCTTTCTCGATCTCGATAATCCCCACAGTGGAGGTATTTTCGATCCGGATAAAAATATAAGAAGAAGACTTGAGCAAATCGCATTAGACCGGAAGATGCAAGTCACCGCACATAAACAGGATATTCTTGCAGCAGAAAAAGGAGAGGAGATTGCAGAAGCAGCCTATGCATCCGAATGGAAAAGACTGAGTGAGTGGTCAAAAGAGATAGCAAAACGCTATTCCCGGTAAAACCTCAATCTTGGCAAACCAGAGTGAAAATGGTACAATACTCTAGCGAATAATGAATCACGTCTTCCCTGATTCATTATTCATAATCCCAGAGATTTATGCACTACCAGCGTACTGTTCTTCCTAACGGCCTTCGGGTACTCACTATTCCAATGGCATCACTCCAAAGCGTCACAGTGCTCGTCATGGTTGCAGCCGGGAGCCGCTATGAAACGAAACACAATAATGGCATTTCCCATTTTCTTGAACATATGGCCTTCAAAGGCACGACGAGCCGTCCGACGCCGCAAATTATTGCTAATTTGATTGACGGTATTGGCGGTGAATCCAATGCGTTTACCAGTAAAGAATATACCGGCTACTACATCAAATCCGCAACGACGCATCTTGATCTTACCCTGGATATTCTTTCTGATATGTTGCAGCATTCACTGTTGAAACAGCAGGAAATTGATAAAGAGCGCGGAGTCATTGTTGAAGAACTGAATATGTATGAAGATACGCCTATGCGAAGACTTGGGGACATTTATGATCATCTGCTCTATGGCGACAGTCCGATGGGCCGGGATATTATCGGCACCAAAGAAAGTCTTGCAGGTATTGCCCGGGAAGATTTTATTGCTTATATGAGTTCTCTGTATAGCGCAGATAATATGACAGTTATTGTTGCCGGCGGGATTGATGAAAAAAATTCGGCTGAAATCGTAACAAAGTATTTCTCAAAGATGCCAGCATTTACAACTGCAGGCTATGAGAAAGTTGTTGTTACCCAGACACAACCATCATTGCTTCTCAAACAAAAAGCAACAGAACAGGCGCATCTGGCGCTTGGCGTTCGCGGTGTACCGCTTGGACACCCGGATGAATATCCGCTGGAAGTCCTCGCAGCGGTTTTGGGTGCGGGATTTAGCAGTCGAATGTTTCAGGAAATTCGTGAAAAAAGAGGACTTGCCTATTATATTGGTACATCTTCTGATAATAATACCGACTGCGGTGACTTTACCACCACTGCCGGAGTTGATCCAAAGCGAATTGATGAAGCAATAAAAGCTATTCTGGAACAGTATGATACAATCCGATCCTCCGACATTCCTGAAAAAGAATTGCAAAAAGCAAAAGAGCTGATCAAAGGTCATTTCGTTTTATCGCTGGAAGACAGCAGGTCAGTCGCAAGTTTCTTTGGCCATCAGGAAATTCTGGAACATCATATCGATACACCTGAGCAGGTGATTGAAAAGATTGATAAGGTTACTGCAGATGATGTACATCGGGTTGCAAAGCAGTATCTGGTTGCAGACACATTGAATTTAGCAATCATTGGCAATTTCGATGATAGACAGCGATTTGAGAAATTGTTACAATTATAAAAATCCTAATATCTAAATTCTAAACAATTTCAAAAATTCAAATAATAAAATACAAAACGTTTGAAATTTGTTCATTTGGATTTGTTTAGGATTTAGAAATTGGAATTTAGAAATTATTTACAGTATGGAAAGAACACTTGTGCTTATTAAACCAGATGGAGTCAAACGCGGTATAGTCGGTGAAATTATCAGCCGGTTTGAACGCGCAGGTCTCAAACTGGTTGCTGCAAAGTTAGTCTGGGTTGATAAAGAACTTGTCTCAAGACATTATCCTGACGACCGCAAAGAATTTATTATGGGCATGGGGCAGAAAACGCTTGATAACTATAAAGAGCTTGGAATTGATCCGATCAAGCATGCCGGTACAGATGATCCGCACAAAATCGGGTTGATGATTAATCAATGGAATAAAGAACTTCTTAGTTCCGGGCCGGTTATGGCAATGGTATGGGAGGGCAATCATGCAATTGCCAATGTGCGCCGCATCGTAGGTCCGACGTTGCCATCCATGGCGCAGCCAGGTACGATCAGAGGAGATTTTTCAGTTGATTCTTCGGCATTGGCAAATGAGAAAAAGCGGCCGATTAAGAATTTGATCCATGCCTCAGGCAATAAAGAAGAAGCTGATTATGAAATTAGTCTGTGGTTTAGCGGGAAAGAGATTCACTCCTACAAGCGCGCTGATGAAGACGTAATGTTCTAAAAACCTGTTTGAAACGTTCCCTAGTTGTCATTTCGATCCGCTGTTCGCCAACTGGCGAAGGTGGAGAGAAATCCCGGCGGGTAGTGTTTCCTGTACGGGTACAACTTACGCACTTGTCATTCCCGCGAAGGCGGGAATCTAGCTCCCTAAAAATTTTTATGAGGCTTTTTGCGTAAGTCGTACGGGATCTCTCACCCATGGTGATGGCTTCGGGATGACAACTCTATTACTTTGCAAATAGACTCTAACTCCATAAATTACTTGCAAGCATATCAAAATTGGTGTAATAATAAAAAGTATGTCTACCACAGAAGCGCTAAGAGTCCGCCGGCCGATTTACGGCTGGATACCGGATTTGCCTGATCACCGGGATAAGCAGTATGCAGAGCTTGCGCCAGTCGTCGCTCCTGAGAAACTTCCTGCACATGTTGATCTTCGTCCGGAATGTACGCCGGTACAGGATCAGGGAGAACTTGGCAGTTGCACGGCAAATGCTTTAGCAGGCAATCTTGATTATCTGAAAAAGCAACAACTCAAAAAAGTTCTGGATTTCAGCCGGTTGTTTATCTATTACAATGAACGGGTGATCGAGCATACCGTCAATACAGACAGCGGCGCTATGCTGCGGGACGGGATCAAAACCCTTGCCAAACTCGGCGCCTGTCCGGAAAGTGAATGGCCGTACGATATCAGTAAATTTACACAGAAGCCGCCGGAGAAAGAGTATGTTGATGCGCTCAAGTATCAGATTACCGCTTATTACCGCATCACAACGCTTGATCAGATGAAACATACGCTTGCGTCAGGTTACCCGTTTGTCTTCGGATTTTCTGTGTACGAAAGTTTTGAATCAGAAGAAGTCGCGAAGACCGGTATCGTGCCGATGCCAAAGCCGGATGAGCGTTTGCTCGGCGGTCATGCAGTGATGGCAGCAGGCTATGATGATACCAAACAGCAGTTTATTGTCCGCAACAGCTGGGGGACGAGTTGGGGACTTTCGGGCTATTTCATGATGCCGTATGCGTATTTGACCAATCGAAGTTTGTCCTCAGACTTCTGGACAATCAGAGATATGGAGTAGGGGTAGTGAAAAATTTGATGAAAAGAGGTTAAATCCGTATTCTTGCGCCTGAATGTGTTAGATATCCTTTTTGCGCTCTAACATTGCCTGCGATAATAAACTCATATCCTTGGCTGATAAGCTTATTTCGTAATTTCCTTTGCGTTTTGATTAATTCTGTAGACTTATTTTTTGTCTCAGGATTGAAATGCAACTTAGAAGTATAATATATTTTTCTTGAGAAAGTATAATTTCCTAAAGCACCATTGAAGAGTTTATTGAAGTCAATTAAGGCTAACTCTCTTTTGTTCTTGTCTATTTTTTCATCCACGAGAACTTCTTCAACTTTGTGTATGAAGTTCTCACCATCGATAAAAAGAATAGCCTGAGACCTGAGTTATAGTATGCTATAGAAGAGTATAGAATTAAAGACAATAAAAAACCTCAGCGGGCTATAAAGCATCGGCTGAGGCGGTTATGAATTTAATATACTATAATATTGCTCTTCTATCAAGACCTATAATAGATATAGGTGGATGTGATAATACTCGATTTTATACCGTATGAGCTTCATTCTGTCCAAATAATCATGCAATCATGATTAAATGAGCTAATTCTATTTAGGCTTATAATCTGTCGGGGTGGAGAGAATTGAACTCTCTACCTCTCGTACCCGAAACGAGCGGTCTACCGATGACCTACACCCCGGTTTTGCTATTATACCTTATTTGAGCGTGTGATAAAATACAACATCACCTGCTCATATGTCTGTAATGAAGAACCCCGAAGCGAGCATAAGAACTCCAGAAATACAGGCTCCTTTACTTCAAAAACGATACAAAGAGTCTGCAGCCAAACGAGGCTTGAATCGTTCTTCGAAATATCATCCAAGAAAAGCATGGGAGCGGGAGATACACCCGGAGAGTACCTGTGATGTCCTCATGAGTGTCATTATCCCGACACATGGTAAAGCGGGCTGATCTTTTGCAACAGGCGATTGCCAGCGTTGCAAAACAAAAACTTCCGTATGGATGCAGAATGGAAATTATTGTTGTCAATGATAGAGCGACGGATGATACCTCAAAGCGTGTACGGGAATTACAAAAACGCTATGACAAGCATATTCCTGTTAAGTTGATTGAGACAAGCGAATGGGATGATGATATTCCTGCAGGAAAAGACCAGACGATTTCCTTTCAGAGTAAGCAGTTTCCACAAGACGCTTTTGGTTGTGGCCTCAGCCGCAACTGCGGCATTGCTGTAGCCAATACCGGAAGGATCAGAGGAAGGGAAAATGTTATTCTTTGTCTTGATTCAGATGACCTGCTCCAGCCTGGTTTTATGGAGGAAACAATTACCTATTTGCGCAATAATCCTGATACACCGCTCGTGTATACCAATCAATTATTACAATTCTATGGAAGAGTCTTAGCAGGGGATAGATTTGGTTTATGGAAAGCGCCGCTGGAACTACTTGAACGCTATCTTCGTCCCAATTTCATTCCGCCGCAAATGCCGATCCAGTGTTCGTCCGTAGTATTCCGGAAGGAATTCTTCGACGAGTATGGCTACTTTTGGGAAAAGCCGCAGCATGAAGATTCAGAACTGTGGTATCGCGCCTGTGCAATGAATCCAAATCTCAGATTTGGCTATATCACCGATCCGTTGTCAATCTTTCGCATAGGAGCAACTGCCGAGCATAATCTTGGTATTGCATCTTTGGGTGAGTATATCCGGTATGGCCGGGAGTTATTGAAAGCACATACGGCTATTTTGCAGGACAATGCGCAAAAGTTTACCCGGGAAGAAGTGCAGGAACAAAAAGCATTAATACGCGAGAGTTACCATCGGCTTGATGAGTTAGCGCAGGTATTTCGCCGCTGGCAAAAGGGGATGCTGACCAAGGAAGAAGTACAGAAAAAGAAAGGAGAAATCTTTGCCTGGGTACAATATCCACTCTAACCACTATTTGTGATACAATACACCTATATGAATCAAACAATTACCATTGATGCAAAGACAATGCAGAAGATTATCAAACGGCTGGATCAGCTAAGTCGTGACATGAGGCAGATTAAACAGAAGCTCTTAAGTGGAGAACCGGAAGAAGGGAGCGATGAGTGGTGGGAATTGTCAGATAAAGAGGCGATGGAAGATATACAAAAGGGTGATTATTACGAATTAAAGGATAAGAAAGAATTAAATGATTTTTTCAAAAATATCCGTTCCGGCGCTTCAAATGAAAAGTATCACCATAAAGTTCGGCGGTAAAGCGGAAAAAGAACTTCGAAGACTACCTCAGACGGTTGTAAAGAAGATGCATAAACAGCTACGTCTTCTTATCGAGGATATACATTATCCTTCATTGCATGCTAAAAAACTGCAAGGCGAGTATGGGAAGTGGGAGGCACGTATAGACTATCATTATCGTTTCACTTTCATTATTGGTGGGCGATCAATAACAATTCTTTCGATTGGTCCACATGATCAAGGGTTGGGGAAAAATTAAAAATAGATTGTCCCTGTAGCTCAATGGATAGAGCAAACCCGTCCTAAGGGTGAGATGGAGGTTCGATTCCTCTCGGGGATACTTTGATAGATGTAGGATGTAAGACGTAAGATGTAAGGGAAAGTACTATAATAGAGACGGCATCCTACATCATACATTTTACATCTTTTCTATGTCACGTTCCGAAGCAGTCAAATTTATTCTTATCCGCAGTCTGGGAAATTTCCTTTTGCTCTTTGCTCTCTACGGCGTCATTGCCACGTTTGGTCCGGCAGTGTATTATGAAGCGCGGTTTTGGGTGATTGAGGCGAGGGGAGTACAGTTTACGGTAGGGGGGTATCACACTACGCCCGTGCAGTCCTCTGCTGGAGTAAATTCCACTGCTTTGCACCCTCACCCTAACCCTCTTCCTTCAAAGGAGAGGGAAGATCCCGGGTTTGCGCAGATTCTCGCCGGCCCGAAAGAACAGGTTTTGATACCCAAAGATACACAATTTAGTATTGTGATACCAAAAATCGGAGCCAGCGCCAAAATATTTCCGAACGTTGATCCGGATAATCCCAATGAATTCATGCCGATCCTCCTGCAAGGGATTGCGCATGCCAAAGGGAGCGTTTTTCCCGGGATGCCTGGCAACGTCTATTTATTTGCCCATTCGACAGATACGTGGTTTGATGTCGGGCGGTATAATGCGGTGTTTTATTTGCTCCATGATCTGGCGCCGGGAGATGAGATTGTGATTTTTTATCAGAACAAGCGGTACGAGTATAGTGTTGATCATTCGGTCATTACCGGTCCCAATGATGTATCGTTTATCGCGCGTGATCACAACGGCCCGGAACAACTGGTACTCCAAACCTGCTGGCCGCCCGGCACGGCTCTTGAGCGCTACTATGTGATTGCCAAACCGAAAGGGATATAAGAGTAAGATGTAGATGTAGGATGTAAGATGTATGGGGGGTATGGTTTTTGTATATCTCTGGCTTGTCCAGACGCTGTCCTGGCAGTGACCAGGAGTCAGTAGGATGATTCTGGATGCGGCCTTCAGGCCTTACCAGAAACATATAGGTAACGTGAGGTGCTAGTTTTTATTTTCTGTGTCATTCCCGTCCTTCTCTTCGTCATTCCCGCGTAGGCGGGAATCCAGCAATCTCAACACTGAACAAATTTACGCGCAAAACGAGCACCACTGATTCGTTAGAGTTCTACTCGTAAAACCGGACCGGAAATAGTTGCTGAAGGAGAGATTGTCATAATGGCTGAATCAGATGCAGCGAAGTCCCCCTCAGCACTACCGCTGGCATTTTTTGAGATAATCTCAAGGGGAGCAATTAAAATGATTGTTTGCGTGGAGGGACGATAGAGAATTGCTTTCTTACTGGTGAGGTACATCAATACCTTATCACCGTTTTGCGCTTTTTGGAAAAATAATTGGTCCTGTAGTTTAGATACATCAGTGACAGTAGCGACATCGGGAGTTTCATCTTGAGGTACTGCTGTTTTTTGAGAAACAGCATCGAGCAAAGTGGTTACGGTACTTGGAAGTGGAGGCTTCGTTGGTATTGTCACTTGTGAGGCAAGAGCTGGAGAGTTTTGTCGTTTGTGTTTCAGTACAATAACGCCGCCGCTAAAAACAATGAGCAGGACAACAGCGATAAGAATAAGTTCTTTTCTATTCTTTAAAAACCGGTGCTGAAATAGTTTCATAGAGAAAACACTTTTGACAGGCTTTGTATTAGTATACCATTAATCTTTTTTCATTATTTGATAATCCAAAAGATATGAGAAGGTGGTTTGACGAACAGAGGCATACATATTATTCCCTCTCCTTTGAGGAGAGGGATAGGGTGAGGTGGATAACTTCCAGGACTCCTTCTATGTTGGTTAAAACATCATTGTTCCAAAAACGAAGAACAGTATACCCCCTCATTTTAAACCACTTTGTTCGTTCCTCATCCTTTTGTTTCTGTTTCTCATCATTGTGCTGTCCTCCGTCTATTTCGATAATCAATTTACGTTCATAGGAAATAAAATCAGCGATATATTTTCCAAGTGGTATTTGTCTTTTAAATTTGACTCCTTCAGTCTGTCTATTGCGTAAATGCAGCCAGAGAAAACGTTCTGCGTCTGTTTGTTGTTTTCGCAAATTACGGGCAAGTGGTTGTAAGGGATGAGGGAGTCCATAAAGTGATTTAGAAGGCGAAGGGTTGTTTGCCGGGAGTGGAGGTACAGGATGTATCGCCGTTTATTGAACTCGTCGGGCAGAACCATTTCCCGTGCCGCATCAGTTGATCAAGGCTTGGCGCGTAAATTGGCGTTTGGACAGTAGAATCCATAGTGAAGAATGAGGAAGGAGAGCTTTGGTTATTATATTCAGTTGTAAGCCAGGTGGATGAGAGAGCTGTATTTGCAAGCCGCACTTCATCAACGATAGCATTGGGCGACTCTGCGGTATTGCCTGAACCAAATATCATGCCGCTGTCAGAATTGAATACTGTGCCGCTGGTTGTGACAGTACCGTTAGTGTCATTAACGCCGTTGACGTAGACCTGTAAACTCGTACCGTTCTTTATGCAGGCAATGTTATACCATGTCCCTGTAGACAGAACCGTATTGCCAAAGGCAGAAAATCCTGTTCCGCTTGAATTTTTCCATTGGCACGTTACATTTTTCGAAGTGTTTACCTCCAGAGAGTATGACTCAAAGGGAGAAACACTGTGCCGTTTCCAGACGATAAAAGCGTCATCGGTGGTATTAAATGATGAAAAATTAACCCATGCTTGTAAGGTGAAGTTTGACGGAAGGAGCGCGCTATTGGCATTGGTATTGGCAGCGCTATCTGCCCCTGAAGAGAACTGATCTGCGCCGTCTATTATTCCCGTTGCTGTGCCGAGAGTAGGTGAGGTCCCTGTGTCCCTGTTGACGATGTTAATTGCGTTGCCCGTTGAGTCGTTTTGGGGAAGAGCAGTCTGGGAAAGGTGCCAGACGCTCACATAGTTGCTGTTCCAGGTGCTTGCAGGCGCCTGCAGGCTGCTTGTTTGTGAGGGATTGCCATAGTACATATAGATAATAGTATCTGTGCTTGATGAGAGCGATGGGATATTGACCCAGGCTTCCAGTTCTCCGGTGCCGGAAGTATACTTCTCGATTTCATAATTTAGCAGTGCCTGTCCGGTGCTGTCGGTAAAAAGAATATCATTGCCGTCTGATCGGGCATGTGCGGCAAGACTGCTGTCGCTGCTAAAGCTGATAAGGACAGGAAAGTTAGTCAGTCCGGCAGGATTAATAGGAACAGCCACCATACCATACCAGTCAGCCGATCCTGGTGTCCAGGACATAGTAGTGCTACCTGCGGTAGCTTGTTTATACGAATTGCCTCCACGTACCAACGTTCCTACTTGGGTACTTTCCACCCGTGTTTGATTCGAACCCGGAGCTAATATAGCGTTATTATCGACGATGCTATCAACCACTATTTGATTTGTATTTGTACTTGAGACTGTAATCGTTTGCGGAGTGACCTTAACATTACCATTATTGGTTGTGACCGCTGTACCTACCGGTGTAGTTTGGTCTACGTTATAAAATGTCTCAGCGCCAGCGAAAAAGTCTGTTGCATTTCCTGATAATGTTACCGTTATTGTATTTGACCCTGAAGCAGGATTGACAAGATACCAAAGTTCTGCATCTCCTTGGTTCACCTGACTATTCATTTCAGCTGTTATACTTCCGGCCTTTGTTAAATTAACTCCGTTATACGTAATACTACTTACAGTAGGAGCCGTGGGATTGGTAGCCGTTTGTACTGCTACGACCAACAATCGATTATTTTGATTTCCTGTAGTATGAGTCCAACTTTCAGAGCTAACAGGTCCTACACAGTAGCCGTTGTCTGCCGAACAAGGGACGCTGGTTGCATCCAGAACAGGTGAATTTGAACCGCTAACCTGCGAATGGTGAATGGTTATTTGCCTGCGATATTGCCAGTTGTAGTTGTACCATGGTACCCCTGCCTGGATAGACGGACCGCCTCCGCCTCCGCTTCCGGATGTGGTGACGCTCGGATAGTTGGTATAGGTAGCAAACGTTGTACCATCTGATGCGACAGCGCGGAAACAATACGTTTTGCCGCTCGTGCCGGAATTATCAATTAATGAGAAATCCCACAATCCGTCCTGGCCTTTTGGTATCCAGACGATATCATTGCTGAAATTATTGGCGTCATTGTACGTTTCATCATTGATCGTATTGCTACCGTCAGTCGGATCGTTGCCGCTTGCGGTCAATGCGCTGCCGTCAGTCGCACCTGAGTTGGTATGGTAGGCGATTGCCGTGCTTGAAGTGACATCAGTGTAGGTTGACGGCATCCCGCCGCTTGGTGAAGAGCAGGTGCCGGTACCGGGATCAACATACTGCAGTTTGAATGCCTGTCCGCTTTGTCCTAATTGATTATTTGTGACATTGATCGTCATGCGCAACCGGAATGCCTGTCCGCTGCTGGAGAGTGTAGCAGGTGTGTTTTGCGCTGCCAGAGGAGAGCCGACACTGGTCGAATTGTTGTTGGCAAAGAGGCGGTAGGTTGCCTGAGTATAACTTGGCGCAGCCAGACTAAATGCTAAAAGTTCTGCCTGTGCATTGATGGCGTTTGCTGCTGTTGAATCTGCCTGACCGGTAACACTGTAGGTCGGACTGGAGCCAGCCGAAGTATCATCAAAAACAAGACCCGCTCCATGACTTTCCAGAACGGCATTATGCGCACCTTCAAATATATTAAAGGTGTTGCTTGTAATGGTTGAGGTCCCGGACTTCATTTTTAGGTTACCAAGATCAACGCCGCTCGTATTGGAAGCTGTTGTCTTTATATTATCAAGCTGGTTTCCTGCGATAACGATATTTTCTCCGCCAGCGAAGCCAGGGGAAATACTGCTGATTGTCGTATCTGTGCTCGTCGACAAATTGTTGGCGCCTGATGAGTTGCCAGTATTGGCATCGACATATGCACTGTCAAATCCGTTAAGAACCAGTATATTTGCCTGACCATGCAGGGTATTGCCGTTAGAAGTCGCAACAACATTATACGTGCTACTTGCTGCTGCGCCGGGGTCGCGGCCAATAAGCAGTACCCCATCTGCTGATAAGTTCCCACTCGCCAGAGCTTGTAGATTAATAATATACGTATTTGAGGCAATCGTTCCCGCTCCATTGGTAATCTGCAGCGCCCCGGCTGCAATTGCTCGTGAAGCCGCTGAAGTAGTATCAGAGAGCTGTATAGCGGCAATAACAACATTATCTCCGGCTGCGCTCATAGTAGTCGAGGCAAGCGTAGTAGACGTTGTTTGGATAGCAGTATCACTGCCGCTGGTGAATGACGTTTGTGTGACGCCGTTGAGTACTTCTATTTTGCATTCGCCGTTGAGTCCGGTCGATGAAGCTGTCGCCTGGATCGTATAAGTCGGACTGGCAGTTGCTCCGGAATCCTGATAGACAAATGTATAAGCAAATGTGCCTCGCGGTCCGGTATTACTTCCGTTAGCCAGTGCATAGGGATTGCTGGCAAGTGTTG